>OHPB01000636.1_pt1 | contig 23030 bp, 18 predicted proteins | sample 1577621 | NCBI WGS metagenome assembly OHPB01 (sample SAMEA3879577, study PRJEB24766) | human gut metagenome | biome: human-associated habitat; feature: feces | place: USA | collected 1985/1987 | reverse complement strand
GCCCCACTCTCGTTAACTTAAAATCCTCCACGATAATAATTGAAATCTGTTTTTGTTCTGTAACCATACCTGTAAATCTCCATATAAAAAATATATACTCGGGCTAAACCGCTCAACTTCATACAAATTTATATCTTAAACGGTATAATTCCATTAGCCGGTTGGGGAATATTAAATTGTTACAAAATTAAAATTTTCTTATGATATAATTTTTATTACATAGGGAGATATTTATGTTGAATTTGTTATTTAAGAAAAGAGAGCAAGAAACTGCTAAAGATGCAGACCTAAACAGAATTTATGAAGAGCTGAAAAAAGAATATCCGGACAAGAATATTCCTGAGATCAGGAAAAAATATTTGTCTATGCATATTCAAAAATACGGCTATTTAACGTATTCATATCAAAAAGCACTGAATGAATTAACAAATGAGGAAACCCTTTTTGCACTTGAAGAAAAATGGAAACAAAACAACGTTTTTAAAGATGGCAAATTCCATTTCAGAAACAATCAAATAAGCCCTCTTGCCCGAAATCAGGAGAAACATTCCGATTGGTTCAAAAAAGAAGGGCATGACATAAAATTAATCAACCTTGCAGCACTTGGCAACGGAAATAAATCTTCTGAAACCGGCAAGTTTTTTGACTGGTTAAAACAGTTATTGATCCTTCCAACAGGTAACAAATCTAACGGAATTTATAACACTACAATTTACCTAATTCCGTTCCACCCTAGAGAATTTGGCTGCGCTTATCTTCCTAAAAGTAACGAAGTCAGCAGTAAAATTAAAGATTCTCATATTGAAAAAATTACAGGCATGGATGCAAAACAACAGGTGCAGACATTTATTGAACTTGCACAGCTTGCAGGACACCCTGTGATTTATGATGTTCTTCCGCAAACAGGAAGATTTTCAAAGTTCGTCCTTGCTAACCCGCAGGTTGCCCGCTGGTATGATATCAACGAACTTCAAAAACAACTTATCACTAAAGTCGATGAAGTCGCCGAATTTCTATCTAAAGACCACGATCAAGACGATATTCAAATCGTAAAAGATGTTTATATCCAAAGACTGCAAGGAAATTCCGGAGATTTAAGCCCGGCTTTCCAAGAGCTTTATAATAATTTTGAAGGAATAATGATTGAACACAAAAAAAGTTTCTCAAACACTATGCTTGAAAAAACATTCCAATCAAAAATTCACAAAAGAGTAAAAGAACTTATCGCAAAAATCCACGAATTTAAAAACGATAAGAAAAAACTTGAAGAAAGCGATATTACAAAGCAGATAGACACAATCCAGTTACTCATGACAGAAGGCTTGTGGCCGGCACCGGGCGGAGCTTGGTGTTCAGCTGGAGTTCCAGTGTATGATGGTATGAGTGAATGCGGCGGATACCCTATGTTCAAACATTTTGACTACAAAGGAGATGATGTAACAGCATTCGCAAACCTGGATTGCCAAACTCCATACTATTTTGTAAACCTTGAAAACGGAAAATTTAACGAAGATATTATCGACCTGTTCATAAATTGTATGAAACAACTTCAAAAAGATTACAATTTTGACGGGTTCAGAATAGATCATATCGATCACGTTGTTGATGAGGTTTCTGAGCGCAACGGTGTACCAATAAGCTACCGCGCGCCAAGATATGTTCTAAATAAATTAAACTCAACAATGAAAAAGAAAATTCCGTATTTTGCAACACTTGCAGAATACATGCTCTGGGATAATTATCTTAAAGAATACCACCAGGATATGAAATTTGACCTGCTTTGGGGAAATGATATAGTATCTCAATTTGATAAAACTCCTGAAAAAATTTCAGAAGATAACCAAAATTTATCAAACTATAATACTAAATTCAAAAAAGGAAGCATGCTTTCTATTCTAAAAACATACAACAACCAGGACGGAGAATTTAACTGTATAGACCAATATCCGGCACAACTTGGCGAACAAGGTGCGCTTTATAAATGGTTTAAATACAAATTCCTGCCGGGCGGGAAATACGCACAGCGTCCAATGATGTATGTTGACGGAGACGAAAGCTTTACCCAGGGCGGCATTGAATACACTATTGGCGAAGAAGTAGCAATGAAACGTGCTATGAATGAAGATTTCTACACCAAATTTGATGCCATAGACAGGTTTGTAAAAAATAATAATATCATTACCGGCGGAGAAGCTCAAATTATTATTGATGATGAAGACGGATTCAGTGCCTGGTTAATCACCAGAGAACCTTTAAGATCGGCATATTTGATAGTTTCAAACCACAAATACCCGACAGAAAAGGTTACTAAAACAGCGGCAACAGGTGAAAACTACAGAGAAATCGTAGAAGGTTACGCAATTTTTGACAGGGAAATTTTTGTCCCAAGCGATTATAACCTGACAAATGAATACGTACTAAAAGATAAAGACTTTGAAGCTCAAAAGATTGAAAACACTGATAGTATTCATTTTGATAAACTTGAACCGGGTGAATTCAGAATATATGAACTTAACCGCGGTTAGGGGTAAATAATACCCTCACCCCACCCCTCTCCAAAAAGGAGAGGGAGAAAGTAAAAATAACCCAAGTCTTGAGGCAATTGATGACATAGCCCCCCGTTTCTTGGATTATTGGCGGTTCGACCGGCTCAACGCAGCTCTCACCTGTACGTGCTGGGTCTCTTTGAAACACGGCGCACTTGCAAAAATCCGCTCCGGGCGAGGACTGTCATTACGAGGACGAACGAAGAGAGGACGTGGTAATCCCCTGCAAAAGAGCCGTCATTCTGAGTAAAGCGAAGAATCTCAAAATAGAAGAAAGTAATGAGATCCTTCGGCTAAAGCCTCAGGATGACTTGATTAAAATATGTCTAACCTTGCGATTGCCACAGTCGCATTGCTCATTCGCAATGACATAACGAATATTAATCCTCAAGTATTACAAATATTAAGACAAGTTTACAATATTAAACTAAAAACACAAACTTTAACAATTATTTACAAACCTCAAAATCCTGACAGACAGAGCACTTCAATAAAGATTTGAATACATTTCTAATACTAAAGGATTAATTTTCTAAGATTAATGTTATTTATCTAATCATTTTGGGTTTAATAAACTTGTAGTTAAAATATGAGGATTGATAAATTAATGCAGAGCAATATTCACAACAGTGAGTAATAATAACAAGTTCATTCAGCCCCGAAAGCTTGCAATGGGAACAATTCTATCCCCTCTATTTACCCGAGGGGATTAGAATTTAAGTAACAAACCTCAAACAACAAGATTAGGGGGGAAAACAAGTCTAATATGGTGTCACGATTAGCACTATATTTGAAAAATCATTCATATGGTTGACAGACTTTAGAAAAAATAGTAATATAATCGTTATGTAAAGCGTATGTTATAGTTCATTATTTAAAAGAAAGGTGAAAAGATTATGACAAAAAGATTCGGTTTTACTTTGGCAGAAGTATTGATTACTTTGGGTATTATTGGTGTAGTTGCTGCTATGACTATTCCTACATTGATTGCAAACACTAACGGTGCAAAATTCCGTTCTCAGTTCAAAAAATCAATTTCAACATTGAACCAAGCAGGTTTGATGGCACAAGCTCAATATGACTTTGACTATGCAGGTGCTTCTGCTTGTGCTGGTGTTACAAGTGCTGAGGCTACAGGTGAAAGACCTGATACTGTAATGACATTCTGTTCAATCTTTAACGGTACATTAACAGGTCAAACTTTCTTAGGTAAAGTTAGTGAAATTAAACGTGCAGGTACTGATGCTCAAGGTGTATCTACAGCTACTAACACATATACTATCCTTAACCAGGCTGATGGTACAGGTGATCCAGCTCCAATCCCTACAGGTTATACGGATTATTTAGCATACTCATTAGCAGATGGTTCAATTATTGCATTTAGTAATGCTGCCAAAACTAACGCTTGTGAATTGGCTATCGGTCAAACTATGAACGCAGCTTGGATAAAGAATCACCAGGCATGTCTTGGATTTATCGACGTAAACGGTACTACATTACCTAACAAGCAGGTAACTTGTTCAGCTATCCCTGATGCTGCTGCTGGTAATACAGCTGGGACAAAAGACAAAGCGTCATCTTATGTTGAATCTCCATGTGTAGTTAAAAACGATGCTAAACACATGACAGATGTATTCCCTATCATATTCCACGATGCTACAGTTGAACCGGCTTCAGATGCTGCAAAATATGTCTTGACTTCTTCTAAATAGTCAAATGACAGCATAAAAGTTTAACAACTTTAATGAAAAGCACAGAATGTTATACATTCTGTGCTTTTTGTTTTACATCAATAAAATGACACTAAACATGTCATTACGAGGCACGTAGTGCCGTAGTAATCCCCTACAAAAAAGTCGTCATTCTGAGCGAAGCGAAGAATCTCAAAATCTAAGAAAAGTAATGAGATCCTTCGGCAAAAGCCTCAGGATGACTTGAAGAAAGCGTTCAACCTTGCGATTGCCACGGTCGCTTAGCTCCCTCGCAATGACACACCTACTACTGTTTGACATCAAAAAAATAGGCACTTATATACCAAATTCCACTAAATGAAAAAACTCTCGTCACTGCGAGCGACAGCGAAGCAGTCCAGAATATTTTATTCAATCTAAAAATGATACTGGATTACTTCGAAAATCATAGATTTTCTCGCAATGACGATAATGTTGGTGGAAACATGTATATAACAGCAAAAAAAAACCCTTTCTTTTGGAAAGAGTTTGGAATCTTTTTCAATTCCTCGTGTGTAGAAGGTTAGTGTGTAGTAGGTAGTGTATAATTTATGTCTCGTGTTTATTTAATCTTTTTTATTGCTTGCTTATCGCTTACATATTAATAAAGTATTTTTAGAGTATATAATTGCTATATCTATTTAATCTTGTTACAAAAGTTAATATACAGTAGCAAGTGTTTCATAATGTAAAGATAAATTTAATATACCTAAAACCTAGATATAATGCCGGATAAAATAGGATAGAACAGGAAAGATTAGGATAATAGGTGAATTATACCAAAAGTTTTGTTCTAAAAATGCCGTATAACCTTTTAGGTACAATTTTAAAAAGGACTTATTGGCAAATCAAATGAGTGATATAAGATTAGGTCGTGGCGGCAAAGTTGGCAGTGTGAACCCTGAGCAGATAAAGGGCGGCCTTAAAAAAGAACAAATTAAAGACAAGAATTTGCAAAGTGTTTTTGATTCCGTAGATGTGAATAAAGACGGAGTAATTGATAATGGGGAAATGGACAATTTCAAACGAAATATTCAAGATGCTGCAGGTAACGAAACCCTTTCAAGCAGAGAAGCCAAAAAGTACTTATCACAAAATAATATAAAAGATATTGATAATAAAGACTTGCTGAAATTTATCGATATCCTCACTCAAGCATCCGAAAATATTGAGTCATCAACCGTTACTGAAAACAATGGTCAAAAATTAATTCAAATAAAATACAAAGACGGTTCTACCGAAACTATTAATCCTGATAAAACAAGTGAAGTTACTTCACAAAGTGAAATCGGGGAAGAAATTACCGGATATTATGATAAAAATAAAAAGCTTACACGTAAAAAGACTACAAATTCTGAAGGTACAACTACGGTTTCAAATTATGATGAAAACGGCGGTTTAACGCAGACAGTTGAAACACGTAAAGGCGGTAACCCTATTACTACTATTCAATACCAAGACGGAAAACCTCAAACTAAAACATTAAAAGACGGTACTACAGTTGAATCTTATACATACAACGAGCAAGGTGAACCTGTCTTAAATAAAAAAGTCGAAAATCAAGGTATTCCTGCAAAAGAAAAAGTTACAGAATATATTTACAATGAAGACGGAACTCTTACCGCAAATATTACAGAAAATGACAGAACAACTGTTCAGACAATTAAAGACGACAAAGTTCAGCAAGAAACCATAACTCAAAACGGGAAAACTACACAAAGAACATATACCGAAAGCGGATTTACTGAAGTAACTGATGACGGCACAATAACTACTACAAATTTTAATAATGACGGCAAAAAATTATATCAAATAAAAACTGTCGACGGTTTGACTTATTTTGTTGAATATGATGGCAATGGCAATACAAAAGGTGTTGTTGTTCAAAACGGAGAAATTCCTGCGGCAATTGCAAAAAAATTCGGTTGCTCCGTTCAGGATTTAATTAATACAAACCCAGATTCGGCAAGGGGTAAAGCTTCAAATAAATATTTCTCAGTTGGTGCAGATATTGTTATTCCGGGTGAAATGAATGCAGATAAGTTTGCTGAACTTAACGCAGGCAGACAAACAAAAGCACAAGCGATTGCCGGATATACCCGAATGATGGAAGCCAGAGAAGCCCAAAAACGTTCGGAAGATGAAGAACTTGCAGCAAGAAAAGGGCACGAAAGAACTTTTACCGAACAAAAATGGAATACCTTTGAAGAATGTGCAAAAGCATATTATGAGCGTGAAGGTGTTAATAATCCTACCAAAAGACAAATTCAGTTGAGAATTGATGAACTGAAAGAATTAAATCCTAATCTTAAAGATGGTGAAATTAAAGGTAAAAAACTAACGGCGACATTCAGCCCTGAAGTCGATGCCCAAATTGGAAAAACTCAACAGGCAAGAGAAGCCGCAAGAATACAGCAAAAACAAAAAGCAGAAGCTGCTGCCGGTAAAAATATGGCTCAAGTTATGTATTCAGCAATGGACGATCATTGGGGCGGTGTCAGCGAAAAAGATTTTCAGGCAAAATTGCAAAATGTGAATGCTAATAATGTTGTTGGATTATTAAAGCAATATAACGAAATTTCACCTGATGAAACTTTGATTGAAGCTATTATGGATGAAACCAGCAACAAAATGACTACCAGAAAAGCTACGATTGATAAAATTATCAACTCATTGATAAAACGTGCAGAATCTGCAAATGTAAGCGATGAAAGACAAAAACAAGCGATAGAAGCCTGTAAGAAAGAATTAGACTCATACTGGTCATTAGGTATCGGCTATTGTCAAACTTCTAAATTGGACGGTTTAGTAAATAACTTAATCGGAACCATTGATGCTGCCGAAGCATTAACTCATGAAGAAAAAAGTCAAATGAACGACACAGGCATTAATGAAACTTTAGGTTTAATGAGTACCCAAGTTTCGGAAAATACATCCGCTTTAAATGCTCAATTAGCAGAAGACGGTTGGTGCGCTGATTTATACGAAGGTTTGAAATGGTGTGTCGGCTCAAATAATCTTGACGAAAATGTAAAAGCTGATTTAAATAAATATAAAGGTTACATAAATCAACTTCAACAAGCTGAAAAAAACAGAGGAGAAGCAGGTTTTAAAACCAAGTTTAAAGAAATTTTCGGAGTTGATTATGACCCTAAATTAATGAAAGGTTATAACAGATTACAATCCAATTTTGCAATGGCACAAGGTTTAACAATGCAAAAAGACGGATTTAAAGCCGAGTTTGGAAGCTGTATGAACGGACAGGAAAACTATGCAGCAATGCGTAACAAATACGGTTCATATTTAACTCAAATAGCACAAAGCGAAGGGCAGAATATTAATGCAAACAACGCTGTAGACACGGCTATTGCAACACAATTGAAGAAACAAGGTATTGACATTAATAAAGCAACTGACGCTCAAAAGCAACAAGCGTTAAAAACTGTTATTACCAATACATATAACGCAATTGATTCGGAATTAAATAAATATACACATGGACGTTCTTTAACAAATATGGAGAAGCAGCTTAAAAATGCAGGTTCTGCGGTATTTGGCAATAAGAATGATATAGCGTTCAGGGTAAATGACTACATTTCATCACAACAACAAGGCGGAGCTGCGGTTAATATGGCAGTTAAAGCAGTCGGAGCTATTGCCATAGGTATTGCAACAGGCGGAACCGGATTGGCAGCATTAGTTACAGTAAGTGTTGCAACTGCCACATTGTCTACAACCGTAGATTTGACTGACAGAGTATCATCTGATGTAGGTCTTAAAGAAGGCGAAATTACAAATATCCTTAAAAATGCAACCATTGACGGAGCTTCTGTATTTGTCGGTGGTCAGGTTGGCAAATTTGCAGCCATGTTCAAAAGTGCAAATTCATTTGTTCAAGCCGGTGGAAGATTAGCAATGATGGCAGCAGGAGATGCAGCAACAGGCGCGGCTGCCGAATATATGCAGACAGGTACTATCACATTAGAAGGTGTAGCATTCCAGGCAGTATTCTCTGCAGCAGGTAATTTAGTTTCATTGAAACAACTGGGCAAAGCTGATGTACCCGGAACAAAACCGACACAGACCCCAGCGCCTGATCCTGCACCGGCACCAAAACCAACGCCAAACCCGGTGTCTGAGCCTACACCGGCACCAAAACCAACGCCAACTCCCGAATCAGCACAAGTATCGACAACAAAAACTCCCGCAGAAAATATTGAAACAGAACAAGTTCAAAGTCAAAGTACAAAAGTTAAACCTGAGCCAGGAAAACTTCCGGATAATGCAACTTTTGCTACAGGAATAATGTCTAATACAAATGCTGCTGAACAAGCTTTAAAATCTGCAGATTTAACAAATCCGGATGTTATAAAAAATTATACGGATATGTTAGTTGCTGAATTTCCTGCAATAAAAAACTATCCTAAAAAAGGACAGTTTATAACTAAGCTGCAAACGCTTATGAACCATCCTGATTATGAAAAATTAAGCGATTTAAATAAAACAATGGCTAAACTATCAATACTTAAAGGCGGAAATATTATAAACCCTGACGACTTATATAGTAAATATAAAATTCCGGTACAAACAAAACGAAGAATTGAAGATATCGAATATGTTTTGCAAGGCGAAAATCTAAATGCTGCTGCAGCACTTTACCATAAAGGAGACATTGACGTCTTTAACATACTAAACGATGTAACTAAAAAACTTGATAAAACTGCCATATCACAAGTTAAAGACGTAGTGCAGACAGCTTCTGCTCAAGGACATATGATAATTCAGCAATCCCATATTGTTAACCCAAACAAAATACCCGAAATGCAAGTTATTAAAGATGGAAGTACTTTCAACGTCAAAGTTATTGATTTAACAGATGATAAGGTTTTGGCAAATCTGGAACAATACGGATTTGATGCAGGTACAACTTTAGAAGATTTACGATTAACGGTTCATATGAACGATGATTTTAATAAAGCTCCACGACAAACTATTGGCAGAATGATGAACACTCGAGGTGAATTGAACCTATCAGCCAGTATGACTGATGGTACAAACCATTTATATGGAGATATGCAGTTTGGTATAGTTTTAGATTACGATCAAGGCTCAGTAAGCTATGCCTCAAACTATGCCGCAGGAACCGGATTTGGTAAAGGTCGGAAATCTTTTTCTTCTGTCAAACTCGGGAAAAGTGAATCCTTGGAAAACGGATTATTTATAAGAGAACGATTTATTGAGAACATGAAATCAAATGGAGTTGAAGTTTCTGTCGAGGATTATACCGCATTAACTACAATGTTTAAAGATAAAAAAATGACCTCTTATAATTTTAATAAGATGTTTCCTGATGGTAAAATCACGGTTAACGGAAAAGTATTTACAACCGAAGATGTTCAAAATGCTCTTTCGCAAAGTTCAAGCGATTTGTTGACAATGAGAGCTCAAATTAATGGTAAAAACTTTAAAAAAGGTTTTAACGAAGTTAATATATATAATCCGGAAATTAAAGCTATCTATGTTCGCGATAATGGCACAAGTTCTATCGACCAAATATTAAGTGCTGATTTGCTAAAATATGCTCAAGATAAAAAGATCCCAATTGTATTCCAAAGAAGCAGCTTTGCAGAATAGAAACCTATAACAAGTGTTGTAGATGGAACTGATTTGAATGGACCAAAAATAGAAACTCCGGCCGCCACTACTCCTGAATTAAAAAATCTAAAAGGAGCTACTTTAGGTAATAATAATAATTCAGGGATTGAAATTATTCGTAGAAATCCAGCCAATACACCGGTTCATGAATTACCATAGAAAAATTATCACTGATAAATATGGTGATACATATATAATTTCTCACAATTCTCATACCGGGAAAATTCATTTACAGAAAAAAGTTAATAATGCTGCTTCAAACCCTTCAAGAGTGATATCCGCCAACGATATTAGATCTAAAGCTGATATGAATTCTTTCTTATCTCAATATGGGTTAGACGATACATCTTATTCAAATTATTTAAGAAATCAATTGAATAATAATAAAATTTCTAGTAATAAACATATGGTTTTGTCTCAAAAAACACTACCTCAAAAGTTATTTGATCTACAACAAACAAATCCGAAAAGATTTAACAAGTTGGTTGAAAGTGGAGCTCTTGACCTAGTTAAAGAAGGTAAGCTGCCAATGAATATGTTTGATTTTGTTAATACAAATTCTGTATTTACAAATAAATTTCTAAATGGCATAAAAAGACTAAAAAATGGTGAAACAAATGTTTTATCTTTACCTAAAGATGCTGACATTTCAAATATTTCAAAATATGTAGAAAAAGGTAATGTTTGTGAAGTGAACGGAAAATTATACGTTAATGATAATGGTAAACCTGTTAGCATAAATATGACAAAAGAAAAATTTGAAGAATTGTTTCCATCAACAACAGCATTTTTTGAACAAGGACAACTTTCAGATTGCTGGCTTGTTTCTGCTTTAGATAATATGATGGATAAACCAGATGGAAGAACTGCTATTTACCAATTATTCGCCAGGATGGAAATGATATATATATTAAATTCCCTAACTCAGCAAAAGAAATTAAATTTACTAACGGACAGGTTATTAAAGCAAACATGATTGATAATGATTATAATGTATATTCAACTCATGCATATTCTCTAAAAGGTTATAATGCAGAAAAAGATGTTTTTTACATATCAAACCCTTGGAATACAGGTGTTGCCATTGAAATACCATCAAATAAATTTTCACAATATTTTGATTGCATACATTTTTCAAGCACACAAGGTATAAATTTAGAAAATGAATATGATAAATTTGGGAAAATAGTAATTTAGTTGTATAATATAGTATAAAGAATAGGCTTGGAGGTTTATTTAATGTCAGAATCCGAAAAGAAATTTTTAGAATATCAATTAAAAATAGAACAAGCTAAAAAAAATAATATGCCGATTGACAATTATGTAATACAGCAAATAAAGTTACTGGAAAAAGCGCATGACGAATTTTTAGAAAAAGCTGTTAAAAAAGGTTATGATTTAACATTGCCTAGAATTGGGGAAATTGAAATCGGACAAATTTTATCAATGAAACAATTAGCAAAAAAAATAAACTTACCTACAGAAAAATATGATTCACAACTAAAGGAAATTCGAATACGAATCTTTGGTAAGGAAAATTATAAAAATTTTTTCGAAAATAACAAATAACTTAAACCTTAACTATTTCTTAATCTTTTGATGTAAAAGGGCACTAGTAAAGTTTTTTAGCCAACAACCGGTTGTATCCACCCCCTTGATTAGTTTTTTTGTTAGTGATATAAAAGTACATGTAAAAATTTTACTAATGAGTAAGAAGGAGTAAAAATTATGTCAAAAGTAAAAGTAGCCATTAACGGCTTTGGAAGAATTGGTAGAAATACTCTTAGAGCAGCTATCAGAGAAGGTATTTTTGAAGAATTAGATTACGTTGCTATTAACGACCCAGGTTTAACACCTGCTAATGCTGCACACGTTTTCAAATATGACTCAGTTATGGGCAAATTTGATGGTACTGTTGAAGTTGCTGAAGACGGTCTTATCATCAACGGTCACAAAATCAAATTCTACGCAGAAAAAGATCCTGCAGCTCTTCCTTGGAAAGATCTAGGTGTTGAAGTTGTTATTGAATCAACAGGTTTCTACACAGATGCAACTAAAGCTCATGCTCATATCGATGCCGGTGCTAAAAAAGTTATCATTTCAGCTCCTGCTAAAAACGAAGACAAAACTATCGTTTTAGGTGTTAACGAAAATGAATACGATCCTGCTAAACACCACGTTATTTCAATGGCATCTTGTACAACTAACTGCTTAGCTCCTGTAGCTAAAGTTATCAAAGAAAAATTCGGTATCGTTAAAGGTTTGATGACAACTGTTCACTCTTACACCGGCGACCAAAGAATTTTAGATGCTGGTCACAAAGACCCTCGCCGTGCCAGAGCTGGTGCTTTAAACATCGTTCCTACAACTACAGGTGCCGCAAAAGCTGTTGCTTTAGTTTTACCTGAATTAAAAGGAAAATTGGATGGTTTTGCTATGCGTGTTCCTACTCCGGACGTTTCTTTAGTTGACGTTGTTTTCGAAACTGAAAAAACAGTTACTGCTGAAGAAGTTAACGCAGCATTAAAAGCAGCTGCTGACGGACACGTTTTATGCTACTCAGAAGAACCGTTAGTTTCTTCAGACTATGTTGGTACAGCTCAATCTTCAACTGTTGACTCATTGTTGACAAAAGTTATGGGCGACAACATGGTTAAAGTTATTTCTTGGTACGATAACGAAATGGGTTATTCAACAAGACTTGCTGAAACTACAAAATTGGTTGCTTCTAAATTATAATTTCTAATTTAGAAAAAGACTTGAAAAGACCTCTCGCTTGAGAGGTCTTTTTTTATAAATTTATTACTGTTATTGCAGAACTTCTCCACCAGTAAAACTATAGTTGGTAACAAAAATTACCCCTATTTTACAACTTTATTTAATCCGTGCGGTTTATCAACATCTCTATGAAGTTTTAAAGCTGTTTCAAGAGCCAGAAGCTGAATCATAACAGCAATGCAAAATGTTTTAACCATAGGTTTTTCACAATCAATATTTAGATTATAAGTCGATTTAACATGGTTAGTCCGGTTACCGATTACAAATATTGGCGGATTATAATCTTCTTTTATCTTTTCAAGATTTTTTGATGCCGTATAAGTCAAATTATCATTTAAAATATAGATTAAAACCGAACTTCTATTATTCAATACAGCAACATGACCATGCATAAATTCCCCAAGAATAGCTGATGTTGTATTTAAATAAGAGGTTTCTTTTATTTTTAATGCCGCTTCTTTCGCCAATGCATAAGAATGTCCATCCGCGGTTATTATAATATGCTTATACTTAGCTAAAAATCTAGCCAATTGTTTTATCTTTGGCTGCATTTCAAGAGTTGTTGATACAAACGACGGAATAGTTTTTAAATCAAGAATATAATCATATATATCAATACCTTTATCCTGGGCAAATTTAAGCGCCAAAAGTGTTGAACATAATAGCTGCGAAATAAATGATTTAGTTGCCGCAATACTTTTTTCTTCGCCGGCATGACAAGCTATTTGGTAGTCAGAAGCATTCCAGATTGTGGAATTTTCTTTATTTGTAATACAAAGAGTTTTAACACCAAATTCTTTAGCTTTTTCCAATGCGCGGTTTGTATCAGATGTTTCACCCGATTGGGTTATAAAAATATATAAAATACCATCAGCGTGAGCTATAGTATCTTCTAAAAGGAATTCACTTGAATAAACTGCACAAGCTTCAATTTTAGGAATCGAACCAAAAAGATCTGCTGCATATCTGGCACAATGATATGACGAACCACTAGCAACAATTATAATTCTATTAATATCTTTTGGTACATCAATATTTATTTCGCCATTCTTACCTAAATATGCATCTAAAATAATTTGAGTTATGCCGCTTTGCTCATATATCTCAGATTCCATGCAAGATTTCTTCTTCTTAAAATTAAACTGCATTTATTTCATTCCCCTTACATAATCACAAAAAAGGTCATAGCAAAAAAACTATGACCTTTACCATATTTTATTATCCGATAATTCCTCTTAACAACTCATTAACTGTTTTAGGATTAGCTCTGCCCTTGGTTTCCTTCATTATTTGACCGACAAAGAACCCAAGAAGGTTTGTTTTACCGTTTTTATAAGCTTCAACTTCTGCCGGATGAGCATCAACAACTTTTTGAACAAGTTCTTTGATAGCTCCTTCATCAGAAATTTGGCTTAAACCTTTTTTCTCAACGATAGCAGAAGCTTTTGTTCCATCTTTCAACATTTCAATAATAATTTGTTTACCGATATTATTAGAAATTGTTCCTTTTTCAATAAGTGAAATCAATTCAGCCAGATTTTCCGGAGTTAATTTGGTTTCTGTAATTTCAATATGATCTTCTTTTAGGTACGCTGCAATTTCACCCATAATAAAGTTTACAGCAGTCTTAGGATTAGCACCTAATTCAAGAACTTTGTCAAAGAATAAAGCAAGCCCCATTTGCTCAACAATAACGGTTGCATCGTATTCACTCAAGCCCAGGCTTTGGTATCTTGCACGTTTTTGAGATGGAAGTTCCGGCATTGCATCTTTAATTGTTTGAACCCATTGTCTTGAAATTTCAAGAGGCATCAAATCCGGTTCAGGGAAGTATCTGTAATCATGAGCATCTTCTTTACCTCTCATTGAACGGGTTTCTCGAGAGTTATCATCCCACAATCTTGTTTCCTGAACTACTTTTCCGCCTTCTTCTACAATATCAATTTGTCTGTCAATTTCGTATTCAATAGCTCTTTGAAGTGCTGAAAAAGAGTTCACGTTCTTGATTTCAGCTCTTGTACCAAATTCTTTAGAACCTTTAGGCATAATCGAGATATTCGCATCACATCTCATTGAGCCTTCTTCTAAGTTACCGTCACAAACTCCGATATATCGAACGATATTTCTAAGTTCTTCCATATAATTTCTTGCTTCCTCAGCACTTCTCATATCCGGTTCTGATACGATTTCTAATAATGGAGTACCTGCTCTGTTTAAATCTACAAGAGAATAGCTTGAGCCTGCTAACCCGTCAGCACCCGCGTGAACAAGTTTACCTGCATCTTCTTCTAAGTGAGCTCGGGTAATACCGATTCTTTTTCCATTGATATCAAGATATCCGTTTACACAAATAGGTTCATCGTACTGTGAAATCTGATAACCTTTCGGAAGGTCCGGATAGAAATATTGTTTTCTGTCAAACTTGCAGCGAGATGGAATTTCACAATTCAGGGCTAAACCTGTCAGGATACCCATATTTACAACTTCTTTATTTAAAACCGGCAAAACACCCGGCATACCAAGTGTAATCGGACTTGTTAAACTGTTTGGTTCCTGTCCGAATTCGTTTTTATCCGGTGCAAATATTTTCGATTTTGTTTTTAATTGAGCGTGAACCTCCAGCCCAATCACAACTTCATACTTGTCTCTTAATTCTTGATCAACCATTTATTTATATCTCCTTATTTGTATTAATATTATCACAAAGGGGTAAATATTGCTAATATAAATACAAAACTAGCAAATAAAATTTTTACGTGTTTTTATTTAAAAGCATAAAAGATAGGAGAATACGAATGCAGATTCAGAATGTAAATTCATACTCAAACAATTATTCACAAAAACCACATTTCACCTCAATCAAAAGTGTAAAATGTGAAGGGCTATATAAAAAATACCCGGAATTGGCTAATCAGTTGGTTGATACCCTTAAGGAAAATCCAAAAGCAATGGAATTTTGTAAAAAATATGATGTTGATATTGTTTTTCATGCTATAAAGAAAATGCAAGATTCTGTTGAAAGTTCTATACATATTTTCTTTGATAATATATCTAAATCAAAAGCCAGAAAGTTTTTAGATAAAATAGCAGGAAATACTGATGACAAAGTCATGGGGAAATAAATATTCACTCCCGGAAAGCCTTAAAGCCAGTACTGCAGATTTAATAGAGCATATCTCCCCAGAAAGAAAAGTTGCTGATGGATACCGTGGCGGTATGTTGGATTCTCATCTTCAATCTGCAGATGAAAAAATCCAAACTGTACTAAATGATAAGATGAATAAAGCTCTTAAAAAAGAAGCGGATTTGAAAGCAGCTAAAGCCAACGAATCAAAACTAAATTCAGACAGTTCTAAACTACAAAACTCTATTGATGAATTGATAAAAAAAGGTTCATAAATTTCTTTAAACATGAAACAAAAAGGTCAGATTTACAAGTCTGACCTTTTTGGGGACTTATATACCAAATTCCACTAAATGAAAAAATGCACGTCACAACAAGCGATAGCGAAGCAGTCCGGAAAATTTTATTCAATCCCATGGAATGCTTCGAAAATCATAGATTTTCACGAAATGACAATAATGTTGGTGGAAACAATTCCCCTTTTTCTGCTACCTTGAATAAATCTCATGTTTTGATAAAACATTCTCGGGTTCTTTATAATTTTTCAAATATTCCAAAGCCTGAGCCGGAGTCTGTGCAATGAAATAAAGATTTTTTGTCAATTTATTTGCAAATTTTTCTTCAATTATTACATCGAAAAATTCAATTAACTTATTATAAAACCCGTTTGTATTTAAAATAACAATTGGTTTTTTATTATACCCAAGCTGCTTTTGAACAATCATCTCTGCAAGTTCTTCCAATGTGCCAAAGCCGCCTGCTAAAGCAATAACTCCATCTGAAATCTCATCCATTTTTGCTTTTCGCTCGCGCATACCGACTGCCGGATAAAACTCATCACAATTATCAGTTCTGCAGCCCATCTCAATAAGCCTTTCCGGCATTACACCATAAATTTTTCCGTTATTATTTTTAACTTCAGATGCGCATGCCCACATCATTCCAAGAGTACTACCGCCATAAACGATATTATAACCGTTCTGTCCAAGTAATTTACCCAACTCCTTAGCATCTTGGTAATAAACTTCCTCTAAAAAATTTGAAGATGATGCAAATACACAAATATTTTTTCTACTCATTGAAATCTCCGCCAATTCGATAATAATATGAACAAGAAACCCCTGTTCCAACTTCTGAACAGTCTTTTTTCATATCTTCTAACTCCCACCCTGATCCCACAGGATTTATCTTTCCATCCAGAAAAATATTGAGTCCAAATATATCTTTACCCCATACATTAGGTCCATTCAGCCCGTTCATATCAAACATCATAAGAAATGCCGGGTGAAAAATATCATCATCTTTTATGTCCTTTATCCCGATAATTTCATTATCATTTGTCAAATAAAAAGACTCAAAATAATATACATCTCCAACCATAACTCTTTGACCATTCATATAATCAGGAGTATATTTTTTGTTCAATTCATCTTGTTCTGATATTCGCAAGTACGGTTTGACTAAATTCATCATTATCTTTTCCCGCTTATCATCAGATTTTGCACGTTTAAAACTTTTTACAATATCCGAATCTTCCTGAGCATGCATAGCGGTAAAGATATACTCCATTCTTGTATAGATTTCATTCCACTTTGAAATATAAGCAGCTTCCTTAGATGCTATAAATTTTGACGGAATTAATAGCATTACTACCGCAAATATTACAAATATTGTAATAGAATATTCAATTTTCCAAAAACGTTTTCTCATAAAAATTCACTCATTTAAGCCATATCAATACGCTTCTTTTCTTCAAGAAGTTTTTCATAAACCCATTCTGGAATAAAGTTCTTACCAAGAATAATCTGCCCGTTCATAATATTCGGAGTATGGAAATCAGAACCTCCGGTAACAATAAGTCCAAGCTCTTCTGCCATTGACGAGAAATACTCAACACAAGCTGGGGAATGTTTTCTATGATACGCTTCAATTCCGCGCAAACCATAATTCATAAGCTCCTTAATCAATGGTTCAGCTATATCCAAATCATGAGGGTGCGCTATAACCGGAATACCGCCCGCATCATAGATAATTTCAACCGCGTCAAAAGGTGTCACGGTTTTTCTCTGCACATAAACCGGCGAATCATCATGAATATATTTTGCATAAGCATCCATAATATTATTTGTTCCGCCCGCGTTGGTTATTGCTTTTGCAATATGAGGACGCCCAATACTGCCGCCTTCTGCGACAAGTTTTTTAATATCTTCAAATTTGATTTTAATACTTTCTTTTTTAGAAAGCAGTGCAATAATTTCTTTAGTCTGCTTAATCCTTGCTTGCTGCTGACTTTTGATAAGCTCTAAGAAATCCTTATTTTTAGTATTCATAAAATAGCCTAAAATATGGACTTCATGATTTTTATACAAAGTATTAACTTCAATACCGCGAATAATTTCGATCTTATCCTCAAGCCCATTTTCTTTAATGTGTTTTTGGGCAATATCATAAGCCAGAATATTATCGTGATCCGTAATCGCAATAGCTTCAAGCCCGACATCTACAGCGGTATCAACAATCCTTTCAGGCGAGAACACTCCGTCTGAAAAGTTTGTGTGAATGTGTAAATCAGTTTTCCTTTTCACTTCCTTTTTCCTCTTCTATATTATTATTACTACATAAAATTCTTTTTATAGACAGGGCTTTCCCGCCGGAAGTTTCAATCTCAACTTCTACAGCATTAATCTGGGTAGTTTTGCCCGGTGCTACTTCATAACGTTCAGGAATACCTGTTAAAAATCTTGATAAAGAGGTCGAATATTCCATTCCAATAACCCCGTCAGATGCTCCGCAAAACCCGGCATCTGAAATGTATGCCATTCCGTTTATAATACTTTCATCAGCAGTCTGCACATGTGTATGGGTGCCCAAAAACGCACTTAAACCGTATTCTGAGCAGAATCTGCCAAAACAAATCTTTTCCGCTGTTGCTTCTGCGTGAAAATCAACAATAACAATAGGAGTAATTTCTTTTATTCTTTTAATTTCATCGGCAACCATTTCCCACTGAGAATCTACAAGATTCATAAACACCCTGCCGATTACATTAATCACACCAACTTTAAAATCTCCCATATCAAAAATTCTGCTGCCTGTGCCTTTTGTTCCTTTAGGGTAATTTATAGGTCTTATCAGACAGTCAGATGTTTCGATGTAGTTATATATATCTCTTTTATCCCAAATATGATTACCACATGTCATACAGTTTATACCGTAATCTTTAAAATCATTATAATTTTTTTCGGTTAAACCAAAACCGTGAGAAGCATTTTCAACATTAGCTATAATAAAATCATATTTTTTAAAGGTATCATTTTCAGCAAGAAAATCTCTTACAGCATTTCTGCCCGGTTTTCCTACAATATCTCCAAAAAATATAACTTTAATTATGTCTTTTCCCATAAATTTTGTCTTTCTTCCCGATTATTTTATATATTAAGCAAGAAGCTGAAAAAATCAACTTCTTGCCTTAATATTATCTTATTTTGCTATTTCAGTAGTTCTAAACTCTCTAACTACCGTAACTCTGATTTGTCCCGGATAGTCAAGTTCATTTTCGATACGCTTCGCAACATCTCTTGCAAGCTTGCCTGAAGCTAAATCATCAAACATTTCAGCCTGAACAATAATCCTAACCTCACGTCCAGCTTGAACCGCAAACGACTGTTTAATACCTTCATAGCTGTTTACAATCTCTTCGATTTTTTGTAAACGTTTAATGTAAATTTCTAAAGTATCACGTCTTGCTCCCGGTCTGCCAGCTGAAATAGCATCAGCAACTTTAACCAAAACAGCTTCAATTGTATTAGCTACAACATCATCATGGTGAGCTTCTATAGCATGAATAACTTCAGGTTTTTCTCCGTAGCGGGAAGCTATTTCAACCCCAAGCTGAATATGTGTACCTTCTTGAGTTTGGTCTACAGCTTTACCTATATCGTGCAATAACCCTGCACGTTTTGCTATTTTTTCATTGGCACCTAATTCTGCAGCGAGCATTCCTGCAATATGCCCGACTTCTAAAGAGTGTTTTAAAACATTTTGCCCGTAACTTGTTCTATAGTACAGGCGTCCTAATGTTTTTGTTAACTCTTTATTCAAACCCATAACACCCATTTCAAGAGCGGCATTTTCACCTTCTGACCAGATTTTTTTATCAATTTCTTCTCTGGCTTTTTCAACCATTTCTTCAATCCTGACAGGGTGAATACGGCCATCTACAATAAGTTTTTCAAGCGCTAATTTTGCAATTTCACGTCTTACAGGATCAAAACTTGATAAAACAACAGCCTCCGGAGTATCGTCAATAATCAAATCAACCCCTGTTAAAGTTTCAAGTGCGCGAATGTTACGACCTTCGCGCCCGATTATACGTCCTTTCATTTCATCATTAGGCAGACCTACAACAGAAACAGTCGTTTCTACAACCTGCTCAATCATGCAGCGCTGCATTGTTGTTGATAAAATTTCTTTTGATTTTTCAAGTGATATTTCTTTTATTTTGGCTTCATTTTCTCTAACTAGCTGCATCTGTTCCTGAGCCAAATCGTTTTTTAATTGTTCTAATAAAGTTCTTTTAGCATCCTCGCAAGACATACCTGAAATTCTTTCAAGTTCTTCTGTTTGCTTCTGAACAAGTTCAGCCAGATAATCTTCTTTTTCTAAAAGCTGATCCATTTTTCTCTGGTTTTGAATCTCTTTTTCGGTATATTCTTGAATTTTATCTTCAAGCATATCCTCTCTTTTTGCTAACTTTTGTTCCTGTCTTGCAAGCTCCTGCCTGCGTTCTCTTTCCTCTTCGTTTAATTGCTCTCTGTCATCTTGCAACTCTTCTACTGCTTTAATTTTTGCTTCTTTGTAGAGAATTTTTTCTTTTTCTTCAAGCGCTTTTTTGTCTTTTTCAACAGATTCAATTGCACTTTTGATTTTGTTTTTTTGAATAATCAGCATTGCAACTAAGACTATTACCGCAATAGCCGCAATAACTAATAACAAGGTTGTTGCCATAAAGTAATACCTTATCCTTTTCTATTTTTTTATAATACACGCAATATCGGATACATATATCCTACCCGAACTTTTATTCTATATGATTTTAGATAAAATTATTGCATATATATTCAAAAAATATTTCCTACTACATCTGCCAATATGATATCATATAAATGGATTTTTGTATAGTGTGAATTTTTTAAGATTTACCTTTATTTATAGCCAGACCAGGGTCTGAATATGAACCGGTTGTAAGTTTAATAAATTTATAAGTTAAAACCGGTAACACTCCAGCTAATAAGAAGCTTGAAATACCAACATTTGCTAAAATATTTCCACATTTTACATATTTAGCTTTTTTAGCAAATTTTTCAATATTATTTGATTTTTTTGCAGCCTCAATAAAACCTTCAAACTCATTTTTAAACTCTGTTAATTTAGCAATATCTACAAATTTTCTAGGATCCCTGATACGTGATTTCAGATAAGAAACTTTTTCCATTTTTTCAGCAGCTTTTGAGAACAAGCTGTTAGGATTAGTATCCAGAAAATCAAGTAAATCTTTTGCTGAATTTGACTTTGGCAGCTCTACTTTATTGTCTTTTATAGCTTGAATAAACTCTTTATTATCCAAAATCAGCGGATCAAGATTTACATTAACTTTAAAGAATTTATTTGCAAGTTTATCTAAACCTTTTGCAATATAAATCGGTGTTACAAAATTCAAAATCATAGAACCGGTCATTTTAAACGCATTAGCATAACTTTCTTCTTTATTTCTGGCTGTAGAAACTCTGCCGACAGTCAATCCCCCATCAGAAATAGCCATTTTATCTACAGTTCTCAAATTAGCAATCGCAGAAGTTAAACCGCTTCCGGTAAAGGTAATTTTATCTCCGTTATTAAAATCCTTAAACGGATTATTTACCGTTGAGGTAAAGGTTTTAACAGGGGTAAAACTTTGAACGGTAGTTTGATTTTGCGCTTGATTTTTTGCTCTGTTTTCTCTAATTTTTCTGGTCAATGCAAAAATCATAGGAGGAAGCACAAACCCCATAATAGCTGTAGGGATAATAGTTGCTGCACAGAATTTTTTAGTTAAAAGTTTTTCAAACTTCGGTTTGTTATCTCGGACCTTTATCAAATCGGCAACAGCATCTTGAACATCTTTTTCTTTAATCTGTGAGAATTTTTTAATATTATATTCAATCCCTTGAACAACATTGTCAACTCCGGTTTCACTTTTAAATAATTTTAAATTTACAGAAGGATTAAAACCTTTTTTAGAAATAAATTTATCAGCAACTTTTTCTACTGCAGGAATTCCGCCAAGCCAAATTGCAGACGTAACATATTCATCTAAAAATCTTTCACGAGTGGCATCATTAGCCATCGTTTTTGATTCTTTCATGTTTTCTTTTCTTGATATAAGTATTTTTGAAGGAGCTTCAATACAGCAATCCCTGACCAGTAACGGGTAAATGCTGCTGTTATTTCCTATCGCAGATATAATATTTGTAATTGCCATAATATTCTTTTAACCTCAATTCTTTAACTAAAAAACAACTTCTTTCGCTCTTTTATCCTGAAGAAGTTGTTCATAAGAATTGATTTATTTTTTACAAAAGCGCATTACCAATCCTACAACCCCTTCAGGTTGATATGACGGTTATGATGATGTTTTTGTAAAAAGTTTTGAGTCATAAATTTTCCTTGTTTCCTTATTATATATAAGAAATATTTATATGTAAAGACTTTATGTATAATTTATAAAGTTTGTCAAAAATAAATTTGCTAAATTTCAAAAGTTTTGTAAAGTAAACTTAACTTTTCAGTATCTGAAGTTTCAAAAAGAATTGTTTTATCTTTGGAGGTTTCCCCTTTTAAAATTTTTATTGAAGTTTTTGGGATTTTAAAATTTTTAGACAAAAACTCAACAACAGCTTTATTTGCTTTACCGTCAATCGGTTGTGCTGTAATTTTTATTTTTATACCGTTATCTTCTTTAATTATTTCATTTTTTTTGGCATTAGGAGAAATTTTTATTGATACTATAATGCCGCTATCAGTTTCTTTAATCATAGTAAAAATATATCATAATTGTAACAAAAATTACAGAAAAAACAGTAAAAAAATTAAGAAAACAGCAAAAACTATGTATCAAAAAAGTTATATAAGGCAAATTCTCTTGAGAAAATAACAATA
>OHPB01000623.1_pt1 | contig 23276 bp, 25 predicted proteins | sample 1577621 | NCBI WGS metagenome assembly OHPB01 (sample SAMEA3879577, study PRJEB24766) | human gut metagenome | biome: human-associated habitat; feature: feces | place: USA | collected 1985/1987 | reverse complement strand
GATCGAGCTGTGACGCACATGCATACCGCTTGACTTTATGCGCCTTCATGGTATAATCAAGGCGAACGAATCGAATACCTCTGCTCACAGGCGCCGCCCGTTTCAAGCGGGCGCTGAAAAGGGAAAACGGTGCAAAGCCGTTGCAGCCCCCGCTGCTGTAAGGTGGATCTCAAACGCAAATGCCACTGTGCGCCCCGCATGGGAAGGCGCGTTTGGGAAACGAAGCCAAGCCAGAAGACCTGCCTCTGAGTGAACGGGATTTCTTCGGTGGGAAGGAACGTGCCTGTTTGCCGGTTTCCGGCACGCCCAATGGCCACAGTATGCTCCTTTCCGAAAACAAAAGGGGCTTTCTTTTTGCCCAAAAATCAGGAGGAATAAAATTCCCATGAACCAGAAGAAGCTTGCGCTGATCCTCGCACTCGTGCTGGCGCTCTCGCTTGCGCTTGCCGCCTGCACGCCCGCGGAACCCTTGCCGGCGGCGGAACCCACGCTGGAGCCCACGGCCGAGCCTACGCCGGAAGCCACGCCGGAACCTACGGCCGCGCCCGCCCCCGAAGCCACCGTCCTGACTGACATGCTTGGCCGCGAAGTCGAGCTGCCCGCCGAGGTCAAGACCATCGTCTCCCTCGCCGCGAGCAACACGGAGATCGTATACGCCATCGGCGCGGGCGATATGCTCGTTGGCCGCGACGCGTCGAGCAACTACCCGGAGGAAGCCGCGAACGTCGCCGTCGTGGGCGATTATAACGGCCCGAACATCGAGGCGATCGTCGCCGCCGAAGCGGACGTCGTCCTCGCCTCCTACTTGCAGGATGACGTGATCACGCAACTGACGGAGCTTGGCGTCGCCGTGTTCTGCACCGAGGCTTCTGATTATGAAGGCATCTATACCTCCATAGAGCTTGTCGGCGCGATCTGTGGCAAGGTGGACGAAGCGGCTGCCCTCTGCGCGCAGATGCGCGCGTCCATCGGCGCGGTGCAGTCCGCCGCAGCAACGGAAAACCAGCCCACCGTCTATTACGTCATGAGCTTTGGCGAATACGGCGAGTGGAGCGGCGGCCCTGGCAGCTTCATCAACACGGCAATCGAGCTTGCGGGCGGCGTGCCGGTCACAAACGGCATGGAAGCAGCCTGGGTGAACCCGAGCATTGAGCAGGTCGTCGAGCTCGACCCTGACGTCATCCTGCTTTCGTCCTATTACACCGTAGAAGACCTTTCCGCCGCGAATGGCTATGCGGATATGCGCGCCGTGCAGGAAGGCAACGTCTACCTCGTCAACCCCGACCTGGTGGAGCGCCCTGGCCCGCGCATTGCGGAGGCGGTCGCCCAGTTCGGCGAAATCTTTGCCGCGTATCTCGCAGAGAATCAGGCTGCGTAACCCGTGCCCGGACAGTCCGCGAAAAAGGCGTGCGGCGTGCGCGCTTTCATATCGGTCTTTACCCTGCTTGCACTGAGCGTTTTTGCGATGCTGGCGGCGGTCGCCTGGGGCAGCACGGGCTTTAAGGTGCGGGAATTCCTGGAGTATCTGCTTACCGGCGCTTCCGGCGCGGAGGTGATCCTTTTCAAGATCCGCCTGCCGCGGGCGCTGCTTTCCTATCTTGTGGGCGGCGGCCTCGCTGTTGCAGGCTGCTGCTTGCAGGGTGTGTTCAAAAACCCGATGGCGGACAGCCACATCCTCGGCGTGAGCGCGGGCGCGGGCTTCGGTGCCGCCGCCTGCATTGCATTCGGAATCGGCGGGGCCTCCTTTGGCATCGCGGCCCTCGGCCTTGGGAGCGTGGCGCTCGGCGCACTCATAGGCGGCATCCTCGCAGTACTGCTCGTGGTGCAGTTCGCGCGCGTCGGCAGCCGCACCTCCGCCTCCGCGCTCCTGCTCGCAGGCATTGCGGTATCCTCGCTTTTTACTGCGCTGACCTCCGGCATTATGATCCTGCACCGGGAGAGCATGGAGCAGGTCGTGTTCTGGACGCTTGGGAGCTTCACGGCAGCCTCGTTTGAAAAGGTGCGTTTCGCATCGCTCCTGATCCTGCCCTGTGCGGCGCTTTGCATGCTCTTCGCACGGCCGCTCAACATCATGCTGCTGGGTGATGAAGATGCACGCATGCTGGGCGTGGATACCGCGCGGACGACGCGCATCCTCGTCATCCTGACGACGCTGCTTGCGGCGGGCTGCGTGAGCGTTTCCGGCATCGTGGGCTTTGTTGGCCTGATGCTGCCGCACATCCTGCGCCTGATGACCGGGCCGGATCACCGGCTGCTCCTCCCCTGCTCCTTCCTGGGCGGCGGCGTGTTCCTCTGCCTTGCGGATATGCTTGCACGCAGCCTGTTCCCACCGCTCGAGATCCCCGTGGGTGTGCTTTCGGCGCTCTTTGGCGTACCGTTTTTCCTGTACCTGCTGCGCAGGCAGGGGAAGGGAGGCCGCACATGAGCGCGGTTCGGCTCACCGTGGAAGGCGTATCGTTTTCTTATGGGGAAAAACCTATTTTAAAAGACGTTTCGCTCACCGTCGCCCCGGGGGAGCTCGTCTCCATCCTCGGCCACAACGGCAGCGGAAAAACCACGCTTTTGCGCTGCATCAGCGGGTATCTTACGCCCACCGCAGGCGTGGTGCGCATCGGGGAGGACACGGTGGCGCGCCTGAGCGCAAAGGCGCTCGCCCGGCGCATGGCCCTCGTGCCGCAAAACCCGGTGATGGAATTTGACTTCACCGTGCGGGACATCGTGCTCATGGGGCGCAACCCGCATCTGAAACGCTTCGCCGGGGAAACGGAGGCGGATTATGCCGCCGCGGACGCGGCGCTTGCGCGCACGGGCATGGCCGCGCTTGCGGAGCGTTCCGTGCTGACGCTTTCCGGCGGCGAGTGGCAGCGGACGATCATCGCCCGGGCCGTCTGCCAGAGATCCGAGCTCATGCTGCTCGACGAGCCGGTCGCAAGCCTTGACGTGAAGCATCAGATCGAGATTCTGCGCCTAGTGCGCAGCCTTTGCCGGGAGAGCGGCGTTTCCGCGCTCTGCGTGATGCACGATATAAACCTCTCGGCCCATTATTCCGACCAGATTTTGCTGCTCAAGGGCGGGAAAGCGCTCGCCTGCGGCAGCCCCCGCGCGGTCATTACCGCGCCGCTCTTGGCGGAGGCCTACGGCATTGAAGCCGAGGTGCGCGAGGAACAAGGGCATCCCTATATGATCCCGCGCTACGATTGACCTCCTCCTCTTATCTTGGAAAGCCGGGGAAGCGGGCCTGCCCGTCCGCACCCCTTGCTTGCTCCGCTTATGGAGCCGTCCGTCGCGGACGATACCGTGTTCAGTTTGCTGGCAAAAAGGATGGCTCGCGCCATCCTTTTTGCGTATGCGCCAGAAATCGCCCATTAAACTTGGCCCTTATTGATAAATATTTTTCAAAGTATGCTTGACAGCGCAATCGCTTGCCGTGTATAGTAAAAAAAGAGCTACTCCAAAAAGCCGCAGCCTTATCAAGGAAGTATTTATAACAAAGCAAAACGAGCCGAAGGAAGAGGTTCCGATAGCTTGCTATTGCGCAACAAACTCGGTATTTATGGAGGTACATATGCTGTATCATGGAACAATCATAGAGGGATTAAGCATCATCAAAGCAAATTCAATATCTCATACGTCAGGGAAAAGAGTCGTCTATTTTACCGAGGATAGGTGCTATGCCCTGGTTTGTTGTCGAAGCAGGAGCGAAAACTTTGTTACCATGGGCCTTGGCAGGGACGGAAAGCAACATTACTTCGAGAGATTTCCAGATCAATTAAGAATACTTTACGGCGGTAAACGTGGATATATTTACTTTACCGAAGCGGCCGATGACCTGATAAACACAAAGGGACATACATGGGAGAGCGAGACAGCGGTGCCTGTTCACCAATACGAAGTGGTTGACGACCTCTATGCCGAGATTCTGAAGGAAGAGGAAAATGGAAATGTTGTCATTCACAGATATTCTGAAATTGATCCAATCGAGCAGAAACAGCAGGCGAACTATATCAAGGAACACATCGACGACCAAGGCGAGAAGATGAGACAGTTTTACCTTGCTCACTTTTCTTCATTATGGGATTAAGTTAATAATTTCCCATTTGTCGGGGAGCGAACAGACATACAAATCGGGAGTTGTGAGGGTGAAGAACATGAATAAATGGATTACCGAAGGGAGAGGCTACATAAAGAAGTAGCTTCTCCCTTCGGCTTTGTAATCAGCCAGAGTGAATTATGCGGTAGAATTTTTCACAAATCCATGGTATCATTATTTCATATCTGAGCGACAAATCGGGATTAAAAAAGGAGCAGATAAAATGGAGATAAGGCAAATCACAGACGATGGTGAAAAGCAAAACATTACGAGGCTTATCCTTGAAGCTCTTCCAGATTGGTTTGGAATTCCGGAGGCAAGAGAGGAATATATTGCGGGGAGCAATCATAAAATATTCTTTTGTGCTTTTGAAGGTGATAGTCCTGTTGGGTTTCTATATTTGAAAGAAACTGGCAGTGCTACAGTGGAATTGTATGTTATGGGTGTTTTGAAAGAATTTCATCGGAAAGGTATTGGTCGAGAATTATTCAGCAGAGCCAAGGAAGCGGCAGTGGAACAGGGCTATTCTTTTATTCAGGTCAAAACAGTCCAAATGGGGAAACATGAGGAATATGACAGGACAAACAAGTTCTACCTTTCGCTTGGTTTTAAGGAATTTGAGGTGTTTCCCACATTATGGGATGAATGGAATCCATGTCAGGTATATATTATGAGTATGAGGTAAATTCCAGTTTGTCGAACGAAGCAGAATATCAGAAGCAACCGAACCGCAGCGCCCACTATGACACTTTCAGCCTTGCGATGCAAAGTGTCATAGTGGGTTACGCACTTTGAAAAGCTGCAATAACGTCACACCCGAAAACAAACACAAAAAGCGGCATAACCGATATGGCTACACTGTTCAATGAAATCAATTATTTGATTTTGATACAAGAGGCCCCTTGGGGCACCTTCCTTACGGAGGTTGCCCCAAGACTGGGAGTTTATTATTTCTGTAACGTCTGGAAAATCTGGGCATTGTAGGTTAGGCTTTGAGACCGGGGATACATTTCGGTGTCAATATGAAGTACCAACAGGATTTTGTTCTAAAACAATGTCTGTATTGTATGCTTTATGTGAAATTATACGGTGTGGTGGCAATTATATAAGTCGGGGTTCAAAAAAGAATATGAGATAGACTTTCCCTGTGCAGATGGCGAGATTACTTTTCGTCTTCAAGCAAAACATATATAATATCAATCCAGCTTATCAAACCGCAAAATACCGATTTGAAAACCACGATTTCATAAGTGGTTACCACACCTCATAGAGTTTTAATAAAATCCTCTAAAGCCCTTGAAAACAAAGGATTTATCGCAATGTGTCCGCTTTATCCCTTTATACGATTTCACTTGTGTTTATGCTTCCCTCGCCACCTCATAAGGGCAAAAACAAGGGAACTTGCTGCTGCATAATAAGCATAATTATTTTCTTTTTTTCAATACATGCCATATATCATTCCCTTGAAAACCACATTTTCGATATAAGTTTTCTGGCTTGGATGGATTGTTTATTTGACCGGAAACAGTGGCAAATTGTGCCTTTTGGGCAATGCGGGTTAAAAGTTCTGTAACAACATAGGTTCCGAGCCCAAGCCCTCTGTGTGTTGGAGAAACCTGAATCCATTCCAATATTCCCTCGCCTACTTGTTCATCTAATTCTGCAATTCCTGTCGCGACGATTTTTTTGCTTTTACATTCTTGAACAGCGATCCACAGTGCTGCCGAATATACACTGTGCTGAAAATATGACTTTATCTCCGCCTCGGTTATTGATACATCAACATAGCATTGGTTGATATGTGCGGCATATTCGGCTGGAGCAGCTTCGCACAGCCGAAAACCGTCCGGCAAGATTGCAGCGCGCAGCATTTGCAAATCATGGTACAGCCGAAAATATGGCTCATAAATATAATCCATGAAACATTCGCCACAAAAATGACGATTGTGTTGAATCAACATATTTTCCGGCACATCCAACTTGACCGTCTTCCAATAAGGCAGCGAAGACTCTCCACAGGGATTACTTAAGTATTGTTGCTTTGTTATATTCATTTTATTTCCTTCTTCAATAAGATGGTCCTTCTATCCATTTTCAGTGTAAGATGCCCTAAGCATAAACCGTAGGATTGTGCTTAGGGTGTATTTCGCTATCAAATGCAGATAGACTAATTTTCCTGCTGAAAAGTAATTTGATATTCCAGTTTCCCTTGTTTCGGCTTGTAAGGGCAAAAACAAGGGAAAATACATAAGGCTGGAACACAACACAGGCGAAATACCTTGAAAATACAGTGTTTTCAGAGGATTTCATAGACAAATTCCGGTTTATCTTTCTATTCTCTTTCCGCACGAATTGTAAACTCGTCAGGCAAATTGAATATCTCGCTCTTCAAGAACAAAGGATAAAAGTATTCAGTTTTCAGTCGCTCAAATTCGAGCCATTCAAAGTCATGTATATGATGCCGTTCTTGCAAGGTAAACCGTTCTTTGGAAAGAATATCTGTGTTAGAAATATCCACCAGAAAATACACACATAGTTCATGGTAATTTTGTCCATCCACATCTTCTCTAAAAAAGGCTTGATTTAGCCATAACGGACGAATGATTTTAGGGGTGATGTTCAGTTCTTCCTGCACTTCTCTAACCACAGCGTGCTCTGCGGTTTCACCCATTTCTACTCTCCCACCGGGCAAGTAGTAATATGGTGAGCGTTCATCGTGCATTGCCAGTATCCTGCCGTTGTTAATCATCACTGCGCAAACTCTATAATTAAACTTTCCCTCATTGGTTTTAAAAGAAACATCCATGTCAGTCACCCTCCTAAATTCCGATTGAACTTGTTGACATCTTCGACATTTATATTATATCACTCAGATATGAAATTTTATATCATTCCCCTATTTTTTACGGAATAACAGAGCCAGCTACCCTCGTCAACGTTCAAGATGAATGGGCTCCGTCCGCCGTTGACAAGGAGTGCCTGCGCCTGCTTATGTGGCAGACAAGAGAGCGAAAGCAACGAGTGCTTTCGCTCTCGCATACTATGGTGTTTCCTTATATCTGCTCGTATCGTTTTATATCACTATAGAGAATTTGGGCACTATTTTGGCACCAAATCTTCAAAAGCCATTGTGATTTTATTTGTCTTGATATGCGAAAAAGTTAGTATTTGCAAGTATCTTCGCAGTTTCATGCTTTTTGATGCTTAAAAATCAAATACTATTTTTTATCATCTGCGGGTCGTTCCGTGTAATCCCATAAAAATAATTGTTGACTTTTCCGCTCCGGTATGCGATAGTAAGTAAGTATTCAAGATAATTGCTTTATCCCCACATTGCTGCGGATCATTGTCAGTTGATGGTTTGCAACGGATGTGGGATGTTCTTTTTTCTGGGTACAAAATAATTTTTTATGGAGGTACCCATGAATAACGGTACAGTCAAATGGTTCAACGCAGACAAAGGCTTTGGCTTCATTTCCAACGACAACGGCGGCGACGATGTTTTCGTGCATTTTTCCGCCATCCAGTCGAGCGGCTATAAGTCCCTTTCCGAAGGCCAGAAGGTCACCTATGACACGGAAGCCGATCCCAAGGATCGCCGCAAGCTGCGCGCGGTAAACGTTTGCTTCGCGTAAGCAGAAAACAAGCCGGCGCCGCATGCGCTGGCGTTAAAAGGGCTCTCGCCAATGGCGGATGCCTGTAGAACAGTATCGGTACTGTTTTCAAGTACGGCATGACCTTTCGGGAGCGTGCCGTTTTTGTTTCTCCGCCTCTCAGCACAGAGGGGCGTACGCGCCCGCCAAGGTGTATAAATGCGCCCTTTGTTCCAGCAATGGTTGTGTTCCTTGCGCTTCGGGGTAGCAAGTTTGCAGGCAAGAATTTTGCTCTTATCACAAGAGCTTTATTTCCATTTCAAACAGTCCTTCCCGAAGCTGCTTGCGGTCCCCTGTTTCCTTAAAACCGTTTTTCTTATAAAAGCAATACGCTCTTACATTATTGCTGAGAACCCACAGCGTAGGTACACCTTGGCAATGTTCTATTGCAAATTTAAGCAGTTGGCTTCCGTATCCCTTCCTCTGCTCATCTGGCAAAACATAAAGATTTTCAATCATTTTTCCAATGACAGAAACAATTCCCACAGGCTTATCGTCGATAAGCATATATAGCTGCTTGCCCTTGTCAATCTCTTTTTGCAGATATCCCATCTGTCGCTCGGTTGTATGCTTTGCAACAAATTCGGCAGAACAGAAATCAATATGCGATTCCCTCCAGCTTATGGCATGTATCTCAGCAGCTTGATACAAGTTCTGATGTCTTATCTCAACAAACTGCACTGTGCTCCTCCGCCCATAAAATCCCGGTTTGTCTCTCTGCATCGAAAAATCATACCATTTGTTAATTTTTTTGACTGCATTTTATTGCTCCTTTTCGCATGCTGCTCTATCAGCCTACCATAAAATTATACCATACAGGTGTGAACTCCTCCATATTATTTAGCCGTTCAGCCGCATTGTGTTTTGGGCATACTATCCCTTTTCCCGGCGTTCCTCGCTGTATGAGGGCGGTCAGCAGCGCTTTAGGGAAACGGCGCGCGGCAGATCCAACGGGAATATGTTGGGGCAGCCGGAAAGAGAAGCATCCTTTCTCAATCTCAAACTCCATGCAGCCCGTTTCCGGGTCTAGCTGATCTGTTTACAGATCGCCGAATAGCGGCGGCTGTAAGCAAGCAGCCGCTTCTTTCGGCCGCTGTTTTGGGTGCGGATATCAATAACGGCTTTCCAGCAATGTATTTGTCCGGGGCGTTCCGATTGCGCGTGTATAGAAAAAGGCGGCGCATGGAGTTCCGTCCATGTGCCGCTTGCCCGCCTGGCAGATGCCGGAATCGTCATTTTATCGCATTCCGGTTTTATAACCACCACATTATCGGCGGGGGCTTTTTATCCTGTTTACGCAACCACAATGTTCACGATGTTCTTCACCACGATCACCTTGCGCACGGTTTTGCCCTCAATCCAGGGCAGCACCTCCGGCGACGCGAGCACCTGCGCCTCGGTTTCCTCCTTGGAAAGGCCGGCGGGCACGGTCACGCGGGCGCGCACCTTGCCGTTCACCTGTACGCCGAGTTCGATTGTGGAAGCGACGAGCGCAGATTCATCCCACTTTGGCCATGTGGAGGCATACAGCGGCGTTTCGTAGCCGATCAGCTCGTTGAGTTCCTCCGTGATATGCGGCGCTACGGGGTTGAGAAGCGTCAGCAGCGTGTGCAGCTCGTCCCTGGTAATATCGCCCTTGGCGTATACGTCGTTGACAAAGCTCATCATGGCGGCGATGGCGGTGTTGTACTTCATCGCCTCATAATCCTCGCTGACCTTCTTGATCATGCCATGCAGGGATGCCTTGAGGTCATCCCGCACGCCGGTTTCGGCGGAAAGCATGTCCTGCAAACGCCATACGCGGTCAAGGAAGCGGCGGCAGCCCCGCGCGGAAGTCGTGCTCCAAGGCTTGGGCTGGTCGAACGCGCCCATGAACATCTCATACAGCCGGAAGGAATCCGCGCCCATCTCAGCCACGATGTCGTCCGGGTTGATGACGTTGCCGCGGGATTTGGACATCTTCTCGCCGTTTTCGCCAAGGATCATGCCATGGCTTGTGCGCTTCTGATACGGTTCGGGCGTGGGCACGAGGCCGATGTCATACAGGAACTTGTGCCAGAAGCGGGAATACAGCACGTGCAGCGTCGTATGCTCCATGCCGCCGTTGTACCAATCCACAGGCATCCAGTAGTCAAGCGCCTCACGGCTTGCGAACTCCTTGTCGTTGTGCGGGTCGCAGTAGCGCAGGAAATACCAGCTGGAGCCTGCCCAGTTGGGCATGGTATCCGTCTCACGCTCAGCCGGGCCGCCGCACTTAGGGCAGGTGGTATGGATCCATTCCTTCGCGCGCGCGAGGGCGGAGGAGCCGTCGTCCGAGGGGGTATAATTGTCGATCTCCGGCAGCACGAGCGGCAGCTCGCTCTCCGGAAGCGGCACCCAGCCGCATTTATCGCAGTGTACGAGCGGGATGGGTTCGCCCCAATACCGCTGGCGGCTGAACACCCAATCGCGCAGCTTATAGTTCACCTTGCGCTGCCCGATCCCCTGCTCCTCCAGCCACGCGATCATCTTTTCCTTGGCCGCTTCGACCTCCAGGCCGTTCAGGAAGCCGGAATTGACCAGCTTGCCGGTCTCGCAATCGGTAAACGCCTCTTTTTCCACGTCTCCGCCCGCGACGACCTCGATGATCGGCAATCCGAACACCTTGGCGAACGCATAGTCGCGCGTATCGTGGGCAGGCACGGCCATGATCGCGCCGGTGCCATAGGTCATGAGCACGTAATCGGAAATCCAGATGGGGATTTCCTTGCCTGTGGCTGGGTTGACGGCGTTGAGCCCATGGAGCGGCACGCCGGTCTTGTCCTTGGCCATCTCGCTGCGCTCGAAATCGCTCTTGCGCGCGGCGGCTTCCCGGTAAGCCTGCACATCCGCCCAGTTTTTGATGCGGTCCTTATATTTGTCGATATACGGATGCTCCGGCGACAGAACCATATATGTCGCGCCAAAGAGCGTATCGCAGCGGGTAGTGAACACGCGCAGCGTGTCCTCCGTGCCGGCGAGCGTAAAATCGACCTCCGCGCCCTCGCTCCTGCCAATCCAGTTGCGCTGCTGCGTTTTTACGCGCTCGATGAAATCCACGGTGTCAAGGTCGTCGATCAGGCGCTGGGCATAGGCCGTGATGCGCAGCATCCACTGGCTGCGTACCTTCTGCACGACTTCACCGCCGCAGCGCTCGCAGTGCCCATCCACAACCTCCTCGTTGGCGAGGCCGACCTTGCAGGAGGTGCAAAAATTGATCGGGATCTCCGCCTTGTAGGCAAGGCCGTGCTCGAAGAGCTTGAGGAAAATCCATTGCGTCCATTTATAGTAGTTGGGATCGGTGGTGTTCACCTCGCGCGACCAGTCAAACGAGAAGCCGAGCCGCTTCAGTTGGCTGCGGAAGCGCGCGATGTTCTGTTCCGTGACCTTCGCAGGGTGGATGCCCGTCTTGATGGCGTAGTTCTCCGTGGGCAGGCCGAACGCGTCATAGCCCATCGGGAAGAGGACGTTGTAGCCCTCCATGCGGCGCTTGCGGCAGATGATGTCGATCGCCGTGTTGCTCAAGGGATGGCCTACGTGCAGGCCCTGGCCGGAAGGATACGGAAACTCAATGAGGCCATAGAATTTCGGTTTGGAATGATCCCCGCTCGCCTCAAAGCAGCGCGCTTCCTCCCATTTCTTTTGCCATTTCGCCTCCACAGCGTCATGGTCATACCGTTGTGACATACCTTGCTCTCCTCCAATTTATCTTATCTTCACTTTTTTGTGCAAATGAAAAGCCGCCTCCTGAACCCAAGAGACGGCTGAACGACCGCGGTACCACTCCCGTTGGCGCAAATTGCGCCCACTCGAACCCCGTAACGCAGGGATGCGCCGCGCCTACTCCATTCAGCGGCAGAGGCTCCGCGGCGAGCTTCGGGATCCCGCCCCGCCGCCTTGCACCACCCGGCGGCTCTCTTTGGAGGCTTGTTCCTTACTGTTCCGCTTCTTCGCCTAGTTTTTGATACTGCATGGATTATAGCGGAAGCGCGGAGGAAAGTCAAGTAGGAGTTGGTTCACCCAGCGCGAGGATATTGCACCTGCCCGCGCACAGTGCTATAATACCGCTCGTGTGCGTTTTTTGCATAGGAGGCGAATCTTATGGATCTTGTGGCTGCTGTTTCCCCGATGACCTGCGCGGCGCTCGTTGCCGTGGTGCTCATGAAGCCCTCGGTGCGGGTCAAGGGGCATACCGTCAACATTTTCTGGGTCGTTCCGTTCCTCGGCGCAGCCATTTTGCTGCTCTGCGGCGCGATTTCCTTGCAGGAAGTGCTTTCCGGCCTCACGGCGGCAAGCAGCATCAACCCGCTCAAGATCCTCGTGCTGTTTCTTTCGATGACGCTCATCTCTATCTTTTTGGATTGCGCGGGCTTTTTCCGCCACCTGGCCACCGCCGTGCTGCAGCGGCAGAACGCGAGCCAGTTCCGCCTGTTCACGCTGCTCTACGCGCTCGTTTCGGTGCTGACGGTGTTCACCTCCAACGACATCATCGTGCTCACGTTCACGCCGTTCATCTGCTATTTTGCCCGGGACGCGAAGGTCGATCCAATCCCCTATCTGGTATGCGAATTTGTCGCCGCAAACACATGGAGCATGGCGCTCATCATCGGCAACCCAACGAACATCTACCTCGCCACGGCGGCGGATGTCTCCTTCCTCGGCTATAGCGCCGTAATGCTACTGCCTACGCTGTTTGCCGGCCTTGCCTCCTTTGGCATGCTGTGCCTGTTATTCCACGGGAAGCTGCGTGGCGGCCTCTCCCACTCGGTCACGGAAGAAGCGCCGCAGGATCCCGTGCTCGTGCGGCTTGGCGTCGTACACCTCGCACTGTGCATCGTGCTGCTCGTGTGTTCCTCCTACCTGAACCTGCCCATGTGGCTGATCTGCTTCGCGTTCTTTTGTAGCCTGTTCCTGCTTGCGGGCGCATACCTCCTGCGTCGCGGGCGCAGCCTCACACTGCTCGGCGATGCGTTCCGCGCCGCGCCGTGGGAGATCATCCCGTTCATCCTCTCCATGTTCGTGCTGGTGCTTGCGCTCGACAAATACGGCCTGACCGGCAGCATCGGGGCGTTCCTCGGCGGTGCGCACCCGGTCGCCGCCTACGGCTCGGCCTCCTTCCTCGCGGCAAACCTCATCAACAACATCCCCATGAGTGTACTGTTCTCCTCGGTCGTCTCCGGCCTTTCCGGCACGGCGCACACCGCCGCGCTGTACGCCTCCGTGATCGGCTCTAACCTCGGCGCGTTTTTCACGCCGCTCGGCGCACTCGCGGGCATCATGTGGACGGGCATGCTCAAGAACCACGGCGTGAAGCTCGGCTTCGGCCGTTTTCTCCTCTATGGCGCGGCTGTCTCCATCCCGGCGCTCGCTGCCGCACTGCTCGGCCTTGCGCTGGTAATTTAAGCGGGATATTATTTGGAAAGAAACAGCCTTCCGTTTGCGTGGAAGGCTGCGTCTGTTTGAATCTGCTTACACCACCCGGTTTTGCGTCTTCCCCGCGCGCCAGGCGGCGAGATTCTCTGCGCAATAGCGGATGACGCGCTCCCGGGTTTCCCGCGGGGCCCATCCTACATGCGGCGTGGCGACGCAGCGCGGGTGTATGGCAAGCGGATGATCTTTCCCGCAGGGTTCGGGCGCAAACACATCCGCACCCACGGCATAAATCTTGCCGGAATCGAGCGCGCGCACCACGGCGGCATCGTCGAGAACCGCGCCGCGCGCCGTGTTGATGAGGATCACGCCATCCTTCATCTTGCGGATAGCAGCCTCGCCGATCATGCCGCGGCTTTCGTCGTTGAGCGGGCAATGGATGCTGATGACGTCCGAATTGGCGTAGAGCTCATCCAGCGGGACGAAACGCAGGTGCTCCGTCTCGCACGCCGGATTGGGATGCCGCCGGTAGGCGAGCACTTCCATGCCAAGCGCCTGCGCGATCTCCGCCAGGTTTCCGCCGATGTCCCCGAGGCCGATAATGCCGATAGTCTTTCCAGCAAGCTCCATCTGCGGGATCGCGGTCAGCTCCCGGTCTGCGGGATCCACCCAGCCGCGGGCCTTGATGTAATGATCGAACACAGCCGTGTTGCAGGCGATCTGCAACAGCAGCGCCGCCGCCATCTGCGCCACAGCGTGCGTGCTGTATGCGGGCACGTTGCAGACTGCGATCCCGCGTTCCTTCGCCGCCGCAATGTCAATCATGTTGTACCCCGTGGCGAACGTGTTGATGAACCGCAGGTTCGGGCAGGCAGCCATCGCCGCCGCGCCAATGTTGCAGCGGTTGACGAACACCGCCTCCGCTCCGCCGATGTGGGCGGCCACTTCGTCCGGCTCTGTGTTTTCATACATCGTGAACTCGCCCTGCCTGGCGATGGGCTCCCAGGAAATATCGCCGGGATTGACTAAAAATCCGTCCAAAACCACAATTTTCATCCGTAAAAGCGCTCCGTTCGTTTTGTTTTTTGCCGCCCTCGGCTAACAAGGTCCGCACGCCCCCAGGCTGCCCTGGCCCGTCAGGACCGCACGTCTCTTTGTCCGCCGAGGGTATTGTACCACATTCTATTCCTGCTGTCGCGCGCCGCCCGTCAGAGTTTCCGCTTCCTGCTCAACCATCTGCACGAACATGTGCGGCGGCATGCCGAACGCGTTTGCGATCCGCCAAACGGTTTCAAAATTCGCCTGCTTATCCCCGCTTTCGATCATTGCAAGGTGGCTCCGCGCCAATCCCGCCAAGCCGCTCAATACTTCCTGGGAAAGTTTTCTCTCTTTTCTGAGCCTGCGGACAACACGTCCGGCCGCAAGCCGATTAAATTCTACCATCGCAGACAGCTCCTTTGGCTAAGTGTATGAAAAAAACGCCTCCCATATGTCTGCTTTAGTAGACAAGTTCTGAATTCTTTGCTATACTGAACAAAATCGAAACGCTGCCGGAAGGAGTTTTGCCATGCCGAATATGTCCGAATGGTTCTCTGCCGCCGCATGCCCCCAATGTATTGGGAACCCCAGGGCAGAACACGCTCAGGAATTCGCTGCGCATCCTTATTGCGGCACGCCCAGCCGCGCGGTTGATATGCAGCGCTGCTTCCGCACAGGCCATGACTTGGAAACGCTTGTGCAAAACGCGGAAATGTACATAAAGCTGGGAAATTACGAAGCTGCCAAGGAAATTTTCGCAGCGGTCAGCAAGGAGTATCCCGGGGATTACCGAGGCTGGTGGGGGCTTGTCCGCAGCGAAACACGCGGATTTACATCCATGTCAACATCTCCAAATGAAATCGAAATGCACGCATCTCACGCGGAAGCAGTTGCTCCGCCCGAAGCGCGTGTTGAGATCGACCGCATTCGCGGCGATTTTTTAGAGTTTATGGAAACGCAGAAGGCAAAGTGCGTATGCGCCCATTTGCTTGATGAAATCAAAAAGCATGCGCACACGATCTGTTTTCAAGGAAAGACGCGCCGCCGCGAGATCGCATACGTGGCTGTCTGGGGAGCTTTGGGTTTCGTTTTCCTCGTTATCCGCTTCGCATCCGGCAAGTGGGGGTGGACCATTGCCGTCTTGCTGTCGCTGTTGGCGGCTTTTATAATGGCGGTAGAGCACAGCTATAACATTGCCCAGGCATCCGAATGTATTTCCCATGCCTTGGAAGAAACAGCACAGTGTAAAGCTGAGCTGGAGCATATTTACCTCAAATATCCAGATCTGCGTAAATAAGCAGATATAAGCCGGGCGGATGTTCCCATCCGCCCGGTGTTTCTATCCGTCAGCTTTTCCTTCAGTTCCCGTCCACCTGCGCCATGTGCTGGATCAGGTCGAGCACCTTGCAGGAATATCCCCACTCGTTGTCATACCAGGCGATGAGCTTCACAAAGTTGCTGTCCAGCATGATGCCCGCGTTTTCATCGAAAATGCAGGTATGGCTTTCACCGCGCATGTCGGAGGAAACTACCTCGTCCTTCGTGTAGGTGACGATGCCCCGCATCGTTGTGCGGGAAGCTTCCTCCACGGCGGCGCAGATGTCCGCATACGAGGTGTGCGTGCAAAGGCGCGCCGTCAGATCCGCGACGGAAACGTCGTTCGTCGGCACGCGGAAGCTCATGCCCGTAAGCTTTCCCTTGAGGCTCGGCATCACGAGCGCGCAGGCTTTGGCGGCACCTGTCGTCGAAGGGATGATGTTGTTGAACACCGAGCGACCGGTGCGGTAATCGCGCCCGGCACGCGCATCCACGGGCTTCTGCTTGGAAGTTGCGGAGTGGATGGTCGTCATCAGCCCCTGCTCGATGCCAAAGTTATCGTGGATGATTTTCGCAAGCGGGGCAAGGCAGTTGGTCGTGCAGCTCGCGTTGGAGACAACGTCGTACTTGGGATCATACTCCGTGTGGTTCACGCCCATCACATAGGTCGGCGTCTCCGCGTCCTTCGCCGGAGCGGAAAGGACGACCTTCTTCGCGCCGTGCACAAGGTGGCCGGACGCAAGCTCTGTGGTGTTGAACTGGCCGGTGGATTCCACGATGTATTCCGCGCCGCAGGCATCCCAGGGAATGTCCGAAATGTTGCTTTCGCTGAAAATGGCGATCTCGTGCCCGTTGATGCGCAGGCCGTTCCCGCTCTCCTCAATTTCGCCCGGAAAGCGCCCGAACACGGAATCATACTTCATCAGGTATGCCATGTAATTCGGATCCGCCTTGCGCAGGTTGATCCCCGTGATCTCGATCTCCTCCGGCCGCTCCGCCGCAATGCGCAGGACCGTCCGCCCGATGCGCCCAAAACCGTTGATGCCAACCTTGACCGCCATGCCTGAATACCCTCCCGACTGACTGCAATTTTTTTGCATAGTTTTAGGGGAACAACGTCCCCTAAATCGGGATTATAACATAATCGGTACTTATGTCAACAGTGTTTAATAAAATTGTCGCTTGGGATATTTTTTTAACACAAGCCGTTTTTGCGTTATTTTAATTGTCCGGTGCATAACAAAGGGCGGGAGCTTGCAATTTGCAGCCTCCCGCCCGGTTTCACTTTTGTTTGAATGAAAATTCAATTTCTTGCAATGTTATTCCGCGTCCACCTTCGCCATGTGCGCGACGAGGTCAAGCACCTTATTGGAATAGCCCCACTCGTTGTCATACCAGGCGACGAGCTTCACAAAATGCTCGTTCAAACTGATGCCCGCATCCGCATCGAAGATGGAAATGCGGGGGTCGGTATAGAAGTCGGAAGAGACGACCTTGTCCTCGGTGTAGCCGATGATGCCCTTCCACTCCGGGGATTCGGAGGCGGCCTTCATGACGGCCTTGATCTCATCATAGGTTGCAGCCTTCTCCAGGCGGCAGGTGAGATCCACGACGGAAACGTCCGGCGTGGGTACGCGCAGGCTCATGCCCGTGAGTTTTCCGTTGAGCGAGGGAATGACCTTGCCCACGGCCTTTGCTGCGCCAGTCGAACTCGGGATGATGTTGTGCGCTGCCGCACGGCCGCCGCGCCAATCCTTCTTGGAGGGGCCGTCTACGGTCTTCTGCGTCGCAGTGATGGAATGCACGGTCGTCATCAGGCCCTCGACGATGCCGAAGTTATCGTGGATGACCTTGGCGAGCGGCGCAAGGCAGTTGGTGGTGCAGCTCGCGTTGGAGACGACGTTCATTTCCTTCTTATAGGTATTTTGGTTCACGCCCATGACGAACATCGGCGCATCGGAGGAAGGCGCAGAAATGACGACCTTCTTCGCACCGCCCTTGAAGTGCTGGGAGGCCTTTTCGGTAGTAGTGTTGACGCCGGAGGACTCCACGATATACTCTGCGCCGCACGAGCTCCAGGGAATGTCGCACGCGTTCATGATTGCGAATACGGCGATCTCCTTTCCGTTGACGACGAGCTTGCCATCCTTGGCTTCCACCTCTCCCTTGAACGCGCCATGCACGGTGTCATATTTGGTCATGTAGGCCATATAGTCCACGTCGATGAAAGGGTCGTTGATGCCGGCGATGTCGATTTCCGGGTTTTCCGCCGCCGCGCGCAGTACCAGCCGGCCAATGCGGCCAAAGCCATTGATGCCTACTTGAATTGCCATTTTAAATTCCTCCTCATGCGATAGCATATAAATTCTATGCAAAGCCTGCGGCTATGCCGCGGCTGCATCCCTTCATTTCCATTTTAATATTAAACAGAATGGCGGATTTATGCAACGTCTTTTTCGGCATCCTGCATTTTTCCTATATTTGGGTAGATGTACATAAGTGATCGTTATATAAAAAACAAGCGTGCATCCCTCTTTTTTGGGGGACGCACGCCGCCTTCTTACTTCAGGTTCTCCGGGTTGAGCGCGGAAAGCTCCGGCAGCACGAAGCGGCCGTCCCTGCGCACGAGCACGCCGTCAAAATACATCTCGCCCCCGCCGTATTCCGGGGTTTGGATGCAAACGAGATCCCAATGGATGCCGGAACGGTTTCCATTGTCGCAGTCGTCATAGCAGCGGCCGGGCGTAAAGTGGAAACTGCCGGCGATCTTCTCATCAAAGAGCGTATCCTTCATGGGCGCAGTAATATACGGGTTCACGCCGAGGGCAAATTCACCCACGCTGCGCGCACCCTCATCCCGGTCGAAGATCTTGTTGATGCGCTCGGTATCGTTGGCCGCAGCCTTCACGATGCGGCCGTTCTCGAACGTGAGCACGATGTTCTCAAACGTGAAGCCCTCGAACACCGAAGGCGTGTTGTAGGAGAGCACGCCATTGATGCTGCCCTGAACGGGCGCAGTGAAGATCTCGCCGTCCGGGATGTTGCACGCGCCCGCGCACTTGATGGCGGGCAGGCCTTTGATGGAGAAGGTCAGATCCGTCCCCGGCCCCACGATGCGCACCTCATCGGTTTTTTCCATGAGCGCCTTGAGCGGATCCATCGCGCGGTCCATCTTGGAATAATCCAGATTGCAGACGTTGAAATAGTAGTCCTCAAACGCCTCGGTGGAAAGGTTCGCCATCTGCGCCATGCCGGGGGAAGGATAGCGCAGCACGCACCATTTGGTTTTCGGCACGCGGATCTCGCTGTGCACAGGATTGGAATACAGCTTGCTCATGCGCTCGCGCTGCGCCGCGGGCACGTCGCTCATCTCAGCGTTGTTGTTGCCGCCGCGGATGCCGATGTAGGCCTGCATGTTTTCCATCAGCGCCTTGTCCACCTGCGCCATCAAGGCAAGCTGCCCGTCCGTTGCGCCCATCGCAATGGCGCGCTGCACAGCGTTGTCCCGCCGCCAGACGAAGGGGTTCGCGCCCGCCGCATACGCCGCACGGATAAGCGCGAGCAAAAGCGCGTCGCAATCGCCATAGGTCTCGATGAGCACGTTCTCGCCCGCCTGCACATTACAAGAGAAGCCGATGAGATTCTTTGCCAGAGTTTCAATGCGTGGGTCCGTCATGTAAAAATCACTCCTTTTCTATATTGATGCTTTCCGCGAGGATGTAAAGCGGTCGTCCCTTCGCCTCGTCATACATGCGGTTCATGTACGCACCCTGCACGCCGAGGACGATGAGGATCACACCATCGAGCAGCGCGAGGCCACAGGCCGCCCAAAGCCAGGGCGCGCAGCCGACCGTCGCCGCGCAAATGATGAGCGCCACAAAGCCGAGAAGCGAAAGCGCAGAGACTGCGCCGCCCAGCCATCCCGCAATCGTGAGCGGCCGGTCGGAAAAGCCGATGATGCCGTCAAACGCCAGCTTGAGCATTTTCTTGAGCGTGTATTTCGTGCTGCCCGCATAGCGCTCATGCCGCACATATTCCACCGGCACCGCCGTAAAGCCCATCCAGCCGCTCATGCCGCGCAGGAAGCGGTTGTGCTCCCGCATGCGGAGGAACACGTCCGCCACCTTGCGGTCCAGCAGGCGGAAGTCCCCCGTGTCGAGCGGGATCGGGTATGCGCTCATGGCGTTGAGCAAGCGGTAATAGCAAAAGGCGGTAAACTTTTTGAAGATGGTCTCCCCCTCGCGCTTCAGGCGCTTGCCGTAGGCGATGTCCGCGCCGTTTTCCCATGCCTTCACAAGCTCGGCGATGACCTCCGGCGGGTCCTGCAAATCCACATCGATGATGACGAGCGCGTCGCCGCGCGCCGCGTCCATGCCCGCGGTGACGGCAAGCTGGTGGCCGAAGTTGCGGGAAAAGGAAAGCACGCGGACCTGTGGGTTTTCCGCGGCGATCTTGCGCAGGTGCGCCATAGTAGCGTCCCGGCTGCCGTCGTTGACATAGAGGATCTCGTATTCATAGGGGAGCGCGCGCATCGCCTCGTCCATGCGCGCGAAGGAAACGTCGATCACATCCTCCTCGTTGAACACGGGGACGATGAGGGAAAGAAGCTTTCTCATTGCGTGAAATTCCTTTCGGCGGGTGAATTCTGCTTTCTACTGGTGATTATACCCGTTTTTGCCAAATATCACAATCCGTCCAAGCAAAATATCCCACCTCAGTGTTGAAACCCAGGCAAAACGCGGTATAATAATAAAGAAAAGGAACGCAACAAATGCGCGCACGGCGCAGGAACAACAGCAATGATTTTTAAAGGAGATACCAATATGCCACTTGTCACCAGCACCGAAATGTTCAAAAAGGCCTACGAGGGCGGCTACGCGATCGGCGCGTTCAACGTCAACAACATGGAGATCGTCCAGGGCATCACCGAGGCAGCAAAGGAGCTGAACGCCCCGCTGATCCTCCAGGTCTCCGCGGGCGCGCGCAAATATGCCAACCACACTTATCTAATGAAGCTCGTGGAGGCAGCTGTGATCGAGACCGGCCTGCCGATCTGCCTGCACTTGGATCATGGCGACGGGTTCGACATCTGCAAGAGCTGCATCGACGGCGGCTTCACCTCCGTGATGATCGACGGCAGCCACCATCCGTACGAAGAGAACGTTGCGCTCACCAAGAAGGTCGTGGAATACGCGCACGATCACGGCGTAGTCGTGGAAGGCGAACTCGGCCGGCTTGAGGGCGTGGAGGACGATGTGAAGGTTGCCGCGGGCGAAGGTCTACGATTTCGTGACCCGCACGGGCGTGGATTCCCTTGCAATCGCCATCGGCACAAGCCACGGCGCATATAAGTTTAAGCCCGGCACCAAGCCGCAGCTGCGCTTCGACATTCTCGAAGAGGTGCAGAAGCGTCTGCCCGGCTTCCCGATCGTGCTCCACGGCGCAAGCAGCGTCATCCCGGAATTCGTGGAGATGATCAACGCCTACGGCGGCAACATGCCGGACGCCATCGGCGTGCCGGAGGACATGCTGCGCAAAGCCGCGTCCATGGCCGTCTGCAAGATCAACATCGACTCCGACCTGCGCCTCGCAATGACCGGCACCATCCGCAAATATCTTGCGGAGAACCCGAGCCATTTCGACCCGCGCCAATACCTCAAGCCTGCACGCGAGGCCATTAAGCAGATGGTTGCCCACAAGATCGTGGATGTGCTCGGCTGCAACGGTAAGGCGTAAGCGGGAGGGCCGCCCATGAACGAATACGAAAACGTCGTGACCCTGACCGATGAGGACGGCGTGGAGGTCGATTTTGAGATCCTCGACGTGGTGCCCTATCATGGCGGTGAATATGCCGTGCTCCTGCCGGTGGACGATGCATCCGACGTGGTGGATGCCGTGATCCTCGAAGTGCTCGCCTCCGGCGAGGACGACGAAGAGGATATGCTCCAGGGCGTGGAGGACCCGGCCGTTCTTGATGCAGTATTCGGCCTGTTCATGGAACGCAACAAGGACGAGTTCAACTTCGAACAATAACGGAATGCGGGGCGCGCAAGCGCCCCCTTTAGGCTGTCGATCAAGTGGCAGATGCCACTTGATCGAGGGATTCACGTCGCGCTTGCGCCGATGGCGCGGCCAGCGCTCCGTGTAAAGAAAGCCTTGCGGCGCAAGGCTTTTCGCTCGCACCGCACAGGCCGCTGCTCGCGATGGAAAGTCAAGGGCTGCGGTCCTTGACGATCCTGGAGAGACTTTTTCGATAAGCTCCCCCTGTTTTATCATTTTCAAACCAGGAGATACGCCGTATGCGCAACATTTTAGCCGACATCGGCAACTTCATCTTCGTTTCGGACGAGCCGGAACAGGCGGACGCCGTCTTTGTCGCGGGCGGCTCGCTGCCGGAGCTTCCGGAACTTGCGGCGGAACTCTGGAAGGGCGGCTATGCGCCCCTCATTTTTATCGGCGGCGGCGTAAGCGTGAAGCATGGCGCCTTTCCCGGGCCGCACACCAAGCGGGATGTTTACAACAAGGATTACGGGACGGAATACGATTTTTACCGGGATGTGCTGTTGCGCGCTGGCGTGCCGGAGCACGCGATTGCGGGGGAAAACCGTTCCGGCTACACCAGGCAGAACGCGCTGTTCGCCAGAGAAGCCGCGGATGCGCTCGGTTTTTCTCCCAAACGTGCGCTGCTGGTCTGCAAATCTTTCCATGCCCGGCGCTGCCTGATGTGTTATCAGCTTGCGTTCCCAGATACACAATTCCGCATAATTCCCTGCGATGGCTTCGGTATCACAAAGGAGAACTGGTTCCTGTCGGAATACGGGATAGCACGCGTATTGGGCGAGCTCCGCCGCTGTGGGGAACAGTTCACGGGTGAGGATCTCAGGCGCTATCTTTCATAGGTTTCATCATCAAACGCATATGGCACGGTTTGCGCTGTGCCGGCTCCTTTTTAAAAGGAGCCGAACTTTTTTGAAAGGGGCAACGCCGGGCGCCTGCAATGTTGGGTGCAGTGTGCCATGCTCCTCACCGCTTTTTTGCGAGCGGGTAAGGCTTCGTTTCATCCGTCATGCCAAGCAAATAATCCGCCGAAACGCCATAATACCGCGCCAGTGCGATAAGAATCTCCGTCGGGGTGTCGCTCCATGCGTTTTCGTAGCCGCTATATGTGCTGCGCGCGATGCGGAGATATTCCGCAACTTCGCGCTGTTTTAGGTCGCGGTCTTCCCGCAATGCTTTTATCCGCTCATATTTCATAAAGATATTATGGATTGATGCTGCGCCCATTGTCAACCGCTGCGAACCTCAAGGTTGACATTCCCCGCCGGAATGGCCTATAATACTTCCTGTTCATCGGAGGGTGAGCCATTCGCTTGGAAATGGGAACCGGATAAGATGCTGGCTGAAATGCCTGCGCTTAGCCGGTTTTTTTCAGCTTGGAAACGGAGGGGAAGCTATGATTCAGGAACAGAATTTTTCAAAGGGTCCGATCTTTGGGCCGCTTGTGCGCTTCGCGCTGCCGATCCTGCTCGCGCTGTTCCTACAGACGATGTATGGCGCAGTGGACATGATGGTCGTCGGCCAGTTTGCGACGGCGGCGGACGTTTCCGCCGTTTCCACGGCGAGCTGGCTCATGCAGCTCGTGACGGCCTTCGTCGTCGGCATCGCGGTCGGTACGACGGTGCTGCTCGGCCGCAGGCTCGGCGAGGGCAACGCGGCGGAATCCGGGAAGATCGTCGGCGCGAGCATCGCGCTGTTCGCAATCCTCGGCATCGCCCTTACGGTACTGATGG
>OHPB01000604.1_pt1 | contig 23905 bp, 20 predicted proteins | sample 1577621 | NCBI WGS metagenome assembly OHPB01 (sample SAMEA3879577, study PRJEB24766) | human gut metagenome | biome: human-associated habitat; feature: feces | place: USA | collected 1985/1987 | reverse complement strand
GCTGTCCGCCCATTTCCTGTGGGAAAACGGAACGTCCGGTATGGCGTTCAGAAGCCAGTACGATTTCACGCTCCATAAATTCGATGGCCTGAGGATTTAAGGAAGACATTTTTAATTTTGGCACGGTTTCAAGTGCTGTTTTCAGATCTTCAAATGGTACGATCAGGGAAGCGCTTGCTTTTGGAGAAGGAATGATCTTTAAGGTCAGCTCTGTAATGATGCCTAAAGTACCTTCAGAACCGATCATCAGGTTTAACAGGGAATAGCCGGAAGAGGTCTTGGAAACAGTAGCACCAAGGTGGGTGATCTCACCGGTTGGAAGAACAACAGTCATAGCACGTACGTAATCCCTGGTGGAACCATATTTTACAGCGCGCATACCTCCGGCATTGGTAGCAACATTTCCACCTACGCAGGCAAATTTTTCACCTGGATCTGGCGGATACATCATACCTTTTGTCAGGCAGTCAGCAGCAAGGTCATTCAAAAGAACACCGCTTTCGATATTTACAACAAAATTTTCCAGATCATAGTTTAAGATCCGGTTCATCTTAGACATGTCAAGGAGAACACCGCCAAGAAGGGGAACTGCACCTCCTGCAAGTCCGGTTCCGGCACCTCTTGGGGTAACTGGAATTGTATGTTCATAGCAGATCTTCATAACAGCAGCTACTTCTTCAGTGGAACGTGGCTGAACTACCAGGTCTGGCATATGTGTGCCATAAATAGGCATTTCATCCCTGGAAAAATCAGGGTTGATATCATCGCCGGTAAGGATATGGTCTGATACCTCTTTTAATTTAAAAATAATCTCAGGTGTGAGAGTGTTATACTGATCCATAATTAAAACCTCCTGTGTTTTATAGCAGGTGTGACCTGTTTTAGATTAAATTATAGAACGCTTTTTATTTGGCAGATTCATTATATAAAAAAGAGTAAAAATTGTGCAATGTGTAAAACATACAAAGATAAAACGAGAGTTTTGTACGTAATTTTATTAACAATGTACAAAAAAGTAAGGATGATTTTGGGGCGATTTTATGGAATAAAGTTTCCGGATAAGACGAATAATGAGAAAAAAGCGGAAAGACTTTGCCGTTTCTTTTAAAGAAAAATGTTATGTAATTAACAAATATGAAAAAAACAGGAAAAAAGAAGAAAATGCTATGAGAAAAATGCTGTTTTTTTATGGCAAAAAATAATATAAATTGTGAAAAATGAAAGAGTAATAGGAAAACCATAAGGATTTTAGGGAATCTACTTGTATAGTGAAATTATTTTAGGTATAATGAAATGAGATATATGAAGATGAAACGGTTGGATCATCGTTTTATCATACAAAAATTAGGAGGAAGACTCGTGAACAGAGAGAAGATTATTGTGATCGACTTTGGCGGTCAGTACAATCAGCTGGTTGCCCGCCGCGTACGTGAGTGCAATGTTTATTGTGAGATCTATTCTTACAGAACTGATATTGAAAAGATCAAAGAAATGAATCCAAAGGGCATCATTTTAACCGGAGGACCAAACAGTGTATATGAAGAAGGTGCTGCTACCTGCAGCAAAGAACTGTTTGAACTGGGAATCCCGGTACTGGGCTTGTGCTATGGCGCACAGCTGATGATGCATTTACTGGGTGGTCATGTATGCAAGGCACCTGTTCGTGAGTACGGAAAGATCGAAGTAACCGTAGACAACAACAGCAAGTTATTTAAGAACGTATCTGAAAAGACGATCTGCTGGATGAGCCACAACGATTACATCGAAAAAGAAGCTCCTGGATTTAAGATCATTGCCCACACAGATAACTGCCCGGTAGCAGCTGTTGAATGGGAAGAGAAGAACTTGTATGCGATCCAGTATCATCCGGAAGTGCTTCATACTGTAGAAGGAACCAAGATGCTGTCCAACTTTGTATACAATGTCTGTGGCTGTGCAGGCGACTGGAAGATGGATGCTTTTGTTGAAAATACCATCAAAACTATACGGGAGAAAGTTGGAAACGGAAAAGTGCTGTGTGCACTGTCTGGTGGAGTAGACTCTTCTGTAGCAGCTGTTATGCTGGCAAAAGCAGTTGGTGATCAGCTGACCTGTGTATTTGTAGATCATGGTCTTCTGCGTAAAAACGAGGGTGATGAAGTAGAAGAGGTATTCGGACCAAACGGCCCATATAATTTAAACTTTATCCGTGTTAATGCCCAGGATCGTTTTTATAGCAAATTAGCAGGTGTGGAAGAGCCAGAAAGAAAACGTAAGATCATTGGCGAAGAATTTATCCGTGTGTTTGAGGAAGAAGCAAAGAAGATCGGTGCTGTAGACTTCCTGGTACAGGGAACCATTTATCCGGACGTTGTAGAGAGCGGTCTGGGAGGCGAATCTGCAGTGATCAAGTCCCACCACAATGTAGGAGGACTTCCTGACTATGTAGATTTTAAGGAGATCATCGAGCCTCTCCGTGATCTGTTCAAGGACGAAGTACGTGCATGCGGTGTAGAGCTTGGATTGCCGTACGAGATGGTTTACCGTCAGCCGTTCCCCGGTCCCGGATTGGGAGTGCGTTGTCTGGGAGCCATTACCCGTGACCGCTTGGAGGCTGTACGCGAGTCGGATGCCATTCTGCGTGAGGAATTCCAACTGGCAGGCCTGGATAAGAAGGTATGGCAGTATTTCACTGTGGTGCCCGATTTCAAATCTGTGGGTGTACGCGACAATGCACGTTCGTTCGACTGGCCCGTCATTATCCGTGCCGTCAACACAGTGGATGCCATGACCGCTACCATTGAGCCGGTGGACTGGCCCATCCTAATGAAGATTACCGACCGTATTCTCAAGGAAGTGAAAACCGTCAATCGCGTTTGTTATGATATGTCTCCGAAACCCAATGCGACTATCGAGTGGGAGTGAGATTGACCAATGATAATGATAGCCTCACCTTAAAAACGGTGGGGCTGTTTTTTTTATAACAAAACAACAAAGAATAGAACAATGAAACTTTTATGTATGATTGCTGTCTTTTTGTGCATACCTTGGGTAGCCTCTGACGCACAGAAGCAGGACTGGGGAAATTTGAAACGCTATGCAGAGGCAAACAAGGAACTGGTACGGAAGGGAAAACAGAAGGACCGGGTGGTTTTTATGGGCAACTCCATCACGGAAGGATGGGTGGCAAACGATGCCGCTTTCTTTGAAGACAACGGTTATGTGGGCCGTGGTATAGGCGGGCAGACTTCTTCCCATTTCCTGCTCCGTTTTCGCGAAGATGTCATCAAGCTTGCTCCGGCGCTGGTCGTGATAAATGCAGGTACCAATGACATTGCGGAAAATGCAGGCGCTTATAATGAAGAATACACTTTTGGAAATATAGTGTCTATGGTAGAGCTGGCACGGGCCAATAAGATAAAGGTGATTTTGACGTCTGTGTTGCCTGCCGCTGCCTTTGGCTGGAATCCTTCGGTGAAGGATGCTCCGCAAAAGATAATGCAGCTGAATGCCAGAATCCGGAAGTATGCCCAGGAAAACAAGATTCCTTATGTCGACTATTACAGTGAGATGGTGGAAGGCGACAATAAGGCTCTGAACTCCTCGTATACCCGGGATGGGGTACACCCCACTCTAGAAGGGTATAAAGTGATGGAAGCCTTGATAAAGAAAGCGATAGACAAGGTGTTGTAGGAAATCTCGGTTCAGGTGGCCTATAAGAGCTTTTCTGCGTCGGGAATCATCATCTCGCCTCTGTGCAGTTCGAGCAGGCCTTTCTCCTGCATGCTGTTCAACGCTCTTGATACTCCCATACGGGTATCATTGACCACCTGAGCCAATTCTTCCATTTTTATTTTCAGTATTTTCCTGCCTGACGGACGTTCGATATGTGTCAGGATAAAGTTGCCGATACGTTTCTCAAGGTTGTCGGTGCTTTCTGCCCAAAGACGGCTGTTTAGGCTTTGGGCGCGGTTGCTGATGATATTCATGTAATTCAGGCGGAATATGTCATATTTGAACAATTCGCTCATGACGAAAGCCTTGCTGATGCTCACTGTGTGGGTCTCGGTTTGGGCGGTATAGGCCGAGACGTAGGAGGTGCTCATCCCGAACAGAGATTGTGGCTCGATGACATAAGGTGCCTGAAAATATTCCGTGAAGCTGTATGATGTATTCGCAGATGAAGTACATGAGGAGATTTCACCTTTCAATACGAATATCAGTTGACTGCATGTGTCACCGGCTTTCACGATAACTTCGCCGGCTTTATGCTTTGTAAAGCTCAGTTTGACTTTCCCCAGGATATTGGTAAAGTCTTCTTGTGCGAGTCCTTGAAAGAGTGGCAGTTGCAGTAATGTATCAAACATTGTATTCATAATGCTTTTTCTTCTTGTTTTGAAACAAAAGTAGATATTATCAAGGTGTACTGTAAACTCTTTGCCCCTCTTTTTGTTTTTTTTATTGTTTCTTAAACGTGCTATTCAATCCTTGTAGACGAATCCTCATCCTTCTCCTCTTCCTTCTTATCGTCCTCATCCTCATTGTTTTCCTCATCTTCGTCTTCCTCTTCGTCTTCCTCTCCGGCAAACGGATCGGGCCGTTGGGGACCGTATTCCATAAAGCCTATGGCGCATAGCGTGCCTGCTATGGCTCCGCTAAGGTGTCCTTCCCAGGAAGTGGTGGCTTTGGCAAATTGTGGGAACATATTCCATACCAGGCCGCCATATAGGAACGTTATCAACAGTGAAATGGCGATAAGCGGTACATGTTTGCGCAGAATGCCGCTGAAGAACAGAAAAAAAGCCAGTCCGTATATGATGCCGCTGGCTCCGATATGCCATCCCGGTTTCCCTATAAGAAAGGTAAGCGCACCGCATCCTATCCAAATGGCAAAGAAGATGTAGGGGGCTATATGCCGGTAGAAATAGAACAGACACCACATCAGGAAAAAGAGTGGAATCGTATTGGCGAACAGATGCTTGAAACTGCTGTGTACCAGTGGATGTGCGAAAATTCCGAACACGCCCCGCTGTTCCATCGGATATACTCCCAGTCGTGTGAAGTTCCAATCCATGCCTGTCTCCAAAAACTTCAAGGTGTATAAAATGAATAGCAGGAATAGGGGTATAACCGCCGCCAATGCCATTCTGCGTATATCATGCTTCATATTTCGTACAGTGATTGCTATTTTTGTACAATACTACGGAATATTTGACGAAAACCGAAAAAAAACTGACTTTTTATTTTGCCTATAAGCTTTAATTCGTATTTTTGGGCATCGCTACATGGCTTGTAGCGCATATACCGAAATAATTAACCTTTAAATAATGCACAACTATGAGTTATTTACGATTTGACAAGACCCTGATGATTAATCTGCAAGAATCTTTGCCAAGGGAGATATTGCGGACGAATAGGTCGGGAGCCTATCATTGTACAACAATTGTAGATTGTAACACACGCAAATATCACGGTCTGTTGGTGATACCGGTCCCCAACCTCGATGATGAAAACCATGTGCTGCTGTCTTCTTTGGATGAAACGGTAATTCAGCACGGTGCGGAGTTCAACCTGGGGTTGCATAAGTATCAAGGAAACCACTTCAGTCCTAACGGGCACAAGTATATCCGAGAGTTTGACTGTGAAAATATCCCCACAACTACCTATCGTGTAGGAGGCGTCATCCTTCGTAAGGAAAAGATTTTCGTACACCATGAAAATCGGATTCTGATTCGTTATACCTTGGTCGATGCCCATTCGGCAACCACACTTCGTTTCCGCCCTTTCCTGGCATTCCGCAGTGTGCGCGAGTACACGCACGAAAATGCGCAGGCAAGCCGCGACTACCAGTTGGTAGAGAATGGCATTAAAACCTGCATGTATCCCGGTTATCCGGAGTTGTTCATGCAGCTCAACAAAAAGAATGAGTTCCACTTCCAGCCTGACTGGTATCGTGGTATCGAGTATCCCAAAGAACAGGAACGCGGATATGACTTCAACGAAGACCTTTATGTGCCGGGATATTTTGAAGTGGATATAAAGAAAGGGGAAAGCGTTGTCTTCTCCGCCGGTATCTCCGAGATTTCTCCCCGCAAGCTGAAGCAGACTTTTGAGTCCGAGGTGGCCGACCGCACTCCGCGTGACAGTTTTTACCACTGTCTGAAAAACTCGGCGCACCAGTTTCACAACAAGCAGGGGGAGGAGCATTATGTGCTTGCAGGCTATCCTTGGTTCAAGTGTCGCGCCCGTGACTTGTTCATCTCCCTGCCGGGTCTTACTTTGGCCTTAGGCGAGCAAGATGAATTTGAAGACGTGATGAAAACAGCCGAAAAGGCTATCCGTGAGTTTATCAATGGAGAACCTTCCTCCTATAAGATATACGAGATGGAGCATCCGGATGTGCTGCTGTGGGCTGTCTGGGCTTTACAGCAGTATGCCAAGGAGACTTCGCGTGAAAATTGCCGGCAGATGTACGGTAATCTTCTCGAGGAGATTGTTGACTATATCCATGAACGCAGGCATGACAATCTCTTCCTGCACGAAAACGGACTGTTGTATACCAATGGCACCGAGAAAGCGGTTACCTGGATGAACTCTACCGCCAATGGCCGCCCGGTTATTCCGCGTACGGGCTACATTGTGGAAGTGAATGCGCTGTGGTACAATGCCCTGCGTTTTGTAGCCGATATGGTTCGGGAGGGGGGCAATGAAATTCTTGCCGATACACTGGACGCTCAGGCAGAAATCACCGGAAAGTCTTTCGTAGACGTCTTCCGCAATGAGTATGGCTATCTGTTCGACTATGTGGATGGTTATATGATGGACTGGAGCGTACGTCCCAACATGATATTTACCGTTGCCTTTGACTATTCTCCGTTGGATAGGGCCCAAAAGAAACAGGTACTCGATATTGTGACGAAAGAACTGTTGACTCCGAAGGGCTTGCGTACACTGAGCCCCAAGAGTGGCGGATACAATCCGAATTATGTAGGTCCTCAGATTCAAAGAGATTATGCCTATCATCAGGGTACGGCATGGCCGTGGCTGATGGGTTTCTACATGGAAGCATATCTGCGTATCTATAAAGTGAGTGGCGTGTCGTTTGTAGAGAGATACCTCATCGGTATGGAAGATGAAATGACTTCCCACTGTATTGGCGCATTGCCCGAACTCTTCGATGGTAATCCTCCGTTTGTTGGAAGAGGGGCGGTGTCATTTGCCATGAATACGGCGGAAATCCTGCGTATCTTGAAGTTATTGTCTAAGTATAATTTATAATAGGAGGAACGAAGATGAAAGTTTTAATGTTTGGATGGGAATTTCCTCCCAAAATATATGGTGGTCTTGCGGTTGCTTCTTATGGAATAACTAAGGGATTAAGTTTGCAGGGTGATGTGGAAACTACTTTCTGCATGCCCAAGCCGACGGGCGAAGAAGAGGACTTCTTGAAGATAGTGGGCATGAACCAGGTGCCTATCGTGTGGCGTGATGTCGATTACAATTATTTGAAGTCGAGGCTGACGCGCAACATGACGCCGGAAGATTATTATTCTTTCCGCGACCATATTTATTCGGATTTCTCTTATATGCACGTCAATGACATAGGCTGCATGGACTTTGCCGGCGGTTATCCCGGCAACCTGCACGAAGAGATAAACAACTTCTCGGTGATTGCCGGAGTAGTGGCTCGCCAGCAGGAATTTGATATTATTCATGCCCACGACTGGCTGACGTATCCCGCCGGAGTGCATGCCAAGATGGTGAGCGGAAAGCCGCTCTGCATCCATGTCCATGCTACTGACTTTGACCGTTCACGTGGAAAAGTCAATCCTACCGTCTATTCTATGGAGAAGAACGGTATGGATTATGCCGACTGCATCATGTGCGTGTCCGAACTGACCCGCCGCACGGTTATTGAGCAGTACCATCAGAACCCCAAGAAGGTGTTTGCCATGCACAATGCCGTCTATCCTCTCTCGCAGGAATACCAGGACATTCCACGTCCCGACCATTCCAAAGAGAAGATTGTGACATTCCTGGGCCGTATCACCATGCAGAAGGGACCGGAATACTTTGTGGAAGCAGCTTCGCTGGTATTGCAGCGTGCCCGCAACATCCGCTTTGTTATGGCCGGTTCGGGAGATATGATGGATGCCATGATTAATCTGGCAGCCGAGCGGGGCATCGCCGACCGGTTCCACTTCCCGGGCTTCATGAAGGGAAAGCAGGTATATGAGGTTTACAAGAACAGTGATGTATTCGTTATGCCTTCCGTTTCCGAGCCTTTCGGTATCGCTCCGCTGGAAGCCATGCAGTGTGGGACTCCTTCCATCATTTCCAAGCAGTCGGGATGCGGTGAAATTCTTGATAAGGTCATTAAGACCGATTATTGGGACATTCATGCAATGGCCGATGCCATTTATTCCCTCTGCACTAATCCCGCTCTCTTCCAATATCTGCAGGAGGAAGGCAGGAAAGAAGTGGATGGAATCACGTGGGAAAAAGTAGGCTTGAGAATCCGCGCCCTCTACGAGGATGTGTTAAGAAACTATGGTAAATAACAAAAACAATAATAGAAATGAGAACTATCTGTCTTTATTTTGAAATACATCAAATCATTCATCTGAAACGTTACCGTTTCTTTGATATAGGTACCGATCATTATTACTACGATGATTATGCCAATGAAACCAGTATCAATGATGTAGCCGAACGCTCTTATATCCCGGCATTGAACACCTTGATTGAAATGGTGAAGAATTCCGGAGGTGCGTTTAAAGTGGCTTTCTCCATCTCGGGGGTTGCGCTGGAGCAGTTGGAAATATATGCACCGGCTGTCATCGACTTGTTGCACCAGCTGAATGATACCGGTTGCTGTGAGTTCCTTGCCGAGCCTTATTCCCATGGCCTTTCTTCTCTGGCCAACGAGGATTGCTTCAAGGAAGAGGTGATGCGTCAGAGCGCTAAGATGAAGCAAATGTTCGGTAAGGCGCCGAAGGTGTTCCGTAATTCCAGCCTGATTTATAATGATGAGATTGGTGCGATGGTGGCAGCTTTGGGATTCAAGGGTATGCTGACGGAAGGAGCCAAGCATGTTCTGGGTTGGAAGAGTCCGCACTATGTATACCATTGCTCTATGAATCCTAACTTGAAGTTACTGTTGCGTGATTTTAAGCTGTCTGACGACATCAGCCTGCGCTTCTCCAACTCCGAGTGGAACGAGTATCCTTTGTTTGCCGACAAGTACATCAACTGGATTGACGCTCTGCCGCAGGAAGAGCAGGTCATCAATGTCTTTATGGAACTCTCTGCTCTGGGTATGGCACAGCCGTTGTCTTCCAATATTCTGGAATTCCTGAAGGCTCTTCCATACTGTGCCAAGGAAAAGGGGATTACTTTCTCCACACCGACGGAAATCGTTACCAAACTGAAATCTGTTTCCCAGTTGGATGTTCCATACCCGATGTCTTGGGTGGACGAAGAAAGAGATACCAGCTGTTGGCTGGGTAATGTGATGCAGCGTGAAGCATTCAACAAGCTGTATAGTGTTGCCGAACGTGTCCATCTCTGTGATGACCGCCGTATCAAGCAAGACTGGGATTATCTGCAGGCAAGTAACAACTTCCGTTTCATGACTACCAAGCAAAGCGGTGTCGGTTTGAACCGTGGCATTTATGAATCTCCTTTTGATGCTTTTACCAATTATATGAATATTCTTGGTGACTTTATCAAACGTGTCGATTCTCTCTATCCGGTGGATATAGATAATGAAGAGCTGAATGCATTGCTGACCACTATCCAGAACCAAGGTGCCGAGATAGAGGAACTGCATAAGGAATTGGAGAAAGCACAGGCCAAGTTGGAGAAGATAAAGGCTGCAGAAAAGAAAGAGAGCAAGGCTACAGCTAAATCTGCCGCAGAAAAACCGGCAAAGACCAAGGCTCCTGCCAAAAAGCCTGCCGCAAAGAAAACAACTAAAAAGGCTGCTGAATAATATCGGCAGCTTGTCCCATCAATCAAAAAAGCCTTCCGCTCTACAATGAGCGGAAGGCTTTTTTATGGAATATCTGTCAGTTACTTGTTGAAACTGGTGTATGTAACTTCTATTTTCAGCGGAGATTCCACTTCGCCTTTTGCATTCTCTTTCGGGCCGCCTTTTAGTTTGGCATATCCCGGCTTGAGGTCGTTTTGGATACCGGTTATGGTTTTGTTGCCGCTGCTGCTTGTACTGCTGTCATAGGTAATGGAAACCGGAATCAGCAATACCTTATCCCAGTCTTCATTTTCTTTGTTCCAAGTTTTTTCCCACTCTGTCTCATTCCAAGAACTGCCGGCCTTTTCTTTGGCGGCTTTCTTGGCAGCTTGTTTTTCGTTGATGCAAGTGGTAACCAACCGGGCTATGTTGCTGAATACATATTGATTGGTAGCAAATGCATTGTGGGTGGTTGTAAATGAGGTAATATTATCCCTGACTTTGTTCTCTTCAAAGAAGCTCTTCAACTCCTGCTTACGTATCAACAGCACGTCATTAGGAGCACTCATGCTATATTCGTAGTCACTGTTTATATTGTAATTCGTGAAAGTCAGTTTCACGGCATTCAGGGTGTCATTGGTCAGTTTGTTGTATATTGAATCGTATGGCATGATAGCTTCGGTGAAGATACCGGCAGGAGATTTAATGTAAGTGTGCTGAGGTTCGGCAGCCTTTTCCTTTATCAAATCTGAATTCAGGAACTGGTTTGCCTGGATAACCTCTTTGGTAGAAGCAAATATAGTATTTGTTATATATCTCAAGGAGTCAGTTCCGTCTTTCTTTTTTAGTGCTACACCGGTTGTGTCGTTTGTGTAGTGTGTACAAAGCTCCATTTCCAAAGCTACGTAGTCCACGTAAAGGATAGTTCCATCTCCCAAATCGCTCTTTACGTATACTCCTTTAAAGACCTTGTCTATGAAGGTGTCTGAATTCTTGAAGTATTCAGGATGTTCCCGATATACCTTTAATATTCTGTCTTCACCAAAAGTCTTCCTATCCAGCGGGAATGTTACATTGGGATAGAAAGTGTAATAACCGTTATTGTCCTTTTCAAATCTCACAGAGTCTGGAACAGACGTGTCGAAAGCTGAATAGGCCTTACGCCCGAGTAGGGATTTAGGGTCGTATTTATTGTAGTATTCTTCTGGATTGATGTTGGTATAGCGATTTTTATCCAGCTTTTTGTCCAATTCATAAATACTCATCCGGCATGCGTTCAAGGAGTCACCGAACCAACTGGAATAATAGACAGCCAGTTGTACTGAGACTACCGAGTCACCTGCCATTATACCAGTAGCTTTTGTCGGATTTCCTTCGCTGTCCCATTCGGTTTCTTTATACACTTCCGGAAGGGAGAAGTTCTCTGTACAGTTCAGCTCCGTAAGGAAACTTGTTTCGTAATAACCGAATTCCGGGTCGGAAAACTTGCCTATATAGCCGGTACTCGTTTTGGCAAATACGGAATCAACGGCAAATGAACGTGTTGTTACATTAAAAGTAGTAGTATGCGCTGACATGCCGTCAGAATCGGGCAACATACCCAGACCTAATGTTCCGGTGTTGTCATCGCATCCAAAGAAAGTCAGGACTGCCAAAAGCAATGTTCCCAGGTATCTTACTTTCATAGTTTTAACTGTCTAAATCGATTTTATTTTTGTTCTGTTTCCCATACCTTGTCGTAGAAGTCATTGCAGGCTTCAGCAAAGTTCTCGGGAGATTGATATTCCAATACCGGTTTTCCGGATTCGCGGGCATAGTTCAGTACTTCCTCATTGACGTGTTCGCTTTGCTGGATAATGCCGTCGGAGAAGTCAGCAGCCAGTTTGCAAAGTGCTGTGTAGTCAATGGGTTCCTTCAATCCTGCAATATCTTTCTTGGCGATGCCTTTCAACAATAGCTTGTTAGAGAAGTCTGCGTGGAAAGGTTGTTTGAAGTCATCTTCATAAAGGGAAAATATGACTTTGGCATCTCTGAAGGAAGGTTCGTCTTTATAGGCTTTCTTGATGTACAGAGGCGCTAAAGCGGTCATCCAGCCGTGGCAGTGGATGATGTCGGGACACCAACGCAGTTTCTTCACCGTTTCCAGTACGCCACGGGCATAGAAGATGGCACGGGCATCATTGTCTTCATACTCTTCACCATTTTCGTCTGTTACCTGCAAGCGGTTCTGGAAGTAGTCATCGTTGTCGATGAAGTATACTTGCATACGTGCAGACTGGATAGAGGCAACCTTGATGATGAGCGGGTGATCGGTATCGTCAATGATGAGGTTCATGCCGGAGAGTCGTATCACCTCATGCAGCTGGTTTCTGCGTTCGTTGATATTTCCCCATTTGGGCATAAACGTTCTGATTTCTCTGCCTTTTTCTTGAATAGCCTGAGGTAGGTTTCTGCCTACGAGGGACATTTCGGATTCTGAAACGTAAGGGGTAATTTCTTGGGTTATAAATAAAACCTTGTTCGCCTTTGTCATAATAACAATGTTCTCAATTATTCTGCAAAGATATAAAAAAAATCGGGCAATAAAGCAAACGGAGCCCGTCTATAATTCCTTATGAATTGTTAACTGCTTGTTATTCAGTGAAACAGCTGCTTCTGGAATTGCCGGAAAGTGTACTGAGTTTTGCATTAATTTGCGATATTTCTTCTTTATATGCTAAATAATGGTTTATTTTGCACCGCTTTTGCGAACAACCAAGTTATTATATAACCAATTAAAATGGAAATAGTACATACTATCAAGGACTTGCAGGCCGGACTTTCGGCTTTGAGAGCCCAAGGAAAGAAGGTAGGTCTGGTACCTACGATGGGTGCCTTGCATGCCGGTCATGCCTCATTGGTGAAACGTTGTGTGGCAGAAAATGACGCTGCCGTAGTAAGCGTTTTTGTAAATCCGACCCAGTTTAATGACAAGAATGATTTAGTGAAATATCCCCGTACACCGGAGGCTGATTGCCGTTTGCTGGAGGAGTGTGGAGCGGCATTTGTCTTTGCTCCTTCGGTGGAGGAGATGTATCCGGAACCGGATACCCGCCGTTTCAGCTATGCGCCGCTGGACACAGTGATGGAAGGGGCATTCCGTCCGGGACATTTTAATGGTGTTTGCCAGATTGTGAGCAAACTGTTTGATGCTGTGCAGCCGGATCGTGCCTACTTCGGCGAGAAAGATTTCCAGCAGCTGGCAATTATTCGCGAGATGGTCCGCCAGATGAAGTATCCTTTGGAAATTGTAGGCTGTCCCATTGTCCGTGAGGAAGACGGGTTGGCTCTGAGCAGCCGCAATGCCCGTTTATCTGCCGAAGAACGCAAAAATGCACTGAGAATTTCGCAGACTTTATTTGAAAGTCGTACCTTTGGAGCCTCACATACGGTAGCTGAGACACAGAAGTTTGTGGAAGACACCATCGCAGCCGCCCCCGGATTGCGTTTGGAATACTTTGAGCTGGTGGATGGCAATACCTTACAGAAGATTACCGATTGGGAGGAAACTTCTTATGCTGTGGGTTGCATCACAGTATTCTGTGGGGAAGTCCGTCTGATTGACAATATCAAGTACAAAGAGCCTGCTGCCTTGTAATTTATAATTAGTAATTCGTAATTTATAAAGATATGATGATTGAAGTGTTGAAGTCGAAAATCCATTGTGCCCGCGTCACGGAAGCGAACCTGAACTATATGGGAAGCATTACGATTGATGAAGATTTGATGGATGCCGCCAACATGATTGCCGGCGAGAAGGTGTATATAGCCGACAATAATAACGGTGAACGTTTTGAAACCTACATTATTAAGGGCGAGCGTGGCTCTGGCAAAATTTGCCTGAACGGTGCGGCAGCCCGTAAGGTGCAACCTGATGACATCGTTATTATCATGTCCTACGCGCTGATGGACTTTGAAGAAGCCAAGTCGTTCAAGCCGACGGTGATTTTCCCCGACCCGGCAACGAACAAGGTGGTGAAGTAGTCTCTTTATTGAAATATGGAAATAAAGCCCCGCTTGCAATTTATCTGTAAACGGGGCTTTGTTTTTACTTCTGATTCTTCTCCGCAGGGTTCGTATGAGAATGAGGAGCCGATTTAATCTTGTCGAGTAAATACAGAATCTCAGTTTGGACATCAAAATTATATCTTTGGTAATCTTGATAGGTGGGTATCAAGTCTGGATAAAGTGTGTGGGCACACCGGTCTTTGCCCGGAAAGCATATTTGTATGGAGTTGGAGATAGAGCCTTGCATACCGGTATAGGGTAGCCGGAATAAGGTTTGTTCCATGTAGGTATTGGGGGCTTGTCCGCTGGGTATTCCTACAAGGGTAGCACCCATTTTCCACAGATAGAAAGTGTAGTGGAAAGCTGCACTGAAGGTACGTTCGTTGGTAATGACGTAAATGTGTTCCGGAGTATAGAGCGCCTTTCCTTGTTGCTTTCTCAGTTCTTCCGGCACACTGGACATACAGTTCTTGATGAAGTCGGTCCGTCGCTGTTCTATGTTTGTGGTGTCTGCTTCGTCCGTACTAAAAGTGTAGTCACCGTAGGCATAGTCTGTTCCGTATGCTTGGTTGAAATCCTGTAAGTTTGTCTGTAGTTTTTGCATGTAGAGGGGAGAGATGATACGATAGAATTCTATATCCATATCCGTTTGCAGGAAGTGGTCGCCGAACAGTTGGTAAAGTGTGGGTAGGACAATTGGAGTCCAGCCGCCGCTATTGTTGCGCAAATCTATGATGAGGGTGGAGGAGGCTTCCTTCTTCATCTCTTTCAGCATATGGGCGAAAACTTCGGAAAGGGACGGGAGTTGCCGAATGGCTTGCAGGGTATCGGCGGGCATATCTTGTTTCAGGATATCCCGATAATAGAATCCTATTTGCCGGTATAAATCTTTCAGCCCTTGTTTTTGCATATACTCAAAATTATCCCGTGCCATGATACTGTTGATATTGATGAGCATTATTTGCTTGTCGTTGTCTATGAACTGATAGGCCAGTTGTTTGTCTGTATAAGCTTTCCAACTGTTATTGTGTTGCATGGGTGTGTTTTGCACTTCCTGCCTTGACAATAAGGGAAGGGTTAATCCTCTTGATTTGCCGTCGGGAGTAAGAAGTGAGAGGTGAAGGTTGTCTTTCATTTCAGGGAAAAGCTGTCTCAAGAAATGTTCCGTAGGCATGGACCTGCATAGATTGGCATAACGGTCATATAGGTTTTCACTGGCTTGGATAGCGGCAGTGCGGGCCAGTACCTCTTCTAAAGAATCTCCGTTGATGGTTGTGATACGGCTACCTAACAAGTCTTTGTACGTTTCAGGGATTCCTTGAAGTATAATGCCGTCGGGGATGGTGCGTACTTCCAGTGCCAGGTAACGCTGATTTGCTTGTTGATTGGCTGTGGGAGGTAAAAGGTAGGTATGTCCGTCTTGCAGATTGGATAGGAAAATGCTTACCTTGTCAAAAAAGGTCTGTTTCGTACCGGGAGTCCGGCGTAACTCGTTCTCCAGATGGAAAGCTTGTTCGTAGAAGAATACTTTTCCTCCGAAGCCGCTGTAAGGGTCGGGATGGGTTGCTGCCAGTTCTTTTACCAGATACCGAAAGTCTGAGGCAAGGGAATCCCCGTTTAGGGGCTCTTGGGCGCTTGCCAATAGGTAAGCCAAACAGAGAAGGAGGGATAGATAAATACGTTTCATATTCTTGAAATATTTAAATTGTATGCTAGAAGGGGCAAGTAGAGGGAGAGGTTGTAGTAGAATAAAAAAGGTGGAGTTCGTATGTCTCCACCTTTCATGACAGATTCTTATTTTTTTAGCTGCTCGTTCATCGCTGCTGCTGCCTTTCGTCCGTCTCCCATGGCAAGGATTACGGTAGCACCTCCGCGGACAATGTCTCCTCCGGCAAAGATGGTCGGGATGGACGACTGCATGTTATCGTTGACGGCAATCGTTCCTTTCCGGCCCAATTCCAGTCCCTTGATGGAGCTTGGGACAATCGGGTTGGGAGATACACCTACGCTGACGATGGCAAGGTCGATGTCGATGGTTTCTGTGGCTCCGGGGATGGGTACGGGACTGCGGCGTCCGCTGGCATCCGGTTCACCCAATTCCATTTTCTGAAGCACCACTTGTTTTACTTTTCCTTGTTCGTCGGCAATGTATTCGATTGGGTTGTGGAGGGTCAGGAATTCTACACCTTCTTCCTTGGCATGTTTCACCTCCTCGATACGTGCCGGCATTTCTTCTTCCGAACGACGGTAGATAATCATGGCACGCTCTGCACCGAGACGGCGTGCAGTACGCACGGAGTCCATGGCAGTATTACCGCCGCCTATCACGGCTACACATTTGCCGAAGGGAACCGGTGTATCGGAATCTTCACTTGCCGCATCCATCAGGTTGACACGGGTCAGGTATTCATTGGACGAGAGGATATTGATGGAGTTCTCGCCGGGGATATTCATAAAGTTGGGCAGTCCTGCTCCGGAAGCTACGAATATGCCCTTGAATCCTTCCTCTTCCAGTTGTTCCACGCTGAGCGTCTTACCGATAATGCAGTCCTTGACGAATTCCACTCCCATTTTGGCAAGGTTGTCAATCTCCACATCCACCACTTTGTTGGGCAGGCGGAACTCCGGAATGCCGTATTTCAATACACCGCCAATCTCATGCAGTGCTTCGAAAACGGTAACGTCATAGCCATACTTTGCCATATCTCCGGCAAACGACAGACCGGCGGGACCCGAACCGATGACGGCAACTTTGATGCCGTTCTTTTCCTTGATTTCCGGTACGGAGATTTGCCCGCTCTCCCGTTCGTAATCGGCGGCAAAGCGTTCCAGATAACCGATAGCTACCGGCTTCTCGTTCATCTTCAGGTGTATACATTTGGATTCACACTGCTTTTCCTGCGGACAGACGCGACCGCAGACGGCAGGCAGTGCACTGGTTTCTTTCAGTGTCTTGGCCGCTTCGAGGAATTCTCCGCGCTCAATGTTCTTGATGAAGCGGGGGATGTCGATACCTACGGGACAGCCTTCCGTGCAGCCCGGATTAGCACAGTCCAGGCAACGCTTGGCTTCGGTCAGTGCCTGCTCTTCCGTCAAGCCTTGATTGACTTCCTCCTTGCGGCTGTGCGAACGATATTCCGCATCGAGTTCGTTCATCTCTACACGTGGAATGGCGGTACGCTCTTTGGCTTTCATGGACTTGCGTAGTTCTTGGCGCCAGGCGGCATTGCGGCTTTTCTCGTCCGCTTCCTGCACGTTCTCATGGGTGGCTTGGCAGGTCTGAGGTTCTTCCAGTTTGTGCATCTCTTCGCGTTCGATGCTCTTGAAGGCACCCATGCGTTTCAGCATTTCGTCGAAGTCCACTTGGTGCCCATCAAACTCAGGACCATCCACGCATACGAATTTGGTCTTTCCTCCGATGGTGATTCGGCAAGCTCCACACATGCCGGTACCATCTACCATAATCGTATTCAGGGATACATCCGTGGGGATTTCGTATTTCTTTGTCAGCAAACAAACAAATTTCATCATGATGGCGGGGCCGATGGCGAAACACTTGTTCACCTTCTCGCGCTTGATGACTTCCTCCACGCCTTCCGTCACCAGTCCTTTGCGTCCGTAAGAGCCGTCATCGGTCATGATGATGACTTCGTCGGAGCTTTCGCGCATCTCCTTTTCAAGGATGATCAGTTCTTTGGTACGTCCTGCCAGTACGGTGATGACGCGGTTGCCGGCAGCTTTCAGCGCTTGTACGATAGGGAGCATGGGAGCTACGCCTACACCACCTCCCGCACAGACCACAGTACCGAAGTTGTCAATGTGCGTAGCTTGTCCCAACGGGCCGACAACATCCGTAATATAATCGCCTTCGTTCAGTTCGCAAAGACGGGTAGAGGAGAGCCCGACTTCCTGAACCACCAGTGTGATGGTTCCCTTTACCGGGTCGGCTTCCGCAATGGTAAGCGGCATACGTTCGCCTTTTTCGCCCACACGTACAATGACAAAGTGCCCTGCCTTACGTGATTTGGCAATCAATGGTGCTTCAATGACTAACTTAAAGACCTTTTCAGAAAAGTGTTCTTTGCTAATGATTTTATTCATTATCTAATAATTTTGTTGGTGTAATTACGCAATTACTGTCAGATTGATAGATTTTGCAAAGATAGGGGTTATTTGGTAATATCAAAAGAAGAATAGGGTAAAACTGCATGTTGTCACTGGATAACATTCCTTTGTCACTATAATTTGTTCACTTTCTACAGCCTGCCTACTTTTGAAATAAAAAATGAGGAAGAGTATGTATCGAAATGTTTTTTTAGGGGCAATTTTATTGAGTATGCCTTTGGTGGTTTGGTCGCAGCAGGATACGATTGCCGACCAGCGTTTGGAAGAAATTATGGTAACTGCTAAACTCCCGTTGGTAGAAATATCTGCCGGTAAAACAAGTTACCGGATGGATGCGTCAGTCACTCAAAGTACGGGAAGTCTTTATGATGTTCTTGCTTCCCTGCCGGGAGTCGTGATAGATTCCAATGGTAATATCTTGCTGAACGGACAAAGCGGTGCGACGATTCTGATGGATGGCAAGCCTACTTATCTTTCGGGAGATGAATTGATGAGTCTGTTGAAATCTACTCCTGCAACTAATGCTGATAAGATAGACTTGATAACCCAGCCTTCCGCACGCCACGATGCGGCGGGAAGCTCCGGGTTGATTGATATCCGTACAAGAAAAATCAGACTGCGCGGTGTGAATCTGGCCTTGAACGGCAATGGCAGTCTTGGACGGACGGGTAGCGGTTATGGAGGTGCCTCCATGAATATCCGGGAGAATAAGTTCAATCTTTATTTGAACTATTCGTATTATCAGGGGAAGGATGTCATAGACTTGTTTATCGACCGTACGTTCGAACGGGATGGAGGAAGGATGATGCAGGACTCTTACCGGAAGCGTAGGAATTATTCGCACTATTTTCGTACCGGATGTGATTATTATCTCAATGAGCGGACAGTTTGGGGAGTCTCATTGGGTGGAAACTTTTCCCGGCAAAGGGAAAATGCAGGCATGTTTACGGAAATCCGAGAAACCGGAGTTGCGGGAAATACTTACAGCCATGCGGAGCAAAACCGGAATAATGTTTCTGCCGGAACCAGTATGGTGCACAAGCTGAAAAGAGAAGGGGGAGAACTCAGCGCTTCTTTTGATTATTTCCATTACTACCGTGTTGGAAACCAGTTGATGGATAGTTTTAAGCCCGATACATTGAAAGGGGATATGAAGGGAAATACCGACTTATATGTCGGACAGATAGATGCGGTTTATCCATTGAGTGAGGTTTGGAAGTTACAGGCCGGAGTCAAAACCTCATTTGTTACGATAGACAATACGGCAGGTTATATGCGTCCGTCGGTTTCCGGCTGGCTGCCGGACGGGGCACTTGGTTCCCGATTCGTATATGATGAGAATATCAATGCCTCTTATCTACAAGTCGGCTATGAGAAAGACCGCTTGAAAATCTCAGCGGGTCTAAGGTTGGAACATACCCATGTACACGGGGATTTTGGAGGAAATACACAACAGAAAGACTCTTCGTTTACAACGAATTACTTCCAATTGTTTCCTACTATTGCTTTGCAATACGGTTTGACTTCGGAACATCTGTTTCAGCTTTCGTATGGCAGGCGTATTACCCGCCCCAATTATGGTGATTTGAATCCTTTTACCTATATATTTGATGACTATACCCATGAAGGGGGAAATACGAAGCTGCATCCTTCTTTCTCTGATAATATAGAGTTGGGGTATGTGTATCGTGACTGGTTTCAGACAGTGCTCTTTTTCTCGCATACAGATGATGCTATCATGAAGAGCTATCGCGAACAGGAGGGGCGGCGTATCTATGTAATGCCCCAGAATCTGTCTTCCTATGTACAGACGGGTATGCGTGTACATGCCGCCAACCTCTCACCTGTTTCTTTTTGGAAGGTGAATCTGACCGCTATCGGTATTTATAATAATTATGGTTGGACGGAGCAAGGGCAGAAAATGAAAAACCGTATGTTTACCCCGATATTCGGCTGCATGAACCAGTTTGCTTTCACTTCCGTATGGTCGGCCGAACTTTCGGCAAATTATAATGGACGAATGGCCTACGGACAAGCCACAGTACATCCGGCGCTGGAAGTGAATGTCGGCATCCAAAAGAAGATGTTCCGTAACAGATGCACCGTTACCTTGTTTGCCAAGGATGTATTCAACACCAATTATCAAAAAGTAGATATTCAATCTCCCGGTGTGCAGGCGTTTGTTGACGAACGGCACAACAAACGTGTGCTGGGTATTGCTTTCGCCTGGCGTTTTCAAAAAGGCAGCGAGACAAAAGAAAGCAGAAGGAAAAAAGAAATAGATGAAACAAAAAGAGTAAATTTGTAACTGTTATGGGCAGACTGTGGAACAAATGGCTGATGCCGGCATTATTTGCCGTGATTCTTTTTCTGTGTATTCGTGTGGCGAATGATATTCCGAAACATGAATACTATTGGGAAAGTAATGAGTGGAATTTCATGCTGAAGGATATGCTTGTGGTACTCTTCATGTCTTATCCTATCTTTTTTCTATTGAAGTATTGGCTTCGTTTGTGCCGGAAGCGGAAGTTGGTGTGGTGGCAGGAATACGGGGTGGTTGTCCTGACAGCTCCCGTCTGGTGTCTTCTGACGATGTGGGTCATCCGCTTTTTGATGGGGGTAAGTCTTGATTTATACGATGTGCCTGTTCCGGCCATAGTCAGTATGTTGCTTGGCGGCTTCTTCTATATATTCTTGCGTAATCAGATGATACAGAAGGAAAATGAAGCTCAACGCCTGCAGTTGGAGAAGATAAAAAATGACCAGCTCCAGACAGAACTGAAATTCCTTAAAGCGCAATATCATCCACACTTTCTTTTTAATGTACTCAATACGGTTTATTTTCAGATAGATGAGAATAATGAGGCTCCGCGGCATACTCTTGAGCAATTGTCCGATTTGCTTCGTTACCAATTATACAATGATGGGGAGAAAGTGCAAGTCCGTGTGGAAGTGGAATATCTGAAACAATACATCAGCCTATGTAAACTTCGTGCTACGAAGCGGCTGCAGTTGCAGGTGCATTTCGATGAAATGGAGGCGCAGGTTGAGATTTATCCATTGTTGTTTGTACCGTTGGTGGAGAATGCTTTCAAATATGTGGGAGGGAACTATTTTATAGCTATGGATATGTGTCTGAAAGAAGGCAAGTTGTGTTTTAGTATTGAAAATTCTATACCGGAACCATTAGTGCACCAGAAAGGAAAACATGGAATCGGCATAGAAAATCTGAGGCGCAGGCTGGAGCTGCTATATCCGGAGCGTCATACGCTGGACATAAATAGAGGAGATACTTTGTTTAGAGTAAAACTTGTGATAGAATTATAGGATGAAACAGGTAAAATGTGTAATAACCGATGACGAGCCTACTGCATGTGAAGGATTGCAACGCTATGTGGAAAAGGTGGATTTCCTTTCTTTAATGGGTGTATGTGAAGATACTATGCAGTTGAACACTCTTTTGCAGACTGAGCAGCCGGACTTGTTGTTTCTGGATATTGAAATGCCTTATCTTTCGGGGCTTGAACTCTTGGCATCTCTTGCCCATCCGCCTCATGTGATTATCACTTCCGCTTATGAGCAGTATGCATTGAAAGGTTATGAACTTGATGTTACGGACTATCTGTTGAAACCGATTTCGTTTGACCGGTTCCTGAAAGCGGTGAATAAAGTACATGGTCTTTTGCAGCAGGAGAAATGGCCGGATGAAGCTAATAATTTTATATTTGTCCGTTCAGACCGTCAGATGCATAAGGTGTTGTTTAAGGATATTCTGGTGGTGGAGGGGCTGGAAAATTACGTCTGTATTTATACGGAAAGCACAAAGCTGCTTGTACGTTCTACCATGAAGCGTATGATAGAGGCTCTTCCTGGTGGAGTATTTCAGCAAGTCCATAAATCATATCTGATAAATTTGGAAAAGATTGAGATGATAGATGGCAATCGGATTATAGTTGGGAGGCATACTGTTCCGGTGGCACGTAATTTCCGCGAGGAGGTGTTTGCACGTATTTTGAAGAATACTTTGTAGTTGCGCAGGAGAAGCTTGTCATGATAAAACTCCGGGCACGAATTACATGGATTTCACGTTTTTTGCTAACCGCAACTGTGAAATTCATGTAATTCGTGCCCGAAAGAAAGTGTCAAAGGCGTATTGCTGCACGTGACTATTATGGCCTTAGTCTATTATTTCAAATCCCGTATACGGAACCAATGCCTTTGGTATGCGGATTCCTTCTGGAGTCTGGTTGTTTTCCAGCAAGGCGGCAACAATGCGTGGCAGAGCGAGTGCGGAACCGTTCAGCGTATGGCAAAGCTCTGTTTTCTTTTCTGCCGTACGGTAGCGGCATTTCAGACGGTTGGCTTGATAAGTGTCAAAATTAGAGACGGAACTTACTTCCAGCCAGCGTTTCTGTGCTTCGGAATATACCTCGAAGTCGAAGCAAAGGGCAGCGGTAAAGCTCATGTCGCCACCGCACAGACGCAGGATACGATAGGGTAATTCCAATTTCTGAAGCAATCCTTCCACATGGTTCAGCATTTCCTGATGAGATTCTTTGGAATGTTCCGGCTTGTCGATGCGTACTAATTCTACTTTGGAGAATTCGTGCAGACGGTTCAGGCCGCGTACGTCTTTACCGTATGAACCGGCTTCACGGCGGAAACATTGTGTGTATGCACAGTTCTTGATGGGCAACTGCTTTTCGTCCAGAATCACATCACGGTAGATGTTGGTTACGGGGACTTCGGCGGTAGGAATCAAGTAGAGGTCGTCCACTTCGCAATGATACATTTGCCCTTCCTTGTCAGGCAGCTGTCCCGTGCCGTAGCCGGAAGCGGCGTTCACCACTGTGGGCGGCATTATTTCCGTATAGCCGGATTTGCGTGCTTCGTCCAGGAAGAAGTTGATGAGTGCGCGTTGCAGTTGTGCGCCTTTGCCTTTGTATACGGGGAAGCCGGCACCGGTAATCTTGACACCCAGGTCAAAGTCTATCAAGTCATATTTCTTGGCCAGTTCCCAGTGGGGCAGGGCGTCTTTGGGCAGCTCGGTTTCCATACCACCTATTTTCTCTACTACATTGTCGTCGGCACCTACGCCTTCAGGCACGCTGTCGTAGGGAACGTTGGGGATGGTATAAAGCAAAGTCTGCAAATCGTTGGCAGCCTGGTCCATATTGGCTTGCAAGTCCTTGTTGACTTCTTTCAGCTCGGCCACGCGGCTTTTGGCGGCTTCTGCTTCTTCTTTCTTGCCCTCCTTCATCAGTTGTCCGATGGATTTGGAGAGTGAGTTGGCTTCTGCCAGGTTTTTATCTAGGATGGTTTGATTGGCTTTTCTTTTGTCATTGAAGTCCAGCACTTGTGCAATGGTTTCTTTTGCATTCTTGAAGTGCTTCTTTTCCAGTCCGCGGAGAACCGCGTCGGTGTTTTCTGTAATTTGTTTGATGGTAAGCATATCTTATACTTGTTTTTATGTTATTCGGTTTTGTGAGTGCAAAGATATGGAAAAAACAAATAAAGTGTTGCTTTTGACATAAAAGAAAGGGATGCAACCTATTCGGATTGCATCCCTTTTCCTTATTTCTTGTTCGGAAACTTATGCTTCTGCATTTTCTGCAGGGATAACAGAAACTGAACGTCTGTCTTCCTTGCCCACTTTGAATTGTACAGTTCCGTCTACTAAAGCGAAAAGAGTGTGGTCTTTTCCCATACCGATGTTATTACCCGGGTGGAATTCAGTACCTCTTTGACGAACGATGATGTTACCTGCTTTGCAAGCTTCGC
>OHPB01000580.1_pt1 | contig 24524 bp, 15 predicted proteins | sample 1577621 | NCBI WGS metagenome assembly OHPB01 (sample SAMEA3879577, study PRJEB24766) | human gut metagenome | biome: human-associated habitat; feature: feces | place: USA | collected 1985/1987 | reverse complement strand
CTCCTACGGACGAAGCTCCGGATATGAGCTGACCAGAGGAAGCGACACGTCCCTTCTTCATGCGGTACAGGGTTACGGAACGGATGGCCGCCTCGCTACCGCAGGGATGCAGACAGCGGCAGGAATGCAAACATTCGCTTACTCCTATTTGTCCGGTACCCACCTTCCGGGCACCCTGACCATGCCGGGCGGCGTCAGCCGGGAGCTGGTCTATGAAGAACACAGGGATTTGCCGACGCATATTTCTTACAAAAAAGATGGCACCAACATAGCGGCCAGGACACAGACCTATGACGCCCTCGGCAGGCCCATCACCCGCAGCCAGCAGCGGGGGACGGAAGCCGTGCGCAATGACGCCTTCACCTACAATGACCGGAGCGAGCTGACGGCGGCCAGTCTCGGAGTGCGGGACTACGCCTATGACTATGACAACATAGGCAACCGGAAGACGGCGCAGGAAGTCACTATGGACATCACTTATGCTGCCAATAACCTGAACCAGTACACGGCCATCACGGAAGGGAGCGGTGAACCCTTCCCGCCCGAATTCGACGCGGACGGGAATCAGACCTTGATCCACACGGAAACGGGCGTTTGGGAGGTGACGTACAATGCCGCGAACCGTCCCGTGAAGTTCACGCGGGGAGATCGGACGGAAATTGAATGCGGGTACGACTACATGGGCCGCAGATGGTTCAAAAAAGTCACGCAGGGCGGAGTGGTGATGTCACATGAATGTTACCTCTACTGGGGCTACCTGCAAATCGCCGCCCTGGACATGTTGCAGAATGCCGCTGTCAGGCACGCGGTTCTGTGGGACCCGTCGGAATCAGTGGCTACCCGCCCGCTGGCGTTGCTGGCGGGAGGGAGCATGTACATGTACGGATTCGATTTTAACAAGAACGTGACTGAACTGCTGGACGATCAGGGGCAACGTGTCGCTTCCTATGATTATTCTCCGTATGGGGCTGTTTCGGCCAGTGGAGAACAGGCGTCGGTGAATCCTTTACAGTGGAGCAGTGAAGTACGGGATGAAACTCTCGGAATGGTGTACTATAATTATCGGTATCTGAATACGTGGGATGGAAGATGGACACAAAGAGATCCTATACTTATATTTAATTTGTATGATTTTGTTCAAAATTTCCCTATTATGTTGCAAGATATTATTGGACTGGAAATAATAAAGGTCCCAGGAACTACTGCAACTATAAATACAGATAATATTAATTGTATTGGTCATGCCGCTGAAGTGGGAGGTAGTTTACAACCAAATAGCACTGCCGTAGAAGATATGTTTAAGGCATTGGGATGGTCATGTTCTGACGTTGATAAAGATGGAAGTTGTTCGTGTGACTGCAAAACAGAAAAAGCAATGACGGTTTATGTTTATATAAAACTTATAAAAAATATTACAGATAAACAACAAAATGAATGCTTTCACATTATTAAAGATGCTCTTAAAAAGTCAGGAAAAAATCCTTGGACTTCTCCGGACTATTGGGGATCAGGTACTCAAGGTAGTACCGATGCTAATTATTTAGATTTGCATGGAATTAGAAGAAACTGTAAAAAGAAAGATGGAACTGTCGAATCTTGGGATTATGTTGGCCAGAATGGATCGAAGAATTCACAAAAGGTAAAGGTTCGTACTACAACCACCGGTCATGGCTATTTTCCTGAAGAACAAAAACTCATGGAAAAATGTTGCAAAAAACCTCGAAATTAGAATTATGTTGTTATGCTTCCCCTTAAAGCAATCTATATTATCATGTCTTTATTTTGTTTGATAAATTGCTGCAATAGCAATAAAAAAAATCATAGGAAAAATGATTTAGATTTTAGTGCAATAAAAATAATTAAAGAAAACGATTCTTTAGTAATTTTTTGTAGGATAATAAATAATGGAAATAAAGCATATACACTCAAAATTGGCGATATTGATCGCGGTACAAATTTTGACATTGTAGATACAACTTCAAAAAAATCATCTTTTTCTTTCCCCTTATCAGGCGTAGTGACTTCATCCACTATTTCTTTAGAAGCAGGAAAAAAACTAGATTTTGAATTGAATATTGATGCAGAAATATCTACCGGAGATCATAATTTATTACTCACTTTCATTTCAGAAGATATTATTCTAAAAACAAATTATAATTTAAAAGTTCCGCAAAAAAATGATGATGAATTCAATAATATAAAATCCATACGCGAAAAAATGGATTTCTCTTGGCAAAAAAAATTATCATCAAGAATAGGATCTGGAAGTATAAGAGAAGAAGAAATTATGAAAATAATTAATGGAAAATAGAAATAAATTTATCATTTTGAAAACTGTAGAAGATCATCTCCTGATCTTGAAAAGAAAAGGAGAGATTGTCGCCTACTGCGTGGCCCTCCCTCGCGGAGCCAGGCGACAGCCGCGCACCGTTCAAAGTCCGCCATCCATGACAGGCTGGGACAGTACACTGCCTTAGGAGAGAGGGCGACGGCACAGAGAGGGGCCGGGGGTATTTTGGTGAGGCGGGTCTTGTTTGGGGCAGGCCCGTTTCCTTCATCAGATTGATAAGCTGATCATGCAGTTCTTTCCCGTCCTTGCGGGCTATCAGAAAGCCCAGTTGCAGATTCTCCTTGTAGTATACCAGGCATTGCAGGTTGCCGCCGGGGAGTTCTTTCATCAGGAAGCGGGTATCGGGGTCCAGTCCGGGGAAGAGGGCGCAGGGTTCCGTATCTCCCAGTGTATCTGATGCTGCTTTGTACCCTCTTCACTATTTCCGGGTTTACTGCGTTAAGAGGCCGTACGGCATTACCGCCCGTGGTGATTGTATAGTGGTTGAAAGTAGAGAGCATGCCTTGCGGATGGGATGGAAAGGATATTCCAAAAATCTGCCGGGAATGAGAAGATATTTTTCAGGACCGGGGTCGTGCGTTTGTCTGCGTCTGCCTACGCCCGCACCTTCGCCGGTGCTGCTTCCGGTACTACTTCCAGTATCCCCGCAGTTCCGGGATGCCGCCTATGATGTCGCTTCCCCGCTGGGTGCATGAGACGAGTTGCGGAGACGGAGAGAGAATGATTTCCCCCTGCCGGGCCAGCCTTTCCCAGATACGGTCCTCCTCACCGCCCCATTGCCGCAGGGCCTCGGACATCACCAGGGCGAATGAGGGCCGCAGGGCAAAGGCCGTCATGCTGCGCACATCACCCGTTACCCGCGTCCAGCCGTCCACCTCCTTCACCCCGCCCCCTGCGCGGTGCAGCATTACGCACCCCGCTTCATAGGGTACGCGCCCCAGCAGTTCACTTAGCTTGCCGTCAAAGTCCGCCGCCAGTACCGCGTCATCCTGTAGGATGAGCACCCAGTCCTCCGCACAGGTGGCCGCCTTGTCTATGGCACGGAGCATGGCCCGCTTGCAGCCGGTGGCCCGGCACACATACTCCGGGGCCTCTTTCAGACGGGGTATGCAGTAGGCCTCCAGCTCATTGCGTTCCTCCCAGGGGATGTCATCCATGGACGCGATGCGCACCCCGTCCACCCAGTCCCAGGCCAGCCCCTGGGCAGAGAGACGCCCGGCCATGACCTCGCGTTTCGGAGAGCCGGGCAGACTGACGATGAGAATCCTGTACATCATCCCCTACAGTAGCAGGAAAGACCATGCGAGGAAAGACGCTAATCACGTTCTTTAGGTTCTTTTGACTGTACGCCCCAGTGGGACGCCCAGAGAGCCCTTGTCTGCCGGGAATCGTCCAGGCCCATCTTCTCCCGGAATGCAGTATAGGCCGCTTTGTCAAAGGGACATTCCACAGGAGAGCAGCCTAGACGCTTCAGGTGGAAAAGGACGGCCTCATGGAGCTGCTGCACCTTTTTGAAGTCCGCTTCCCGGTCTCCCGGCTCACACACCCAGTCTTCCTTGCTCTTGTAGGTTACCAGAGTGCTGGCAGGCTTCCTTCTCATCAGCTCCACGGAGTAGAAGAGGCGTGCCAGCTCATCTTCAAACGCCAGCTCGTCATCCTCGTCCCCGTCGAGCAACTCCACCACCACATCCCCCGGCACATTATCCTCTTCTCCGGGATCGACCGGATTCCACCCCGTAGCCAGCAATTCCACAAAAAGGCGGACATTCGGAAAATTCTCCCCGGCCAGCGCAGCCGCAAGTTCCTTCTCTGGAAAAATCTCCAGCGTATTCTTCCCCCCTTTGTGGACGGCATCGTACCGCCAGTTTTTCAGATCATAAAAGGCTTTTCGTAAGTTCATGCTGCTGGCTCTATTTAATTCGTATTTACAATGGCAAAAATTCAGATTTCCTTACAGGAAAAATTTGTAAAAAGAGACCTCATTCAAGGGTAGCCGCACGTTTCCGCAACTGTTCCAAGCGGACATAAAACTGGTCCGTCACGCCGGGCTGTACCGGAAACTCCGCATCTTCAAAGGAAGAGGGAGCCGTCTGTAAAAAGCGCCGCAGATCTTCCCTGTCCAGAGAGCGCAGTTACTCGTCATCCGGTTTATTCTGCTCCTGCCCGTACACCAGCCAGGAAAAAGCCCTGTCCAGCGTCTCCATGCTGCGCATTGCCGCTTCCAGTTCTTCCGGTTCCGGCCAGCCATTATCAAAGTCATCAGGAAAGGACATAAGGGGAAAAACGATAAAATACCTTTTCAGTTTAGACCGGATTCCCCGTTTGGCAAGGCACTTCGGAGAGATTAAGGACAGCCTCATCAGGCTTTACCTCGTTGCCGGATAATAAGGGGATGAGAGTATTTTCAAGATATCCTAAATGGTATCCTATTTGCATTTTTTTGAATCTGTTCTTCGCTTCTTTCTGGTCTAAATTTTTCTGAATCTCTACCAAGTGATTTTTTATTTCCTTAACTTTTTCCAGTTCCTTTTCCCTCGTTGCGGCAACATTAGAATAATTTCTATGACTTATCGTGTCAAAAATCAAATAGGTATTCCTGAAAGTATTGTCCATTATGAAATTGCAGATTTTATCGACAGAAAACAGGTCAAGGATGGCGATGTCTTTGAATTGACAGGAATTGAGTTTATCAACTTGCTCCCGCGATATGCCTTCTGATGAAAGAAAGTTTTCTTTAATTGACTTAATCAATTCTCCTTTTGATTTCTCTAATGATGTTGATATAATTAAATCATTTAATTCTTTCAATTCCTTTTTTGACTCTGATCGACAGGGACCATGATCTACTAAAAAATTGGAGTTTTCAGAAAGTTCCGGAAGTTTGGTGCGAATATCCTCAATATACGCTCTGCAATCCGACATTACCTTGGAAATATCATCTGCAATGATTCCGTTTTTTGACAAAAATAATTTCGTTTCAAAAATAGACAATACCTCGTATATGTCTTCATGTATTCTGCTAACGAAATAATCTTCAAATTGTTGCAGAAGAGAGCCCCAGTCCTCTGGTTCTTCGTCGTGCCACGCTTTTATCTTCTCCCATACTTTTTTCTCCCGAAAATAGGGAAGATGATTCAGATCATCAGATATTTCCTCTTTGAGAAAATATCCAGCTTCAAGAATATGGGATAGAGTGGTATCTGAAAATATTTTACGATGTGAGATGAGCGGGAAAAGTTCTTTATACTTTGAAAAATGAATATATTCATCCTTTACACTTGGGGATTTTTTTTCAAAAAACTCACTCCAATAATTTGTAGAATCATTATCTTTCCAGTCCTTCAGCTCCTTGCATGTTCCGTGCCCTGATTTAATTTCAAAAGAAAGGGAAAAGAACAAATAAACAAGGTCTTGCATGAACGCCTCATGATTTTTATGCTTGTCTTCAAGGCACTTGTAAAGTCGTTCAAAATCACTGATCGTTTGCTGTAAAATTCGCAAATTGTTCAATTCGGAAACTTCATAAATTTTTATAAATCCTTTCTGCTGTGATTTAAGAAAATTCCTGCATCCGGTATCTGTAATTTGTTCCAGAAAATAATTGTGGGCTTTTTCTGTTTCCGGCATCATTTTCAATACCTTTCCTATTACCTTTTCCCGGATTATGTCATAGCTTTTATTCTTCTGTTCATCTTTGCTTTGGCAAATTTCTTCTTCATTTCCAATGATAATGACCTTGCATCCTTCTTGCTCCACAAAGGAATTGATATAGCCGAGTATTGATTCTATGGGCATGCAGCATCGTTCCAAATCATCAAATACATAAATAGTTTCTGGATGATATACATTAAAAAAACCGGATAGTTCTATCTTGCTAAAATCAACTGGTATAACTTTCTCTGCTATACCAGCTCCTGTTTTAGCTATGAGACAGGAATATCTATGTTGCCATATAGGATACAATTTTGTGCGGAGTATCTTGTCGATTTCATCCTTTGACTGCACCCCGTTCAGACTGACCTTGATAATAGCCTTGAAATCATCTTTCTCTGCTTTTATTCGTCTACTCAATTTCCATTTTAACCAATTTAAAGCTCTGCGGAAAATAGAAGATTGTCCCTGTTCACTCCTCTTTTTTCCGGCATGCCTCTCTTCCACCTTCTTCATGTAGTCGAGAATGAAAAAGGTTTTCCCTATCCCCCAGTCCCCCGTCAGTAAAACAGCGTAATGGGGAGGGGAGGTCAGTCCGGTATAATAATCCAGAAAATTGATAATGTGATCATTGTTGGGAAACTCGCTCTGACTCGGCATTCCTCCAATATATCCCCACGGGGAACTGGTGGCAACATCGGACTTCAAAAGGAAAGTCTTCCCCCCTTCTCTCATGGTATGAATTCATACCATGAGACGTTCCCCTTTTGACGGAATAGGGGGAAAGTAATTCCGTAACAGGGCATTCCGCATTCCGCATTCCGCCGTGGGATGGGAAAGACGCCCCATGTTGCAAACCAAACCATAGAATAAACTCATATTATGGCAACCACAGTTGAATCCATTACCGTTCCTTTCATTAAAATGAAAGAGAAGAAAAACAAGCCGGAACCGGGCTATTTCGTTCATGAAGATGAAGCGGGTAATCCGATCGAGACTGATCCCGTGCTGATCCCCATTAAGCAAAACGTCAATGAGCGTAACGAGACCTGGAAGGGTTATATCAAGGTGGAGAAGGCAGGCATGCACTATTTCCGTATTGATGGAGATGACGTGCTAACCCTCAAAATCCCCCATGTCGACATTGACATTACGACCGGAGGCGGTTCCCTCACCACCCAGACGGCGGAAGCCAATCTGGAACGCGGCTTCCACTATTGTGAACTGACCTACAATAACAAGGCCTACAAGCCGGAAGCCAAGTCCTATGAGGGCTGCATTGCCATCATGAGCACCACGGAAATGCCCCCGGAAGGCAAGTATGTCAAGAACGACACCACCAAGTCCGAGCTTGCTTCAGGTACTCCCATGAAGCTCCTGAAGCTGGGCAAAGGATGCCGTATTGACTGGCCGACAAAACCAGTGGCTCTTGGCACTCCCATTGAATGGTATGAAACAAGCCGTCAGTTCGATACAGCACAAAACAAATACGTTACCTGTAAAAAGGCAAACGGCAAAATTGAGTCCCTGACAGCACAGGAAGTTAATCAGGTTGCCAGAGTCATTTACGCCGAAGGGCAAGCCCATGATAAAGCGGATTATAGCGCAGTTGCATCCGTCTTTATGAATCGGTGGGGACATGGCCGGAACCCGGCTAGAGCTAATCACTCGGCAGTTAAAACAGTCGCAGAATCTCTGGACCCAACTCAGTTCGATGGTTTGACGCGTCCCAAGTATCTGAATACGGAAGGCAAGAAATACGAAGAGCTTGTCAAGGCTGAATGCGAGTGCCTGGATGAGGCTCTGGAGGCTCTTCTGGCCGTATTGGCAGGCGGTCCTACAGTGGATTACGATGCCTTTAGAACGAAGAGTTCCGCCCATGATCCCAAGGAATGGGTGACGATTGGTGCCAACGATTATAAGATCGCTCATGATTTTTCTTCGTGTGCCAAGCCCGAAGGATGGGAGAAAATGCCCAAGGAATCTGAAGTACATTAACGGACATTGACTGCTCTTTATGTTTTGCATAGCATAGAGAGTATGAATAAATCCAGTATTGGTATCGGCCTGTTTCTGTTTGTTTTCTGTGGATGTTGTATTGTCCATGGAGATGAACAGGGGCAGGCCGTAACTTATGTTGATTTTTGCGCCAAAATGAAACATCCCGGTATTAGTCTCAAGGATAAGTTGGACATGGCGCGGAATTCCCGGTTTTGGGAAATCAGGGACAAGTGGGCTGACATTAAAAATGATATGCCTTATCCTGTTATTAAAAGTGCAGATAATCAATATCTCGTTATGTACAGACATGTGGCGACAGGGGCCTGTACATGGTATTTGTATGTTTTCAGGCAGCAGGAGGATGGCTCCTATGAACATATAGCCGAGTACTCAGTCACAAGCCGGTTCGGTGAATTGGGAACTCCTAATAATCTTTCTGCCATTGAAAAACATATAACTTTTCTTCCTGATGGCCTCCAAGTGATTTTGACCGATGGAGAAGGAAAGCATGAACACCAGTTCAAATACAGTGTTCCTTATGATTGTTGGAATTATGAAGGGAAACCTTTTTCAAAAAAAGAATGAAGGCCTCCCTTAAAATGATTCTTCTCTATTGCTGCACGGTTCCCCTTTTTGCGGAATCAGGCGCAGCCGTTCCGTTTGTTGATCATCCTCCGGTAGATGCTGCCGCTCTCCATTTACACGAACAGGAGATGGCGTTCATGGATGAACGGTTCACGGAAAATACCGATAGCAGAATAATCTGGCAGGCGGACCATAAGATAGCCCTGGCATGGCATACTCCCCGAGGAGCCAATTTCAATCTTTATATCTTTAAAGCCTTCCAGCGCGAGAAAGATGGCAGTTTCAAGGAAATAGGCGTTTACGAAGTTTTTTCCCGTTATGGATACTGGGATGAAAAAAACATCCGTTTTTCTCCCCAGGGATTTGAAATTACCTTGATGGCAGACAAAGACAAAACCCGCGTCAGCCATCAGTTTCTCTATGAACGGCCTAATTGCATATATTACTATCGTCTGGATAAAGAAGAAGAGGATAGCCGGAATGGAGAAAAGCCATTCACACATTAGGAGGGGGCTTCTCCTATTTCATCTTCTCCACTCTCGCCTTCAGTTGATCCAGCCTGTCATGGAACGGGTGCCTGCCGCTGGTCGGTTCGGGAATGCCAGCCTCTTTGAACTCTTCCTCTGCGTCCTGTAGAAAATTCTTCATGAAGTCCTTGTCGATGCGGTGGAGAACTTCATCAGAAGGGAAAAATTCTTCTCCCCCCTTAAGAGCCACTTATAGAAAATTCTTTTTTCCAAAAAGTATTCTATAAAGAATGCCAAAGTAAATTTCTTCTTCGCCGCAAATACTACAAATACGGAAGGCAAAATCATTGGCATTATTATGAGGGCGTGATTGAAGACAGATTTTATTCCATTCCGGGAGCTAATGTTTACATACCTAGCCACGATAGTAAAATTTGTTTGCATATGTTCTGGAAATGTAGGGACATCAACGAATTTGTTCTTTATAGAGACAAAATAGCTGAGGACTATATAAAGTTTCTTTCCGACGCAATAGAAAAGTTAAGGGAAGCTCGATTGCAGAAATCGAAGGTTTTTGCAAAATGCCTGGAAAGGATAAAAGATACTTTTGACAGCAATGTCAGCTCATTTATTGACTTTCTTGATTATAGAATCAAGAAAACAACTCCTTTTTACAGAGCGCTCTACAGTCATTTGTCTTCCAATTCAAAATTGGAAAAAAGAAGAGTTCAATTATTGAAATTGAAAGATGCCTGGATTAAGGAAATTGATGCAAATAAAAACTCCAAGGACATTCTGGATCATATCATGGACCTTCTGGGGTTGATAATGGGGTGCGCAGGACCGGGTAAATAATTTAAGGATAATTTTTTAATCCCTTTCAGATTTCTTTTTCTCCCTCTTCTTTTTCTTCTTCCGTTCCTCCTTATCCTCGTTCCGAAAAAGAGCGGAGAGCAGATCCTTGCCGATCCGGGAGATGTTCGCCCCGCCCACACTCGCCGCACGGACCAGGGCCGTCAAGTTGCTGAAATGCGTATCCCAGTCCATCTCTTTTTTGTCCGCCACATGCTCATACTCCTTCTTCACAGTCCGGGCGATCCCCTGCACATCCACCGGAGTACGCACGTGGGGAATCCGCAAAGACACGTTCTATTGAAGCATATTTCCCCGTGCCCATTCCGGTAAATAGGAAAGGGGAAACCTATTCCAACAGTAAACCTGGTTCTCGCAGAACGTCCCCAGAAAATAACTGTAGATGGGATTCCAGCATTCCTCTCCATGCTCCTTTGCAACGGAACCTTTTTCAGTCCGGAACAACAACTTGAGCGGCCATTTGCAGTCTGACGTCTTTTCCTCCGAGTTGTCGTAAAGATACCCCCTGTCAGCCAGCCTCATCGCCATGACGCTGTTGACGTAGGAACGGGTGTAGCGGCCCAGAATTTTTTCCCTGGGGACTTTGTGCCCTTTTGAGGCCACCCTTTTAAGAACCCGTTTGCAGTTGATCAGCGGGGAACGGGTTCCCACAAAGAAAAACCGGATGAAATACCCTTTCTGTTTCGCCTTCCATATCAGCTCTATCTTGGAAGGATGAGAAAAGACAGTTTCGTAGATAATCTCCTCTCCGTCCTCAATCGCTTTATGGAGCGTATCGACTGTTTTACTCTGGGCCTGTTTGACGCATTCGGGATCATTCCAACTGCCAAGCTCCTGGGCCATTTCATCCGCATTGATGGAGCGGCAGCCCTTCCCCCATTCATGTTTAACCAATGCCTTGGTTAAAGTGGATTTTCCGGAACCGTTGGGTCCGGCAAGAATAAGGAGTCTTGGCTGCACTGGCATCTTTCGTCAACAAATGGAATTAAGAGGAATGGATGGAGGACTTTTTCAAGACCACATATTGCGGGCTTCTTCTTCAAGAAGACGCTGATATTCCTCCTTGTCCAGCTTGGCGTCATTTTCCTCAATGGCGTCGCTGAAGCCTTCCATCAGAGCATCCAGATCTTCCTCCGTATCTTCCGGATAGGAGGAATGCACGAACGGTAAAAGAGGATGGAGGCAAATAAAGGGATCTATTTTGACTTTGCAAGGATAAGCCATGTCCCCTCTTAAATAAGAGGATAAACAATCCCACCAAGACTCATCTCTTTGGCAGGGAGAGGACATGGGAATAGGGTATCCATTTTCATCAAAATGGATACGACTATACAATCCCGCCTCATTGCATCTCTCGTTTCTTCCTGAAAAAGAAGAAAGGATGCCCCTTTCGGAAAGACTTGTTGACCGCACTCCCATGGAATAATGGTACTAAAAACTCTCTTTCATGCAAGAAATATGACGCAAAAATCCTTGTTTTTTAGTCACTTGACGATTTGGACTTCTTCTTCTCCTTTTTCCTCTTCCCCTTCTTTTTCTTCTTCCGCTCCTCCTCATCATCCTCATCCCGGAAAAGAGCGGAGAGCAGATCCTTGCTTGTCCGGGAGATGTTGGCCCCGGTCGCGGCGGCCAGGGACAGTGCCCCGTAGCCGGACACCACGGCGGAGCTGCTGCGGGAGAAGGCCCCGCCCACCCCCGCCGCTCGGACCAGGGCCGTCAGATTGTTGAAATGCGTATCCCAGTCCATCTCTTTTTTGTCCGCCACATGCTCATACTCCTTCTTCACAGTCCGGGCGATCCCCTGCACATCCACCAGAGTACGCGCGTACGAATCCGCAAAGACACGTTCCCCCGTGATCAGGCTTGCCAGATAGTTCACCCCCTCCCCGGCCAGGGGGATAGTCGTCAGGTCGCCCAGCAGGGCAGTCGTTCCGTACTTTTTCCACTTCTTTTCCTTGTCGTCATCATCATCCAGCCCCTTGATCCAGGCGATCAGCCACGCCAGCAGAGAGGACGTGACGCCCAGGGCCAGCCAGCTCTGCACGGCACAGACACGGTTCCGGGCGGAGCCCGTCTTCCACTCCGCCGCCATCATGCCCAGCTTGTTAAGCTGCTCGGACTTCATCACAAAGGCCAGCTTGGACAGGATGCCTCCCGCCGCCTGGTTCATACTCTTCTGCGTCTTGGTCAGCGGCTGGGCCCCCAGTTCCAGAGACATGCCCACCTGTTCCAGAGCCGCTTTCCGTAATTGCTCGTCCGTGAAGGGAGAGCCATTGGTCTCATTGAGAGCCTTCGCCTTCGCGTAATAGGCATTAGCCAGCGCGTGCATCGCCAGCAGGTTAGCCTTCACATCCACCCATTCGATCAGATCCATGGCCTTTTCCGGCAGTTTCTCCATGCGGGAGTACCGCTGTCCCGGCATCTGATTGCCGATCTGGGCCAGCATGGCCCCTTTCCCCCTCACGCGGGCCTGGAAGTACGGCGTCGCCATGACCTCCTTCAGACCTATGTCCCCCAGCCCCATTTTTGAGGCCGCCAGGTGGAAAAGATAATCCGCAAAGGAAATGTGCCTGTGGGCCAGCTCCCGCGTGCCGTCCGCCCTCTCAAGAACGTCACTCGGCACCCACCCGGCGAAGAACCCGTGCAAAATGGCCGAGGACTGCTTCAGCAGCACATACCCGTTCCCGGCCAGCACGGAAACCGCAAAAGCCTTTTGGAGCATCCCCTGCATCCGGGAAAGGTTCAGAAACGCCCGGTTGTTCTCCAGACTCGCCCCGTCAATAAGGTCCATCCAGGCAGACAGCTTGCCCATCATGTCCTCACCCATGTACTGTTTCAGTTTTTGTTCCAGCACCTTGTTTTTCAGCAACGCCCGCCAGGCGGTGGTGATGTGGGACGTGTAAATGTAATTATCCTGCTCCGCCGCTGCCGCCAGAAAGACCAGCGTCCCCGCCTTGGAAAAGTCCAGATTCTCCGAGTGAATGATCCGGTCGATCAGCAGCCCGTACTTCCCCCCGCCGATGGACCCCGTTTTCGGCTCCGTCAGCGCGTCCTTCTCCTTCGTCGAGTTCCTGTCGAATGTGGCCCGGAAGTAATTCTCCTTGAAAGTAAACGGAACCCCCATCCTTTCCTCATACACCTTCGCCAGCGTCTTGCCCGTTTCCTGGAGCCTCTTGCGCAGCGCGTACCCGTATTCCATCCCCTCCGTACCGACGAAATCATAAAGAGCGGAGATTCCCGCGTCATCCAGCCCCTCCCGGCGCAGGAACCCCTTGCGGATCATATTGCCCTCCTCGTCGTACATGTCCGCATAGTCCGGCTGCTCATGCAGCAGGATCGCGTACAGGGCGCAGTCACGGGAGCAGGTCAGAATGCCGGTGGCATCCTCATTGGGGACCTCCCTCCGGGATGTAACGTTTTTCTGATACTGCCGCTGTTCCGGCGACTTCTTCTCATATTCGTCCAGAGCCTGCCGCAGCAGCAGAATGTCCTCTTCCTCCGGCACGTTTTCCGTTACGGTTTCCGTGCGTTTGTCATTCTCCCGGATTTCCTTCCTCCGTGCGTCCCGTTCCTCTTTAGACAGAGACAGCCATTCTTCCGCGTCCTCAATGGAGAGAGTCACCTTCACAGGAATGACCGGCGCAATGGGAATGTCCGTCTTTTCCGGCGTGTTGAACTTCACCAGCCACTGCTCCGCCTCGCTCTCCGACTTCACCCCCGCAACGCAGCAGATCGTGTCAAACAGCCACGCGGAACGGTCATTGGACGCATTGAGCAGCGAGGCGTTCGCGTCCGAGATCTCCTTAATCCGGGCACGGGAAAAACGCTGCCCCAGTACCGGCTCCAAGGCTAGCATGAGCTGGGCATAACTCATAAAACTGTACGGGAGAGAAGCCAGCAGCTTGCGCAGTTTGGTACGATGTTCGATCTTGGCTCCCGCCCGGCTGGAACCAGAATTCACGGCAGGGAGGTTCTTCTGGATTTGCCGTGCCGCGTATTTGGTGCGCCCCCCCTCCTTCCTTAACTTGTCCGCCCAGGAATTGCGCCCCGCCATGACAAACTCCAGCAGCTTCTCCATGGCCGCCTGCGCCTGCGGCAGACTCATTCCCTTGTAGTCGCCGTAGGTTTTCCAGGCGATAATATCCTCTTCATGCTCCAGCCGCTTTTCCTCGTCCTCCTCCGTGTTGTACTTGGCTTCCAGCGCTTCCATGGCCTCCGCCTTGACCTCCGCCGCCGCGCCCAGCATCTCCCGGTAGCGGGCTACAGCGCGGTACGCCTGCGCCTCCATGCGCCCACGGGGAGACTTTTTACCGATTTCCTTCTTCGGGTAGATTACCTCCACACGCTTCATCGTATTCAGGTACAGCTCATCCTTGGCAAAGCGGATGAGCTGGCCGCGCACCCGGTCCAGTATTTTTCCCATCACCCGGTCCAGACGCTGGCTGCCGATGGCCGCCAGAATGTCCCTGACTTCCTCCGCATTTGCCGCCGTAGTCGTGTTGTTGATCATGCTCTCCTCGAACTTTTTATAAATGGCCTCCCCGGAGCGCAGCGTTCCCTTGGGAGGGATTTGCCCGGACTCTGCCATGGCCGCATAGACAGAGGCCCACTGCATCTGCATGTCCACATTGGACCGGTAGCCCTCCGGCAGCACATACCGGGCGGCGGACAAAAACGCCCCCACCATGCCGAACAGCTCCGCCCCCACCCGAGCGGAGGGCCTTTCCGCCTTGCCTGACATGATCCTCCGCCAGTTCTCCGCCGCCTTGTCGCAGTCCTTGACCAGCTCCGCCGCGCGCGTAGCCTGCATGGACGGAGCCGTCAGAGAAGAAACAACCTTCTGGATGGAAGTCAGAGAAAAGGTAGAATCCGGGGAGATCTGCGTATCTGGGGCAGCCGGGACGGCAGACTCCCCATATCCGGAAGAAAGGGAAAAGGAAGAAATATCACGTTCCCCGTTCTTCACATACGAAGAATAGGAAGAGACTAGAGAACTGTAATGGTTTCCATTCACCTGAATAGCGTCCACCAGGTTGGCAGATTCATAAAAAGGCTGAAGCCGTGACTGCAACTCGTTAAATCCCTCCTGCGGAGAAACGGAAAGAGAGGCAGCCTGATCCGTAAAGTCACCGTACACGGCAACCTGCCAGCCTCCATACACAGCAGTACATTCCGCGATATGTTTTGGCAGCCCCGGACTGGACAGCGACGTATAGCGCGTGTGGATGTTGGCGACAATCTGAAGCTGGTTGTTGAAGATGAGTAAACTTATTTTTTTACGCTTTCCCAGACGGTGCCCGGAGATAAAGGCGGCAATATCCTTTGGGCCGGAGATGCGGGCTATTTTTGACGGATTCCAGTCCGGGGCAAAAACAGCGCGGTCAAACGCATAAAGAGACACAGGCTGTTCCTTGTCGCTCTGACCCGGCATGGGACTGGTGGAACGTTCCCTGGGACTGGCGGAATCAAAAACCGCGAAATATCCCGAAGTCGTGTCGATGATAATGCCCTCTTCTACAATATCACCGAACATGCGGCGCATCCGCTGGTGAGTATTGATGTCCGCCGCCGAGGCTTTAAGACTGCCTGACGGATGGTTGTGAACCAGATAAAACGCCTCCGGCTTGAGACGGCCCATGGCAGCGACGATGCCATTATATTCTACGATGCAAGAATCAATGCCGCCCATGCTGATATGCTGGACGATGGGCTGGCCGTCCTTGATGTAAACGGCAAAGACGTTTTCCACACTGGCGTTTTCCAGTTGGCGGAAGATATAGGCAATGTCCGCCGTACTTTCCACCCGGTTGCGGGAAGAAAATTCAAAGGCTCCCGACTTGCGGAAGATACGCTCCACCCGGCAGAACTCGCCCCCCTTGAGCGGCTTCCGTTTCAAAAGCGGATCATTTGACGGTGCTCCCAGAGACCAGTGCCGGATGATCTTGCCGTCACCGTCCTTGTACCTCTCCGGAGAAGAAATGGAGAAAGACACCGAGTCCGCCGCCTCCCTGTTCCTCTGGGTCTCGACGGCACGGGACTGAATCTCCAGACAGGCGTCAAAATCCGAATAAGGCAGTGATTCAAAACCGCTCTCCGCCTCCGGATCGAATTCCTCCACGACACGCGCACGGTTTCCCTTGTAAACCAGGTACACCACATCGGGCTTGCCTCCCTGGTCACTGTACCAGCGTTCCATGTGGGCCGGCTCCTGCATGGACTCCGGAGCAAATTCCGCGTTGAACCGGTCCCGCGCCACCGCGCGAAAACCGAATTGGGCGTACAGGTCAGGCAGGATGGTTCCGTAGCAGTCCCCCTTGATCGCCCCCATCTGCACCGCCAGGGCAACAAGGGCATACGAAGGCTTGCCCACATGACCGTGCCGCTTGTGGGAAAAGACGGATACCATATCCCCATCCTTCAGGGCAAAGCCCGCTTTCCCGCTGGGAAGCAGGAACAGGCGCATGTGCTCGTATTCTTCCGCGTCGTAGGTATAGACGCATTCTCCATAGACCTGGCTGGACTTGGCCTCCTCCAGACAGCGGCGGAAATGGGCTGCCCCCTCCGCACTGTTTTCAATCTCTATAATGTCGCCGGTATAAAAATTATTCCGGACGGCCAGCTCTGTAAGATGGGGAGACAGGGAATAGGCCTTTATTCCCAGCACTCCCACTGCCGGATCAAATTGTCCAGAATGAGCAGCGTTTGTTTCTCCGCTGGCTTCCTGGCCAGAGAGCGCAGAGCCAGCCTGAGCGTTTCCGGTTGGGCTTCCTTCACCAGCTCCCGGATTTTCGCTTCCGGCTGATTCATCCGAATGGCCGCGTCCCGGATGGCCTTCTCCAGTTCGGGGGAGAAGGGTACGTTCGGTGAAGCTGGCGCGTCCTGATGAGGCATGGATAGATTGTTCGGTTTCGTATTCATTTTGTAAAGAATCTTGTGAATTTTGTGAATCTTGTGAAGCATTTTGAGAAACATCCTGTAAAGGAGAGCTGCCCGGCAGAGAGTGAGATTCGGGAGCTGGAGAGAGCCCATCCCCCAGAGAGAAAGACACCAGAGCTTCCCCCGGATATTCCAGAGTGTCGTTGAATGGTTCTGCGGCGCGTCGCTCCGCCGACCAGTCCTTGCGGTGCTCCACATTGCGGGACTCGATCTCCCCGCCCAGCCGCAGATAGGCACCGACGTTTCCCCCTATTTCCTCAAACCGCTGCTCCCTCTCCATGTACCGCTCTTCCGCTTTCAGGGCCGCGAAATAAAGAGGGTCCAGCAGAGCCTCCGCCTGGGCAATCACCTTGTGCAGAGATTTCCCCTTGTCCTCCATGGCTTCCTGCGCCGTCGGCAAAGTAATCTGTTCCGCAGGAAAACGCAGAGAGAGCGGCACCCCTTCCGGCACATCACTATTCAGATCTTCCCGTGCCCTGGACACGGTTTTGTCCAGGAAATGAGCTGCCAGACTGCGTTTCCTCTCGTCAGTCATCGTCCTCCCCTCAAGGAGATACTGCTTGTAAAGAAGCGTCCCCTCCGCTCGTTCTGCCGGGTCCCTGGCTATTCTGAACGCTTCTTCAAGATGAGATATTCCGGATTTTAAATGAACCAGATAGAGATTCAACACACTCCTTGTCCTGTCAATCTCCTCAAAGAAAACGCGAGGGGCCGTAATGAAATTGCCTCCACTGGCAAATCCCTCAATATCCTGAATGGCATGTTGAACCTCGTGCAGGAGATACGATCTAATCTCATCCGCAGATTTATTCTCCAACGCGTAAATAGAGAGGGAAAGACGGTTTTCAAAAGAGTTGAGTTCGCCCACTACCTCCTTTATCTGCATCTCCCGGAAGTCTACCTTGATCCCCTTCAGGACAGGGTAAGCCTTGAAAAGCTCCGGGTAGTCCAGCACCTCACCAAGCATCCACGTCTTGTAAGGCCCCGCTTTCGGAAAAATGGCGTGGATAAAGCGGTAATCCCCAGTCGCCATGAAAAAAACCAGATTGTTGAAAGCGGCAGACCGGCTCTCTCGCTTCCAGTCGATCACATAGGCGGCATTCGCCGTCAAGAAATGTTTGATGAAAAAGTCCCATACATCATGGACAGCCTGAATAACCGGAGCAACCACCTCCTGGAGGGCGTTGTGAAATTCATCAGAGTCAACCAAGGCCGCCTCCTGCTGAAAGCCCCACTTATGGAGAAGCTGGCGGTAGCGGCCATTCAACTCTTCATCACTTATTTTCCCGGCACGGTAGGCCTGGCTGACCTCCCGCGCCTCACTGTAAAAACGGGCGGCCCTTGTGCCGATCAGCGGCTTGATGTCAGACGTAGCGGTAAACATGCCCGTCATGTCATCCAGCTCCGAGTAATCCCGCTCATAGATGCTTTCCATGTCCAGGCGTGCCTGCGACGCGTCAATCTCCGCCCGCATTTTGCCGTCATCACGGCCCACGAAAGCGCGCTCCCCATAATCCCTCCACGTCTCTGCACGGGGGCCAATCACGCTGAACGAAGCGGAAGAATCATGATAGGGAGAAAAATTCTTCCAGTTAGTAGAGGCGTCGCGCACGCCGGTGATCTTGATGTCGTCCTCGTCAAAAATAACGTAATCGTACTTTTTCCCCGGCGTCCGTTCCCCATTGTAATAACGCAGCCCCTTGATCCCCTGGGATACAAGCCACTTGCTGGCCTCTTTCTTTCCCATGTTTTCCTGTAAGCGCGGACAAAAGAGACGGACAGGTACACGCCCTCCGCTTTCGAGCGAACTTGACTGATATTCAATGATTTCTGCATGAAATTCAGGGTGCGCCTCCTTCAGAAAGGTAAGTGCTGTGTCCAGCAAGACCGGAGGAACATCATCCTCCCAGGTCAGCAGGTCCGCTTCCCCCACATTAAGTTCCACCCGGTAGGAAGATACAGTGGACGAAGGAAGGCTTTTCCACACCCGCTCCACCGTTTTCCCCCGGTACTTGTCTAAAGCGGTGCGGTAAACGCCGTAAAGCTCCATCACATCCCGGTTTCGCTCTACGTAGGAGTTAATATTATCCCAGCCATTGGTAAAAATTTCATCCAGAATATCCCGTTCGTCAGGAGAGAATGCAGAAGAATGATTCCTTTCTCCATCAATGAGATAGAAAGCTTCCTTCTCATCGTCCGTACTGCGGAAATCTTTTTCATAGGCCCTGGATTTTAGAGGGTCTTCCGTAAAATAAAGCCCCCATCCGTAATTAAGAGCCCTTCTTTCCTCTTCCTTGGCTTCCTCCCTGAATTTCCGGAAGGAACTCGGACTGGCATGTTCCGCCGTAATAGAAAAAGAAAGCTCCTGCTGCACCGCAGGGGAAAAGACCGCGCCGGGTTCCGTGATAACCGCATTTGCCGTCTTGAGAACACCCTGCGGGAAATAGCCCTCCTTTTGAAGGGCGGCCACACTGATTTGGGGAAGTACCTGCATTTCCCGCCCCTGACGCCAGAGAGCTGGAGGGGACGTGCGGCGCGGAGAACGGGCGACAATCAGGCCGTCCTTCAATTTTACATCTTCAAAGAAAGAACGGACTTCACCCAGGTAGGATTCCGCCTTGCGGTTTTCCTGCCAGCAGGCAGCCAGACCGGAAAGCGTTTTGACGATGCGGCCCTGACCGTTGCCGTCCCCCTCATCAATGCTGAAAAACGCGGTGCCGTCCGGCTTCAGCGACCGGGCCGCCTGATGAATGACATGGAAACGGGCCGTTCGGTTCGGGATCAGATTGAGAACATCATTGCAGGTGACAGTATCCCCCTGGAGAGCCCCCGTCCGCAGCTCCCGCAGAACCGGGGCCTCATGAGACGCATGGCTACCGAAAGGATCATACGCATAACAAGCGACTCCCGCTCCTTCCAGAGCATTCGAGAACTCACCACGCCTGCCGCTTCCCAGGTCGATGTTGACGGAATCCTTCCTCCACCCGCCAAACTTCTCCCTCACAATCCGGAACGTGCGGACATTCCATGTCCCGCTGGAATCGTCCATGGCCGGTTCCGTGCCGCTGGTGGCCCGCTGGACAGCCAGAGACCCGGCCAGAGAAAAAGTAATGTCCGGATTTCGCGGATCGAACGTGCCCCGGTTCTGCGTAGCGGATTTAATAAATTCCGGCTGAAAAACGGCATAAACGGTGGAAGGCTGGAAGAACGGCGCATTGTCCCCCATGTCAATGACATTGAGAAGTATCGCGCCATCGTACCCCTGTTCACTGGCTTCCAGGGCTATTGTGTTGGTGGTTGGAGCTGTCCAATTACCGGCCTCTCCCGCCTCCTTCCTGCTATCCCAATAGGTGCTTTGAAAATCTGCCCCATAAGAAACACGGATATTCAGGAAACAGGCATAAACGGCAGGAAAGGAATCCTCCGGGGAAGAAACGGCAGAAGAAGTCCATTTTCCTTTCACAGCCGGGTTGGAATAGGAAGCAGCTACCTGCCTGTTATCTGAAAAGAAAAAACAGCCTTCCGGGGTTCCGAACTGGCTCCACCTTTCCGCCTGTTCCGAATCAAAGACAGTAAACCCGGCATGACGGGCACCATGATACACCACCAGCGGCTCCCCGTTGTCGTCCACGACACGGGACGCCTCCAGCGGGTCATGCTCCCAGTCGCCAAACCAGCGTTTAAAGGCCGCCGTCCGCACTTGCAGCCACTGCCGGGAAGTGAGGCGGGAGGCCTCCCCATTGGGGGCCAGCAGCCAGGTTCCATCCTCCCATGACCTCTCCGCCAGCACGCGTTCCTCCTCCGAAAGAGAAGAAAGGAAATCTTCTGACGGACGGTTTTCAGTCAGAGACAGGGAGAAAGACACCAGAGCCTCCCCCGGATACTCCAGAGAATCATTAAACGGGACATCCTCACGGAAATCTGCCGACCAGTCATGGCGGAACTGGACATTGCGGGCCTCAATTTCCCCGGCCAGACGGCTGTAAAGCTCATGGGAAGAAAGACCGGAAAGCTTCTCATATTTGAGAAAGTTCCGGTAGAGAGAGCCTAAATCTGGCTTGGGAGTCCTGCGGTAGGCCAGACGGCGGCTTGGTGTGGCTTTGGCCGCCTCCAAACATTCCTTGATCCCGGCAGGAGTATTCAGTGCATAATCGTCGGGCCACGGGAGATCGAATTTCGCGTCACGGTTCCAGTCCTCCTGATAAAATTTTTCCAGCAGACCGGACATATCCCCCAGCGCATAACGCACCATATCCAGAATACGTTCCTCCCCTTCCAGTCTGCGCAGGACATTATCATAGGAATACAGGTAGGCAGTGCGTAAAACACGGTGCGGGTTGCGCGCCAGGGAGAGCATGTATTCCAGCGTGGAAATCATGCCGTCCCTCGCGTTAAGCCAGCTTACGAACCGGTCGGACTGCTCATAGGCTTCCTTCGCGTCCCTTCGCATGAACTCATAAAACTGCCGGGCAGCCTCCGGCGAGCCGCCTTTGGCAAAGCCCTCAATCTGCTGGATGGCGTGCTGTATTTCGTGCAGGAGGGTAGAGCGGATATTCTGCGGATCGCTCGTATTGCGGTCGAGAGAAATAGTCCATTCCGCCGGAGAGAACTGCCCACGAACACCCTCCTCCAGGTATCGGAAAATAACAGGCATGGAACGCAGTTTCGGATAAGCCGCGAACAACTCCGGATAGTCCAGCCACTCACCCAGCGTCATGACCGTATTGTCCGCGCCCCTGCTTGCCAGAGCACGGATTTGCTCATCGTCTTCCTCCAGCAGGAATTCCAGAGAAGAGGTCAGTTGCGCCTGAACGGCGGCACCGGCAGGCTGCTGACGATACAGGCCGGTACGCAGAAGGGCCTTCGTAAGAAGTTGGCTCCATCCCTCCCTCTCCCGGTCCAGAGAGAGATATTCCCTCCATAAATCCGGGTAGTCCTCCGCTTCAATATCCTTTTCGTTCCGGTAAAATTTCCCGTGGAGCTCAAGAAACCGGGTGATCTTTTTTTTCATCTCCCCGGACACAGATCGGCGAAGGGCGGCCAGCTCCCGGCGCAGCGGTTCCAGATACGAAGCGGAACGGTCTTTAAGTACCGCTTGCGAGGCGTCAATCTCCGCCCGCATTTTGCCATCGTCCCTTCCGCTAAACACGTTCTCCTTGTACCGTTTCCATGTAGCGGCATTCGGGCCGATCACAGAAAAAGTAATATCCGGCGACGCCGGATCAAAGGAGCCGACATTCTCTGTAGCGGATTTGATCTGGCTGGACTTGAAAACCGCCGTATAATATTCGTGGTCAGCCGCGACAAAACCATCATAGCCCAGTTCCTGAAGCTTCTGCTGGAACTCTTTGGTTTCCGTTAAAATCCAGCTCTGGAACGTTTTCACAAGACCGGAGGCGGCTTCCCGGCTCACATGTTCCACGCTTCCAAACTGGGGAGGTATTACAGGAACGGAATCCGGGAAAGAGTCGATGATCCGAATGACAGCCTCCTTGTCCCTTATGTTAAAAAGTTTCCGGGCATTCAGAAAACACTCAAACGTATAAGCCTCTTCGCTTATTTCCATGTCCAACGCCTTGTTGGACGCGAAATACCTTGCACTGTTGTAATCGTCAAAAAAGAATTTGGCCCCATGCCAGTTGCCCTCTCCGAAGACCGAAAAAGGAGCGGGCATGTGACGATAAGTAACTGCGTCCACCCAGCCGTAGCGCGGATCATAAGGAACAGGCGTCCCGTGGTAAACGACGCGCGGCTCCCCGTTTTCATCAACTACCTGGGAGGCATGGCCCGGATCATCCAGCCAGTCCCCGAACCAGTCACGGAACGCCGCCGTGCGGACCTGTACCCACTGGCGCGGCGTCAGGCGGGAATCCTCTCCATTGGGGGCCTTCAGCCACGTACCGGAGGCAAGAGCCTTTTCCGAGAGATCCCGTTCTTCCTCCGAAAGAGAAACCATGAAATCCGAAGCAGGGAACCGGAACCGGGAAGAATCAGAAAAAGCCTCCGAAGTCCCCCCGGAATCCCCCCCCGAAGTAAGAGAAAAGGACGCGGCAGACCCCATAAGCGAAGCCATGGCGCGGGTACGCCCCTCCAGCGTACCATCATGATAAAGAGGCCGAATGCCATGGCGCTTGAGAATGTCCCTGATCTGCTTGTTTTTCCGCAGAGAGGCAGGCATCACCGCATGGGAAAACTCCTGAAGCTGGACCGCTCTCTGGGGCACCGCCTCATAATAGTCGCGCAATTCCGACTTCATGGCGTGCAGGGCGGCAGCCCCCAGCCCCAGCAGATTACCACTGTTCCTTGCCATACGGCTCCGGTAGGAGGAACCCCGGTACAAACGGGAAAGAGCGGAGAGGACCTTTGACGGCGTAGGTTCCCCCTCAATCAAGGAAAGAGCTTCCACCGCTTTGTTGTATGCGGAAAAATCATTCACAATTCCGAACAAGGTCTCCTGGAACTTCTGAATAAGCCCCTGTGCTTCTTCCTGCGAGGCATCATATTCATCACTCGTTACGAGTATGTCCCGGTTCTCCTTGATTTGATCCAGAGAATGAAACCGCCGGGACTTTTTGGCCCGGAGAAGCCCCGTGGGGAAAAAACTATCCTTATATTCCGCACCGTTGCCCTTGCTCCCCAGCATATACCGGGTAACATTCTCCAGCGTAGCGGGGAAGCCATTCTCCTTAATGCGCGGGACAGGATTGAGCCACCGGTCCATCTTGTCCTTCACCCAGGCGTCAAAGGCTTTTTTGTGCGTAGCGGCGTACTTCTCGAAACGCTTGAAATTACCCGACCAGTCCGGGACGGTCTTCCCGAACTGGGAGGCGTCGATGAGAGCCAGGTGTGAAATAACATCAAAATTGTCTTCCCGCGCCTCCTTCAGCTCCTTTTCCATCTCGCTTAGATTGATTTTTCCGACCAAAGTCTGCGAAATGGTCGACTTGTTTTCCTGGGAATCCCGGACAAATTGCGTGCGGTATCGTTCGATGGCCCGCTCCATGGCTGCGCAGAACTCCTCCTGTCGCTCCACGGCAAGGAAGTTGGCATGTTTATCCGGGCGCATTTTACGGATTTCCGAATAGAAAATCCTGTCCCCCGTATTCAGACGCCCAGGAATTTTTGTCATCAGGGGGCGCGGAGCATAGCCGCGTTCCCCGGCAAAAACAGCCAGAGAGAGATCGTTTGTCCGCAGCTTGCTTTCCAGTGCGCCCCGGTGATCCCCGTCCAGAGCATCTTTCAGGAAACGGAGCGTAGAAATATCCGCACCTCCATAATACCGGAGAGCCGCTTGCTCCGCCTTCCGGTAAAATTCCTCCCTCTCCTGTTCCTCCCGCCTGTTCCAGCGCAATTCAGGGAAGTGGCCGCTCCACATGTCCCGGTCATAAATTTCCACGCCACGGGCCGGATCGGCCAGAGCCGGAGAACCGACAAGATAAACATTATCATCATCACCCCACGTATAGGGCCTGTCCAGACGGGTCACGGCCAGGGAGGGCAGCGGCAGGCCGCCCAGCTTGTCCGCCGCCGCCAGCTTTTCCGTATTCAGACTATGAACGGCAGCCAGGTTGGACAGGGAGAAGGTAATATCCGAATCAGCAGCGTCGTAGGTGCCCCGATTGTTTGTGGCGGATTTAAGCTGGTTGGACTTCCGGGCCAGC
>OHPB01000569.1_pt1 | contig 24861 bp, 18 predicted proteins | sample 1577621 | NCBI WGS metagenome assembly OHPB01 (sample SAMEA3879577, study PRJEB24766) | human gut metagenome | biome: human-associated habitat; feature: feces | place: USA | collected 1985/1987 | reverse complement strand
GCTCGACACCTCGGTTTACGACGAGGTCATCCGCGTGGAGAACGCGGACGCAAACGCGGCGGCGCGCGCCATGGCGCGCACGGAAGGGCTGCTCGTGGGCATTTCTTCCGGCGCGGCGCTCGTGGCGGCGACGGAGCTTGCCAAGCGCCCGGAAAACGCGGGCAAGACGATCGTTGCGCTGCTGCCGGATTCGGGCAACCGCTATCTTTCCACTGGGATATTCGATTGAAGGGGACGCGGCAAACAAGAAATAAAAGCAACAAATAAAAGCGGGCGGCAAGCCCGCTTTCCAATTTTACAGCTCCGCCCGGAAGATTCCGGAAGTTTCGCCCCAAGGATGATACCCTGTACCGATGCGCGTGAAGCCATATTTTTCATAAAAGCCCACATGGTCGCTGCACAGATACAGGTAAGGGTAGCCCGCGGCGCGCGCATCCGCCTTGCCGCGTTCGATCAGGCGGCTCCCATAGGCATGGCCGCGGTGCGCAGGCTCGATATACAGCGCGCAGAGCCAGGGATAAAGATCCATGCGGCTGATGAAATCGTTCGTGATAAGCCCCGCGCAGCCGATGACCTCCGCGCCATCCGCAAGGAGATACCATTGCGGCAAGGGCGCGGCGGCGTTGACCGCGTGGCGGATGCAGTCGTCATAAACCATCCTGCTTGCCTCGCTGGCCCATTTCTCCTGAAAATAGCGGATCATCCGTTCCGCACTTTCCGGGCGTTCCCGAACGGATATGATCTCCATGGCAGTCACTCCTCCGTTTTTCTTCCAATATAAAGCAGGTGTTCCGCAAAAGGCAGCGCGTCCGGCAGCTCGCACAGGCGAACGCCGAGGTCGCGCCAGACTCGGTAAACCTCCTCCGGGGCCGCATAAAGCCGGTCGGAGCAGGGGGCGAACATGGACTCACTGGAGAGGAAGTGCAGCTTTTCCAGCGGGAATTTTGCCATGAAGGGCAGCACGTTCTGGTGCCGCTCGAAATAGGCGTCCGTAAACGCCCGCCCGGCAAAGGGCTTTTCCTGCTGCAAAAGTGCAAAGAACGCCTGCTCCTCAGGAGCCTGTATTGATTCCGGGCAGACCCGCATGTCGTAGATCAGCCCTGCATATGAGCTGATGAAAGCGACGGCAATCGTGCCGCCGGGCTTCAGGCGGGAAAGCGCTGCGCGCATGGCGGCTTCGCGTTCCGCTTCTTCCCAAAGATGGTACATCGGCCCCATGAGCAGCACATGGTCGAACATTTCCCCTGTGAGCGAAGCGATCTTCCTTGCGTCGCCCGCAAAAGCGTTGAGGGGAAGCCCGGCTTCCTCCGCTTTTCTGCGTGCGAAAGCAACGTTCCCAGGCGAAAGGTCGCAGAGTGTGACACGCACGCCCCGCTGCGCGAACGCGAGCGCATAGCGCCCTGGCCCGCCACCGAGGTCGAGCAGCGCGTCGCCCGGTTTGATATAGCGGGTCAGGAAATCCATGTTGATGTCGAACTCCAGCCTTGCCTCGGCTAAGCGGTTCCATTCCGTTTCAACCGCAGCGTCATAGTAGGCTTTCACGTTTTCCACTGGCGTGCTCATGCATCGGCCTCCTTTGCGAATAAAATTGTTCCGATTATACGCCGGCATACGGCGGCTGTCAACAGGAAGAACGATATTCTTTCCCGTTTTTATGCGATAGCGAATGTGCTATACTGAAAAGAAAACGAAACAACGGAAGGGGATACGCTATGTATACGGAGCAGGAATACAGCGCGCTGCTTGCACGCCTCGCGGAGCTGGGCGAGCAGAAATTCCGCGCGTTCAACGAGGCGCTGATGCCGGGCACGACGGGTACCTACGGCGTGCGGGTGCCGGCGCTGCGGGAGATCGCGCGCGGACTGGCAAAGCAGGACGCGGCAGGCTTCCTTGCTGTTGCGCGGGACGACACGCACGAGGAACGCATGCTGCAGGGGCTCGTGATCGCGGCGATGCGCTGCCCGGAGGAAGAGCGCATGGAGCGCCTGCGCATCTTCGTGCCGAAGATCGACAACTGGGCGGTGTGCGACGTAACCTGCGGCAGCCTCAAGAGCGCTGCAAAGTACCGGGAGGCGTATTGGGAGTTCCTGCTGCCGTACCTCGATTCGGAGCGGGAATTCGAGGTGCGCTTTGCGGTGGTGCTGCTGCTTTCGCAGTTCCTCGCAGCGGAGTGGATTGAGCCTGTGCTTGCGGCGCTTACGGGAATTTCGCACGAAGGCTATTATGCGAAGATGGCGGTAGCCTGGGCGCTTTCGGTGTGCTTCGTAAAGTTCCGGGCGCAAACGCTGCCCGTGTTCGAAAAAGACGCGCTCGATGCGTTCACCCACAACAAGGCGATCCAGAAATGCTGCGAATCCTACCGTGTATCCGATGCGGACAAGGCGCTGCTGCGCGGCCTGAAGCGCAAACAGGGATAACATAATTTCAGGCTGGATCGCGGGCATGGATAAATTCGGAAAAATATCTCCATAACTATTTACACGGGCTATGGCGTGGTGTAAAATGGACAAGCAAGCGACCACAATATTTTGCGCTGCGATGAATTAAGATTCATATATATTGTGCATTTTTAGAGGGGGAGACGACTTATGACACGCCTGAGCAAAAACGCCGTGACCGTGCTGGAACGTAGGTACCTTGCAAGAAACGAAGCGTCGGAACTGACCGAAACGCCGGAGGGCATGTTCCGCCGCGTTGCGGACGCGATCGCCGCGGGGGATAAGAAATACGACCCGGATGCGGATGTCGCTGCGCTTTCGGACAAGTTCTATGAAATCATGACAGAGCTTCTGTTCATGCCGAATTCGCCCACGCTCATGAACGCGGGCAAACCGCTTGGCCAGCTTTCGGCCTGCTTCGTGCTGCCTGTGGCGGATTCCATGCCGGAGATCTTCGAGGCGGTGAAGAACGCCGCGCTCATCCACAAGAGCGGCGGCGGTACGGGCTTCTCCTTTTCCCGCCTGCGTCCCTCCGGCGCAACGGTGCGCTCCACCGGCGGTGTGGCTTCCGGCCCGATCAGCTTCATGAAGGTGTTCAATGCGGCGACCGAGGCCGTCAAGCAGGGCGGCACGCGCCGCGGTGCAAACATGGGCATCCTGCGCGTGGATCATCCGGACATTGTAAATTTCATCCAATGCAAGAAGGATACCGCCGAGATTACCAACTTCAATATTTCCGTGGGGCTTACGGAAAAGTTCATGGAGGCCGTGGAGCGCAACGAGGAATACGACCTCATCGACCCGCGGGACAAGACCGTCGTGGAACGCAAGAATGCCCGCGAGGTGTTCGACCTCATTGTGGACATGGCATGGAACAACGGCGAGCCCGGCATCGTATTCTTGGACCGCATGAACCGGGACAACGTCGTCCGCGAAGCTGCGGGCGAGATCGAATCCACAAACCCATGCGGCGAGCAGCCGCTGCTGCCATATGAAAGCTGCAACCTCGGCTCGCTGAACCTCGCGCGCATGCTCCGGGAGAAGGACGGCGGTTATGAGATCGATTATGCGCTGCTTGGGGAGACGGTAGACACGGCGGTCCACTTCCTCGACAACGTGATCGAGGTCAACAAATACCCGCTGCCGCAGATTGAGGAGATGACGCTCGCCACGCGCAAGATCGGCCTTGGCGTGATGGGGTTTGCGGACATGCTTTACCGCCTAGGCATCCCCTACAATTCCGAAGAAGGCATTGAAACTGCGAACGCGGTCATGGGTTTCATCAACGACCGGGCGCACGCGGCCTCCATCGCGCTCGCGCAGCAGCGCGGCGCGTTCCCGCTGTATGAAAAGAGCACGCTTGCTGCGGGCGGCGTGCCCTACCGCAACGCCACCTGCACCACCATCGCGCCTACGGGCACGATCTCGATCATCTGCGGTGCTTCGAGCGGCGTGGAGCCGCTGTTCGCGCTCTCGTTCGTGCGCAACGTCATGGATGACGACGAGCTGCCGCAGGTCGATCCGTATTTCGCGGAAGTCGCAAAGCGCGAGGGCTTCTATTCCGACGCGCTCATGCGCCGCATCGCCAAGGAAGGCACCCTCGCGCATATCGACGAGGTGCCGGAGCATGTGAAGCGCGTATTCGTGACGGCGCACGACATCTCGCCCAAATACCATATCCGCATGCAGTCCGCATTCCAGCGGCATACGGACAACGCCGTTTCCAAGACCGTGAACTTCCGCAACGAGGCTACGCGGGAGGAAGTCGCGGAGGTGTTCACGCTCGCGTACAAGCTCGGCTGCAAGGGCGTGACGATCTACCGCGACGGCAGCCGTTCCGGCCAGGTGCTCTATGTGGGCGATAAGAAGAAGGACGGGGCGGAGGCGGCTCCCGCCGTGCGCGCGGTAGCGCCGCGCCCGCGGCCGGAGATCACCCGCGGCATTACGGAGAAGGTCGTCATCGGCTGCGGCAACCTGTATGTTACCGTGAATTATGACGATGAGGGCATCTGCGAGGTGTTCGCAAACCTTGGCCGCGCGGGCGGCTGCCCGAGCCAGAGCGAGGCTACGAGCCGCCTCATCTCCACGGCGCTGCGCTCCGGCATGGACGTGAACGCCGTCATTGAGCAGCTCAAGGGCATCCGCTGCCTTTCCACGGTGCGTCAGCGGGCGACGAACCCGAACATCAAGGTGCTTTCCTGCCCGGACGCGATCGGCAAGGTACTTGAAAAGGTGGCCAAGATCAAGGAACAGGAGGATGCGGAACGCCTGCACAGCGCCGCGTTCCTGCCCATTGAAAAAGAGCCGCTCACGGAGGAATGCGAGGTCATCGACGGCATGGCTGCTGCGGCTGGCGCACCTTGCCCGGAATGCGGTTCCAAGCTGGAGCATGAGGGCGGCTGCGTGATCTGCCGCGCGTGCGGATACAGCAAATGCGGTTAAGACCGGCAGAAAAAGAGCGCGAAATCCTGCCTGCGGGCAGAAAAATGGTTTACAAGGCGCGCGCATACTGCTAAAATATTAGATGGTGCGTTATGCGCCCTTCCTTGGCGCATTTCCATATTTTGCGACCGCATCGAAATACTTCATTTTATACCGTGAGGGGGAATCATCAGACAATGAAAGATTACACCGCAGCAAACATCCGCAACATCGGTATCTTTGGCCACGGCGGCGAGGGCAAGACCACCCTTACCGAGGCCATGCTCTTCAATGCCGGCCTGCTTGAGCGCCTTGGCCGCGTGGAGAACGGGACGACGACCACGGACTACGATCCGGAAGAGGTCAAGCGCACGATCTCCATCAATGCTGCGCTCGCGCCCCTCGAGTGGAAGGACGTGAAGCTGAACATCATCGATGCCCCCGGGTTCTTCGATTTTTACGGCGAGGTCGCGGCGGCGATGGCGCTGGCTGACTCCGCGCTGATCGTGGTGGGCGCCGTTTCCGGCCCTGTTGTGGGAACGGAAAAGGCCATGGAAATGTGCAAGAAGACCGGCAAACCCCGCATGATGGTCGTCAACCAGATGGATCGTGAAAACGCCAACTTCGATAAGGTCATGGAGGCCGTGAACGCGAAGTTCGGCACGAGCGTGGTGCCCATCCAGCTCCCGATCCTCGAAAAGGGCGCGTTTGTCGGCTATGTCGACATCCCGAACATGACGGCCAAGAAGTTTGACGGCAAGGGCGAGAAGGAGATGCCCATCCCCGCCGCGCTTGAAGGCCGCGCGCAGGAGCTTTACGAAGCGCTGACCGAGGCCGCCGCCGAGGCGGACGAGGCGCTGATGGAAAAATACTTTGAGGAAGGCGAGCTCTCCCGCGAGGAGATCCTCACCGGCCTGAGCCTCGGCGTGAAGGAAGGCGTGATTACGCCCGTATGCTGCTGCGCGGCGCAGCCCAACATCGGCATCCCGACGCTGCTGGACAACCTTGTCCACTATATGCCTGCCGCCAACGAGGCGAAGGCTCCGAAGGCCGTGGACGCAAAGTCCGGCGAAGCGGTGGAAGTCAAGCAGGACGGCAAATTCGCGGCGCAGGTCGTAAAGACCGTCGTGGATCAGTTCGGCAAATACTCCATCGTGAAGGTGTATAGCGGCACGCTGGATGCTGCCGTTGCGCCTTATAACAGCAACAGCGAGAAGAACGAGAAGCCGGGTACCATCTACATCATGCGCGGAAAGAAGACTATCCAGACGGATAAGCTCATCGCAGGCGACATCGGCGCGCTGGCAAAGCTCCAGTTCACCGCCACCGGCGACACGCTTTGCGACGCTTCCGCGCCCGTGAAGTTTGACGCGATCGAGTTCCCACAGCCCTGCATCAGCCTCGCGGTCAGCGCGAAGAAGCAGGGCGAGGAGGACAAGGTATTCGCTGGCCTCAACAAGCTCCTCGAAGAAGACCCGACCATTACGCTCGAAAAGAACGCCGAAACCGGCGACGTGCTCCTGTCCGGCCTGGGCGAGGTGCATCTCGACGTGATCTGCGCGAAGCTCAAGAACAAGACCAATGTGGAAGCGCAGCTTGCGGATCCGCGCATCCCGTACCGCGAGACCATCCGCGCCACGGCGGAGGCCGAAGGCAAGCATAAGAAGCAGACGGGCGGCAGCGGCCAGTTCGGCGTCGTCAACATGCGCTTTGAACCTTTGACCAACGGCGAGGACTTCGAGTTCGTGAATGCGATCGTCGGCGGCGTGGTGCCGAAGGAATACATCCCCGCGGTCGAAAAGGGTACGCGCGAGGCCATGCGCAAGGGCGTGCTCGCCGGATACCCGATGACCGGCCTCAAGGCGACGCTGTACTTCGGCAAATATCACCCCGTCGATTCCAAGGAAGTGGCGTTCAAGTCCGCCGCGCGCCTTGCCTATAAGGAAGCCTGCGCGAAGGCGTCCCCGGCGCTCATCGAGCCGATCTACCACTATGACATCCTCGTCCCGAGCGATTACGTGGGCGACATCATCGGCGATTTGAACCGCCGCCGCGGCCGCATGCTGGGCATGCATCCTGTGGAGGGCGGCACGAAGATCGAGGCGGAAGCGCCCCTTTCCGAGATGTTCAAGTATGCGACCGACCTGCGCTCCATGACGCAGGCGCGCGGCTCCTTCACGAGTGAGTTTGTCCGCTATGAGGACGTCCCTGCCAACGAGGCGAAGAAGATCATTGAGGCTGCCAAGCACGAGGACGAAGAAGAAGAATAAGCAGCTCCCCTTCCGGGGCATTGCAAAGGGCGCGGAAAACCGCGCCCTTTGCAATGCCTTGCGTTTACGCAGAAAAGCGCTTTGTGCGCAGCACCTTCCCCCAAACGCATACGACGCTTGTAAAGCTGCCATGGATTATGCCGAGGGTACGGTCCATGGCAGCGATGGTTTTGGGGTAGTGCAGAGGTGGGCTATAGTGCACGAGCACGTAATCCACGGCGCGAATTTGCCCGGCTGCGCGGCGCAGGAATTCCCAAATCGGCGCGGCGGCGGAAAAGACCCAGACCGGGCTGCAGACAATTACTTTGTCGTAAGTTTCGAGCGCGCGCGGCATTGCGGCAAGCGGCATACCGGAGCGGTGCATGGCAAAGCGGCCGCACCACCAGAACCCCAGGACGCCTTCCGTGCGCTCCGTGGTTCTGAGCGCAAACAGATCCGCGCCGCTTTTTGCGGCAAGCGCTTCCGCGAGCCTGCGCACATAGCCTTTGCGAGAAAAATAGACGACGAGGGTTTTCATTGTGCGCGGCGCTCCTTCCGCCAGAGGAAATACCCACAGAGCGCCTCCAGCAGGCCGAAGATAAAATAAGCCGTGGACATGAAGTTCAGCGGGAAAATATAGAACTGGATGCAGATCCAGAGCATGAGCAGCACGCCGCAAACAAGGCCGCAGAGCGAAGCTGCGCGGCGGCGCTTGCGCAGCAGCAGGAACGTGAAAAGCTGCGTCAGCCCATTTACGATGAGGAGCGCGACGCCGGGGAACGTGAAGTTTCGATATAAGGATTCGGCCAGTGGCAGCACTTGGAAATAGGGCAGCATTGCATCCATGCCCAGCGTGCGGCCGCTCGGATCAACGAACATGCCGAGCGATCCGGCAACGGCGCCGAGGCCGATGAAGAGCGTCCAGAAGTTGAGCCAGCAGCGCAGCGTTTTTTCCTTCATAAAAGATGATGATCCTCCATCCATAAAATCCCATCCGCATTATACCATGCGGATGGAAAAACACAAATAGGTTGGTCTTAAGCCTTGGCTGAACCATCGCCAGGGAAGCAGATGCGGTTGACGGCAGGCTTGATGAACTTCTGCATGAAAGCGATCACCATGCCGACGAGCAGCGCGGAGATGACGGTGCCCTCCCGCACGCCTTCAAGTTTATGCAGGAAGATGAAGGAGATCGCAACGCTTGTGCCGACCGTGACGCAATCCTGGATGATCTTCATGTGATGGAACTGGATGCGCGGGAAGATCTGCGTGAACGCAAGCGTTAGGCCTTCGGACGGCATGGGGATAAGCTGGGCGTCCACATAGAGGGAGATGCCGATCGCAATGAGCACGATGCTGATGAGCAGCATCGCAAGTTGGCCGAAATAAGTCGGGATGCAGAAATCGCCCAGCACCCACTTCGCAAAGTCCGTAAAATAGCCAAAAAGCGTGGAAAACACGATTTGGAAAATATTATACCACTTGAACTTCTTGCGCAGCAGGGCGATCTGCAGCAGGATATAGGCGGCAAACACACAGATGACGCAGGTGCTCATCTTTGCACCGGAAACGAGGCTGATTACATAGGGCAGCGAGTTGACGGGCGAAATGCCCAGGTTGGAGTTGATTGCAAACGCGACGGAAAACGCGAGAAACAAAAGCCCCAGGGCGTAGACTAGAATGCGGTAGATGAATTGACGGTTCAGCTTCATTGGAAGTCCTCCTTAATTTTTTGCGGCCGCGGAAAGCGCTTTCAAGGGTACCTTGATGCTTGGAGCGGCGGGAGCGCATCGAAAAACAAAATGTGCTGCGGCGTTTTATAACGGTGTCAGATGCTGGGACGAGCTTGCGCACCACGTCCGGGGCGAGGCGCGCGCTGCTTTGCGGCACGATGCAGGCGCATACAGATTCCCTATAATGCGCATCCGGCACCCTGATGACCTTGCAAAGGCTGCCTGCAATGCCGTAAGCTAGATCTGGGCAAGTTCGTTCCCATTGACTGCAGCGATGCAGCCGGAAATACCGTAGGCGAAGTGGGGCTTCGGTTTGCCGGGGGAACCTGGCAAGCGTGTTTGATGCAGTCAGCATCGTGCACTATTCGTCTTGCCATCGACTGCTCCGGTTGGCTTTGCTCTCTCCCTCCGATAAACAGGAATTCATATCGTTGACTATCCTGCACTACAAAAAGTTTCGACTCCTATCGTACAAAGTTTTCCTCTTAGCACATACCCAATTTTTTCGTAGCATGCATTGGAAGCCATATAGTCAGCATCCGTATAGAGCATTGGCATAGCTCCTGCCCCTTCAATAATCTTTGTTACTTGATACACCAAGTTCTCTGCATAATGTTTCCTACGGTATGCAGGAAATGTATATACGCTGCCAACTGATGCCAAATCACCGTTTGGCGTATAAGAACAGCTTGCCACTGTTCGATTCAAATTATCTTTCCAGAAAAATAAATGATTGCCACTAATAAGTTCTTTAGCCCTATTTAGATATTCATCGTTATTTCGGTCAATAGCGATTTCTTCATGAAACATTTTAATGATTTCAGCCGCTTCTTCCAAATCATTCCATGTGCATAGATGAATATGCCCAACTGCTATATTTTCTGGTGCAATTGGATTTGGGGAGTCATAAGCAAACATATTCACCATGATTGCCACATTCATTCCCTGTTCCTTTGCCTTAGAAAGGAAAAACTGAGCTAAGTCATATTTTAGATTATACCGATAACCATCCATCATTGGGCAAGCTTGTGTAACAGCATACCAAGCTCGTTCCTTTTCTTCTAAAGATATGTCGTCTGGCGTCCATATCCACACAGGATATGGATTCGCTGAATGACAAATGATTAATCGTTCATGATCCGTCAGTGTAAATCTGCATGGATTATTCAGAATTCTGCTTAAAACAGCAAATGTATATTTATCGCTTTCGAGCAATTTTAAATCTCTTTTATCCGTTTGCCTATCCATTTATTTGCCGCCTCCTAAAATAGCGATTTATGATAAATTAAAGTTCTCGCAAAACAGAATTTGCCGCTCGACTACTGGGGTTAAGCATATCATGTTTCCAGATGTTCTTCTGGATATGTCCCCCTTTTGTTTTTATGGAACAGCCAGGCCGCTGCCTGTCAAATTCTTGCGTATTGCTTTATGGCACATGAGCATTGCTCACTGCTTTTAAGCAAAAGTCATTTGCATATTCCTTCAGTCTCAGAATTTTCGGCAGACTTTTTTTCAACAATATCCTGGCATGCCTCTTTTATGCCGTTTTTAACTGCCCATTTTATAATGAAATACAATGCAATCAGTACAAGGATTGCAGTGCCTCCGCTAATGCCCAATTCTTCCCATATGCCCATGTTTGCAGCTCCTTCCAAATCCAGATTTACCGTTCGGATTCCCGATTAATTATACCATGCCAGCAGCTGTTTTCCTATCGGTTTCCCATTTTTAGTTTAGAATAGTGGGGAATGACTGCCTGCCAAAATATTGTGTTACATTATGGCATATACATCTTATGAGTGCATATACATCTTATGAGTGCATATTTAAACGATGAGATAATTCGAAGAATGATTTTGCAAAATTTCGGAAGGTTTTAAGCAAGAAAAAAGCCCGAAACTTATACATTTCAGGCTTTCCTTTGGCTCCCCCTGTTGGACTCGAACCAACGACACTGCGGTTAACAGCCGCATGCTCTACCGACTGAGCTAAGGAGGAACGGCACGAGTGTTATTTTACATCAGTTGACTGCACTTTTCAAGCCCTATTTTTTGTTTTTCCAAATTATTTTTTCATGCCCATAGAATGCGCAGAACCGCGCGGAAAAACACGGAGCGGAAATTCTGCGCGAGCTTCTTTGATAATGGGCTGTATTTTAGGTGAGGGCGTGACGGTGCGGTTTCTGCCCGCCGCCGTCTTGAACCCGCCCGTAAGGGTTTCGTGCGCGCTGTCGTAGGCGTCTACGGGGAGGGCGAGCATCTCATTCGGCCGGAACCCGGTATCGATGACAAATACGATTTTGTAAACGATATTGACGGCTATCGCAATATCGTAAAATTCCTTTCCGAAACATCAGGGAGGCCCACGTCCTACGGCCCATATTCCCCGCTTTCCCACATCACTGATGAGGAAAAAGCGATGTACAACTACTTGTACGCGACGGAGGGCAAAGAGGCGGCGGAGGAATATCTAAAATACATCGAGGAAGGCTTGAATTACAGGCAGGGCAAAGCGGAGGCGGATATTGTCGGCGACAGCCTGCTGAAAGCGGCGGGCTACGGCATCCGCACAGGCGCGGAACGGTTTGGAACCGGCATTGCCGGAATGTTCGATGACGAGGCAAAAGCGCCTGCTGCGTCTGAATACGGCGCGCAATTTGTCCGGGAAAACCTTGCGGATACCGGGTTCAAACTGCCGGAGTGGATGGGCGGGCGAGTATAGGGCAAACAGTCTTTGACTTGTCAAACACAGCGGGTAATCTTGCGCCTTCCCTCCTTCTATCCGTACTGACAGCGGGTGCGGGCGCGCCTACCGCTGTGGCGGGCGGAGTTTCTTCCGCTTCCATGGGCCTGAGCGCGGGCGGAAACGCAAAGGCACAGGCGCTTAAGGATGGCTACACACCAGAGCAGGCAACACGATACGGCGTGCTGATCGGCGCGTCCGAGGGCGCGCTGCAATACCTCCTTGGCGGTATAGGCAAACTGGGCGGAAAGCTGACTGGCGGCGTTGCGAAAAAAGCGATCCAGAATATCGACAGCTCGCTCCTGCGCATCGCGGCAACCGGGGCAATCAAGATGGCCGGAGAAGGCACGGAGGAATATCTTCAGGAGATTCTTGACCCGATCTACCGGAACCTCCTGTTCAACGAAAACAATCAGATCGATCTCACTGACCCGGAAGCGGTGTATTCCTTCCTGCTCGGCGCGCTGACTGCTGGGGTAATGGACGGCTCGGAGATCATACGGGAAGGGATTGCTGCCCGCCCTTCGTCGCTTCCGAACGTAAATGGCGCGATCGTGGCGGCTGATGCCGCACAAAACATCCAAAGCAAGCAAACTGCAATGCAGAATGCAGCGCAGGAAACGGAGCAATACGTTTACACGGACGAAACGACCGGGGTCCCGATGGTGGGAGAACGCCCAGTGCGCAGGATGAACGCGGCGGCGGATGAAATTTCAACGACGCTTGACGGTGCAACAAAGCACAGATACGCGGTTCAGGAGGGCGCAAACGGCGGTGCGGATCTGCGCGCACAGGGCAAAACGATTCATTTGGACGCGGTGGAAGCGACGGCTATCGCGGAAGCATATGAAGGCGGAATGGATGCGGTGGAATACACAATGGCGTTTCACACCGTATACGAACAGGCTAAGCAGGGGAAGGAACTCGGCCAAATCAGAAAGAAAGGCATCGGGCGCAGCTTTGCGAAGCCGGACATAAAGGCGGCGTACAGCGCAGGACGGCTTGCGAACCAGCGCGCGTCAGCGCTCGACCCAAACAGCGAGTTCAAAGCAGGGGTAACTATGCTGCCGGACGCGCAGCTTTCCAAAGAGCAGGAGACGCAGCTGGACGTGCTCGATGCGATCTGTCGGAAATATGGCGTGACCGCAATTGTTGACAATGCGCTATATCTGAACGGAGAGAGCAACCCGCGCAGCGATGTAAACGCAGCATACAACAGCAATACGAACAGGATTCACATCAATCTGAACGCGATCGGGGATGCGTATCTTGCCGTTGGCGTTCACGAACTGACGCATTATGTGAGAGCTAATAATGCAGCGGGGTACTCCACGCTGGAGGGCTTCGTACTGGACGCGTTGCGCAGCGAGGGTGAAAATGTGGATGCGCTTGTGCGCTACCAGATGGACCAATTCGGGTATTCGGAGGAAATCGCCCGCGAAGAGGTGGTAGCAAACACGATTCCAGCAATCCTGAACGATGAATCCTATGTGAAAAGGCTCATTGAAACCGACAGGACGCTTGCAGAGCGCATTCGCGACTTCCTGCGGGAGTTTATCGACACAATCAAAGAAACGCTCCGCACGCTCGAAGGGGAAGCGAGCTGGAAGCAGATGCAGAGCATCCGGCAGGATACAGAGATGCTTTCTACGATTGCGGACATGTTCGATGCGGCGCTCGGGGAGACGCAGGCGAAGCATTCAAAATATGATTCCGGAGAAAATAGCAACCGTTTCTCCGCGAAGGATCATATAAAAGGCGTAGCAGAGTACACGGAAGATGAAATTAACGTGATTCTGCGGGACAAGAAAAACAGCATCGCAGAGACGCAAGGGGATATCGTCAAATTTGTTGAGGAAAAAGTGGAGAAGCGCGGGCCTTATTGCAGGCTGTTTTGCGGAAAAGTTAGCGACACTTTCGCTGAACGTGTTTTGCGTGATACTGGAAAGGATGTGCACGGAAGCAGTTTGGTAATTGATTCGTATTTTGAAAACTCTCATGCTGATGCGCAGAAGGAGGCAAGCAGAGGGCAAACCGCGATTCGACCTGAAACGATTGCATTCCTTCCTGCGGCCTTGGAAACATACGAATCTGTGGAATACGTAGGCACAGCAAAGGACGGGCGCGAAGCGTTAATATTTACAGTTGACATAAACGGCAGAAAAATCGCAGTGGAATATTATTCTGCTACGCGCAAGTCTCTGACGCTATATACGATGTACGGATGGGAAAAGAAAAAGAACCTATCCGCGACATCAGATGCGAACGCCCCTGATATAACACCCGAAGTGACCGACGGCTTTGGTTCTGATAACAGTATACGCAATTCCTCCGAAAAAATCAACCTTTCCGCGCAGGACGTAGAAACAAATGCAGCCGCAGAGCGGGAAAAAGCAAGGGCAACCGAACTCACAGGCAAGCGAAAGGCATACAAGCGCCGGCACGAGCGCGCGTTCATTGAGAACGTTGCAAAGGCACTGGGCATTCCGGGCACGGCGAAGGGCGAGCTGCGGAAGATGATTTCCGAGCTTGGCGACCGTGTGATAGCGACAGGCCAGCTTTCGGAAGCGGACGCGAAGGCCATGTTTGAAAAGTGCTACGAAGCCGCACGTGAATATGACAGCAGCATGGTAGAGCAATACGGCCCGCTCAAGGAGTATTTGAGGAACAAGGTGATCCTATCCACGAGCCTTACGAGCGAACAGCGCGCGCAAGCGCGCGGAAGCGCTCGACCCTGCGTCCCAGTCCTTCCAGCCGGGCGTGAACCGGATCACGGACGGCAAGCTGTCCCGTAAGCAGCGTGCGCAGCTCCGCGTGCTGGATGCGATTGGGAAGAAATACGGCGTTGAGATCGTGGTGGACGACGGGCTTTATTACGACGAAAACGGCGAAATGATAAACAGCTCCGACGCCAACGCGATGTTCAACCGGGAAACGGGCCGTATTCACATCAATCTGAATGCGGTCGGCGAAGCATACCTCGCTGTCGGCATGCATGAGCTTGTACATTATGTGCAGGAGTACAACGCAGAAGGGTATTCCACGCTGGAAACCGTCGTGCTTGGCGCATTGGAGGAACGCGGCGAGGACGTAAACGCGCTCATCCGCTACCAGATGGAACAGTTCGGCTATTCCGAGCAGCTTGCGCGGGAGGAAGTAGTTGCGAACACGCTCCCAGCGATCCTGAATGACGAGGCATACGTGAAGAAGCTCGTGAGCATGGATAGGACGCTTGCCGAGCGCATCCGCGACTTCATTGCGGATTTCGTGAATTTCGTCAACGAAACGCTCCGCGCGCTCGAAGGGGAAGCGAGCTGGAAGCAGATGCGCTCCATCCGCGAGGATACGGAGATGCTTTCCGCCATCGGGGAGCTGTTCGACGTGGCGCTGGAAGGGGTGCCGGCCCGGCGCGGCGAGGCTTCCACGGGCGGGGAACGCTTCTCCATTAAGTACGATGTGAACAACCGGCCGTTTGTGGTCGTGGATGAAGACATTCTGGATGGAGTGCCTCGGAAAGAGTGGGTGAAAACGGTAAAAAGCAATCTGCGCACGAAGTTTCCAAATGGTGTTACGGTTGGGGAAAACACAATCTACATCAATAAGACAAGCCGTAAGGAAATGACTTTTTCAAAGTATATGCAATGGGTACTACAGCATGATCAAGCTGCGTATACCGATAAGCTGCGGGCTACTGATAACGTAGATGAAATTATGCGCGCGTCAAGAAATTTCGTTGACGAGGCATTGCTCCACCCCAGAAAAGACGATATAAAGCAGTTTGCAAGGGGTGATACTTTGCTACGCGTTGGGAATAATGATTATACCGCAACGGTAATTGTTGGAACCACAAAAAGTGGGTATATGCTGCTGTATGACATTATAAACCTGAACCCGACAACCATAATTGAACGGAACAGCAAAAAGGACACAGCTACCGATCAACGCAGAAGCGAAGTCAGCAGAAATGCTGTGTCCATTGACAATGTACCACAAAGCGGTACCACTGTCAAGAACAGTATACGCGGCGAAGCACCGGAAAATTCCGGCGAAGGAGAGCTGTTTGATGCTGCACCAGAGGGGACGAGCGGAAAAAGAAATACGTCTGTAGCGAACGCAAAGTACAGCGTTAATCCGGCTTTTCAGGCGCAATATGACGCATGGGATGGGAAGAACGCAAATACGCGTTTCTTTGTAGGTAAAACCTCGCAAACGCTGCGCTATGTGGGAGTGAAAAATCAGGAAATCGTATGGGACGCTTCCAAGATCATCAAGGTTAAGCAGGACCATCCCGCCATGTCGGATGAGATTATCAAGCGGGTTCCCTCTGTGATTGAGAACCCGATCATCGTGATGGAGTCGAAAACTGTTCCGGGCAGGATAACCATGTTTGGTGAGCTGGCCGATGCTGACGGTGCGCCAGTATTGGTTGTTCTTGAGCTTGAACCTACAAAGGATTACCGCCTGAATATGGAGGTTATAAAGATTGCGAGCGCATACGGAAAGGATGCTAGCCCGCAAAAGTTGCTAGATGAGAGCTTGGTCCTGTTTGTGGATCCGAATAAAAATAGAACCCAAACTTGGCTTAAACTCTATAAGCTCCAATTGCCTTCGAGCGCCAAGTATGGGCTTAATGGCAGAGTAACATATAAGAATAACTCTGTCAATCCCAGTATACGCGAAAACGTGCAGAAAAATGCAAAAGACGGCGGCGGAGCACGCTTCTCCATCCGCGACAACATGACGGAAGCCGAGCGTTACGAGGAGCTCAAAAATGCAGAGCTGAGTGTAGCAACATACGATGCGGATGCATCCAAGCTGACCCGCGCAGAGGTAGCTCGGTTGGAAAACGCTACCCGCAGGGATGCACGGCAGTATGTGAAAACCCTGTATGAGAAGTTCGGTATCAATGATAAACGGTACGAAAATCCGTCAGCGAAAATTGAGCTTGAGTTTTCTTACAAAGGCTTCGCAAAAAGTGTCCATGAACAAGCTGCAAGAGGTAATGAGTATGGCAGTTTTGGGGAAATGTTGGCGTGTTTTGATAAAATTGTCGAAAACGCTATCCCGCTAGAAATCCATACAGACAAATACACCGGAACCAAGCGTGAGGATACGGATTTGCGCAGAGTATATGTCTTAGTATCTGCATTTGAGGATAATGGCGTTATACCTGTGCAACTAGAGGTAAAGGAATTTATCGAAAAGGATAGCAGCCTGTATGTAGCGGTAACACTGCATAAAGTAGAAGATGCGGTCTTGGCCACGGAAAACGTTTCAATAGAAACGCCCGCACGGGCTGTTCGCATCTCTACAATTAGTCTACGCGATTTATTCGCAAATATCAACCCTGCGGACGGAGAATTTTTGAAGTATGTGCCGGACGGGTTCCTGAATGCGGAGCAGCAGGACACAAAGCAGGAGGCTTTGAAGAAAGAACAGCGTAAGATCAGCAACCTCCGATTCTCTGCGAAGGACGAGCGTAGCGTCAGCATTAAGCAACAGATAGCCGCGCATCAGGACGAGCTGAATAAGATGAGGCCGGCCGCAACGATTGAAAGCGGCATCAGGCCACGCAAGAACGGCAAACCGGACAGGACGCTCATACGCAAGGGGCTGCAAGCGTTTTATGGCTCCCTGAAATATACCGTTGAGCGTAAAGGTTTTGGTGTTGTGCAATTTGATGAGAATGCTTTGCGTGATTTGGTAGAGTATATCCAGTCGGATTCGGAATTTGCAGCAGCAAAGGCGGCTCCTGCGGTAGTCAAAAGAGGTGCGTTGATAGAGCATCACACGGAACACAAGGGACATTCCGATGTAGAGAGCTACACCTTCGCCGCGCCGGTCGTTCTGAACGGGAAGCGCGGGAACGAAGCGGTCGTTGTTCAGAGAACCAACCGGAACAAGCCGCACTGCGTGCGCATCCTCATGCCGGATGGGAGCGGGTTTTCGCTGGATGCAATTACAAAAGCAGACCAAACCGACAGTGCGGCCGCTACTGAAAGCGGCAGGCAACAGCGCATTGAATCTGCTTTTATTAATAGTATATCCGAAGCAGACGAAAATAGCAACCTCCGCTTCTCCCTCAAAGACACCTCCCCGGTGGACGTGAACGAGCTGCGTGCCGGCAACGAAAAGCTGCGCCGGGCGCTCGACCTTGCAGAGGATCAGGTGAAACTTACTGCGGGCCACAAGGTCAAGGAGGGATACGTCGGTACGCTGGCGAAACGCATCCTGAAAGAGTACAACAGCAGCTTTGATTACGATACCTTCAAGGCGAATCTAATCAAGGTTTTTGAGCACCTTTCCCACGCCAAGAAACCGAACATGGCCGAAGTGGAGGAAATGACAATCGGCCTCATGAAGCGCGTGATTGAGAAATCCAACACGTTCGATGCTGCCGGATACGAGGCGTATGCCGGCGTGCGGAGCTATCTGCGCGAAACCGGCGTCTCGCTTTCCGAGGATCAAAAGCTCGAAGCGGCCGTTATCAGCGACACCTACGGGGCGTACCGCGCCTCCCTGTTCGGTTCCGTGAAGCTCACGAATGACGGGATCGCGCTCGATTCCGCGTGGCAGGAGCAAAGCGGGCTGCGGCCGGAAGCGCGAGAAAAACCCGTACCTGCCCTGACGGAGAAATAAAGAAAGGTTGCAGAGCAATATTTGGGAGCAGCGGAGAACTACTGGTGTGCGGCAATGAACGCCGCCGAATATGGGTTCGATTTGGGGATGGAACTTTTTGAAAGATCATTGAAACATGGGAACGAATGGAAGGATAAAGCGGGGCGCATTTGATCATATTCCCCCCGTTGCCGCATATGCATAAACCAGAAGAGAGGTGTGCCTATGCGAAGCGTCAAAGCGGGCGAACGCGTCCCGAACATGTTCATCGAAACCCTCAAGGGCGGGCTGCTTGCGTCCATCATCAGCATCGCGCTGATCGTGCTGTACGCGCTTGCGCTCTGGAAGGAAGTCCTGCCCGCAAGCAGCATGCCCATCGCCAACGCGGTCATCAAGGTGATTTCCGCGGCGGCGGCGGCGCTTCTTGCCGTGCGCCGCTGTGCGAAACGGCGTTGGCTTTATGGCGGCATAGCAGGGCTTTTTTATACCGCGCTTGCGTTTATGGTGTTTTCCATCCTGTCGGACACGTTCATTGTCTCTGCGGCGCTGCTTTCGGATTTCGGCGTGGGCCTGCTTGCAGGCATGCTTGCGGCGATGGCGGCCCAGGTGCTCGGGAAATAAAGAGGGTTGTCGGATGCACACGATTTGTGTATAATAACGGAAGTGAAAACTACTTTAAACAGTATGGAGGATAGAAGAATGAAACACATCAAGACCATCCAGCAGCCCTGCATCAATGCTTCCGCGCACACCGGCTGCGGCGAGTGCCAGGCATCGTGCCAGTCCGCCTGCAAGACCTCTTGCACGGTTGCGAACCAGAAGTGCCAGAAGGAGAGCAAATAAGGCGTTTTTGCCTTTGCTAGGGCTATAGACACGTGAGGTTGCCCGGAAACGGAACGGCCATGGGCGGAAACCCTGCCCAGCGCCTCCGCGGTTCGGACGGCCTCTTTGTGTTGTTTAGGAGGGGGAAACTTGATTCACGCATTTCGATTTCAACAATATTATCTGGCGCTCGACGTAGAGAGCGGCGCCGTGCACAGCATGGACGAAGAGGCCTACGAGGTGGTGCGCGCGCTTGAAGAGAACCGTCCGCTCGAAAGCCTGCCTTACCCGAAAGCGGAGGTGGAAGAGATCATCGCGGAGCTCGACTCACTGCACGAAGCGGGCGCGTTTGAGGCGGAGGAGCTCACCCCGCCGAAAGGTACGGGCGGCCAGGTCGTGAAGGCTATGTGTATGCATATGGCGCACGATTGCAACCTGCGCTGCAAATACTGCTTCGCAGATACGGGCGAGTTCCACGGCGCGCGCATGCTGATGCCGGAGAAGGTTGCTTATGCGGCGCTCGATTTCCTCATCGCACATTCCGGGAAGCGGCATAATCTAGAAGTGGATCTCTTCGGCGGCGAGCCGCTCATGAACTGGGATGTGGTGAAAAAGACCGTCGCATATGGCCGCGAGCTGGAGAAAAAGCACGATAAGCGCATTAACTTCACCATCACCACCAACTGCGTGGCGCTCGACGATGAGAAGATCGACTTCATCAACCGGGAGATGCACAACGTCGTCCTGAGCCTCGATGGACGGCGCGAGATCCACGATGCGCTGCGCCCGACGGCGAACGGGAAAGGCTCCTTTGACCTCATCGCGCCCAGGGCGCAGGAGCTGGTGCGCCGCCGCGGCGACAAGGAGCATTACGTGCGCGGCACGTTCACCAACCGCAACCTGGATTTTACGGAGGATGTGAAGGCGCTGCGCGAAATGGGCTTTGAACAGATTTCCCTCGAACCTGTTGTCCTGCCGGACGAAAGCCCCTATGCGATCCGGCGGGAGCATGTGGAGCAGGTGCTCCGGGAATACGACAAACTTGCCGGCTTCCTCCTTTCCGAAAGAAAAGCGGGGCGCTGGTTCAACTTCTTCCATTTTATGGTGGATCTTTCCGGCGGCCCCTGCCTGAAAAAGCGCGTTTCCGGCTGCGGCGCGGGCGCGGAGTATGTGGCCGTCTCGCCGGATGGGGACGTGTTTCCGTGCCATCAGTTTGTAGGCGAGGCGCAGTGGAAGATGGGGAGCGTCCTCACGGGCGAATTCAACACGGCTATGCAGCAGGATTTCCTCTCCTGCAATATCCTGACCAAACCGGAATGCCACGCCTGCTGGGCAAAGTATTTTTGCAGCGGCGGCTGCGCGGCAAATGCCTGGAAGTACAACGGAGACATCCGCAAACCCTATGGGATCACCTGTGCGTTTGAAAAGAAGCGCACGGAATGCGCGATCGGCATCTTCGCAGCGGAACGGGAAGGCTGAAGATGCTGCGATTTCTGCCGCGAACCGAATGGACGCAGGAGGAAGCGGCCGCGCGCCGGGAGGAGGCCGCGCGGCTTGCGCGTGCGCTCGGCGTCTCTCTGCGCACAGCGCTGCTGCTGCTCGCCCGCGGCATTGCAGACGCAGCGGAAGCGGAGGCGTTTTTGCACCCAAGCGCGGACATGCTGTGCGACCCGTTCGCCTTTCCGGATATGGAAAAGGCTGCGGCGCGGCTGACGCGCGCCATTGAGGCGCAGGAGCGCATCTGCGTTTACGGCGATTATGATGTGGACGGCGTCTGCGCGACGAGCATGCTGCTGATGTACCTGCGCGCATGCGGTGCGGCAGTATCCTATCATATCCCTTCGCGCCACGCGGAGGGGTATGGCATGAACCTTGCCGCCGTGGAACGGCTCGCGGCGGAGGGCGTCGGGCTGATCGTCACGGTGGACAACGGCGTGAAGGCGAACGCGGAGCTTCTGCGGTGCAGGGAGCTTGGCATGGATGCGATCGTGACGGATCATCATCTGCCCGGCGATACCCTGCCCGAATGCGAGGCAATCCTCTGCCATACGCTGCCCGGCTGTGCGTACCCGAACCATAACATCTGCGGCGCGGGTACGGCCTTTAAGCTCATCGAGGCGCTTGGGGGCAGGGCGGCCGCCCTGCCATATGTTGCGCTCGCCGGGCTCGCGACGGTGGCGGACGTGGTGCCGCTCACCGGGGAAAACCGGATTTTCGTTTCGCTTGCGCTCGCGGCGGTTAATGGCGGGGAATGCCCGCTTGGGCTTCGCGCGCTCGTTGAGGCTGCATTTGAAAAGAAGCGCGTTTTGACGGCGCGGGACTTTGCCTTTGCCATTGCGCCGCGGCTCAACGCGGCCGGGCGTATGGAGGACGCGTCGCTCGGCGTTGCGCTTTTGACGGAGGCGGACGCGGGCCGCGCCAAGGCGCTCGCGCAGCGTTTGAACGAGCTCAACGCTGCCCGCCAGCGGGAGGAGGGGGCGATCTACGAGGCCGCCTGTGCCGCCATCGAGGCGGACGACCTGACCGAAAAGCGTAGCGTCGTTTTGAAGAACGCGGATTGGAACCCGGGCGTGGTCGGAATCGCTGCTTCCAAGCTCGCGGAGCGGTATTACCGCCCGGTGGTGCTCCTCTGCGAACGGGACGGGGTTCTGACGGGTTCCGCACGTTCCATTGAGGGCGTGGACCTACACGCGGCGCTCAAGGAGAACGAGCGCTTTTTCACCCGCTTCGGCGGACATGCTTACGCTGCGGGGATGACCCTCCATGCGGAGAACTTCGAGGCCTTTGCCGACGCATTTGATGAGAGCGTGCGCGCGATTGCGCCGGAGAAGGCGTTTTTGCCCGCGGCGCACTACGAGGCGGAAGCGGCCTTTTCCGAACTTACGATGCAGCTTGCGGCGGAGCTTTCCATGCTCGCGCCCTTTGGAGAGGGAAACCCGGTGCCCGTGTTCCGAACGGACGGCGCTGCCGTCAAGCGGCTCCGGCGCATCGGGGAGGAAGGGAAGCACCTGCGCCTGACGCTGGAGCAGGGGAACCAGTACGCAGAGGGCGTATGGTTCTACGGCGGCGGCCGCTTTGCGCAGATCAACGATTACGGCCGCTGCGGGCTTCTCTATGTGCCTACGGTGAACGAATACAACGGCAGGCAGTCGCTTCAGTTGGAGCTTAAGGCCATGCGCCCGGCCGCCCCGGCGGACGCGGAGCAATACCTCGCCGCGCAGCAGGGGAAATTTCTTGATGCAATCTGCGCGAATATTCGCTATAATAAAATGCATGCTGCGGCGGCATATTCCGCCGTGGATGCGGACGATTTCCTGCTTAAGCAGGTTTCCCATGGCATCGCGGGGCTGCTTGTGCTCTGCTTCACACCTGCGGGTGCGCGGCGCTTTTTGCGCCTTGCGGAAGCGAGCGGGCTGTATGGCCGCATGGAGATCGGCTTTGGCAGAAACGCGGCGCAGCCCGCTGCATACCACGCGGCCGTGCTTGCGCCGGAACTGGATGCGCTCACCATCCGGCGGTTCCGCACCGTGCTCATTTACGATACGCCGGTGACGTTTGGCCTGCTTGACGCCCTTGCGGCGCTTGCGCCGGGGGCGCAGCTTGCCCTCGCGGAACCCGTCCCAGACGACGCGGACGAACTCCTTGCGGCGCTGCGCTTTGACCGGGCGGCGTTCATCCCGTTCTATCAGGCGCTGCGCAAGGGGAACGGGGGCTTCTACAACCGGGAAGCGCTGCTCGACCACCTTGCGCGGGAAACGCACGCGCCGCGTTATCTTTGTGTGCTCGCGGCTGATATTGCCCTGGAGCTCGGCTTTTTGTGCCCCGGCGAGGGCGATTTGCTCCGCTTTGCGCCGCCGGAGGGGAGGCGGGAGCTTGCGCAAAGCGCTACCTTTTCCACCCTTGCATCCCTTGCTGAGATGCACGAACATGCAACAAGCGCAGCGCGCCGCGGCAAAGCGGACGCGCCAGCGCATCACCATGAGGAGGAGCAACCATGAACCTAAAAGACACCATCCGTTCCGTCCCCGATTTCCCGAAGGCGGGGATCCTGTTCCGCGACATCACGACGCTTGTGAAGAACCCGGAAGCGCTCCATTGCCTGATCGACACGTTTGCAGCGGAGCTCAAGGGGCAGAAGATCGACCTTGTCGTCGGGCCGGAAGCGCGCGGCTTTGTCCTTGGCTCCGCGCTTGCGTATGCGCTCGGCGCGGGCTTCGTGCTCGCGCGCAAACCGGGCAAGCTCCCGTGCAAGACGCTGCGCTATGAATACGCCCTCGAGTATGGCACGGACGCGCTCGAGATCGACGCGGATGCCATCCGCCCCGGCATGCGCGTCGCCATCGTGGACGACCTGCTTGCAACGGGCGGCACCGCCCTTGCAACGGCGAAGCTCATCGAACAGGCGGGCGGCGTCGTGGCCGCCATCCGCTTTGCGATGGAGCTTACGGATCTTCCCGGCCGGGGAGCGCTCGCGGGCTACGACGTGGACGCCGTAATCAAATATTAACCCAAATTGATCTGAACGACATTGAGCTGAACGACCCGGAGGGAGGTGAGCGAATGGCTGATTTGCGGGAAGCCTGCGCGCAGCGTTTTACGCAGGAGGAAATGGGACTCTTGGACCGCGCGATCGCCTTTGCGAAGGATGCGCATAAGGATCAAAAGCGCGAATCGGGGGAACCCTATTATACGCACCCGGAAGCGGTGGCGCAGATGCTCTTTGATATGGGCATGGACAGCCATACGGTCATCGCGGGCCTTTTGCACGACGTGGTGGAGGACTGCGCCGCCGTCACGCTCGACACCGTGCGCATGAACTTTGGCGACGACATCGCAGGCATGGTGGACGGCGTCACGAAGCTCACCAAAACCGGAAAGAGCGACATCCTCAGCAAGGAGGAAGCGCAGGCCGAAAACCTCCGCAAGCTCTTCCTTGCGATCGCGCGGGATGTGCGCGTGGTCATCATCAAGCTGACGGACCGGCTGCACAACCTCCGCACGCTCGAATACTGCACCGAGGAAAAGCAGATCCGCAAGGCGCGCGAAACGCTCGACGTGTACGCGCCGCTTGCGCACCGCTTCGGCATGGGGGCGATCAAGTGCGAGCTGGAGGACCGCTGCTTCCAGTACCTTTGGCCGGAGGAATTCCAGAACCTCAAAAAGCAGATCGAGCCGCAGCAGCGCGAACGCATGCAGACGCTCGAGACGGCCATCTCCACCATCAAAACGCACCTTGCCGCCGCCGGCATCGAGGCGCAGATCAACGGCCGGCCAAAGCATCTTTACAGCATCTATAAAAAAATCCAGAAGCAGAACCGCGTCGTGCAGGACATTTACGACCTCATCGCCGTGCGCGTGATCGTGAACACCCTCAACGACTGCTATGCCGCCCTCGGCGTGATCCATGCGATCTGGAAGCCTGTGCCCGGCCGCTTCAAGGATTACATCGCCATGCCGAAAACGAACATGTACCGTTCTCTGCATACGACGCTGTTTTCCGAGACGGGAATGCCGTTTGAGGTTCAGATCCGCACGTTCGAGATGCACCGCACGGCGGAATACGGCATCGCCGCCCACTGGAAGTACAAGCAGGGCATGGCCAACGAGAAGCTGGGCACCGAGGAGGCCTTCGAGTGGGTGCGCAAGCTTTTGGAAAGCCAGCAGGACATCGACGCGGAGGAATTCGTGCGCACCATGCGGGTGGACCTGTTCGCCGACGAGGTGTTCGTGTTCACCCCCCGGGGCGACGTGATCAACCTGCCCGCCGGGGCCACCCCCATCGACTTTGCCTACAACATCCATTCCGCGGTGGGCAACCACATGACGGGGGCCAAGGTC
>OHPB01000568.1_pt1 | contig 24906 bp, 19 predicted proteins | sample 1577621 | NCBI WGS metagenome assembly OHPB01 (sample SAMEA3879577, study PRJEB24766) | human gut metagenome | biome: human-associated habitat; feature: feces | place: USA | collected 1985/1987 | reverse complement strand
GCTCGAAAATAAGGTCATCAAATAAGTCGCACCCTCACGGGTGCGTGGATTGAAACAGCCCTTCCTCCGTGCGAATCCCTGCCTTGCCCGGTCGCACCCTCACGGGTGCGTGGATTGAAACCCAGTTTTGGCGCGCTCTCTACCAAGGAGAAAGTGTCGCACCCTCACGGGTGCGTGGATTGAAACTGGGCCCTACGTTATAGCGCCGGATGTCCAGCTGTCGCACCCTCACGGGTGCGTGGATTGAAACCTTTAAAAGGGAATCCTTCATGTGGTTCAAGTCAGTCGCACCCTCACGGGTGCGTGGATTGAAACTTGTAAATAACGTCCTTTCCTTTCGGAATATCCTGTCGCACCCTCACGGGTGCGTGGATTGAAACATTATCCTAAAACGGCTAGGGCATCGCCCCGTTTGTCGCACCCTCACGGGTGCGTGGATTGAAACGGCCATATCGGCCAGGGCAAACGTATCAAGAATGGTCGCACCCTCACGGGTGCGTGGATTGAAACAATCAGCATCATTAAATTTAATCATGATTCTTAAGTCGCACCCTCACGGGTGCGTGGATTGAAACCTTCATAACTCCTTGTGCCTTTTACCGTTATGCGTCGCACCCTCACGGGTGCGTGGATTGAAACTCAAGAAAGTTTGGCGGCTCTGGTGGAGACTTACAGTCGCACCCTCACGGGTGCGTGGATTGAAACTATGTCAGGGCGCCACGTTTGATATTGCTACTACGTCGCACCCTCACGAGTGTGTGGATTGCAACGTGGGGACGCTGTTATATGTTGCATACTTGCAGTTTGTGATGGACAGGAAGGAGGAAAAAGAGTGATATGAGTACGGTATGCAAAAGGATTGGTTGAAAGATCTTTTGGAGTGGAGTCCCCTCTTTCTGGTACTTCTGGCAGGGGGAGCGCTGTGGCTGTATTCCAAGTGGCAGCTCAGGAAGGTGGACAGATCGTTGAAGGAGTTATGGGGGAGCATTATCCGGAAGGCGGAGTCGGGCGATGCGTATTCCCAGTTTCAGGCGGGACGCATGTATCAGAAGGGAAATGGCGTTTCCAGAGATGCCGTATTGGCGGATGAGTGGTTTCACAAGGCGCTTCCCGGATTGAATCGGGAGGCCAATGCCGGAGACAGGGACGCCGCCTTTTGCCTGTACGAGTGTTTCAGAGAAGGACTGGCTGTACAGAAAGATGATGCCAAGGCTCTGCTCTGGCTTCAGCGCGCCGCGGAGCAGGAGGAGCCGGAGGCCATGTTTGCGCTGGCTCTGGAGTACCGGGAAGGGGGGCTGGTGAAGAAGAATGACGCTTTATTCATGCATTGGCTGAGAAAAGCGGCGGAGGAAGGGGACGAGGCAGATGCCCAGTACCTGCTGGGCGCCTGTTATGAACACGGCAACGGAGTGCCGCAGGACTTGAACCTTGCACGGGAATGGTATGAACGTGCGGCAGGCAGTCTGGCATTCGGCGCCGAGGATGCCTTGGAACGGCTGAAGGGTTCCTAGTCCGTCAGGAGGCTGTCTTTCGACTGGACAAAAAGGGCAGGGAACGACACTCTATGCCTTTCATGGAGGGCATAAGCTATTATAACCGTTATACGGGCCGAGTGGAGCAGGAACAGGTGCTGGGGGAGAAGTACCTCCAGTGGATTTACGGCACCGCTTCCGGGAGGCTTGCCCTGCATGCTCTGGTCAAGCGCGGCATGTTTTCCGCCCTGATGGGGTGGTGGAAGAACCGGCCTTCCAGCGCCAAAAGCATTCCCGCCTTTGTGGAGGAGTACGGCATTAACATGGAGGAGTCCCTCAAAGGGCTGGGAGAGTTTAAACATTTCAACGATTTTTTCTACCGTCGCCTGAAAGCCGGGGCGCGTCCGTTGTCCGGAGGGGAGGAGACGGCTGTTTTCCCGCCACATGGGCTGGGAGCGGGCAGACCGCATCAGCGGCGTTTTTGTGAAAGGCCAGCGTTTCGATCTTCCCGCGCTGCTTGGGGATGCCTCCCTGGCGGAGCGGTATGCGGAGGGCGCCGTGGTTCTTTCCCGCCTGTGTCCTACGGATTATCACCGCTTTCATTTTCCTGTTTCCGGCATTCCCGGCATGTGGAGGAGAATGGGCGGCCCCCTGGCCAGCGTGTCTCCGTATTGCCTGAGCCGGAGCCTGTCATGGCTGTGGACGAACAAGCGGAATTTGACGCTCATCCAGTCGGAGTCCTGGGGTCAAGTGGCCATGCTGGAGGTGGGCGCCACCGGCGTAGGGCTTATTGAAGAGACTTACGTTCCGGAAGAGTTTGCTGCCAGAGGGGCGGAGAAGGGATATTTTGCATTTGGCGGCTCCACAGTGATGTGTTTTTTTGAACCGGGCAGAATCAGGCTGGCTCCCGATCTTCTGAAAAAAACGGGAGAAGGAATAGAAGTGTTTGCCCGTCAGGGAGATATGATGGGTAAATCTGTTTAATGACAGATATCTGGAAAGGGAGGATGAGACGGTATTCCCCGGATCCCTATCCGTTAACAACGTGAATTATTAATAATGAATGCCTTGTTTTTTCATAAAACATTGAAAATGATCATTCTAATTTAGCTCTGGTCTTTTTTGACCATTTCTCTTTACCCATGACCTTCTAGAAGTTATACGGGGGACAAACGGCAAAATAAATGTACGGATTAAGAATCCGTTATTTTCTTTTTGTTGCGGTATTTTTCCCGTGTTTCACTCCCCTCATAGATAAAGGTTATGAAATGTTTATGCATTCTCGGCATGGTGGCATCCCTGGCAACTGCGCAGGCTGCCACCATTCTAAGCACCACGACCCAAGATGATCCTTCCACCCTGACTTCGGGGGATATGGAGCCTACTACGGTTTTTCCTTTGATCTGGACCATATGCTTGTTTCCTCCGGGTCCGGCATTGCCCAGAATTCAACAGTGTATCTCCAGTCCCTGGATATTGCCGAGGCCACCAACAGGACGGATGCCAATAACGGCTTGTACGTCACGATTTTTTCCTCCGCCACCACCAAGGACGGTTCTACGTTTGTCGGGCAGTCCACTACAACGATTGACATGGCAGGGGAGGGCGCGGCGGATGGCTCCGCCTCATGGCAGAGTGCCTCTTTTAATAATCTGGAGCTCAATAGCGGAGTGACTTATTACATGGCTTTCACCACGGTGCAAATTACGGATGATACCGTATGGGATGGCGTGAATTTTGTCAGCGCCCGGCTGAGGATTGGGAAGGAAGCCGACGGAGTGGACATTGGCGATGTTTATACGAACCCAGGGTTTACCAGTGTACAGTCGGGAGGCTGGGGGCCGTCCTTCAAGGCGGAAGCGACCGTGGCGCCCATTCCGGAACCCGCAACCGCTTCTCTGGGAATTCTGGGGCTGGCAGCTCTGCTGATGCGCAGACGCAGGGCCTGACGGCCATTCCGCAATTGTCTTACCAAGTCCGGCATTCCTCGTGGAGGGATGCCGGTTTTTTGTTGTGTACCCGGAAAGAAACGGGAAATGAGGGGGCAAAAGAGAGAAAATGCCGGCTTCTCCGGCAGTTATTTCATTTCTGCAATAGCCTGGGCCATGTCCGCGGCCTTGAAGGTGGAGGACCCCGCCACCAGAATGTCCGCTCCCGCCAATGCGCACTGGTCGGCATTGTTTTTGCCGATGCCGCCGTCCATCTGAATCAGGAAGGATGCCTGGTGGTCTGCTCTCCATTCCGCGGCTTTCACCACCTTGTCCAGGACGGAGGGCATGAAGGATTGTCCGCCGAACCCGGGCACCACGGACATGACCAGCAGCAGGTCTATTTCTCCCAGGAACGGAAGCAGGGTTTCAAAGGGAGTAGCCGGATTGACGGCCAGCCCGTTTTTCACGCCCGCCCTGCGGATGCGTTTGAGAGTGTTGCGGATGTAGTATTCATCCCCCAGTTCCACATGGAAGCAGATAAGGTTGACGCCCGCTTTGACAAAACGGCCAAAGTAGTGGTCCGGCCGTTCGATCATCAGATGGGCATCCAGAAAACGGTCCGGTCCCACCGCCTTTCTGACGGCGGCGCAGATTTCAGGACCAAAGGAGATGTTGTCCACAAAGTGGCCGTCCATGATGTCCAGGTGCAGCCAGTCGGCTCCTGCTTCAAAGGCGCGGCGCGCCTCTTCCCCTATTCTGGAGAAGTCGGCGGCCAGCAATGACGGGGCGATCATGGTCATGGTCGGGGCATCCTTTCCTGTAAGGTTAATTGGCTACGATATTGACGAGGCGGCCGGGCACGACGATGATTTTTCGTACCGTTACGCCGTCCAGGAAGACTTTTACCTTGGAAGATGCCAGGGCAAGCTTTTCCAGTTCTTCCCGGGAGATGTCCCTGGGCACTTCCAGCTTGTCCCGCAGCTTGCCGTTGACCTGGATGACCATCGGCACCGTGTTTTCCACCAGCAGGGCTTCATCGCAGGCGGGCCAGTTTTTCTGGCAGAGCTGTGTTTCCGGCACGTCGGGGAATGCCGCCTGAAGGCGTGCATGGATTTCTTCCGTAATATGCGGGGCAAACGGGTTGAGCAACGTCAGGAACGCCACGTAGTCCTGCACATCCACCACGTCCGCGGAGGTCATGGCGTTGGTGCATTCCATCATTTTGGCGATGGCGGTGTTGAAGGACATGTTTTCAATGTCGTCCGTCACCTTTTTGATTGTTTTGTGCAGTTCCTTGCGGACCGGCAGCACGGCGGCTTCCGGCGCACCGGAGACGAGCTTGGGATTGATTTCCCATTCCCCTTCCTGGTTTTCCTGGAAGGCCACGCGCCAGACGCGGGCCAGGAAGCGGGAGATGCCTTCCACACCCTTGGTGGCCCAGGGTTTTACGTCTTTCAGCGGGCCCATGAACATTTCATACAGTCGCAGGGCGTCCGCACCGTATTCGCGCACGATGTCGTCCGGATTGACGACGTTGCCGCGGGACTTGGACATTTTCTGCCCGTCTTCGCCCAGGATCAGGCCCTGGTTGACGAGTTTCTGGAATGGCTCGTTGGTGCTGAGGTAGCCCAGGTCAAAGAGGACCTTGTGCCAGAAGCGGGCATAGAGCAGGTGGAGCACGGCGTGTTCCGTGCCGCCCACGTACAGGTCCACGCCGCCGGGCGTGCCTGCGGAGCCCATCCAGTATTGTTCCGCTTCGCGGCTGACAAAGCGTTCGCTGTTTTTCGGGTCCAGGTAGCGCAGGTAATACCAGCAGGAGCCGGCCCACTGCGGCATGGTGTTGGTTTCCCGGTGCGCCGTGGGCGTGTAGGCGATCCATTCCGTGGCCTTGACCAGCGGCCCGCGGGGGTCTCCCGTGGGCGCGAAGTCGTCCAGGGCGGGCTGGAGCAGGGGAAGTTCGTTTTCCGGAATGGCGCGGTGGCGGCCGTCTTCCCAGACGATGGGGAAGGGCTCGCCCCAGTAGCGCTGGCGGGAGAAGACCCAGTCGCGCAGCTTGTAGTTCACCTTGCGGCGTCCCTTTCCGCGCTCTTCCAGCCACAGGATCATTTTTTCCTTGGCTTCCGGCGTGGGCAGCCCGGTCAGGAAGCCGGAGTTCACGCTGGTGCCCTCATATCCGCAGTAGCCGCGCCAGTCGGTATCTTCGTTGGGCGGCTGCACCACCTGGAGGACCGGAAGGCCGAATACCCCGGCAAATTCGAAGTCGCGTTCGTCGTGGGCGGGAACGGCCATGATGGCGCCGGTTCCGTAGCCCATCAGAACATAGTCCGCAATCCAGACGGGAATCTGCTCTCCGTTGACCGGGTTCACGGCATGCGCGCCGGTGAAGACGCCCGTTTTTTCCTTGGAAAGATCCGTGCGTTCCAGATCGCTCTTGGAGGCGCACTGGGCGCGGTACTGCTCCACGGCTTCTTTCCGTTCCGGCGTGGTGACGGCGTCCACCAGCGGGTGTTCCGGGGAAAGGACCATGTAGGTGGCGCCGAAGAGGGTGTCCGGTCTCGTGGTGTAAACGGTGATGGTTTCCCCGCCCAGCTCAAAGTCCACTTCCGCCCCTTCCGACTTGCCTATCCAGTTGCGCTGGAGCAGCTTGATGGATTCCGGCCAGTCCAGGGGCTCCAGTTCGTCAATCAGGCGTTCGGCATAGTCCGTGATGCGCAGCATCCACTGGCGCAGCGGGCGGCGTTCCACGTGGTGGCCCTTGGCTTTCCATTCCTCCACTTCCTCATTGGCGAGCACGGTGCCCAGGTCCGGGGACCAGTTCACGGCCACTTCCGCCACGTAGGCCAGGCGCCGCTGGTCGATTTCCTCACGGGTGAGACCTTGGGCCTCCAGTTCGGAGACGGGGCGCGCCTTTTTCAGTTCCCTGTTGTAGTAGGAGTTGTAAAGACGGAGAAAGATCCACTGGGTCCAGCGCACGTATTCGTGGTCCGTCGTGGCGATTTCCCGGTCCCAGTCATAGGAGAAGCCCAGCATCTTGAGCTGGCGGCGGAAGTTGTCAATGTTCCGGAAGGTGGTGATGGCCGGATGCTGCCCGGTCTTGATGGCGTATTGCTCCGCAGGAAGGCCGAAGGAGTCCCAGCCCATGGGGTGAAGCACGTTGAAGCCGTTCATGCGCTTGAAACGCGCCACAATATCCGTGGCGGTGTACCCTTCCGGATGGCCCACATGGAGGCCCGCGCCGCTGGGATAGGGGAACATGTCCAGCACGTAGCACTTGGGCCGGGAAGCGTCAAATCCCTCATCCCCGGGGTTGCCTGTCTTGAAAGTCTTCCGTTCGTCCCAGATCTGCTGCCATTTGGGCTCAAAGACGTCAAAAGGATATGGTTTCTTGCGCTCGGACATGATGCGGAGGAATGTATACTCCGGCGGGGGGGCGATCAAGTCTAAACCCCGGCGACGTCAGGCGTTTCCGGACCTTTCAGAGAATCAATCCCTTTTTCCGGAAAAAAAAGAAAGACCAGAGACGCAGGATGCGTATTTTAACGTTGAAAGGTTTGTCCTGACGTTATTAACTAAAAAATCATGAAGTTCACAGTCTGTTTCCTCTCCGCCGCCTGCGGCGTACTCTCCCTGCTTGCAGGGGCGTCGGCCCAGAATTCCTCCCATGCCGTTTCCGGAAAAAAGCCCAATATCATTGTTTTCCTGGTGGATGACATGGGATGGCAGGATACGTCCGTGCCGTTCTGGACGGATGAAAAGGGCCAGCCGGTCAAGACTTTCCTGAATAAACGCTACCGGACGCCGAACATGGAGAAACTGGCCGCCCAGGGCATGACGTTTACGGATGCGTATGCGCACCCCCTCTGCACGCCGTCGCGCGTGAGCCTGATGTCCGGCATGAATCCGAGCCGCCACCGGGTGACCAACTGGGTCAGGCAGCAAAACCAGACGACAGACCAGAATAGCAAGAATCTCCAGCCGCCGGATTGGGCCCTCAACGGTCTTCAGCCAGTCGGAACGCCCGCCAAGGGAGTGACGAAGCGCCCCATTTCCGGAGAGGACATGCACTACAACATGACCCGTCCCTTCGCCACGGCAATCACGCTGCCCCAGCTGCTGAAAAAGTGCGGCTACGTGACCGTGCACTGCGGGAAGGCCCATTTCGGCACGCAGGGAACGCCAGGCTCCAACCCGCTGAACATGGGGTTTGACTACAATATTGCCGGTACGGAAATCGGACATCCGGCGGATTATCGCGGCTCCAAGCATTACGGAAAAGGTTTCAACCATGTGCGCGGACTGGATGAAAATAATTATTACCAGGACGACGTGTTCCTGACGGAGGCGCTGACCCAGGAGGCCATCAAGAGGCTGGAGGCCATCAGGAACAATCCCAAGGAAGCGGGAAAGCCCTTCTATCTGTACCTGGCCCAGTATGCCCTTCATTCCCCGCTGGATGAACGCGCGTATGACAAGAGGTTTGCGGATGCCTATAAAGACCCGCAGGACGGTCACGCGTGGTCGCCGAGGGAAAAACATTACTCCGGCCTGATCGAAGGGATGGACAAGAGCTTGGGGGACATCATGAAATACTTGAAGGACAACAATCTGGATAAAAATACGGTGCTGGTGTTCATGTCTGACAACGGGGGGCTGGCCATCTCCGGAAGGCTTGGCAACGTGGATTCCAATTATCCGCTTTCCTTCGGCAAAGGAGGGTGCATGGAGGGCGGCATCCGTGAGCCGATGATTATTTCCTGGCCGGGAGTCACCAAGGGAGGTGCCCGGTGCTCCGTGCCGGTCATTATTGACGATTTTCTGCCAACGCTGCTCGATATGGCGGGATGCAGGAATTTGAAAACACCGCAGAAGCTGGACGGCCTCAGCCTGGTGCCCCTGCTGAAAGGGGCGCAATTCCCCGCCGACCGTCCCCTTTTGTTCCACCAGCCCAACAACTGGGGGGAAGGCAGCCGCCAGGCAACGCAGTATGGCGCTTCCACCGCACTGCGGCGTGGTGACTGGAAGTTGATTTACCGTCACGTGGACCAGAGTTTTGAATTGTACAATCTGCGGAAGGATATTAGCGAAAAGAATAACCTGGCTTCCGCGGAACCGAAGAAAGTGAAGGAGATGGCTTCCATGATGGGCAGGCTGCTCCGGGAGAGGAAGGCTCTGATGCCCACTTACAAGAAGGGAAATTCCCTGGGAGTTGCCGAGGGCACGTCAGTGCCGTGGCCTGACCAGGTGAAGTAATCCTGGTCTTGGTGCTTCTCCGGCGTTGTTGCATAGAGAGAGCCATATCCGCTTTATACTATACGCGGCATGTTTTCCGATCTCCGGCAGCGGGTTGGGAGGACATGCCGTTTTTCATGCGGATGGAATGGCGGTTTTTCCCCGGATGTTGCACCTCCGCTTCCGGATTTCATACGTGAAGAGCCGTACTTCGCCATTGTTTTGTCAAGCCGTTTTCCTTGCGGGACTCCGGGACGCCATGAAAGGCGTGCGTCTGAAGGAGGTGCAAAGTTCCCGCCCGGTTTCATCCGGAGGCTCGTCTCCGTGCCGTTTTTCATCCCCGTTCGGGGGGATAGGAAACAGCCCCGCTCCGGAAGACCGGGCGGGGCTGTTGATGCAAAGTGCCTGTTCAGGGATGCTTCCCCGGCGGGCCGGCTGTCTTAAAAGTCGTCGGCGGGAGCGTCCGCAGCGGGGGCGTCTCCTTCGGCGGCATTGTCCGCAGCCGGGGCATCCGTGGCGGGAGTTTCTTCCGTGTCGGTTGCCGTGGCGTCGTCGGGCGTTTCAACCGCGTTGCCGGCATCTTCCGCGTCTGCGTCCGCATTGGCATTAGCGGCCGGTGCGGCGGCAGGTTTGCCGGCGGGGGTGGCCGGAGCGGCTTCCTTGGGCGGAACGACTACTTTTACAGCGGGAGGCGCCGGGATGGGAGTGGTCAGTCCGTCAGCCTTGCGGGTGCTGACGCGCAGTCCGTCGGCATAGGCCAGGTTTTTCAGGATGGCGTAGCCCAGGGCCGGAGCCTTGTCCGTGGTGTTGACCAGCATGTTGAAGTGATTGTTGACGGAAATCTTGCGGGCGTCCTTGCCGTTACGGAAGGGAACGATGCCCGCGAGGTTGCCGTCGTTGTCCATGCAGATGACCCAGAAGGAGCGGTCCACCTGGATGAAGTACTGAGGCCGGATGTAGTCGGCCTTTTTCCATTCGGCCCCCTTGATGTATTCCGTCATGGCCCGGCGCGCGTTGTCCGGCATGCCGCCCCAGTCCGCATATACTCTGCTGGTCAGCGTTTCGCGGCCGTTGTATCCGTGCACGGATACGTTCTGCGCGGTGGCGAACTGGCGGGCGTAGCTCTCGGGAGAGGTTGGTTGGCAAGAGCTGGTGAAGAGCGCTGTCCCTGCGGTCAGGATGCAGGCTGCTGCTGTGGTGAAGGGATGAATGTTAGTCATGGCAATCGCAATGGTTGTGTTATAAAAGAGGAAAATCCACGCCATTTCAAGGAAAAGAATGCGGGTTGTGCCGTTTTATGGCGTTTTTTTACGGTTCCGCTTCCCGGGGAAGCGGGCCGCCGGGGCCGGAAGTCTTTGGTATATCTTAAATTGAAGGTATGATGGGAAATTACTAAAATTTTTCTCGCAAATAGTTGCAGATCGCTTAGGTTGTCGTTGCTTCATGTCCGCCTTTATCGTCAGCCAGCCAGCATTGGAACGCAACGCCCGCATCCTCAGGGAGGTAGCGGATGCCGCGGGGTGCCGGGTCGTGCTGGCTCTGAAGGGGTTTTCCACCTGGCCCTGTTTTGAGGGCCTGAGCCCCCTGCTGGACGGCTGCTGCGCTTCCGGATTGTGGGAGGCTCTTCTGGCCCGGCGCAGATTCGGCAAGCATGTATTGACTTATTCCCCCGCATACGCTCCGGAGGAGATTGCGGAACTGGCGGAGATTTCCGACCACCTTGATTTCAACAGCCTGACCCAGTGGAACTTCTTCCGGGAGGAGGTGACGGGGCATCCTCGCTTCCTGTCCGGGGAATTGAAGTGCGGCCTGCGCATCAATCCCAAATTTTCCACGGGCCATACGCCTCTTTACGATCCCTGTGCGCCCGGTTCCCGCCTGGGCGTGACGCCGGAGCTGGTGCAGGGGGCGGACTTGTCCGGCATTTCCGGGCTGCATTTCCATACCCTGTGCGAGCAGAGCGCGGAGGATTTGGCGGATACTTTGAAAGCCGTGGAACAGTACTTCGGCTCCATCCTGTCCCGGCCGGAGATCTCCTGGCTGAACATGGGCGGCGGCCACTGGATCACCAAGCCCGGCTACAACCGGGAACTGCTGGCGGAGCTGGTGCGCGGCATCCGCTTCCGCTACGGCGTGGATGTATGGCTGGAGCCGGGGGAGGCGGTCGCCATTCATTCCGGCGTGCTGCGCTGCCGGGTGCTGGATGTTTTTTCTTCCGAGGGGGTGGAACACGCCATTCTGGACGTTTCCGCTTCTGCCCACATGCCGGACACGCTGGAAATGCCCTACAGGCCGGATGTGTTCCAGATTTTGGAGAATCCCTCCCTGCGGTCCGGGCAGCAGCCCGCCGTAGTGATGGAGGGGGAAAGCTATGCCGTGGCCGGAGAGCCGGGTGAAAAGCCCTTTACTTACCGCCTGGGGGCGCCTACGTGCCTGGCCGGGGACCGGCTGGGAGATTATTCCTTTGCGGAACCCCTTTCTCCGGGAGACGAGCTTGTGTTTGACGACATGGCCCATTACACGATGGTGAAAACCACCTTTTTCAATGGCGTGCCCCATCCGGACATAGCCGTGCAGAAGCACGACGGTTCCGTGGAGACGGTGCGCCGTTTTTCCTATGAGGATTTTGAAGCCCGCCTGGGCTGAAACATTTGACCAGATTTATTGACATGGCAGCAGCTAAAGAAGGCATTAAACAGAAAGTCCGGGGGTGGAGCCATCATGATTCCGCAGATTTGTACGGCATTGACGACTGGGGCAACGGCTATTTCCGGATCAGCAAGAAAGGGGAGGTGACCGTACGTCTGAATGATGAAGACGGCGGAAAGAAGGACATCAGCCTGTGCGACCTGCTGGAAGGACTGAACGAACGCGGCACGACCGTTCCCGTCCTGTTCCGCTTCCGTGACCTGCTGCGCAGCCGCATTGCGGAACTGAACGAGAGTTTCCGCAAGGCAATCAAGGAGGCGGACTACCAGGGCCATTACCAGGGCGTCTACCCCATCAAGGTGAACCAGCAGCGCCAGGTGGTGGAGGAGATCGCGGAATACGGCACCAAGTACGACTACGGGCTGGAAGCCGGCTCCAAGCCGGAACTGATCGCGGCCATGGCGCACATGCACAACCCGAACGCCTACCTGATCTGCAACGGTTACAAGGACGACGAATTCATCGACCTGGCCCTGACCGCCCAGAAGATGGGGCTGAACATTTTCATCGTGCTGGAGATGCCTTCCGAGCTGGACGCCATCTTCGCCCGCGCCAAAAAGATGGACATCCGCCCCAATCTGGGCCTTCGCGTGAAGCTGGCGGCCAAGGGATCCGGCCTGTGGCATGAATCCGCCGGGGACAAATCCGTCTTCGGCCTGAACGCGGCCCAGGTGCTGGACGTGGTGGACAAGCTCAAGCAGATGGAAGCACTGGACTGCCTGAAGCTGCTCCATTACCACCAGGGATCCCAGATTCCGAATATTTCCGTGGTGCGAGAGGGGCTGACGGAAGCCGCCCGCATTTACGTGGACCTGGTCAGGGAGGGGGCTCCGCTGGGGACGCTGGACATGGGCGGCGGCCTGGCCGTGGATTATGACGGTTCCAAGACAAATTTCCATTCCTCCTGCAACTATTCCATTGCGGAGTTCGCCCGTGACGTGGTGGAAGTGGTGGGGGACATGTGCACCAAGTACGAGGTTCCGCACCCCACGCTGGTGACGGAATCCGGCCGCGCCGTGGTGGCTTATTATTCCGTACTGGTGTTCAACGTGCTGGACGTGACCAGCGCCCCAGGGGAGGAACCGCCCCCAGAGCTGCCGGAAAACGCGCCCGAATTGCTCAAGGCCTTTGCGGACACGGACAGGACCCTGGCCCGGAAAAACATGCAGGAATGCTATAATGACGCCTGCTATTACCGCGACCAGCTCCGCGCCCAGTTTTTTTATGGAAATGCCACCCTGCGGGAACGCGGGCTGGGAGAGGCGTATTACTGGCACATCCTCAGCCGCATTTCCCGGATGCTGGCGGAGATGGAGACCATTCCGGAAGACCTCAGGGAGCTTTCCTGTTCCATGGTGGATTTTTATTACGGCAATTTTTCCCTGTTCCAGTCCCTGCCGGATTCCTGGGCCATACGCCAGCTTTTCCCGGTCATGCCGCTCCACCGGCTGAACGAGCGGCCCACGAACAAGGCCGTGCTGGCGGACATCACGTGCGACTGCGACGGGAAGATCGACCATTTCATCGACCGCGAAGACGTAGCCACGGCTCTTCCCCTGCACGCCATCAAGCCCGGCGAGGAAGATTACTACATCGGCGTGTTCCTGGTAGGCGCCTATCAGGAAACCCTGGGGGACCTGCACAACCTGCTGGGGGACACGAATGTCGTCGGCGTGCATCTGGAAGGCGGCCGCCCCGTCTACACGCATGAGGTGGAGGGAGATACGGTGGCGGACGTGCTCTCCTACGTGGAATATGATCCCAAGGAGCTCGTCAACAGGTTCCGCATTTTTGCGGAACAGGCGGTAGCTTCCGGAAAAATCACGCCGTCCGAACGCCGCCGGGCCCTGGAAATATTCCGTTCCGGGCTGAATGGCTATACCTATTACGAACTGTAGGGAAAAGTGTTGCTCCGGAGCGGCGGATTTTTCCGTACCTGCCGGAACGGCGGTTACTGGGACATTTCCGCCGGGGCCTCCATTTCCTCAATCACCTTTGCCGGGGTCAGGGCCCAGAAGCGGTTGGCCGTCTGGACGGAAATCCCCTTCATGTTCAGGTACCGCGTGCGGAGCAGGGAGGAGGAGCGGTGCCCCATTTCCATTTGCAGCAGGTTGTAGTCCTTGAAATGCTTGGCATGATAGCTGGCGTAGGTATGCCGCAGGCAGTCCGGCATCCATGATCTCTTCCTGCTGCCCCATCCGGCTCTTCTGCGGATTTTGCGCCATTTGATCGTCCATCCCTTCGGGCAAATGGGCGTGAGAGGGCCCGGCTTTGTCCTGTCGCGGCAGAATTTGAGCCATTTGGCCAGCACGGGCAGAATGGTGACGTGGCGCGCTCCGCCTGTTTTAGTATGTTTGGAATTCAGGATTACGCAACCGTCCCGGATGGCGATGTTTTCCCAGAGCAGGCGCTCCACTTCCTGCGGACGGATGCCCGCAAAAATCATCAGGGCCGCACCGGCAACGCAGCTTCCGTTGAATTCGTCCATGCATGTCTTGAGCAGGAGCGTCACCTCCTTCAATGTCAGGGCGGGGATCTCCTGTTCCTTCAGGAACGGCGTGTCCACTCTCAGAATCGGATTTTCATCGCACCAGCCGCGCTTGACGGAGAAGGAAAAAATGCCGCTCAGGATCAGTCTTGCCTTGTGCCTCTGGCGGGAGGTGGTGAAGGTATTCATCAGGATGCTCTGGCAGTCTTCCACGCTGATGTTCCGCAGAGGCGTCTGTTCCAGTTCCGGATTGCTTTTCTTGAGCTTCTGGATGATGCTCCTGATGTCCGTCAGCGTGCGGGGCCTGCGGTGGCTTTTGGAACGCAGGCATTCCACCGCCGCCGTCCCGAAGCTGACCGTATGGTGCTTGTTTTTGATGGCGTTCAGCCCCAGGGAAACGACTTCCCGGCATCTGTTGATGGTGCAAATTTCGTCACCCAGGGCTTCCTTGATTTCCAGTACCAGCCTCGCTGCCTGAATCAGAGTAACGGATTCTCCCTCCAGGAGCGCGGCTCCAACATATCGCAATTTATTCGTTTTCGGTGTTTTTCTCATATTGGTTCACGTGTTGTCACAAACACGGGTTTAACGAAAAAGGCATTCCTTATAGTAAAGAAAAATTATGTTTTCTATCGGAAAACGCGTAACCAACAAGGTTATGTTGTTACTTCCGGTTTCTTTGATCCGATCGGAAAATCCAAGGTTCCAGAGAAGCAGTGGAAAAAATGTTGGAAGCCGCCGTCCTTCCTTCATTCCGTGCCGAAAGCCGCCGGAACGCTTATTCCGGTAAAAAACATCCCCGGCGGAATGCCAGTCCGGCATCATGAAAGATATTGACGGCAGGGAACGTATGCAGTAGACTTATTATCCTTACCATGGTTATCAGAATTCATTCTCTCAATGTATCATGCGCTGGCCTGTGCTGCGCTCTGGGTTCTCTCCTGGCAATGGCGGATGCGCGTGAAGTGTATCCTCTGACCGGTTCCTGGGATTACCGCTTTGACGGAGGCCCTTCTGAAAAAGTAACCGTGCCGCATACCTGGAATGCGTCGGATGCCGCCGACGGCGTGAAAGGGAAAAATGGAGACGCCAAATCCGTTGACAGCGGAGTTTACAAGCGCGGTCCTGCTGTTTACACCCGCACCCTGCCCGTGGCTCCCAAGCCGGGCAAAAGGTATTTCATTCGGGGAGAGGGGGCCAGCATCGTTTCCGAGGTATCCGTCAATGGAAAGCCAGCCGGCAGGCATGAAGGGGCGTTTACCGCATTCTGCCATGAAATCACGTCCCTGCTGAAAAAGGGGAGCAATACCGTTTCCGTTATGGTGGACAATACGCAGCGGGATCATATCGCGCCCCAGCGGGGAGATTTTTCCATGTTCGGCGGACTGTACCGCCCCATCGAATTGATTGAGACGGACCAGGTCTGCATTGACCCCCTCTTTTACGCTTCTCCCGGAGTGTTCATCACCACCCGATCCCTGGACAATTCCAAGGCGGAAGTGGAAGTGAAAACCCTGCTGAATTCTGCCGAAGCCAAGGGCGATGTGACCGTTGCCGTGGAAATTCTGAACAAGCAGGGGAAGAAAGTGGCCGGGAAGACGGTGAAGGCCTCTGCAGAGGAAAAGAAAAGCCTGGAGGTCCCCGTCATGCTGGCCATTTCCAATCCCGTGCCGTGGAACGCCACTAAAAACCCGTATCTGTACCAGGTGAAGGTTTCCATCCGGACGGAGGACGGACAGACGGATGAGATGGTGCAGCCGCTGGGGCTTAGAACCGTTTCCGTTGATCCGGGGCGGGGTTTTGTTCTGAATGGCAAAACCATGCAGATCAAGGGCGTCAGCCGCCACCAGGACCGAAAGGGCAAGGGCTGGGCCCTGTCTCCGGAAGATGAAGAGCAGGATATCAGGCTGATTGCGGACATGGGGGCGGACGGCCTGAGAACCGGGCATTATCCTGCTTCCACAAACATTTATAATTTGTGCGACAGGACGGGACTGATCGTCTGGTCTGAGGTTTCCAACGTCAACCTGGTGCGGGACACTCCCGAATTCCGGGAAAACAACCGTTTCCAGGCCAGGGAAATGATTTACCAGCACTGGAACCATCCTTCCATCTGCATGTGGGGTATTTTCAATGAAATCGGCCACCAGCCGGAGGCTTCCACCAAGGGGGTGGACATGGAGGCGGAGTTGATTGAACTGAACAAGTTCGTGAAAGAAACGGATCCTACCCGCATGACGGTGGGAGCCACCAACCAGCCGGGCCGCAAAAAGCTGAACAATATTCCGGACCACATCGCCTTTAACTCCTACCCCGGCTGGTACGGAGGCGGCCCGGAAACCATGAAAGGGAACCTGAACGGATTCATCCGCGACCATGCCTCCAGGGGGATCGCCATCAGCGAGTACGGCCATGGCGCCAGCATCGGCATGCATGAAAATCCCCCCAAGCGTCCATCTCCCACGGGATTCTGGCATCCGGAGGAATGGCAGGCCCATGCGCATGAAATCAACTACAAGTGCATCAAGGAACGCCCGGAAGTATGGGGCTCTTTTGTCTGGAACATGTTCGACTTCGGGTCCGCCGCGCGTTTCGAGGGGGAAAATCCCGGCATCAACGACAAGGGGCTGGTGACTTACGACCGCAAGACTCCCAAGGACGCCTACTTCTTCTACAAGGCCAACTGGAGTCCCAAACCCACGGTTTACATCACATCCCGCAGGTTTGCGGAGCGTACGGAAAAAACGGTGCCCGTAAAGGTGTACAGCAATGCTTCCTCCGTGAAGCTGAGCGTCAACGGCAAGGCTGTGGGCAGCGCCAGGCCGGATGAACTCAAGCGCGCCGTCTGGCCCGAGGTGGCCCTCAAGCCTGGCGTCAATACCATTACGGCCACGGCCACGATCGGGGGCAAGACTTATACGGATTCCTGCAAGTGGACGCTGAAACCCGGCAAGGAGGGGGAAAAAGGCTCTGAACGCTATCAGGACCCGTCCATTAAAAAATATAAATAAGCATCCAGCTTGCAAGACTGCATCCATATGAAATCTGCACGGGCTTTTTTGTTCTCCATGCTGTACCTGGGGCCGGCCCTTCCCCTGCTGGGAGAGGCCCCGGATTGGGAAAATGAAGAGGTAACGGGAATCAACAAGGAGGCGCCCCGCGCCGCCGTTCTCCCGGCGGCAGACAAAACCATGAGTTTGAACGGAGACTGGAAATTCAAGTTTTCCATGAGACCGGACGAGCGTCCTGCCGATTTTTACAAGCCTACCTATTCCGTCTCCTCCTGGGACACGATCAAGGTGCCTTCCAATTGGCAGCTTTACGGTTATGGAACCGCCATCTACACAAATGTTCCCTATCCCTTCAAGCCGAATCCACCCAAGGTGACGGGAGAGCCGCCCAAGAATTGGCCGGCGTACAAGGAGCGCAATTCCGTGGGTTCCTACCGCCGGGATTTCAATCTGCCCCCCTCCTGGAAGGGTGAGCAGGTGATGATCCGGTTTGACGGGGTGGAATCCGCCTTTTATGTCTGGCTGAACGGCCGGAAGGTGGGATATTCCCAGGATTCCTATACGGGCGGGGAGTTTGACTTGACGCCGTATGTGAAGCCCGGCAGGAACACCATCGCCGTGGAAGTGTACCGCTGGAGCGACGGCTCCTATCTGGAGGACCAGGATTTCCTCCGCCTTTCCGGCATTTTCCGGGACGTGACCCTGTTCTCCCAGCCGCAGGCGCACGTGCGCGACCTGTTCCTGAAAGCCGGGCTGGACAGGAAGAATTACACCACGGGCATCCTGGATGGCACCTTCACCATCCGCAATTCCGGGAAAAAGGACATTCCCGCCGGGATGAAGCTGGAATATTCCATCGACGGGGTTTCCACCAATCTGAACTGGGAAGGCAAAAGCGGTTCCGGCAGCGTGAAGACGGATAACAGGGGCAGGCTGGATTCCGGCACGCTCACGGTGCCTGCCATTCCCGCCGGAGGGGAAGTGCAGGTCTCCCTGAAAAAGGAATATCCCGGCGTGAAGCCGTGGACGGCGGAAACGCCCAATCTGTACAAGGTGGCCTATTCCCTGAACGGCAAGGATTCCCGTTCCGTCAACATCGGGTTCCGCACCGTGGAAATTGCTGACAACGGCGCCGTGCTGGTCAACGGAGAAGCCGTCAAGTTCAAGGGGGTCAACCGCCACGAATCCCATCCGGACTATGGCCGCGCCATTCCGCGGGAGGTGATGGAGAAGGATGTGCAGATCATCAAGGCGCACAACATCAACACCGTGCGCTGTTCCCACTATCCCAACCACCCCTATTTCTACGACCTGTGCGACCGCTACGGCCTGTACGTGATGGATGAAGCCAACTGCGAGGCCCACGGCATCCGCAACAGCGGCATGGACATTTCCAGGAAACCCTCCTGGAAGAAGGCGCACGTGGAGCGCAACATGAGCATGGTTCACCGCTCCAAGAACCATCCCTCCATCGTCTTCTGGTCCCTGGGCAACGAATCCGGCAACGGCCCCAACTTTGTAGCGGCCTCCGAGGCCATCAGGGCCTGCGACAATACCCGGCCCCTGCATTACTGCGAATTCCCGCACGGCCACAAGGCCGTGGACATGGATTCCGCCATGTACCCGCCCGTGGACCGGGTGGAAAACTGGGGGAAAGAGAAAACCTCCCGCCCTTTCTTTGTGTGCGAATACGCCCATTCCATGGGGAACGCCCTGGGCAATTTCAAGGAGTACATGGAGGCTTTCGAGTCCTCCCCCCGCATGGTGGGTGGAGCCATCTGGGACTTTGTGGACCAGTCTCTCCGCGCCAATCCCGTGGGAAACGGCATTTACAAGCCCGCGCCGTTCAAGGGCGTTACCCAGGCAGCACGGCATTTTTGGCGCCGCTTGTTTTTACTGTGCCTACAAGGCGGTTGCCACCTTTAACTATCAATCTTTCCAACTGCAAACTCTCCTGTTCTTAAAATCCATTCTATCAAAAGGGCATACTTTTCAAAATAAATATTTTCTGTAGTAGTTTATCACTTTTTTTACAGCTTGGCAATCTCTGCCGGATAAAAAAACGCCTGCCGTTTTTCTTAACGGCAAGCGCTTTTCAAAACAAATTTTCAGGCAATCAGATACCGCGGTCCTGCATTTTCAAACGGTCTGCCAAAATATTGTAATGGGTTTCCATTTCCATAATTTCTTTTTTAATACCGGCGATTACATCCGGGTCTTCTTCAACTTTCAGGCGTTCGCGCAGTTCTTTTATGCCCTGCTTCAACTGAAACATTTTATTTCCGGATACAGCATTAATTACATCAGCCACAGTAATCAACTCCCATCATTCTTTGTATTTTTATTATACCAAAATATGGGGCTGTAAGCAAAGTTTTATTCAAACGATTTTTATAAAAATTAAATATAATTTCACAAATTCCCATAAGAAGGATTTATGCGGCTTAAATATTTAAAATTTTCATTTGAACTTAAAATTTGTTTTTGCCGGGCAGTAAATTTTAAACCCTGCTGCTTACAGCATAACATTTTATACAGCTGCTGTAAGTAGTTTTTTATACAAAAAGCGGATGGCATAAGCCATCCGCTTTTAAAGCTTTCCGTATTAAACTTATTAAGGTTAAAATTAGAAAGTGAAGTACAGTTCGGAGAAGATTACCTGATCGTCTGCATCGCCAGTCTGAGCTTCGGTGTCATAGTAGTTAACTACGCCAACGATGTTTTTAGCGAATGCATAGCTTGCGCCAACTGCCCAGCCTTTGTAACCGCCATCTTCACCAAAGGTAGTTGCATCGGTGGTCGGGTTGATGTAAGCGTTAGCGGACTGATCGAAGTAGCTTACATGCAGGCCATAGGAACCCGGTTCGTCAGCGGAAGCGCCTTTCCAAGCGAGGTCTGCATACCAGCCGTCTTTACCCGGTTTTTCGCCATTGTATTCATGATCTTTATCGCCCCACATATATTCAGCAGAAAGAACGAAGTCAGGAGCGAAGTTATAGCTTGCACCAATGTTCCAGATTTCTTTATCGCCAACTACATTGAAAGGACCATTATGAGTGCCATCAGTTTTATAATCCCAGTAACCAGCATCATTAGCTTTATAGTAGGTTACATATGCATCAACTGCACCAAGGTCAGCTTCAACGCCTGCTACATAAAGGCGGTCGGAAGAAGCTTCAAGATATTCTTCGGAAGGACCTTTAGCAGCGATACCGAATACTTTTACGTTATCGCCGTAAGCAACTTTAACGCCATCGATGTAGGAATCGAGTACGTTACCGGTATGGGTTACTTCGTCCCAACGGCCAGCCTGTACATCCAAACCGCCAACACGGCCGTTCAGATAAGCACGGTTCAGTTTAACTTCATCTTCACCGCTTTCACTGTGCATGAATTCCTGAGTGTTCTGGAACATACCGGTGTAAGTCCAGTCTTCGTTAACCTGACCGGTTACCCAAAGACGAGTACGAAGGTTGGATTCGTCAGCGTCGTTGTCGCGGCTTACATAGTTATAACGAATCTGGCCGGTGATTTTTACGTTGTCAGCTTTTTTCTCAAGGTTAGCAACGCGAACGCCGAGGCTGTCGAGTTCATCAGCAAATTCAGCAGCTAATTTGTCTACGTTAGCGCCTTTTGCCATTGCTTTAGCAACAATCTGAGCCATTTCATAACGGGTCATCAGTTTGTCGCCGCCGTAAGTGCCGTCGGGATAACCATCAACAACGCCTGCTGCAGCCAGTTTGTTTACAGCGTCATAAGCCCAATGACCAGCCGGTACATCGGAGAACGGATTTGCGGCATAAGCGCTTGCAGTTACGCCAAGAGCCATAGCCATTGCGAGAACTAAAGATTTTTTCATTTGCCATTCCTCCAGGGAAATAAATTTTTTACCCTTTCAGAAACCTTTTGCGCCAAACTTTCCGTTTCGGTTTTTTATGCGCGAGTTGCCGTGTTTCCTCTGCATCCAACCAATACAGTCCGCAAATTGCAAACGGTTTTTAAAAGGATGTGTACACTTTACCATAATTTCATAATGACGTCAAGAACATTTTACAATTTTTAGTGAATTTTTATCAGTTTTTTCTGCATAGAAAAACAGGCAGCACATAAAGCACTGCCTGTTTGTAAATAATTTTACATTATTTGCTGAAAGCGTCCGTTAACGGAGGCACAATCTGTTTTTTGCGGGAGAGCACGCCCGGCAGGTAATAATGGCCTTCTGCTTCCGGTTTGCCGAAAGCTTCCGTAACTTTTGCCTGGTTTACACCGGCAACCAGCAGGTCGGTAGCTTCGGAAAGAATGTCCGTTACCATTAGGAAGGACAAATCAAAACCTTCAGTTTCGCGCATGGCTTCCAGTGCCGCTAAAAGTTCCGGCATTTTATCCAGTCCCTGCTGGCGGCCCATGATATTAATCTGCGCTACGCTGGCTTTGGTTTCGCCGAAATCAAATTCTTTCAAATCGGTACGTACCAGTTCGTCTGCGGTTAAACGGGCAATAACGGAGCCCTGTTTCAGTTCTTCCATGGCATAGGCTTCCAAATCCTCAAGACCGGCAATTTTTTGCAGTTTTGCCGCAGCGTCCTTATCCTGCTGAGTGGTGGTCGGGCTGCGAAAATACAGAGTATCGGAAATAATTGCCGATAAAAGCAGGCCGGCAATTTCGCGCGGCAGTTCCACTTTGTGTGCTTCTGCCATGCTGGTAATAATGGTTGCCGTGCAGCCTACGGGTTCTTCGCGGATATAAATAGGAGCCGCGGTATGCAGGCCGCCCATGCGGTGATGGTCAATTACCTCAATGATTTCAGCTTCTTCGCTGCCTTCAACGGCCTGTGCGCGTTCGTTATGGTCAACAAGAATAAGCTGGGTTTTGTCGGGTTTCAGCAGGCGTACCTTGTCAATCATGCCAATGTAGCGGCCGCCTTCCACAACCGGATAGGAGCGGAAATTGGTATCGAGCATGGCATTTTTAACATCGTCCAGAAGTTCGTTGTTGTTGAAGGAAACAACGCTGGTAGTCATTAAGTCTTTAACCGGTGCGTCCAGCAGCTGGCTGTAATCAACAGCGCCGGTTTCGTTTTCCTGTGCGCAAAGTTCTTTATAGAAGCATTTGGCAAGGTCGGTTACGGTAACAACGCCTTCAATGTTTTCCGGCGTGCCTACAGGCATGCAGCGCACGCCGTAGTCGGTAAACAAATGGCTTACCTCACGCAGTTTGGTTTCGCCGTTAAGCATGGGCACTGCAATAAGTTCCACATCTTTCAGGCGGGGGTACATATCCTCAATTAAAACCGGTTCTTCCACGCCGAAATAATTAAGAACATACTGTGTTTCAGGGTTCAGCGCACCTGCGCGAGCCGCAACGGCATTAACGCCAAGCTGCCTTTTTAACCACGCATAGGCAACTGCGGAGCAGATAGAGTCCGTATCCGGGTTGCGGTGGCCGATGACATATACTGGTTTATCCACGTTCAGCACTTCCTTTTTGCAGGCAGACCTGGCTGCCGTAATGATTTTTAGTGTAATAATTATTATATCATAAAAAACTTTAAATTACCGCTGAAATTTTGTTTATTTGGCGCGTTTATCGCCCAGCGTTGCCAAAAGTTCTGCCGGGTTAATGTTATGGTAGGCCAAAAGCACAAGGCAGTCGTACCACAGGCCGCTCATTTCATCCAGCACTTCTGTCCTGCTGTCATTTTTAGAAGCAATAATAGTGCTTGAAGTATCTGCGCCCAGCTGTTTTAAAATTTTATCCTGCCCGGACATAACTAAATGCCTTGCAGCGGAATTATCGCCGCCGGACCGGCGTTTATAGCATATTAAGCGGTAAATTTCGGCAAGTACGCCGTGAATACCGTCAGGCTCAGGCACGGGCAGGCTGCCGCTTTTCCATACCGGCTGCGTAAATACGCCCAGCCCGCTGCGCCCCGGCAGCGCTTTTACCAGAAGCACCGTACCGTTTTTGCCGGCAGTAATTTCCGTAACCGAAAAAGCCGCGCCGTCTTCCGCGGCATTATAAGCCTTTTTTGTTTCCGGGTCATACAGCCACAGGCTGCCGTTTTCCGCCGTGCGCGCCAGTGCCTCGCCGTCCATTTTAACAAGCGCCAATACCTCGTCCGTACCGGCATCCTGCACTATGGCATTAATATAGCCGTGAACATTAAATTTTAAAGCTGCAAAATCAATTTTCATCTTTTCCGCCTTCTCTTAAAACGGGCATTACGGAGTTATACCCGTCCGCTCCGTATACCAGGCAGCGCTTTACGCGCGAAATGGTTGCCGTGCTGGCGCCTGTTTTCTCCACTATTTCTTCATAAATGCAGCCGGCATCAAGCATTCTGGCAACCTCCAAACGCTGCGCCATTGCTTTTAATTCGGTAATGGTACAAATATCTTCAAAAAAGTTTGAGCATTGCTGTTCATCTTTTAAACTTAAAACAGCCCTAAACAGCTGCGCGGTTAATTTATCCCTGGTTTTTGCAGGCATGGCTGTCCTCCTTGGTTAACACCCGTAAAATTTTAAATTGGATATTTTCTATCCTTTCTTACTTTAATACTTTATTTTATAAAAAGTCAAGTAATTTTAACGGATTTTAAGAAAAATTTTATTGACAGATTTGTAAATAACGTGTATTATTGGTACATCAACTTCATACAAACATTCATCAAGAGTAGCCGAGGGACTGGCCCGATGACGCTACGGCAACCATCCTTAGTGAAACGGTGCCAAATCCAACGGAACATTCCGGCAGATGAAAGAGGTCTTAAAACTTGTACCCTTCACCTGTTTGTGAAGGGTTTTTTAGTACCTTAGAAAAGAAAGAGGAACACCGCATGATTGAATTAGTAAATGTAGAAAAAACTTACCACACCTCCTCGGGTGACATTCACGCCTTAAAGCGTACCAGCCTTACCATTAACCAGGGCGAAATTTTTGGCATTATCGGCCTTTCAGGCGCAGGCAAATCCACGCTTATCCGCTGCATTAACATGCTGGAAGTACCTACCGCCGGTCAGGTTTTTGTAGACGGCGAAGAACTTACCGCCATGACGGAAACGCAGCTGCGCAAAGCACGCCAGAATATCGGCATGATTTTTCAGCATTTTAACCTGCTTGCCAGCCGCACCGTTTTTGACAACATTGCCTTTCCGCTGGAAATTCAGGGGCTTGGCAAAGATGAAATCAAAAAGCGCGTAGAACCGCTGCTGGAGCTTGTACAGCTGCAGGACCGCGCCGACCATTACCCCAGCCAGCTTTCCGGCGGGCAGAAACAGCGCGTAGGCATTGCCCGCGCCCTTGCCAGCAACCCGAAAGTTCTTCTGTGCGACGAAGCAACAAGCGCGCTCGACCCGCAGACCACCAAATCCATTTTGAACCTGCTGCGCGACATTAACCAGCGTTTAAACCTTACCATAGTAATGATTACGCACCAGATGGAGGTTGTAAAGGAAATCTGCGACCGCGTAGCCGTTATTGAAAACGGGACCATTATTGAAGAAGGCAATATGGTGGATGTATTTACCAACCCGCAGAACCAGACTACCAAAGAATTTGTTAAGAGCGTCGATAAAAACACTCTTCCGGAATCACTTAAAAGCACGCCTGTCAGCAGGGAATATTTTGAAGGCGCAAACCTCGCCGTGCGCTTGTCCTTCTTCAGCGGCAACGCCGACAAGCCCATTGTTTCCGGCATGATTAAACGCTTCGGCGTAGACGCCAACATTATTTCCGGCAACACCGACCAGCTTAAAGACCGCATTTACGGCAACCTGCTGATTGTTATTGAAGGTCCGCAGAAAGCCCTTGAGGACTCGCTGGATTATTTAAACAGCCAAAATCTGCAAGTGGAGGTAATTGGTTATGTCAAATGAAATGATTGAACTTTTAATAAAATCCTTTTGGGAAACCGGCTACATGGTTGTTGCCTCCACCGTGCTGGCAAGCCTTATCGGCATACCGCTGGGCATCATCCTTACGGTAACGCGCAATGGGCACATTCTGCCGAATGCCGTTATTAACTCCGTGTTGGGCGTTATCGTTAACGCCACCCGTTCCACCCCGTT
>OHPB01000567.1_pt1 | contig 24920 bp, 26 predicted proteins | sample 1577621 | NCBI WGS metagenome assembly OHPB01 (sample SAMEA3879577, study PRJEB24766) | human gut metagenome | biome: human-associated habitat; feature: feces | place: USA | collected 1985/1987 | reverse complement strand
TAAATATAAAATAATTACTAATAAAAATAAAATTTCTATAATTAAATCTTTTAATACCATGATTATCACATTTTTATTCTTAACAAAAAAAAGTGGTTTTATCCACTTTATATTAATATTCTTCTTAGCGTTTCATCTTTTTTTAGGAATTCTTTAATTGCTTCTTCATTTCTATAAATCATGTTGATAAAGTCCGTTATTGAAACTTCACATTTAAATGTTAAAACACCTTCATAAATATCTTCAAAAACTATTTTATTAATACGGTTTTCGACGGTTTTTATTTTATAATTGCCATGAGAAATACTATTTCTTATACCATTAATTATTGCCTTATTTCTTAAGTGATTTTCATTAAAATTTTCATAAAGTTTTATTTCATTTAATCTTATTAGTAAAGTTTTTAATTCTTCATAAATTTTATCTCTTTCTTGATATGATTTTTTTAAATTACTTTGTAAAATTGATTTAGCTTTTAAATTACCGCTTTTAGTTACTTGTAATAGACTTTGTTCATTTTTAGAAATTTTAGCATCCATTTCTGTAATTTTCTTTTTCTTACTTGCTAGTTCTATTAAAATACTATTTTTAAAGCCGTTATCCTTATTTATATATAAAACATTTATAGGGCTTAAATCAAGAGTGCTATAATCTAAACCATCACTTGGTATAAATGTATATTCATTACTATTTTCTAAAAACTTATCATTTCCATAAGAGAATATGGCTTCAAAAAGAGCAAATGATGTTGTTGCTAACTCTTCTAATCCAATTGTATCATAACTACATACAGTTTTATATTCTTCAAGAACTTTTCCATAATTAACTGTTTGATTTTCATAAGCAATTTGAAGTATTATCATATTCTTTTTTAGTGATTCTACCAAATGTTTTTTGGGATTAAGTCTACTCTCTAAATCTTTTTTCATAAATCTTATTTGATGTTCATAAGGCATATTTTTAGGGTAGTTATAATAAACATAATCAGTTATTTCTTCGATTAAATCTTCTTTTAAGGGAGTTTTTTTCCAATCAAAAGAGTAACCTTGATTAGCAAATTTCTTTTTAGCTTTCACTAGTAATCCTATAGAAGAATTTGCTTCATAAGCACTGGTAACCAAACCATCAGCTATTTTAATTATTTCATCATTTAAAGCTCCACCATCATGTTTTTCAAAACTAAAGCTCATTTTACTAAATGTTCTTAAAAAACCTTTTATTTCACTTTTAGTTTTTAATGACTTAGTTCTATTTTTATCAGGCTTATTTATTATCGCAATATCATTTTTATATTCGGTATTAGATGAGTTTAAATAATAACAATCTATGGATTTAGAAATCATGTTAATAACACTTGACATTCCAAGTGACATCATACAATTTTCAAGTTTAAATGAAATTTTCTTGTTTTCTAAATCTATAATAAATTCTCCATGTGCTAATTTATTTCTAATTAAACCAACAATTTCTTCTGGATTTTTAAATATTACTCCATCAATTTCAAAACCATCTTTTGTTTGAACGGCAACTTCTTTAACACAATTTAAGATTCCTTCATCAATGGTTTTACAAATAAAATTGTTTTTTGATCCTTCGATTAATTCTTCCTTAACAACAAATAAACTACACATTGCTAAACTGAATTTAGCCATGTAAAAATAATCTTCTTTTAATATGAAATCACTTACTTTAGAGTTCCCCATAAAACAATCAGATAAAAACATTGTATATGCTTTAATACCTCCATAAAGTAAGAAAAATGTATTAACATCCATTTTAAAACCCCCGTTTTGAGCTATATTTTAACACTTAACGAGTACATTTGTCAAATTAATTTTCATACATTTTGCCTTTACTATCTATTTGAAGTTCATATCCATATTCAAATATAAAGGAAATACTATAAATAATTAATGCGTAGACTATATCTGTTAGTTCTAATTCAGCTCCTAGATTTAACTCCATTAGTATACTACACATTACCCCATATATAAAACTAAATACAATATAAAATATTATAAAGAATGATATTTTTTTAATACGATTAATGTTATCTAAAGTAAATGGAGTATCTCCATTATGAATATTAAAGAACAATTTATACAAATTTTCAAACACTTTAGCTATACATACTATGCTAATTAAACTTCCAACTAGTAGTATTTCGGCATGGAATATTATTTCATCAAAAGAATGATTATTTATATATTCATAAGCTAGTTCTCCATATGTTGTAATACTAGCAACTTTGACATTAGATATGAGTAGGTCTGTTCCACTAATTCTGGCAGATTTACCTATGAATGGCAAAGCTAAGATCATTATGCTTATTAAAACAGCTACACCAATAAATATCTTATTTACTATGTTTGCCATTATATATATAATTTTGCTTATTAACTTCACTTTTATTTGCTTTTCTTTTTTAAATTTAACTACGCTTTCTTTTATTTCACTATCTAAAGATTCTATGTCTGTAAAGTCTTCATGTACCAAATCATTGATTTTACATTTAAATATTTCACAAAGACACATTATATTATTCATACTTGGAAAATTTTCTCCGGTTTCCCACTTTGAAACGCTTTGTCTTGATACTCCAAGTTTTTCTGCTAGATATTCTTGAGATATATTTTTTGACTTTCTAATATTTTTTAAGTTTTCACCAAATTTCATAAATACACCCTTTCTTTTTACAAAATAATTATATTATAAATTATCTAATTATTCTATCAACTTTTAAGTGCATTTTATTATTTTCTTGTCTTTATAATATCATCCTTCTTTACATTTCCTATGAGTAGTGAAGAATTTACATCATGATTTTTAAAATTATTATTAACTATCTTTTCATCATAGTTAGCATAACAATATTTACAAAAATGTTTACAGGAATTATATACACCAATGTCAACCATCTCTACACAGTTACATTTTCTTGCTTTCCAACTTTTATACTTTTTACCTGTTAATCTATATGCAAGTTCATGTGATAAACATTCCCCTTTTGTAAAACCATATTCTGTAAGATTTCGATTTTCAAAACAAGTTTGAACTTTCATATTGTTGAGTTTTGCTATTTTACTAAAATTTTTTCCAATTATTTTATAATCTTCTTCTGTAAATTTACGATACTGTAACACATTTTTGTTCTTTAAAACATTTTTATATTCATCTAGAAATGACACAATTATAGTTTCTACATATCCATTTAGTAACATACACAATTTTTTAAATGCTTTAATATGATAATCAATGTTATATTTTTCACTTAAGAATATTGGATCGTATCTTACAGAAACGTTTTCTTTGCCAATTGCTTGTGATATTTTTTTTACAGCTTCAATAACTTCTTTTTTTGAAGGAACGTTTGGTTCAATATCTCTTTTATATGGTGTTATTGTTATTTGAAATAAATATGGAATTTTAATTTTGTTTAAATCATTTAATATTGGTATTGGATTTTTAGTACAAAATAAAATTAAATCAACATCTGAAAAATTAATTCTATTTACTAACTTAGGATTAAAAGGATTTCTTACATCCACAAAACCTGCTTCTACTCTTTTAATTAACCAATTTTCGTAAAATGCTATAATATCTGTTCTTCCACTTATATTTAATATCATTTTTCATGAGTTATTATTATTGTGAAATTATATTTTTATATTCACTATAATAATTTATTTCCTTTCATATTTTTTATATTGACTTTATCAATTGTCTTTACAAGCAAATTATATTATTAGATGAAATATTTGTCAAATTAAGAAAAACTTATTGACAAACTTTAAAAAAAATATTAAGATTATACTAGCATGATACAAGTCATGCTAATAACCTGATCTCTCTTACGAATCTCAATGTGAAGAGATCAACCAAAACCCCCTGAAGGAGCCGAAAGGCTCCGTTTTTAATATATTATTTAATAAATTAAGTTGATTCTTTCATAATCTCATTTAATATGATATCATATTAATAACTAAATGTAAGGAAGTGATAATATGAGTTTTTTAGTAAGAGAAATAACTAAAGATGATAGGCAAGAACTAGAAAGTATGGCAAAGGAATTTCAAAATGCAAATGATGAATATCTTTTTGAAGGAATAAATAATTTTCAAAACATATTAGATCATTCTTTTGAAGAGTTTTTTAAATCATTAGAAAAAAACAAACATATTAGTGATACTAATCCAAATTGGGCTAATCAAACTTCATATGTTTTAGCTGATGGATTTGGAAAAATATATGGTGCGGCAAATGTAAGACATGAACTTAAAGGGAAATTATTTGAAATCGGAGGAAATGTTGGCTATGCTATTAGACCAAGTGAAAGAAAAAAAGGATATGCTACCACTTTGTTAGATTTATTATTAAATGAATTTGATAAACTGGAAATTGAAAATGCTTTAGTTACATGTCGTGAAAATAATATAGCATCTAAAAGAACTATGAATAAGTTTATTGGAAAGTCTGATACATTAGTACCATCTATGCATGAAGGTATTATGGAATATAGGTATTGGATTTATGTTAAAGATAATTTAAAAGCAAAAGAAGAGTTTACATCTAGGTAAGCTCTTTTTGTTAATCTAAGAAATCTATTTCTTTTATAATTTTAGTATAATATTCATAATTTAGATAAGATTTATTATCTAAAAATTCTTTAGCATCAATATTAGCTTGAGATAATATATTAAAATCTCTTTTTAGATTAGCGATTTTAAATGACATATCTCCACTTTGTTTAACCCCGAATAAATCGCCTTGTCCCCTTTGTTCAAAGTCCTTTTCTGCAATATAGAAGCCATCAGATGATTCTTCCATTACTTTTAGTCTTTCATTGTTAAAAGAATTAGTTACTAAATAACAATAACTTTGAATACCACTTCTTCCTACTCTACCACGTAGTTGGTGAAGTGTTGCTAGTCCAAATCTTTCGGCATTATATATAACCATCATTGTTGCATTGGGAATATCAATACCAACTTCAATAACTGTCGTAGATATTAAAATATTTATTTTATTTTCTGCAAACTCTTTCATTAATTCATCTTTTTCTTTTTGTTTTAATTTTCCGTGTAATATTTCGATCCTTACTTTATTATTGAAAGCTTTATTTAATTTTTCTTTTAGTTCCATTACGCTATTTAAATTTAGTTCATCATTTTGTTCTATTAATGGAGAAACAACAAATATTTGATGATTAAGTTTTAATTCTTCATACATTTTTAATAATACTTCTTTAATGTTTTTTTCATCTGCTATTTTAGTTATTATTTCTTTTCTAATATTTGGTTTAGTCTTTATTTGCGATAAATCTAAGTCACCATAAATAGTTAATGCGTAAGTTCTAGGTATTGGTGTTGCTGATAAATATAATACATCTGCTTCGCCATTTAACCCTTTATTTTGTAATAAGTTCCTTTGGTTTACTCCGAATCTATGTTGTTCATCGGTAATTACTAGCCCTAAATTTTTAAAATTTAAATTATCATTTAATAAAGCATGTGTACCTATAACTAAATCTATTTCTCCATTTGTTATTTGATTATAAATATTTTCTTTTTGTTTTTTGGTAATACTTCCTGTTAATAAACTGATGTTTATATCATATTCTTTAAAGTATTCTTTAATAGACTCATAATGTTGTTTTGCTAAAATTTCAGTTGGTGCCATAAATGTGGATTGATATCCAGATAGAAAGTTTGCTAAAATGGCAACAATTGCTACGATGGTTTTTCCCGAACCAACATCTCCGAGTACTAACCTATTCATCCTTTTGCTTTCTTTCATATCTTTTAAAATATCTTCAATAGTTGATAATTGATCTTTAGTTAATAAAAAATTTAGACTCGATAAAAAATCTTGGATATCATTGTCATTAAATTCTTTGGGTAGTCCTTTAGATTTTTTATTTAAACCTTTTAAATAATTAATTTTAAACATATATGTAAATAACTCTTCGTAAATAAGTTTTAATTCACTTTGTTTTATATCGTTGATCATTTTTGGTTGATGTATTTTTCTTATGGCATCATTCTTTGTTAATAGTTTATAATTTTCATTTAAATAATTTGGTATATTATCACTTAAAGATATTTTAGTTGATAAGGCACTATTTATAATATTTTCTAAACCTGAATTTTTAATGCCTTCGGTTAAATGATAAATAGGTTCAATTCTTTCTTCATCAACATTAAATTTAATATCATTGGCAGTAAATACATTTTTTATTTTAGAATATTTACCAATTATCACTATTTCTTTATCCACAGTTAGATTTCTTTTTAAAAATGATCTATTAAATATAGTAACTTTAAATTCATGATCATTATTTGTTGCAAAAAAATCTAATTTATTAAAATTTCTTTTGATATATGATACTTTTGGCACACTTAAAATTTTAGCTTTAATATAATAAGTCATTCTATCATCAGCATCTTCAATATTTATAAATTTAATAATATTATAACGGTATGGATAATATGTTAATAAATCTTCAACTGTATTTATATTAATTCTATTTAATATATTTATAGTTTTTGGGCCTACTTTTGGTAATAATTCTAAGTTCATTTTAACCTCCGTAAATATTATATCAGAAATTTTAAAAAATCGCTTGACAAATTACACTTTTTCGATTAAGATAGTAATCACCAATTCACTTAAAGAAGGCGAATTGGTGCTAGTATCACACTAGTCAACCCCTTTTTATTCTTTTAGGAGATTCCTTCGGGAGTCTCCGCTTTTTTTATACAAAAAAATAAGTGATTACTCACTTACTTTCTTATAATATTCATATCTTTTTATTGCATTTTCTTTTTGTTCTTCAAGTATTTTTGATGCAAATTCTTTATTTTTAATTTTTAAAGCATTAAATCTAACTTCATTATCTAAGAATGTTTCATATTTATTAAAATCTGGTTCTTTTGAATCAATATGATACTTTCCATCATATCTCATAAGAATTGTATAACCGCATTCTACCGCTAGTTTTTGTTCTTCACTTGATGTAGTCATACCAGTTTTTATACCATGTTCAATACATGGTGAATAAGCAATTATAATTGCTGGTCCATTATGTGCTTCAGCTTCATTGAATGCTTTAATTGCTTGCATCATATTAGCTCCGAGAGAAATTGATGCTACATAGCAATTTGGGATACATGATGCTATCTTAAATAAATCTTTTTTTATTGTTCGTTTACCAAAGTTAGCAAATTCTGCAACTGCTCCAAGTTTTGTTGATTTACTTGCTTGTCCTCCAGTATTCGAATATACTTCTGTATCTAAAACTAATATTTTAATATTTTCATTTGAGTGAAGGACATGATCTAGACCACCGTAACCAATATCATATGCCCAACCATCTCCACCAATTGCCCAGATAGTTCTAGCAGGAACATAATCAATTAAATCTTTTAATTCTTTTGGAATTAATTTATCTTCTAATTTTTCTTTAATATCCTTAGTTATTGCAAAATCATTTTCATTTTCTAACCATTTTGTGAATAATTCTTTAATATCTTCATCTGTTAAATCATCTGTTCTTAAATCAGGTGAAATACCTGTCGCTGCTAAGATTTTCTTAGCTCTAGTCGGTCCTATACCGAAAATGTAAGTTAATGCTACTTCCATTCTTTTGTTACGAGGTAGGTCTACCCCTACTAATCTTGCCATTTAATTTCTCCTTTTCTTTTGGCTTTTGTGCAAATTCAAGACTTTATCAAATTCAGCAATTTATTCTTTTTTTCATGACAATTGCCCGCTTTGGCGCCGTCCTTTATTTACACCGGGTGTTAGATTTTTTTTGATATGAGGCTTAAATACTTCCTCACCACCTGCTGATTTCCCCGCAAGTTCAGGATTTGGTTGTTTTACAAGGCTTTGCCGTTATTTCCCGCCTGGCAAATCGAAGATTTGTTCGTTCCTTTCACTTTTCGCTACAGTCACAACGGCGGTCATATTGTGTTTCGCACCTGCCGGTCTTGCTTAGCGCAAGCCCACTCTGTGCTTCACACCGGCTTACGCATCTAACCTTGTCTTTGTTTGTGTTTAGGGTTTTCGCAAATTACGGCAATTCTGCCTTTTCTTTTAATACATTTGCATTTGTCACACATTTTTTTTACTGATGATCTTACTTTCATTTTCTTTTCCTTTATATTTTTAACTTTGTGAGATGTCTTACTATTTCAGCCTGAAAGTTATACGGCCTCTGGATAAATCATACGGAGTCATTTCAACTTTTACTTTGTCTCCCGGAAGAATTCTAATAAAATTCTTTCTGATTTTACCTGATATATGTGCCAGAATTTCATGATCGTTTTCAAGTTTTACACGGAACATTGCATTCGGCATAGATTCTATTATTGTACCTTCTAGTTCTATTACGTCTTTTGCCATATTTTCCTCATTTTTCGGCTTTGTAAATCCGCCCATATACATGGAGCTATTTTAATTCTACTTGCAAAATATTTGATTGCAAGCAATTTGGAAGGTTTTTTAAGGTAACTTAATATTAATGAATGATTATTGTTTTTATAAAAATACAACACAACAAGTAAAACCGACTTTCAATAGAAACTCTTACATATTCATACTTTTAACATGTTTGTAAATTTTTATTAAGGTTTTTAATGTGCGAATTATTAATTAAATAATATGAAAATGTATAAATTTTAAAAACAATTTAAAATCTTGCAACAGAGAAAATCTCGTGCTAACATTAGATTATGCAAAAGGCTATTAATACTGTAACTATACAAAAAATGACACCTGATGACGTAGACGGAGTTATAAAGATTGAAGAGGCAGCTTACGGAGATCACCATTGGTCAAAAGCTTCATTCCTCAACGAAATAAGCAACGAACTTGCCAGATACTATTCTTTATACACACCTGACGGAATACTTGCAGGATATGCTGGCTGCTGGCACATTTTAGAAGAAGCACACATTACAACTATTGCGATTGCACCTGAATACAGAAGAAAAAATTACGGTCAAGCATTATTAAAACGCGTTATCGACGACTGTTACCTTGAAAAAATAAAATACATAACACTTGAAGTACGGGTAAGCAACACTCCGGCAATTAATCTTTACACAAAATACGGCTTCGCCTCATTCGGAACCCGCAAAGGGTATTATCAAAATAATAACGAAGATGCGCTTATTATGTGGACAAAAAACATTTTCTTTGATGAATTTAAAACGAATTACGAAAAACTGGTTGCAGATTTGGAAGGAAAAATTACCATAAATGAGTGAAGAAGTTTTAATACCAAAAATGACCAGAATTGACAAAACAAAAAGAAAGGTTAAAATACCTTTACTTAACTTTGCTGTAGTTATTTTTGGGACCCTTCTTATTATCGCATCAACGTTTGTTGATATCGGGATAAAACATTATATAATTCCTGCAAACCTTTTTTCAAACAATAACTTAGGACTTGAGGATTTCATATTCAGTTTTTACCTGATTCCGCAGGTACCGGTTATAATGTTCGTATGCGCTGTTTTAGGCAAAAGAATGTCCTTAACAAGTGTTGTATTATATATCCTAACAGGCTTATTTTTATTTCCTGTTTTTGCACTCGGAGGCGGAGTAAAATACATAGCACAATACGGATTTGGCTACATTCTTGCATATATTCCGGCAGTTTTAATCGCCGGTTCATTTTTAAACCAAAAATATTCTTTCCCAAACATGATTAAAGCTGCAATTACCGGAGTTCTGACAATTCATCTTGGCGGAATATTATATATGATTTTAATTGCGTTGATAAAACACCCCGGACACGGATTCATATCAAACTGGATATTTGCTCAAAGCGGCTTAAAAATAGTTTACGACCTTATCGCGGGTTTTATATGTATATTAATCGGAAAATATTTACATGCCGGTTTAAAGTTCATTAAAGAATAAATCTTGCAACCCCCGTTTAGATATGCTACAATGAGAGCAAAGAAGGGCGAACTTTATGAATATTTTACATATAATTTCAGATATTCCGATATTAATCGTAGTTATTGTATTTATAACATCTACAATATATTGTTTTTCAAAGTATGTTAAAACAGGTAAAAACCTTAATACCTTGATTAAGTATATGGAAGGATTTAAGAAGAACGATTTAAATTTCAGATTTAAAGAAATAGATAACTGGATGAATCAAAACCCTTATGTTTCTACTATTTGGATGGAATTTAAAAACACGCTTGTATTTTCAGAATCTATCGCATTAAAATCAGGCGGCAGCGATTTGAAGTATCAAGATGTATCATCTACGGTCCAGAATGTACAGACAACCTCTGACCCATTGTACTTCTTTAACGAAGAAACATTAATAACCTCAAAATTCAATTTCAAAATGATACAAACAATTCCAACCGTTCTAACAGGTTTTGGTCCGTTATTTACTTTCTTAAATATTGCAATTGCATTTGGTAAAATCGACTTTTCTACTCAGGAAAAAACAATCGCATCTGTTTCAAGCTTTATGGTAAGTATGCAAACCGCGGCATTAGTATCAGTAATCGCTGTAGGATCTTCGCTTGTTTACCTTATGATTGAAAGAATTATGTATAACAAATTATGCAAAACTCCGTTAACAAGAATCCAGGAAATTATGGGCGGATTATTTGCAAGTATTTCTGCTGAGAAATTCTTATATGAACTTCTAAGAGAATCAAAGGTTCAAAACAATTCTACATCAAATCTTATGTCAGAAATTCCGGCAGAATTTAAAACAGCATTCAACGCAAGTATGGCAACAAACCTTGTACCGTATCTTGAAAACCTGATATTCGGGCTGAACCAATTAAATAAACAGCTGAAAGAATCTTTGAAAGAAAAGAAAGCTTCAGATGTTGTAGATGAATTATTCTAAGGATAACAAATGGGAGTAAAATTCAGAGGACAACAAAATAACGGAGATTCAGAAGGAAATATTTTCTGGGTTACAATGGCAGACTTATTACTAGGTTTGGCTATTATTTTCATAACGTTGTTCGTACTTGCAATGACCGGATTTTCCCAACAAACTATTCAACAACAAAAAGTTCAAATGGAGGTGTCTGAAAAAATCGGGAAAGAATTAAAAGGAGCCGATGTCAATGTTGATATTGATAAAATGACAGGCGACTTAAAAATTTCAGACGTTGAGCTATTTGAATTAAGCAGTTATGTGCTTTCCGATAACGGCAAAAAATTATTGGACAAACTTGCTCCGATTTATATTAATTCAATATTTGCGGATAAAGAATTATCAGAACAAATTCAGTATATAATAATACAAGGACACACGGATTCACAGATGTTTGCAGGTGTAAATTCAAAAGATGAACAATTCTTAAAGAATATGGATTTGAGTTTAAAACGTGCGAACGCGGTTGCTGAATATATTTTCAAAACAAATTATGACAAGCAGTATTCTGAACAATTTAGAAAAATTGTCGTTGTAGAAGGAAAGAGTTATAATGAGCCTGTACTAGTTAACGGCATCGAAGACTTTGACAAAAGCAGACGTGTTGAATTAAAATTAAAAGTAAAAGACTGGAACGTATCAACAGCATTGGGATTAAAGAAAGATTAAAAACATGATAGACACTAACAATATATTAGAAACCATAAATATGATTAAGTTATACAATCTTGATATCAGAACCGTAACTCTTGCATTAAGCCTTAGAGATTGTATAGATAAAGACATTGACGTTGTTTGCGATAATATCTATAACAAGATAAAAAAGTATGCAAAAAACCTTGTAGAATACGCTGATGAATTGGCTGATGAATATTCTATACCGATTATCAACAAAAGAATTGCGGTTACACCGATTTCTTTTATCGGCGAATCCTGCACAAACCCTGATTACGTAAAAATAGCAAAAACGCTTGATAAAGCGGCAAAAGAAGTTGGAGTAAACTTTGTCGGCGGATTCTCGGCATTGGTTGAAAAAGGCTGCACAAAAGGTGATAAGTTACTAATTGAAAGTATTCCTGAAGCTCTTGCTCAGACAGAGTGCGTGTGTTCTTCAATTAACCTTGCATCTTCAAAAGCAGGAATAAATATGGATGCTGTTTTGAAAATGTCAGAGATTATAAAAAAAGCCGCAGAATTAACAAAAGAGCAAGACGGTATAGGAGCCGCAAAACTTGTAGTATTTTGTAACGTTCCGGGAGATAACCCGTTTATGGCAGGTGCTTTTTGCGGAATGGGTGAACCTGAATGCGCATTAAACGTTGGAGTTTCCGGGCCGGGGGTTGTAAGGGCTGCAGTTGAAGCTCTTCCTGAAGGTGCTGATATGAGTGAACTGGCTAACAAAATTAAAGAAATTGCGTTTAAAATAACATCAACAGGTGAGCTTGTCGGTAGAAAACTTGCAAAAAGACTTGATATCCCGTTTGGGGTAATCGATCTTTCTTAAGCTCCAACACCGGCACCCGGTGACAGCGTTGCTGGGATTTTCCAGGCTATGGGCTTAGAACATGCCGGCGCTCACGGAACAACAGCCGCATTAGCTATGCTTAATGATGCGGTCAAAAAAGGTGGCATTATGGCAAGTTCACACGTTGGCGGTTTATCTGGCGCATTTATCCCAGTCTCAGAAGATGCCGGTATGATTGAAGCCGCAGAAAAAGGTTATTTAACATTTAATAAACTTGAAGCAATGACATCTGTCTGCTCAGTTGGACTTGATATGATTGCAATTCCTGGCAAAACCCCGGCAGATACAATTGCCGGAATTATCGCTGATGAAATGGCTATCGGTATGATTAACAAAAAAACAACCGCCGTAAGAATTATCCCTGCATCAGGCAAAGATGTGGGAGATAAAATTTCGTACGGCGGACTTTTAGGAGAAGCACCTATTATGCCGGTGAATGAATTATCTTCAACAAAATTTGTAAAAAGAGGCGGACGTATTCCTGCCCCTATCCATAGCTTAAATAATTAAAAAGAAAGATACAAAAATGAGTAAGCAAAATTCTATTTCAAAATTTGATAACAGTTTAACCGAGTTTCTAATCAATGCACTGGCTGATAAATACGGAGATGCAAAATCATACGCATATCGTTATAATAATCTAAAAGTTTTTATGGACCCAAAGAAAATGTCACAACCGCATTTTTATGTACAAATCGGAATTTCCGAAGCCTGTTTTTCTATAACTGACGGTAAAAAAATAGAAGGCGGATTAGGCAACGAAGACGGATACGTAAAAAGATGGGCTGATCGCGCAAATATTCATAAAGAACTTGAAGCCCACTGGAAAATTCTAAAAGAAGCAATTGCCGCAGAACAAGAAGATGATGCAACTAAGAAATCAACTGCAACAGTCAAACTTAGAAGAGCTGAATCCGCTAATGCAAACCTTAACGTCGATATGACCGGTACCGGTATTGATAAATCAAAACGTCAAGATATAGAACGTAAAAAAAACCGATTCTCAGGATTTAAAAAAGATATTGACAAAGACAAGAAAGATACATAAAAAGGATTTATATGAAAACATTACATGAATTAGCAATAAAATTGCAGGATTACATTATCAAATCACAATCTGATGCCCATAACGAAACTAACATGAACGTCACAAAATACAACAACCTTAAACTGCGTATGGAAACGACATACCACTATCCGAATGTGATTGTATGTATCGGTATTTCAGAAGCAATATTTAATATTGCAGACGGGACAAAAACAGACGGCGGACTCGGACCTGATGAAAAATATGTAAGAAAATGGCTTGGTAGCAGTACTGTCATTGCAGATTTAAAAGAAATTTATATTGCAATGAGCGAACTTATTAAAGCTCAAGATGAAAGTAAAGCTATTAAAATCGAAGGCGAAGCCGACGAAGTTAAAAAAGATGCACCAAGAAAAAATAGAATTAAAGACCTGCTAACAGGAGAAATGGCTATGTCTTTGGAAGGTGAGCCGGCAGAAGGTGAAGGAGAAGATGTTGAACTTATGACAATGGAAGAAGATGTCAAAGAAAGAACACACGAATCACCCGTTGAAACCGGAGTAGACAATGGACCGGAAACTGTTGAACAGGTAAAAAAAGGGTTAAAAGATTATTTAAAATCTATGTTTCGCAGAATTTAACAGCCTAAAACGGATACACCAAAGTGAAAACAACAATTTATGCAATAACAGATTCCCACCAGGAAAGCCGAAATTTAAGCAGGCTTTTGAGCGGAATATATAATTTTGAAAAAGATTCAAAAATTCCATTTATAATACTTGATTGCGGGGATTTGTTCAAAGGAATTTACAACAAAGAATTATCAGTTAATGCGTATTTAAAAATAAAAAAACTTCTCCCAAATTCTGAAATATTTATAACAATCGGCAACAATGATTTTGGGTTTAAAAAAGCGGATTTTGAGTACTTAAAAAATACAATAAACAAATTTGAAACTGCGGGAATAAACGTTGTATGTGCAAACATTTCAGATAGTAAAACCAACAAAAAAGCCGACTGGGTTGAAGAATATAAAATTCTGAAAATTAATGGTCAAAAAATCCTTATAACAGGTTTTTGCCTGAACAATTCCTGTGCAAAAAAATTCAATTGTGAGCTTATACCGCCGGAAGAATGTTTTATAAATCTGATAAAATCAGTAAAAGAAAATTATGATAAAATCATTGTTCTAAATCATCACTGGTATCCGTATAGTAAAAAACTTATTGAAACCGCCGGACAAAACGGAATAAAAATAGATTTGATAATCGGCGGGCACGAGCATTCACCAATAACTCCGGACTTTGAAAATAACATTTTTTATCCGCTGTCATTTGCCAGAACAATGTATAAAATGACACTTGAAAAGGTTTTAAATAATATTGAAGAAATTCCGGCAGAAGGTTTGGAATTTATCCCACAGTTAGAAACCCCGATAGTTGAATATGAAAGAAAAACCGAATTAAAAGAACCTGTTGCAAAACGGGTGCTAAATCTTACAAAACGGTATTCTGATCCGTGTCCTTTAGGTACATTTATATCAGATAACATGAAAAAAGCAGGCAATACAGAGATTGCATTTCACTCAACAGGGTTCACTATGTACCCTCTAAGGCTGGAAGACAGCAGCACAATTACAAAATACGATATCGAAAAAGTCATATGTGCAGACTGCAGTATTGAAAAAGTAGACATATCAGCTGCTGAATTAAAAAAAGTTTTTGAAAACGCTGCAACATATCGAATGCTCAAAGACCGCGGAAACGCAAGATTTGTACAGTGTTCGCAAAATATATCAGTTACTGCAAAATTCCAAGAAAATAATACATACAAAATTCTACAAATAAATATTGATGGAGAAAATTTGCTTGATGAAAACCAAAACCCGATAAATCCTGATAAAAGATTCAGCTGCACAATTGATCCTTACATAGGTTCAGGAGAACAGGGATTTGAAGTTTTAAAAAATCTGCCAAAAGAAAAAGTTTTAATAAATAATCATGAAGTTAAAATTAACGAACTATTTTATAATTCACTAATAGAAGCTGATAAAAATTTTGACGGAAACTGCGAATATCCCAGTTTTAAATTTATCGACAAATAATCTAAAAAGTGGCAAAAATAAAAGATTTATGGTATAATCGGGCTATATACGTTTAAAAAGGAGATTTATCATGCACACAGAAGAAAGAACCTTTCTTGCCGTAAAACCTGATGGAGTTCAAAGAGGACTAATCGGGGAAGTTATTAAAAGATTTGAAACAAAAGGCTACAAAGTTATCGGTTTGAAAATGATTCAAGTTACTGATGAACAAGCCAGAGCACACTACGCAGAGCACGAAGGTAAACCTTTCTATCCAAGGTTAATCAAATACATCCAAAGCGGTCCGATTGTTGCTATGGTTGTTCAGGGTTACAATGCAGTAGCCGGCGCAAGACATATGATGGGTTCAACTGACCCTGATACCGCTGAAGTTGGTACAATCAGAGCAGATTTTGCCCAAGTAAAAGAATATAATATCGTTCACGGCTCAGACAGCGTTGAAAGCGCAGAAAGAGAAATTAAAATCTATTTCAATGAAAACGAGCTTTTCACAAATGGAAAATGTATGTCTGAACTTGTAATCGAAAGTCTTGATGCTGACAGCTAAAAACTTTTTATATTTTAAAGAGGCGCAAGCTAAAGCTTGCGCCTCTTTTTTACCCTTATTCAATGCCATATTTCTGTTCATGATATAATCAACTTATGAACGAAAAAGATTATTTTAATTACGAACTTATACACGAAGATGCGCAAACCGGAGCCAGAGCAGGGATTTTAACAACCCCGCACGGAAAAATTGAAACTCCGATATTTATGCCTGTCGGTACAAATTCTGCAGTAAAATCACTAACCTGTGATCAAATAGAAAATACAGGTGCTCAGATTATTCTTGCAAACTCTTACCATTTGTATCTAAGAGCAGGAACAAAAAGAATAAGAGATTTTGGCGGGATTCACGGCTGGATGAACTGGGATAAGCCTGTTTTAACCGATTCCGGTGGGTTTCAGGTATTTTCACTTGCTCATTTAAGAAAAATAACTGAAGACGGGGTTGAATTCCGTGATCCAAAAGACGGCACCAAACACTTTATTTCGCCTGAGGTTTCTATGGAAATCCAGCAGGATATCGGGGCTGACATTATGATGGCATTTGATGAGTGTGCTCCGTATCCTTGTGATTACGATACTGCAAAAGCTGCAATGGAGCGTACTCACAGATGGCTTGAAAGATGTTTTAAAGCAAAAACCAATCCGAAACAAGCCCTCTTTCCGATTGTTCAAGGTGCATTTTTTGATGATTTAAGGCAGGAAAGCGCAAGAGTAATTTCTACATTTGACGCTGTAGGTTATGCAATCGGAGGGCTAAGTGTTGGGGAATCTAAGGATATTATGAATCACTTTACAGAATTCACTGCCCCGCTATTACCTAAATATAAACCACGTTACTTGATGGGTGTCGGAACTCCGGAAGATTTACTTAACGGAATTAAACACGGTATTGATATGTTTGATTGTGTTCTTCCAACACGAAACGCACGCCACGGCTCGTTTTTCACCTGGAACGGTAAAGCAAATATTAAAAACGAAAAATTCAAAGATGATCACGCACCACTTGTTGAAGGATGTGACTGCTATGCTTGCCGCAACCATTCCCGCGCATATATAAGACACCTTTGGAAATGCCAGGAATCTACCGCATCAACACTTTTATCTATCCATAACATAAAATTCCTGATTGATTTTGCAAAACAATGCCGCAAAGCAATTCTTGAAGATCGTTATGGTGATTTTTACGCACAGCATTATAACAATCTTATAGGAAAACCGTAAAATTACGATTTTTTCTCACTTATACTGCTTTTTGAGCGCAATTTTCTATGGTAAGTAATTGCAAACCTGTGCGCTTCATCTCTTATTCTCTGAATAAGAAATAATGCGCTGGATTCACGCGGTAATAAAATTGACTCAGATTCGCCCGGCAGAAAAACCTCTTCCTGACGTTTTGCCAAACTTACAAAATCTATTCCCGAAACTCCCATAGATGCAACAATTTGCATAACACTTGAAAGCTGACCTTTACCACCGTCAATTATAATCAAATCAGGCTTTTCCCAACCTTTTTCACCTAAACGAGCTAAACGGCGGGTTAAAACCTCCTTCATTGATAAAAAATCATCAGGTTTACCTTCTGTAGTCTTAATCTTAAATTTTCTATACTCGGATTTTTTACTCAAACCGTTTATAAAAGTTACCATAGAAGCTACAGTGTTAGTTCCCTGAATATGCGAAATATCGTAACATTCCATTCGGTAAGGGAAATTATTTAGTCTGAGTTTTTCTTTCAAATAAGAACCTATATTATTAAAATCTTCATTAATCTTTGACATTTTTGAAAGCTTAGCATTATCCAGTACAACTTTTGAATTTTTATCCGCAAGCATTTGAAGCTCTTTCCCTTGCGCGGATTTTCCGTAACTTATTTTAACTTTTTTACCGGAAATTATATTCAGCCATTCTTCATATAAAGCCTTATCCCCAACAGCTTCCAGCTCATTTGATACAATTTTATCAGGAAACTCAAGCGACAAGGTATTGTAATATTCTTTGAAAAATGTTGCAAAAAACTCCGTTTTATCATCTTGCTCAACCTCGTAGGTAAAATCTTTTTTATCAATCAAACGACCTTCTCTAACCATCATAATTACAATAGCAAGAATGCCATCCTCGTGTTGAAGCGATATAACATCTTCATTCAATTTGGTGTTTTCATATACAACTTTTTGTTTTTCAAGAGTTTTTTTCAAATCCAGATAACTATCTCGCAGCCTTGCAGCTTTTTCAAATTGTTCGGAATCTGAATATTTCTGGATTTGCACCATTAATTGACTCATCAATTCAGACTGTTTACCGGATAAAAACAACTCAGCCTGCTGCACAATTGCTTTATACTCTTCACTTGTAACAAGATTTTGGCAGGGTGCAAGACATTTTCCTATATGATAATAAAGGCAAGGTCTTGATTTGAACTTCGGAGTTTTGCATTGTTTTAACGGAAATATTTTTTTCAAAAAATCAAGCGTTGAATGCATTGCTCGAATATCTGTATAAGGACCGTAATATCTGCCTTTTTCCGGGTTCATATTGCGTTTGCGCACAATCGAAATCCGCGGAAAATCTTCATTTGTGATAAGAAAATACGGATATTTTTTATCATCTTTCAATAAAATATTATATTTAGGCTTATGTTTTTTTATCAAATGACTTTCTAAAATCAAAGCCTCAACTTCGGTATTTGTAATGATATATTCCAAATGATCAATCTGAGAGACCAAAACATTAACCTTAACACTATCATGATGTTTCCGGTTAAAATAAGACATAACACGGCGTTTAAGAATTTTAGCTTTTCCAACATAAATAATCTCATTGTCGGAATTATAGTAAATATAACACCCCGGCAATGATGGTAAAAGCTTCAAACTTTCTTTCAACTTATCATTCATACACAAATTATATCATATTGAGAAAAAAGTATCAAAACCAATCAATTATCCTGATACAAAAAAAGGATGGACAAATTTGTCCACCCTTTTCAATATTATTATTTGCTACAATTATTCTTTAACATATTCAGCATCAATAACATCATCATCATTGTTGCTGCTATTTGCTGAAGAGCTTGATGAAGCACTTTCAGAATTTGCACTTTGAGCTTCTCCGCCTTCTTTTTGGACAGCTTCATAAGCTTTTTGAGAAATTCCGAACATTGTTTGCTGCAATTCTTCTGATAATTTTTTCAAATCATCAGTTGATTTGTTTTCATCAAGAGCTTTTTGTAATGCAGCTTTCTGTTCTTCTAATTTAGATTTGTCAGCAGCATCAATTTTGCCTTCAAAATCTTTCATGATTCTATCAGCAGAAGCCACTAAACTTGAAGCATTGTTTTTAACTTCAGCCTCTTCTTTTTTCTTTTTATCATCAGCAGCGTTAGCTTCAGCTTCTTTAACCATTTTGTCGATATCCTGTTCAGATAGGTTAGAAGAATTTGTGATTGTAATTTTTTGTTCTTTGTTAGTTGCTTTATCTTTAGCTGAAACATTTACAATACCGTTAGCATCAATATCAAATGTAACTTCGATTTGAGGAATACCGCGCATTGCAGGAGCAATACCTTCAAGTCTGAACATACCTAAAGATTTGTTATCTCTTGCCATTGGTCTTTCACCTTGAAGAACCTGGATATCAACAGCTGTTTGATTATTTTCTGCAGTTGAGAATACCTGAGATTTTGAAACAGGAATTGTAGTATTACGAGGAACAAGAGGAGTCATAACGCCGCCTAATGTTTCAATACCCAAAGTTAACGGAGTTACGTCTAACAATACGATATCCTTAACTTCGCCGGCTAATACACCCGCTTGAACTGCAGCACCAACTGCAACAACTTCATCAGGGTTTACAGATTGATTAGGTTCTTTACCTGTGTAATCTTTAACCATTTTTTGCACAGCTGGAATTCTTGAAGATCCGCCAACCAATACAACTTCATCTATTTCAGATTTTGAAATACCGGCATCTTGAATAGCTTGTTCAACAGGTTTTTTACATCTTTCTAACAAGTCAAAACATAAGTCTTCAAATTTAGCTCTTGTTAAATTCAAGTCTAAGTGTTTTGGACCGTTAGCATCAGCAGTAATAAACGGTAAATTGATATTAGTTTCAAATACAGATGATAATTCACATTTAGCTTTTTCAGCAGCTTCTTTAACACGCTGCATAGCTTGTTTGTCACCTGTCAAGTCAATACCTTCTTGTTTTTTGAATTCTTCACAAATCCAGTCCATAACTTTTTGGTCAAAATCATCACCGCCTAAGTGAGTATCACCTGAGGTTGATAAAACTTCGTGAACACCATCACCGATTTCCAATACAGAAACATCAAAAGTACCACCGCCTAAGTCAAATACTAAAACTTTTTCAGCTTTTTCTTTTTCCAAGCCGTAAGCCAAAGCTGCAGCTGTAGGTTCGTTCACAATACGTAAAACATCTAAACCTGCAATTTTACCCGCATCTTTTGTAGCCTGTCTTTGAGCATCGTTAAAGTATGCCGGAACTGTAATAACCGCAGATGTAACCTTTTCACCTAGATAGCTTGAAGCATCATCTGCTAATTTTCTCAAAATCATAGATGAAATTTCTTGCGGAGTGTAATCTTTTCCATCAATATTTACTTTATAATTTTCACCCATATGTCTTTTTATTGATGCAATAGTTTTATCAGGGTTAACAATAGCCTGACGTTTTGCAAGCTGCCCTACAAGTCTTTCACCTGTTTTAGAAAACCCTACAATTGAAGGGGTTGTTCTTGAACCTTCAGCGTTAGCAATAACTGTAGGTTTACCGCCTTCCATAACCGCAACTACTGAGTTTGTTGTACCCAAGTCAATACCAATTGTCTTTGCCATAGTTTTTATCTCCTTTACTTAAATAATTCACATTATTCTATAATACTGTTATAACATTGATTTTTGAAAAACCTTAAAAAATAAACAAAAAATTAACAATTGCGAAATTTTGACAAGGACAAAACAAACTCATACGAAAAAAGCTGTGTTGAAGAGTTAATCAAACAATTGATTTTTTAATATTTTAATGCAATTATAATTTTATGATATACAATGACAATGAGAGAAAGCCCCAGTTATGGCTTGGCGGAGCACATTTTATAAATGACGTTTACACAGGATTTCTTAATCCAATTATGCCTTTTATTGCAGAACAGGTAAAAATTTCTATGCCGGTCGCTACAATAGTTCTAAGCTGCTCCCATATTTTTTCATCACTATTACAGCCTTATTTCGGATTTTTCGCCGATAAAATGAGAAAACGTGCCTTTGTTTTCTGGGGATTGCTATTTACCGCAACATTTATCTCACTTGTTCCTGCAACATCAAAAATCCACTTAATGATATTATTTATAATTCTTGGAAGCCTTGGATCAAGCCTATTTCACCCACAGTCACTCGGGTTTGTCGTAAAATTTTCAACCGGTGACACGGTTAAAAATATGGGAATATTTATTGCAATGGGAACACTAGGATTTTCAATGGGACCGTTATTATCATCCAGCATTGCTCAATATTTTGGGCTTGCTAAAATGCCGTTTTTATCAATACTTGGGATAGTTTGGGCTATACTTATGTTTTCATGTGTGCCTAAATTTTCAAACACTCCGGCTCCTAAATCAAATATAAATTTAAAAAATGCATTTCTTGATATTTTAACAAACAAGCAATTAAATATTTTAAACATCATAGCAATGCTAAAATCGCTTATAACAACATCTTGTTCTATATTACTGCCATTTTTATGGAAATCTATGGGATACTCAAAAGTCCAAATTGGAACAGCACTTTTCTTTTTCTTATTTTTAGGAGGAATTGCTTCATTATTAAGTCCAAAACTTGAAAAGAAAATAGGAACAGCAACAGTATTTTATATATCAATGATTGCAACATTGCCAATGATGCTTTTGTACATGCTAACCTATAAAACCATGCCGCAAATAGCATTTGTAATATTTGCGCTAATGGGTTTTGTAACAATGTTCGCAGCTCCAATTACAATGAGCATGGCACAAAAAGTTTTACCCGAATATAAAAGTATTATCGGCGGATTTATAAACGGTTTTTCTTGGGGAGTTGTCGCAATTGCAATGTCAATTATAGGGTTCATAGCCCAAGCAACAAGCATCGTTCCCGTACTTGTTGTAATCTCTGTAATTCCAGCAATATGTTCTATATTGGTTAAATATCTATTTAATAAATCCAAAAATTAACCAACTAATGATAAATATTTAGAACTTTCTCTGGACTCATTTTTTGAAAACAACGATCTAAAAGAACTTACAAGGTTTTTAAGAAAACCTGAATCATTATTTGAAACTTTACTATCAACACTAACATGCCCAAAAACTTCAGTTAAATTAGCCTTAGCAGTCTGATTTTTAACAGAACTGTTCATATTAGAAGTTTTAGTAGCATCAAAATATCCAATAGATGAAACTAGCATTTTAAACCCCAGTTAATCTTTACCCTCAAACATATTATAATAAAAATTCTATAAAATCAAGGATAAAATTGCTTAATATTACAAAATAATTAAGCAAATAATTTATTCAGGATACTTATATATACAAAGGAAAAATATGAATATTCAAAATTATAAAATCAGATATACCCCTAATTTTCAAGCGTTACATGTTGCAGACTGTAACCAATTAAAACTGTATAAAATTACGTCAAATAGTGATTTAAAATTTCTAAAAGCCCTGCCATTTAATATAAAAATGGAAAACTTAATGCCAAAACTTAGCAAAGATGAGTATTCAAGATGGAACGAAATGCTTGAATATGCCGTAGATAATGCTCAAAAATCAGGCAACACAACATATATTGAAACATTTAAAGACAAAATTTGCGGGATAATAACCTTCACCCCCGGGAACAACACCAAACTTGATTGCATTTGTACATGGCCAATAGAATTTGGACAAAAAGTGAAACTTGCAGGACAAACCCTCTTTTATCAAATGTTTTCAGATTTTCAAAAACTAAAAGGGAAAAAAATAAAACTTGAAGCTATAACAAATGGTCCATACGATACAATTTCAAAATACGAAAAACTCGGATTTAAAGCAACTTCGAACGTTCACCCGACAAAAACAGAGATGGAAATAACCGCCCCAAAAATAAAAGATATGCTAAAAGAATTATCAAATATTCTTGAGTATAAAAATAGTTCAAATGAACAAATAGACTTATTTGAAAGTATAAATATGTAAAAATTTGTAATAACTATTGGAGATAACTGTTGCAGGCAGCAAAAAAAGATGGAATCAATATCGCTATCAATTCCATCATTAAAATTAGATGTCGGCAACTATGCTATAGCTCTTGCTGAGCTTTGCGAAGCTTAGAGATATAGTATCCCGAAAAAGCCTTTCTTCTTTTTCGGGTGTATCGTAGATAACTGTTGCTGACAGCATAACAAAAAAGAGAATCAAACCCTTTGTTCAATTCTCTTTTTTAAAATTAGATGTCGGCAACTAGTTATCTTCCCAGGGGGTGGCCCCCCAAGTATTGTCACCACTATGAGTCTTTACGACCGTGTTCGGGATGGGAACGGGTGTTTTCCTCACGTTTGGTCACCGACAAACTCGTGATTCGTGCTTCGCACACTCAAAATTGCATAATGATTATAAACTTCGTAATCATCCTTTTTTGCTTCGCCATTCTTAGCTCCTGTGGAGTTTACTCTCGTAAACTCTTACGTCGCTATATCATGTTCCGTGTCCTGCCAGTCTTGCTTATCGCAAGCCTGCTCCGACACTTCACATCGGCTTCGCTTTCTAGGAAAAGCCCTCGTCCGATTAGTAATGCTCGACTGAAAATGTTGCCACTCTTACATCTGCATCCTATCAACGTGGTAATCTGCCACGGGACTTACTAGCTTGTGCTATGAGAGATCTCATCTTACGGTGGGCTTCGTACTTATATGCTTTCAGCACTTATCCGCTTGGAACACAGCTACCGGGCGTTTACTCTTGGCAGAATAACCCGTACACTGGAGGTCCCCTCTTCCCGGTCCTCTCGTACTAAGGAAGACTCCGTTCAAATCTCTTGCGCGTATACCGGATATGGACCGAACTGTCTCACGACGTTCTGAACCCAGCTCGCGTGCCGCTTTAATGGGCGAACAGCCCAACCCTTGGAACGTACTACCGCTCCAGGATGCGACGAGCCGACATCGAGGTGCCAAACCTCCCCGTCGATGTGGACTCTTGGGGGAGATAAGCCTGTTATCCCCGAGGTAGCTTTTATCCGTTGAGCGACGGCAATTCCACTCTCATACCGCCGGATCACTAAGCCCTACTTTCGTACCTGCTCGACCTGTCGGTCTCGCAGTCAAGCTCCCTTCTGCCTTTACACTCTGCGAATGGTTTCCAACCATTCTGAGGGAACCTTTGGACGCCTCCGTTACTCTTTCGGAGGCGACCGCCCCAGTCAAACTGCCCATCTGACACTGTCCGAAACCCGGCTTACGGCATCTCGTTAGAACTCCAATAACACAAGAGTGGTATCCCAAGGTTGACTCCATGAAGACTGGCGTCCTCACTTCTCCGTCTCCCACCTATCCTGTACATATGTTATCAAAATCCAATGTCAAACTACAGTAAAGCTCTACGGGGTCTTTCCGTCCTATCGCGGGTAATGTGCATCTTCACACATACTACAATTTCGCCGGGTCCCTTGTTGAGACAGTGCCCAAGTCGTTACGCCATTCGTGCGGGTCGGAACTTACCCGACAAGGAATTTCGCTACCTTAGGACCGT
>OHPB01000563.1_pt1 | contig 25103 bp, 24 predicted proteins | sample 1577621 | NCBI WGS metagenome assembly OHPB01 (sample SAMEA3879577, study PRJEB24766) | human gut metagenome | biome: human-associated habitat; feature: feces | place: USA | collected 1985/1987 | reverse complement strand
TAAAAGATTTATAAATAAGGCGGCGGTTAAAATTTAACCGCCGCCTTTTATTTTTTAAATAATCAAAAATTATTCAACTTCGATTGCTCCAACCGGGCAAGCATCTGCAGCTTCTTTAACTGCATCAATATTATCAGCAACAGCTGATTCATTAACTACTGCTTTGTCTTCGATTGAAAATACTGCGTCGCAAATTGATTCACAAGCGCCGCAACCAATACAACTGTCATTAACTTTAACTGCCATTTTAATTCTCCTTATTTTTTATTGCGTGAACCTTATTTCACAATAAGATTATATAACAAAATTTAAAAATAGCCAACTTTTAAATTTTTATATTAAAACCAATCTCTGATCAATCCCGCAATAGTGTCAAAACCTTCTAATTCACCCAGATTACCTTGAGGCGGCAATAATTTTGAATACATAATAACAGGAACTTTTTCTCTGGTATGATCTGTTCCGGCTACCGTCGGATCACAACCATGATCAGCCGTAATAATAAGTAAATCGTATTCCTCCATAGCTTCAATAATCGGGGCAACGTAACTGTCAATTTCTTCAATAGCATGCCCATATCCTGCCGGATCATTTCTATGTCCGTATAGCATGTCTGTATCTACAAGATTTGTAAAAATTATTTCTTTATCATTATATTTTTTATCTTTGATATATGCGATTTCTTCTAACGGAAGCTCTCTTTTCACAGCCTTCAGGGTCAATTCAAGCCCTTCTTTGTTTGAACCGGTGTGAATAGCATGGGTTATTCCTGATTTTGAAAAAATATCTTCAATTTTACCAATACCAATAACCTTGCCGCCATTATCTTTAATTTCATTTAGCAGAGTAGGAGCAACCGGTTCAATAGAATAATCCCTTCTATCTTTAGAAATCCTAACCGGTTTGCCGTCAATAATTTTATAAGGTCTTGCAATCACTCTTGAAACATAATAATCATCTTCTGTTAAAATTTGTCTTGCAATTTTACACCAGTCATATAAAGTTTCTAACGGAATCAAATCCGTATCAACAGCGATTTGGAATACGCTGTCTGCGGAGGTGTAAACAATCGGGAATTTAGTATTATGATGTTCTTCATTTAACTCTTCAATAATAGCAGTTCCGCTTGCCGGACGATTCGCAAGAACCCCGCCGCAATTTGTTTTTTGAATAAATTTCTCAATAAGTTCAGGCGGGAACCCATTAGGAAATGTTGCAAAAGGTCTGCCCAAAGTTATCCCGGCAATTTCCCAATGACCGGTTGTTGTATCTTTACCTTTTGATTTTTCAACCAGAGTCCCAACAGTTGCTATAGGGTTTTCAACTTTATTTATCCCCATGAAATCCTGAATATTCCCCAACCCCATTTTTTCAAGATTAGGAACATTAAGTCCATTATTATACTCACAAACATGCTTTAATGTATTACATTCCGGGACATCTCCAAAGTCTCGGCAATCAGGCATTGCGCCGATTCCCATTGAATCAATCACCATTATTATTGATCTTACCATATTAACTTCCCCCTTTGTCCGTATTCTACCATGAATCAACTGTTTAAAACAATAAATTTTGCACCCGTAAAAGTTGCTTTTTACGAGTGTTTGTAATACATTTGTTTTGTATAAACATGCTACTTTACAAAGGAGGAAGCTATATATGGAAACTTATGGTATTGAAAAATTTGGTATTATCGGACCAAAAGCAGTTTACCGCAATTTGTCACCTGCACAATTGACAGAAGCTGCATTACGTTTAGGCGAAGGCTCATTGAGCAACACCGGTGCGTTGGTTGTTACAACAGGCAAATACACCGGACGTTCTCCTAAAGACAAATTTATCGTTGACACTGACAGTGTTCACAACGAAATCGCATGGGGTAAAGTTAACCGCCCTATCAGCAGAGAAAAATTCAATGCAATCAAAGGAAAAATTGCATCTTACTTACAAAACCGTGAAGTATTTATTTTCGATGGTTTTGCAGGTGCAGACAAAACTTACACTCAAAAATTCCGTGTAATTAACGAATTAGCAAGCCAAAACTTGTTCATTCACCAATTATTAATCAGACCTACAGCTGAAGAATTATCAAGCTACGGCGAACCTGATTACACAATTCTTTGTGCTCCTGGATTCAAATGTGATCCGGAAGTTGACGGCGTAAACTCAGAAGCTTGTATCGCTATTGACTATGAAGCACACGAAATCATCATCTGCGGCTCTAGATATGCCGGTGAAATCAAAAAATCAGTATTCGCAACAATGAACTACGTTATGACTAAGAAAAACGTACTTCCTATGCACTGCTCAGCTAACATGGATCCTGAAACTCATGAAACAGCTGTATTCTTCGGTTTATCAGGAACAGGTAAAACTACATTATCAGCTGACCCTTCAAGAAAATTAATCGGTGATGATGAACACGGTTGGTCACCTGACGGTGTATTCAACTTCGAAGGCGGTTGCTATGCAAAATGTATCCACCTATCAGAAGAAAATGAACCTGATATCTTCAACGCTATCAAATTCGGTTCATTGGTAGAAAATGTTGTTATGGATCCTGAAACAAGAGAATTTGATTTTGAAGACGGTTCATTAACTGAAAACACTCGTGTAGGTTACCCGGTAAACTACATCAACAACGCTCAAATTCCTTCAAAAGGCGGAATTCCGAAAGTTGTTATTTTCTTAACAGCTGATGCATTCGGCGTATTACCTCCAATCTCAAGATTAGACAAAAACGCTGCTATGTACCACTTCGTAACAGGTTTCACTTCTAAATTAGCTGGTACCGAACGTGGTATTACAGAACCTGTACCTACATTCTCAACATTATTCGGCGAACCATTCATGCCAATGGATGCTTCTGTTTATGCTGAAATGCTAGGTGACAAACTTGACCAATACGGAACTAAAGTTTACTTAGTTAATACAGGTTGGGCAGGCGGCTCTGCTTCTTCAGGTGCAAAACGTATGAAATTATCATACACTCGTGCAATGGTATCAGCAGCATTGAACGGTTCGTTCGACAACGTTGAGTTTAAACACCACGATGTATTCAACGTAGATTTTCCTACATCTTGTCCGAATGTTCCTGATGAAATGCTTGATGCCAGAGGAATGTGGGCTGATAAATCTGCTTATGATGAAGCTGCTAACAAATTGGCTCAAATGTTTGCTGATAACTTCTCAAGCAAATATCCTAATATGCCATCAGAAATCGTTAATGCAGGACCTAAAGCAAAAGCTTCTGTATAATCGATTTTATAGGAATAAACTTCACAGACCCGATGCGTATGCATCGGGTCTGTTTTTCTTTAGATTGTGTAAACCTACATTAATCTCAATTAAAAAGAGGATACTAAATAAAAATGTACGTTATAATATTATAAAAGCCGAGTAGGAAAAATATGAAAAAGATTTTAATAATTCTGGGAATACTGATTTTTATAAATATTTTAATAATATCCGTAAGTAAAGCTTTTGCGGCAAACATATAGTTGACCGCTAACTTGATACAGAGACCCATAAACTTGTCGCATCAAAATACAATACCGCGATTACTATGCCGGTACCAACGATAAAACGTCCTATAAGCAGATAGGCCGAGTGTTGCAATTTAGCGCTAGAATTTCAAAGGATAATCAGCCTTAAATTCCCATTGATCATTTTGCAATAGCATAACACACCAAGCACCAACAGGATAATTCCCCCAACCGTCACGACATCTCGCTAGAATAGTTTCTCTAGGCATTTGGGTAACCGATGTACCTGCAGGACAATATGGCCCGAAGTATGTATCTGAATTTCCAAAACAATTCTTTCTCGCAGTATCATTTTGCGCAAATAAAAAATAAAAGCGATCGTACCCTAATTTATTTGGACCCTTATCACCATTTACATCATACGCAAATTCAGAATAAAAACCGCTATAATAAGGAAATAAGCTTGAACCGTCAGCAAAATACACAGTCATTTTAGCATCATTCACCATTTTATGCCCCATATAAGGGTCAAAATACCGCATATACCAATCAAACTCTGATCTTGTACTATTCACAACGGGAATCGGAATTTCTTTAAATGACCCATGATCAACTTCCATATCAAGAACCGCATTACTCATTCTACTATAAAAATTCTTTAGCTTAGCAGAATATTCCTGCTTCATACGAGAATAATGCAGCGTAGGAATTGTCATTGCCGCAACAACCCCAATAATTGTCATAGCTATTAAAACTTCTGCAAGAGTAAATGCAGATTCTTTATTTTTAATATGGCTAGAAACCGCTCTATATATAGGCTTTAAAAGTGACCCTCCCACGAAATTCAAGCTATGATTGGGCTTTAACATATCCTTCTCCTTATTTCCGCTTTACATTCTTAGTATAATATATTTTGTAACAACCGTCAAATAGTTAAGTTACAAAATACCCTCACCCTAACCCACAGCCATACGGCACACAGTCTCACACTGCTCTCAAGTTCGCAGGTTCGGCTAGTGTCCCAAAAGGAGAGGGAATATAATAACTGCCATTGAGGTACAACCGAAGAATCTCACTGCTTTTCCTCTACTCTGAGATTCTTCGCTGCGCTCTGAATAACATGTTTTAATACTGAAATGCACCTCTTAAATAAATTTAAGAGGTGCATTTCATAAAATATACAAGTTTAGCAACTAAATATTTGCTATTTTTTTATAGAAATCATTTGCCTGTTCAAATTTGTAAGCAAAATTCAAAAGTCTTGACTCTTGTAGTTGCGGAGCAAGGATTTGAAGTCCAATTGGCATACCTGAATTATCAAAACCTGCAGGAACACTTATACCCGGAAGCCCTGCAAGGTTACAACTAATTGTTGCAATGTCAGTTAAATACATCGCCAACGGATCAGATGATTTTGCACCAAGTTCAAATGCTGTATTAGGACAAGTTGGCGAAATCAGTACATCAACTTGTTTAAACGCTTCTTGGAATTCTTCGGTAACTAATGCTCTCATTTGTTGAGCTTTTTTATAATAAGCATCATAATAACCGGATGATAAAGCATAAGTTCCAAGCATTATACGGCGCTTAACTTCCGGTCCGAAACCTTCTGCTCTTGATTTGGTATATAATTCCATCAGATTTTCAGGATTTTTAGAACGGTAGCCATATCTTACACCGTCAAACCTTGCAAGGTTTGATGAGCATTCTGCAGTTGCAAGAATATAGTAAATTCCGATAGAATATTTCAATTTTTTCAATGAAATTTCAACAATTTCGCAACCTAATTTTTTGTAAGTTTCAATCGCATTTTGCAAAGCTTTTTGAACATCAGGTGCCAAACCTTCATCCATCAACTCTTTAATAACCCCGACTTTTTTACCTCTTAAATCACCATCAAGATTTTGAGCATAATGCTCAACCGGCAGGTTAAGTGAGGTTGAATCTTTAGTATCATAGCCAGAGATAACCTCCAATAAATTAGCCGCATCTTCAACAGTTCTGGCAAACGGACCAATCTGATCTAATGAAGAAGCAAACGCGATCAAACCGTAACGAGAAACTCTGCCATAAGTAGGTTTCATACCAACAATACCGCAAAAACTTGCAGAGCCAAAGTAGCTTCGCATGATGCAACACTTGCAGCAGAACCACCTGAAGATCCGCCCGGAACTTTGTTTAAATCCCATGGGTTATGAACTTTGTTAAACGCAGAGTTTTCATTTGATGAACCCATTGCAAATTCATCTAAATTCGCTTTCCCAACAATCGGAATCAAATTACCAAGTAATTTTTCAGTAACTGTAGCGTTATAAGGTGACACAAAGTTTTCCAAAATTTTACTTGAAGCAGTAGTTTTTGAACCGATAAGATTCATATTATCTTTCAACGCAAGAGGAATACCAGCCAAAAGCGGTAATTCTTCTCCTTTTGCAATCTTATCATCAACTTTTTTTGCTGTTTCTACAGCAATATCTTGAGTTAGCGAATTGAAAGCACCCAATTTTCCATCTAAAGAATTTATTCTATCAAATGCAGCTTGAGTAAGCTCTAACGCTGAAACTTCTTTGTTTCTTAAAGCTCTGCTTTGCTCTGCCGCAGATTTTTTTAACAGCTCGTTCATAATTTCTCCTTAAAAGCTAATTCTCAACACGATTGTAAGACAAACATGCCTGACAATCAATATTTTTATTCATTAGCTTTACAAGGAAAAAATTATATTTACAAGCGTTTACCCATTGATTTTGAAATCTTTGAGTGGATAATATTTGCCTGATTTAAATACTCGGTAAGTTTTTCATAATTCTGAACTTTCTCACCATACGGAACATTCATATCAATCAATTCATCAACACTTTTGCTTATCTCTGATAACTGTTCAAGAGAATCCGTCAAAGTTACAACCGAATTAACTTTTTTAGAAACTCTGGCAAGTATCTGCCTTGATATAAATTCCTGAACCTTATAAATCACAGGCATTTTCTCTTTAAATTCCTGGTGTGAAAACTTTTTCTTCTCTCCAAGAACCCGTCCGCCATACAGTTGCTGCTTTCTAAGGGTATCAAGCTCTTGCAAAATTCTCTGGCGTTTTGCTTTTAGACTAAGTGCCTCATTCTGTGTACCGTAATTATCAGCAACCTTAATTTTTGCATCTAAGTCTTTAACAAGAGATTCTTTTTCTTTAATTCTATATTCTATACTTAACTCTTCCCCTTGCGGTTCATCAAATTTTGTATTATTTAATATAGCCGAGTCATAACCGTTTAAGCGCTTAATCGGATTAGTTTGGGCAGCAGATTCAGCAGGTTTTGCATTAGAAGGATTAAAATTTCCCTCAAACGGGTTTGCAGCCGAAAAATTATATTTTTGGCTGAAAAGATTACCACTTACCTTATTTTTATTTCCACTACTATCCATACAATCATTTTAAACCAAGAAAATATTTTTTTTGACCATTAAAAGTATGATTTTACAAAAATTATGATATTGTATAAACTTTTTTATAATACAAAGCTGTACCCCAAACCGTCAAAACAATATTAGGAAGCCATGCCGCCCAAAACGGAGCCAAAGAACCGGCTTCGCCAAAAGATATGGCAAGTGCTCTTACAACATAATATGCAAAAATAATTAAGATGCTAAATAAAAATCCTCTGTTATAACGCACCCTTGGAGGTGTAATTGCAAGCGGCACACCCAAAAGTACAAAAACAATCGTCGTTATAGGCAGCGCAATTTTATCAAACAATTCTATTGTATAAACCCGTCTATCCCTTGGCGAAATATCGGATTTTGCCAAATATCTTAAAAGTTGTGAAAAATTCTTTTCTTTAGCTAGGTTTTTATTTGCTTCTTTTGACATATCTAAGCCGAATTTCACAACAGATGTATCAAACAAAGTTGTATTCAAAACCTGACCGCTGTTACCAATAGTGTATGTTGCCCCTTTTTCAAACTGCCAGCCCTGAGGAGATGTTTTACCTTCTCTGGCCTGCAAAACCTGAATTGTACCATCTTTAGAATTATCTAAAACTGTTACATTATACAAAGTCTTCTTTTTGCAAGAACCAACATAGAAAAGTCGTTTTAAAAGTCCGCCTTCCCCAATTTCTTTAAATACAAAATTTTCTTTTCCATCAGGAATATGTTTCTGCTCCAATGCCCACATTGCAAGCTTTGTAGACTGCTGCGTCATAACAGGCACAACATTTTCGTTAATAAAGAAACTTGATAATGACATTACAACTGCAAATATAAAAATAGGTTTTGCAATTCTGTTTAATCCGATTCCGCAAGCTCTCATTACTGTAATTTCAGATGATAAGCTTAATTTATTCAATACCATAACTGTTGATAACAATACCCCCATTGGGATTGTCATTACAATAACAGCCGGCAGATTGAGCAAAATCATAATAAAAGCAACCTTAAACGGAATCCCGAATTTCGCAATCTGTTTAATCAACGTAATAAATGTATCTGATGCAAAAATAATTGTAGTAAATACAAATACCCCCATCAAAAACATCTCTATAACCTGTTTTAAAATATATTTATCTAAGATTTTTGTATTATTATACTTATCTTTTATAATTGCTAATAACTGATTAAACATAACTCAAGTGTAATCGAAAAATAAGTTTTTATCAAATATTTAATTTGATTCTTTCAAAATTAAAATAGTCTGCTCAATCTCTGTTTTCAAAAATCCTAATTGTTCGGTTATATTGTTTGGATTATATATATAACCTGCACTTCCATACGCCAGATAAGGATTATATTTTTCAGCTTCCATCCTTAAAAGAGCTATGGATTTTGAATGCATATTTAATTCCATCAACCGCTTGAATGAAACAAATTCACTCTCAGGCTTATTTTCATACTTATCCCTGAAATAATCCGCACTTTTGTTAAAATAATAAACTTTAGCATTAAAAATTTGAACATTACTGTTTTCATCAATTAAATCATAAATACTTTCCAGCATCGGGATAAATTCGTTCAAATCATTAACATATTGAGAAGTCTTATCCTGTTTTAAAATTATATTTACAAACGCAGGGTTATCACGCGGAACAGGTTTCAATTCATTTTCCGAGTTAAAATTTTTAGACGGGATTTTTTCAGCCGTATTTTTTGAAGGTTCCTGAACTTCATACCCCCTTGTTAAATCCGGCAAAATACCAACATAACCGCGCCCGTCAAAGCTTTCAGGTCTTTGCTTGCCTTCAGCACGGATTCCCGGCAGCAATAGCGCCAGGCAAAAAATTAAAGTATAAAAAAGTTTAAACCTTCTCATACCTTAATTATAATAATTATTATTAAAAAATCATCATATATTTACTTTATTTCTTTTGAGCAGTATCTACAGGACAAGGGCAAACAACAGGATTACCAAAATGCGGCAGGCGCGGGTTTGATTTATAATAATCTTTTTGATTAGCAGTAGCTTTATATTCCTTACGCTCCAGTTTTTTTATCATCGAATATTTGGCTCGCTGATCATGCGATAAAATCTTTCTAAACTCTCTATCCTCCTTCCGGCTAAGATTATTTATACCTTTTTTAAGCCCTTTTACAATCTTTTTCTGTTTTAAAATATCACATTCGGAAGCGTTTGCACATTTTAAAGCTTTCAGTTTATAACTTTCTTTGATTAATTCCTCAAATTTTTTCTCATAACAAGGATTATTTTTTTGAAATAATTCTTCACGCACTTTTATTTGCTCATCAGTTAAATTCAGCACATTATAAACAACCGCCCGCTCATTTTGAACCTTTTGAATAAATTCTGCATATCTGATAGACTGCTGCGGACAATCCATTAGCTTTTTGGAATATATAGAACTATTTTTTACCGGACTACATTTTTCACAAGATTTACCAATACCCTGCGCAAATCCAACTTCTGAAAAAACACATAATACCACTAAAACCAAACCCCATGACCATTTTTGCATATTAACTCTCCTCTTGTTTTGAACATATTCTCCCATAAAATAGAAATTTTTCAAATCCCCGATATTTGTAGTAAAATCAAAATATGGAAGATATAAATTTAAGGAATTACGCATATTTAGGCGACGCGGTATGGGAATTATTCATAAGAGAAAAAACTATCCGGCTGACAAACAATGCTAAAAAATTACACCAAATAACAACAAACCTTGTTAAAACTTCATGCCAGTGCGAGTTGCTGCATTTCCTTGAACCGCAATTAACCGAAGAAGAACTCGAAATTACAAGACGTGCAAGAAACCTGCCGATTCCTGTCGGCAGAAGAAATATGCAAAGCGAATACCGTCAGGCAACAGCCTTTGAAACACTTATAGGAATTTGGTTTTCCAATGACAAATCAAGATTAGACGATATACTAAAACTGCTTGAAAAAGAAATCAAAATATAACACAAAAAGACCTCTATAAAAGAGGTCTTTTTATCTCGAGTTTATATCAACATTGCCTAATTAATTTTCGATTTTATCTTTTGCTTCAACGTACATAGCTCTTAATCTGTTATCTTCAACAGCTTCTACGCTGAAATCAATATAATGATCATCAGTTGAATATTCACCGATTAAGTTTCTCAAAAGAATTGAATTAGCGCCAAGGTAACCTTTTGCAACCTTACCTGTTTCTACAAATTCAGAAGTACCTTTTCTTCTTGCAACATTCAAAGTATCACCATTTGTTTGAATAAACGCTCTTGTTTTTAATTTGCAATCAAAAATAGAACCGTTCTTTTCACCTGTTTCATTTTCATATTCTTCTACAAATAATCCTTTAGGGGTACGCAAAACTGTTCCATCTTCTTTTTTAATAGTGAAATTACCTGAAGGGAATCTGAAAACTCTTTTACCATAATTTTCATGATTACCTTTGTAATCTAAGATTTCTGTATCATAAACTAAAATCTTTTTAGAAGATTCTAAAACATTTATATCTCCAACTTCTCTTGTACCGTATTCCCAATCACGGGTACCTTCATAGTGGATAATATTTCTATGTGAAGTACTATCGTTCATATTGCCGTCAGTACCAGGTATATCCCAGTTATCCATATTGTTATACAATGAATCTAACGGAATAGGTCTATCCCAATCATACCACCACTTGATAATAGTATCTGCCGGATGATTACAATGAGTAGAATCAATATAATCACCAATTCCTGCCCAAGCATGAGCTTCAGCGTATGCATAACCATAATCAGGTTCACAACTTGTAACAGTACCTGCAACAGGAGCTAAAAACATCAATGCAACACCTGCATCTCTCATAGCTTTCATTGCTTTACTCATCTTATTATCATCACTTCCGCCTACAAAAGCAATATTTTGATTTGAATTGCCATTCATTGCTGCTTTATTATTCAAAAGCATTCGATTTGGAGTTTTACATCCATAAGTATTAACTGAATTTACCTGCATAAAGTGCCTCCTATTTTTAAATCTTTTTCATTTTAAATCCGAACATGAATTAACTTGCTAGTTAAAAATTTTAAAATTTCCACAACAAATCAAATTCCGTACAGGAACGGGGTTTCAGGGTTAAAAAGCACTACACAAATCTTAATAATACTAAGATTCAGCTAATTTTTGACGCACTAAAGATTCAACCTCAGCCAAAATTTCAGGATTTTGGTCTAAAAATTCTTTAGCTTTTTCTCTTCCCTGACCTAATTTTTCTTCATTATAACTAAACCATGCTCCGGCTTTTTTAACAATATCCAGATTTACCGCAACATCTAAAATATTACCAGTTTTAGAAATACCTTTACCGAAGATAATATCAAATTCTGCTGTTCTGAACGGAGGAGCAACTTTGTTTTTTAAAACTCTCACTCTAACGTGGTTTCCGACATCACCATCATCACCTTTTAAGCCTTCTGTACGTTTAATTTCCATACGAACAGATGCATAATATTTCAAGGCATTACCACCTGTAGTAGTTTCAGGGTTGCCGTACATAACACCAATTTTCATTCTTAACTGGTTAATAAAGATAACAGTTGTATTTGTTTTACCAATGATACCGGTTAATTTTCTTAAAGCCTTAGACATCAAACGAGCTTGAAGCCCCATTTGCTGATCTTCCATAGAGCCTTCAATTTCGGCTTTCGGAACAAGAGCCGCAACAGAGTCAACAACAACAATATCAACAGCACCTGAGCGAACAAGCTCTTCTGTAATATCAAGTGCTTGCTCACCTGTATCCGGTTGAGAAATTAATAAATCATCAACCTGAACACCAAGATTTCTTGCGTATTCCGGATCAAGTGCATGTTCAGCATCAACGAATGCTGCAATACCGCCTTTTTTCTGACATTCAGCAACAATATGCTGAGCCAAAGTTGTTTTCCCTGAAGATTCAGGACCATAAATTTCAATAATACGACCGCGCGGAATTCCGCCGATACCAAGAGCTACATCTAACGACAAAGCCCCTGTAGGGATAGCATCAACATTGACAGTGGTTTTATCACCAAGCTTCATAATTGAACCTTTACCAAAATCTTTTTCAATTTTTTCAATAGCTAACTTTAGCGCTTTACTTCTTTCATCGCTAACGTTTACAGCCGGTGCGTCTTTCACTGCCATTTTTATTTCCTCTTATTCCCAAACGTAAACTTCTTTTTTCTTATAAAAACCTAATGCAACAGGTTTGTAGCTGTTCAATTCGTTCTTCAATTGATAAACTTCTTTATTCAAATCAACAATTTTTTGTTTCAAAGTTTCATTATCAGTTTTGCAGCGAATTAACTCAACAACAACATCATCCATACCTTCAAGTTTTTCATCAATAACTTTCGCAATTTTGTTGCTTAATTTAACTTCTAATTCTTGTAAAGTATTCAATATACTTCTAACAGCCGCACTGTTATTTTGAGCGCCTGCTGCTCCAACCATCGCAGGAGTTCTTACAGCCACAGGATTGGTCACGACTCCGCGAACCTGAGCTTGAATTTTTCTTAAATTTTTAACTTCATCATAAGAAAAATAAGTATGACCTTTAGCATTTTTTCTAGGTCTGATTGCAGCTTTTTTGCATAAATCGACAATCTCTTTGTTGTCTGCTTTCAAAATAGTTCTAACCTCTTGAGGTGTCAAAGTTCTCTCGTTCATTCTGTCTTTTATCATTCTTTATCTATCCCTTAAAAAAACATTCCCAACATCATTCTATTACATTCATAAAAAACAGGCAAACAATTTTCGCTAAACATAAAGAAATGTTACACAAATAAATTCTCCAACTGCCTGAAGCTCATAAGTTCTAGGCTTTTGCATATAAAATAAAAAACAGGAATTTAAAATTCCTGTTTTAAAATTTATATTTGAACTCTTATCAAACTGTTCACTTTTGTAATCGCAGAATCGCGGTTAAAGATATCTATAACTTTCTGCATATCTTTTTCTCTGCACAGTTCCGTGATAACCGTAATTCTGGCAGCATTTCCTTCTGCAACCTCTTTTTGCACAATACTTGCTAAACTTATATTATTTTCTTCACATGCTTTACCAATGCGACCAATTACACCTTTGCTGTTTTGAGCAGTTATAGATATATAGTATTTATTTTCGGTTTCTGAAATCGGTATCATCTGCGCATTTTCGCTGTGGTTACATCTCATCATAGGAAGAAGATAATCTGTCTTCCCAAGTTCAGATGCTATTGCCAGAATATCACCTACAACAGAGCTTGCTGTCGGGAATTCCCCCGCCCCTGGACCTGAAAGGGTAACATCTCCCACCGGATGACCAGAAAGGCTGACTGCATTTGTAACATAATCAATATGAGCTAAAGTTTTTGATTTTGGAACAAGCATAGGGTGGACCCTTACATCAGCTTTGCCATCTTTATTAAGCTCAGCAGAAGCAATCAACTTAATTTTATACCCCATTTCATTTGCTGCCTGCATATCGTCAGGACTTATTTTTGTAATCCCTTCACGATAAACATTCTCAATCTTAATTCTTTTACCAAACGCAATAGTTGCAAGGGTTGTAACCTTATAAGCCGCATCAAAACCTTCAACATCACCAGTCGGATCAGCTTCTGCATATCCAAGTTCTTGAGATTCTTTTAAGACATCAGCATAAGAAGCCCCTTGAACATCCATTTTTGTCAGGATATAATTTGTTGTTCCGTTCAAAATAGCTTTGATTTTATTAATCTTATTCCCCGCAAGAATTGTTTTTATAGGCATAATCAAAGGAATACCGCCTGCAATTGCAGCTTCATACAATACAACTTTGTTATTATCTTCCGCATAATTAAACAATTCTTCGCCATGCTTTGCCAGTAATTCTTTATTCGCTGTAACAATATGTTTTCCGTTTTTAATTGCAGTCTTAATCAAGTCAAATGCCGGTTCAATCCCGCCGACAAGCTCTGCCACAATTTGAATTTCCGGATCATTAACAACTTCATAAGCATTATCTGTAATAATACTTTCATCAAGCCCTTCAATATTACGTTTTTTATTCTTATTACGAACAGCAATTTTCACAATTTCAACATTATCAAAATTTTGAAGAGTTTTAAAAACCCCGGAGCCCACTGTTCCAAGTCCGATTAAGCCAATTTTTATCTTATCTGCCATAATACCCTCGTTAAACTTCTCACATCGAGAAGTGTCTAAATTTCCAATAAATATAAGTATATCATAAAAACCCGGCTTTGTAATCATTTTTAACATGCAGTTGCAAAAATACATTTTTGGGGTAATATAAAGGTATTAGAGTGAAAAAACTAGCTAGAAAAGGAAATAAAATCATGGCAAAACATTGTGAAATCTGTGGAAAAGCTCCAATTAAAGCAGCTAAATTGACTTTCTCACATAAACAAATCGTTCATACACAAGAACCTAACTTACAGTCTGTTAAAGCTGTAGTTAACGGCACAACTAAAAGAATTAAAGTTTGCACATCTTGTTTAAAAGCAGGCAAAGTTCAAAAAGCTGTATAGTTGAACTTGCATATAGAATTTAAAAAGAGGACTTGTTATAAGTCCTCTTTTTTTGCGTATTTATTGTATAATAAATTCAGATATACAAACAAAAGGAAGGTTATTATGTATTATCAAGGATTAATTAACAAATATGCAGAATTTTTACCGGTAAGCGAATCAACACCGATTGTAACCCTAAATGAAGGCAACACCCCATTAATTAAAGCAGATAATCTGGCTAAAAAAATCGGGCTTGATGCTGAAATTTATTTAAAATTTGAAGGCTGCAACCCTACAGGAAGCTTCAAAGACCGTGGTATGACTATGGCAGTAACAAAAGCTAAAGAATCAGGTTCAGGTGCAATCATTTGCGCATCAACCGGAAACACATCTGCATCAGCTGCTGCTTACGGAGCTAAAGCCGGGTTAAAAACATACGTCCTAATCCCTGATGGATACATTGCACTTGGCAAATTATCACAAGCAATGATGTATGGTGCAGAAATCATCGCTATTCAAGGAAACTTTGACAGAGCGCTCGAAATGGTTAGGGAAATCTCTGAAAAATACCCGATTACCCTTGTAAATTCAGTAAACCCATACCGAATTGAAGGTCAAAAAACCGGTGCATTTGAAATTTGTGAAGCCTTAGGGCAAGCTCCTGATTACCATTTTATCCCGGTAGGAAATGCCGGAAATATTACAGCATACTGGAAAGGCTACAAAGAATGGCATAATCTGGGTAAAATCCCAGCACTGCCTAAGATGATGGGATTTGAAGCAGAAGGTGCAGCGGCAATTGTTAAAGGCGAAAGAATAATGAATCCTGAAACCTTGGCAACAGCAATCCGTATCGGAAACCCTGCAAGCTGGAAGTTCGCAGAAGCCGCTCGTGATGAAAGTAACGGCATGATTAACTTTGTAACCGATGAGGAAATAGTAAAAGCTTATAAACTTATTGCATCATCAGAAGGCGTTTTAGCTGAGCCAGCTTCTGCCGCATCAGTTGCCGGACTTATCAAAGTGAAAGACCAAGTTAAACCCGGATCAAAAATCGTTTGTATCCTGACAGGAAACGGACTGAAAGATCCTGATAACGCGATTAAATACTCAAACGCTGATGTTAAGAAAACATCATCTGAATTAAACGATATTTTAAAAGCAATGAATATTTAAAAAATTACAAAAAGGTTGGGAACAAACCCAACCTTTAATTTATCTAATAAGCATAATTTCCTGGCTTATTCAACATTACCAACATCGGAACCATAAGATATATTAATCCCATTGCTGACTAATTTCATATCTCGCTCAACTCTTTGACGAGAATCAGAATCTTTAAGTTTCGGATATTTAATTGCTTCTTCTTTTGGTTCTCCGGACATAGAATCTTTAGTTACTTTTACATCAGCAAAGCCATCACCGTCTTTATCAACATACTCAACTGTTTTTTGTCCGATTCCGTACAACAAATTCTCTGTGTTTTTTACAGATTTTATAACCTTGTTACCATCTTTATCATATACAAAAGTTACATTTCTTTCCTTTGTAACAGCACCTTCAATCCATTTTGTAGTTACAGTCACAGAACCATCTTGATTAATAACCGCATCATCTGTAGGTTTTGTTTTTGCAGGAAATACCTCTAATTTGTTTCTAAGATCTGACGATTTATCGCCTTTTTGAGTATTATCAGCGGAAGTAATTTTTTGAAATGACATATCTCCGTTAATACCATCGAACACCATAACTGTCTCCTTTCGTGTTTAAAAACTTTCAAGCACACATTGCTTACAAGTTTATAAAAACATTCAAGTTGAAAGAATTGTCACACTCCTGCCATATCATATCATATCATATCATATAGGGCATTATAAGCAGGTTTCGACCTATTTGGAATCCATATTTACATTTTGTTACAATCCCAGTTTTTGATCGAATTTCATATATTCAACAATATTCAAAATTGATGATAATTCAACATATATACCATAATACTGATCAGGATTCAAAAGAGTTTTTCTTGTATTTATTTCAAAAAAGTCTTTTGAATTTGGGACAAAAAGATATGCATATCCGTCAACAAAGGCTGCACTGACAGCAACTATACCCAAAAAATCTACTATTTTACTTGCAAATGGAGAAGATGAATACTGACTATTAAAATTACAGTTAAAAACCTTTCCCAATTGTTCAAGTCTTTCTATAAAAGATGTAGTTAAAATATATCTGGCTTCAATTTGATCAGTTGAATATACCTTTCTGTTTTTCATAAACTCAACAGATTCAAGCTGGACATCTTCAAAACCCCGTAGTTTTCTAATATGATTATCGACACCAACTATTGTCTGGCTTGTAAATTTTTTATGCATTTGTATTTTAACAATTATGCCGTCAAAATCAGTAACTGTTGTGCTGTTCTTCCCACTTCCTTCGGTATGTGTCATTTTGCACTCATTTATAACAAAATTACAACCTTTATACATTCCAATAATAGTATCATCATCTGTTTTTGTCGTAGCTCTGGAGAATAAACCCATTTTCTTAATTTGCAAAAGAGGAATTATATCTTTGCTTTCAGAAAAATATATATTTCCGAATACAGATAAAATCTTGGATACAAGAGATTTCTTTAAAATCTTACGCTCCTTTTCATTAATAGAATGGATTGTGCAAAAATATATAATCGCCAAAAAAAGTACTACAAAAAAAAATAAATCAAATCTGATACTCATACTCAGAAATACTCCCACAGCCACCGCTATAAATATGATACTAAAAATAAGATATTTTATAGAAAATGATTTTTTCTTTTCAATATTTTCAAGTCTTACCGGTTCTAATTCTTTTGCTACCGGCTCAAATTTTTCTTGATATATTTTTGCAAATTCTTCTTTTGATATAATATTATCCATAAAACTCCCTTTCGTATTGCAAATTATATTAAATATACAAAATCAAAACATCATGCAAATACAGGAAAAAGGCTCCTGATATTTCAGGAGCCTTTTGCTATAAAACTACTGTTCATCATCTACATTGAAATCAGGAGCACCAAACATACCTTCGATTTCTTCTAATATCGCAGATGGTTTTCTTGCTTGATTTCTTTGTGCAACAGCACGTTTTCTTTCTTCTCTGTCACGTTCTTCATCAGCATTGATTAAGTGATGGAAACCGGTACCAGCCGGAATTAAACGACCGATAATAACGTTTTCTTTCAAACCTCTTAACAAGTCTTTTTTACCATCAACTGCTGCTTCAGTCAGGATTCTTGTTGTTTCCTGGAATGAAGCTGCTGAAATAAAGCTTTCTGTGTTCAATGAAGCTTTTGTAATACCTAACAACATGTATTCACAAGTTGCAGGAGCTTTACCGGCTTCTTCAGCTGCTTTATTTTCTTTTTCAAATGTCTGCATTTCGATTAACTCACCAGGTAATAAGTTTGTATCACCTGCATCAAGAATCTTAACTTTCTTAGTCATTTGACGAACGATAATTTCAATATGCTTATCAGCAATTTCAACACCTTGAGAACGATATACACGTTGTACTTCGTCTACTAAGTATTGCTGTGCAGCTTCCGGTCCGCATAATCTCATAACATCATGAGGGTTCAAAGGACCTGAAGTCAATGCTTGACCTTTTGCAATTTTTTGTCCGTTAGAAACAATTACATTTGTATCAATAGCATATTTAATCTCTGTTGATGAGCCGTCTTCATCCACCAAGAATAATCTTGGCATACCGTCATCATCAATTTCGATTTTTGCAGTACCGTCGTATTCTGCCAAAATAGCACAATCTTTTGGTTTTCTGCCTTCTAACAACTCTTCTACTTTCGGAAGACCTTGAACGATATCGCCTGTCTTTTCTCTTTCAAATACTAATGTTGCAAGTAAATCGCCTCTTAGTACTAAAGCACCTGAATCAAGCTGTAACATTGTACCCGGGCTAATCAAATAAGGACGACCGTTTCTGATTGAAATTTCGCCTTTATTAACCGCTGTAACAATACCTGATACAGGAGATTCTTCGCCGCTTTCAGCCAAAACTTTATCAGTCTTGATGAAATCGCCTTTTTTAACTACAGCTTTACCTTTTACAGATACTGTAGTTTCAGAGCTGCCAGAGATTAATAGAAGTCTTCTTGCATCATCATCTTCGTTCTTAATTGAAGCTACTGCATCATTCATTGCAAGAACCTGAGTTTTTGCAACAGGAGTTTTCGGAGCAATAGTTTCGCCATCTTTTACAAGAAGTTCTGTTTGTAATGAAGATGATTTTGAAGAACCTTCTATTTCACGACGAACGATTAAGTTTTCAAGTACAACAATTCTCAAAGCTCCTTCACTGTCAAGTTCTACCATGCCTTTAAGATGTGATAAGTAACCTTGCATTTGAAGAACTAAGCTTGTTCTTGTAATTGTAGCACCATCAACGTTTCTTACTCTTGCACCGTCTTTGTATTGAAGCTGAGTTACAGGGATAATATCAATCAATTCATCAGTTGTACCGAACTGAATTGATACATCTTTCTGATCAACCTCTAATACCTGAACAGGTCTTACAAGAATTTGAACAGGTTGATTTGCAATAGAATCATCATCAAGTGATAATGCTGAATCTAATTCTTCATCCAAATCATCAAGCGGAAGGTCATCAGCAGAAGAATCCATAATTGTAACAATTGAAGTTTCTTTCGCTTTAATACCTTCAGCAATCACAGTACCTTTCTTAACAACTTCACCTTCATCAACTTTCAATTCTGAAATGCTTGATAATGTGTGAACTTCACCAGGTCTGATTGTAATTTCATGAATAACATCGTTGTATTCTTTAAATTCAACAATACCATCGATATGGCAATATACGTCTTTTACAACTTCAGTACCGGCAGTAACTGCTGTACCGTTTTCTACCATTTTCAAAGTACTGTCTTTATTGATTTGGTGAATTTCTTCAGGAATAAATACAACCTTACCAGGTTTAGTAATAATTTGATTTTCATCAACTTCAACGTCAACGTATCTGATTTCACCTGAGCTTGTAACGGCACATTCATCATCAATAAGTTCGGCAATAATCATACCGTTTTCTACTGTTGTATCAACAGGAGCTTTAACGATATATCTTTCACCGGTTTTATCAACTGTCCAGATTTGTTCTTTTTTGGTTTGCTCAAATGAAGCATTTCCAGGTTGTAAAGAAGCAATAACAATTGTTAATTCTTTACCGTGAACAATTTTCTTAATCTTTTTACCGTCAAATTTAGCTTCTTCAATAACTAAATCTTCACCAACACGAACTTCACCGCCGTGTTCAGAAATTGTTAAAGTTTCAGCTAATTTTTCACCGGCAGAGATTTTCTGACCGTCTTTAACAAGAACTTTAGATCCGCCAGGTAATGTATAAACATCCCCGCCAAGAACCCAAATAACACCTTGTTTATTAGTAGTTCTTGAAACGTTGCCTTGTCTGTCTTTCTTTTCATCAGCTTTGAAGTCTTCAAATACAACTTCACCACTGATATCGGTTGTAATATCTTTTGTTGCTTTTTCTGTCAAACGAGAGCTGTCACCAACTGAAGATGGCGCGTGTTCAGCCATTTTGAAACCTTTAGCAACTTCCATTCCATCAGTGATAAATAATGTAGCACCTGCAGGAATGTGATATTTAGTTGTTCTTTTTTCACCTTTCACTTCGATATCAGCTTCATACATAGAAACCTGAACGATATCCCCGTGACGGGTTCTCAATTCTCTGGCTTTGATTTTAGAAATAACAGTACCGGCTTCACGAGCTAAAATTTCTTTCTTAGCTTCTTTAACACCAACCGCACCACCTGTGTGGAAGGTTCTCATTGTTAACTGAGTACCAGGTTCACCGATTGACTGTGCTGCGATAATACCGATAGCTTCACCAATATCAACAAGTTTTTGGGTTGTCATAGCCCAGCCGTAACATTTTTGGCATACACCGTATTCCAAACCACAAGTTAAACCTGAACGAACTCTTAATTCTTGCAAATCTAAACCTGAAAGTTTTTTGATATCATCACGATCCATTGTTGTGCCGTTTGTAACAAGTACATTACCTTCAGCATCAACAATATCCTGCGCTACGGTTCTGCCTAATAATCTATCGATTAATGGAACGATAACTACATCACCATCCATAATAGACTTCATATTAATATATTTTTCAGTATGACAATCATCAGCTCTGATGATTACGTCTTGCGCAACGTCAACCAAACGTCTTGTTAAGTATCCTGAGTCAGCTGTTTTCAACGCTGTATCTACAAGACCTTTACGAGCACCGTATGATGAAATGATGTATTCAGTAACTGATAAGCCTTCTTTGAAGTTTGACTTAATCGGCAAGTCGATAATCTGACCTTGCGCATCTGCCATCAAACCTCTCATACCAACCAGCTGTGAAACCTGTGATAAGTTACCACGGGCTCCGGAGAATGCCATCATATATACAGGGTTTAATTTATCAAAGTTTTCAACAACTTGTTCTGTCAATTTTGCAGTTGTTTCAGACCAGGTATCGATAACCTTTGTATATCTTTCTACCTCTGTAATTTCACCTTTAAGGTATCTGTTTGTAGATTTTTCAATTTCTTTTTCTGCTGATTTCAACAAATCTTTTTTAGATTCAGGAACTGATAAGTCAGAAATTGAAATTGTTGTACCTGAAATAGTTGCATACTTATACCCTAAGTTTTTAAGAGCATTAGCAAGCGCAGCAGCTTTAGCACCGCCGTATTCCAAATACATCTGACCTAACAATTTCTTCAAAGAACCTTTGTCCATTTGTTTGTTAATGAAATCAGGTGATTTCTTCGTATTTGTATATGTTCTTTCCATTCTAATTTTCCTTCAATTAGTTAATTTTCCACTGATTTTACACTTACACAAGTGCTTTTCTAACCTCTTCGTTGAAGATGATTCTGCCGACTGTAGTTTCCAATCTTTCGCCTTTTTCATCTCTAACGATGATTTTGTCGTGAAGTGCGATTACACCAACTTCAAGAGCAGAAATAGCGTCCTGGAAGTTGTAGAAGTAACCTTTAACATCCTGACTCTGATCTTTAATAGTAGTTAAGTAATACATACCCAATACCATATCCTGAGAAGGAGTTACGATTGGTTTACCGTTAGCAGGAGCCAACAGGTTGTTTGTCGCAAGCATTAACATTCTTGCTTCAGCCTGAGCTTCGATAGAAAGAGGAACGTGAACAGCCATTTGGTCACCGTCAAAGTCAGCGTTGAATGCTGTACATGCTAACGGGTGTAATTGGATTGCACGACCTTCTACCAATTTTGGTTCGAATGCCTGAATACCTAATCTGTGAAGGGTTGGAGCACGGTTCAACATAACCGGATGTCCATCAATTACCTCTTCTAATATGTCCCAAACAATGTGTTCTGAACGTTCGATTTTCTTCTTAGCTGATTTGATGTTTTGAACATATCCTCTTTCGATAAGTTTGTTAACAACAAACGGCTTGAATAGTTCGATTGCCATTTCTTTAGGTAAACCGCACTGATTTAATTGAAGTGAAGGACCTACTACGATAACTGAACGACCTGAATAGTCTACACGTTTACCAAGCAAGTTCTGTCTGAATCGACCTTGTTTACCTTCAATAATATTAGATAATGATTTCAAGGCTCTGTTGTTAGGACCAACTACGGTTCTTCCACGTCTTCCGTTATCGATTAACGCGTCAACAGCTTCTTGTAACATTCTCTTTTCGTTTCTTACGATGATTTCAGGTGCGCCCATTTCCAAAAGTCTTTGTAAACGGTTGTTTCTATTGATTACACGTCTGTACAAATCATTCAAATCTGATGTTGCAAAACGCCCGCCGTCTAATTGAACCATAGGTCTTAAATCAGGCGGTGTAACAGGAAGAACGTCCATAATCATCCAGGTCGGGCTTGTATTTGAAGAAATTAAAGAATCTAATAATCTTAATCTTTTAATTAATTTAGATTTTTTCTGAACAGAAGTAATGTTACCTGCTAATTCAGTTCTGATTTCTTCAGCCAAACCGTTGATATCAATTTCAGCAAGAAGATCTTTGATAGCTTCAGCACCAATACCAACTTTTAAAGTTGATTCTTCGTTTTCAGCCATAAAGTCTTCGTATTCTTCTTCAGTTAATAATTGAAGTTTTTTGAAATCACTGTCGCCGCCATCAATTACAACATAGCTGTTGAAATAGATAACTTGTTCAAGATCTTTCAAAGTCATATCTAAAAGTAAGCCAAGATATGATGGGATACCTTTCAAGAACCAGATATGAGAAACCGGTGCTGCTAATTTTATGTGTCCCATTCTGTGACGACGAACTTTTGAATCTGTAACTTCAACTCCGCAGCGTTCACAAATTATACCTTTATGTCTTACTCTTTTATATTTTCCGCAATAACATTCCCAGTCCTTAGTCGGTCCGAAAATTCTTTCGCAGAACAAACCGTCTCTTTCAGGTTTTAAAGTACGGTAATTTATTGTTTCCGGTTTTGTAACTTCGCCGTGTGACCATTGAAGAATTCTATCCGGAGACGCTATACTTATTCGTATATAATCAAAATAATCAATACTTGTAGACAATTTTAATTCTCCTTATAATTAAAGATCACCGAAAGTAGTTGGAGTTTCAAAGAAGTTGATATTCAACAACTCAGAATCTACATCTGATAACGTGCGTTTTGGAGCGGCTTTTCTCAAATCGTCCATATCAGTCATCAAATCTACTTCCTGACCGTCTTTTTTAGCTACTGTAATATCTAAACCGATACTTTGCAATTCTCTTACAAGTACCTTAAATGATTCAGGAATACCCGGTCTTGGGATATTGTCACCTTTAACGATAGCTTCGTATGCTCTGTTACGTCCGTTAACATCGTCTGATTTGATTGTTAACATTTCTTGAAGAGTATAAGCTGCACCGTAAGCTTCCAATGCCCAAACTTCCATCTCACCGAATCTTTGTCCGCCGAATTGAGCTTTACCACCCAATGGCTGTTGAGTTACAAGTGAGTAAGGTCCGGTACTTCTTGCGTGAATCTTGTCATCTACAAGGTGGACAAGTTTCAGGAAGTAAGTTAAACCAACAGCAACAGGTCTGTCAAACGGTTCACCTGTTCTACCGTCAATAAGCATAACTTTTCCGTCTTCCCCAACCCAATCGCAGCCTGATTCTTTGATACCTCTTAGAAGTTCAGCTTTTGTTGCGATTTCTGATTGGTTTTCACCATACATTTCATCAAATGAAGGTGCTTCGTAGTGATCTCCTGTCAAGTATGCAGCCAAGCCTAACAATAATTCGTAAGTTTGACCAACGTTCATACGAGAAGGAACACCAAGAGGGTTCAATACGATATCAACAGGAGTACCATCAGGTAAGAACGGCATATCTTCTTTTGGAAGAATTCTTGAAACAATACCTTTGTTACCGTGACGTCCTGAAAGTTTGTCACCTACAGAAACTTTACGTTTTTGTGCGATGTAAACTCTGATTACTGTATTTGCACCAGGTGGTAATTCATCACCTTTTTCCGCTTTGCTCCCTCTTTCTCATAAACAAAGTTAGTTACCAGCATATCAAGGGTTTCCTGACCGTATACAAACCCTCTCAAAGTTTCCAAAACCTTCTGGTATGCCTCCTCGTTGACCCAGTCATCACTGTCTACTACCTTAAAAAATACACCCGTAGCATTTTTAAGACCTGTATTTACCGCCTGACCGTGTCCGCCGTTTTCCTGATGGACTGCACGGCAGATCCCCGGATATTTTCTCTCATATTCATCGGCGATCTCTGGTGTACGGTCCTTCTGTGACCCGTCATCTACGATAATGATCTCCACCTCATCACCGCCTGTAAGCAGTGTATTGATACAATGCTCCATATAGGCTTCTGAGTTATAACACGGAATCGCAATGGATAATAACTTCACGTTTTTCCTCCTTCGCTTCTGGAATCTTTCTGTGCCTGATTTTGCCAGAAGATCCACGGAATACATATCTTATAAATATTTAATTAAAACCACATTTAAAAGCAGCGCCGCCCCGTTTGCAGCTCCATGCATCACCACAGCCATTCTGTATTTTCCAAAAGAACTGCTTTCATATCCCCAGGAAAGCAGCAAGCCAAAAACAAAACCGTATATCCCCTGGATCCAGTTTCCATGATACAGACCAAATGCGGCGGCTGATATAAACGCTGACAAGATCACACCAAACCATTTTCGCAAGATCCCATAAAGTCCCTTCCTGAATATCCCTTCTTCCAATAAAGGGGCTATAAGCAACGTTAACGCCAGATAAACTCCCAAAGGATACGCCGCCAGTTCCTCTGCTGCTGCCTCATAGGAAACTGTCATAAACTCCGGCCATGGGATCACATACTGCACCAGGATATTTCCCAAAACAGCCAGGAACACCGCTGCCAAAACCTTCTTTTTCCAGCCTTCAGGCAAAATTTTCTTTGTATACATGAATTCCTTTTTTTTCATCACATACATGCAGTCAGTATATCACACCCAACTTCCTTTTGCTATCATCTTTTTGCGCTTTTCGTTGCAATTTTTTCTATAATAATGTATCATGATACCAAGGTCAAAAGGTCATAAATCCGATGCAAGCTTGC
>OHPB01000551.1_pt1 | contig 25481 bp, 20 predicted proteins | sample 1577621 | NCBI WGS metagenome assembly OHPB01 (sample SAMEA3879577, study PRJEB24766) | human gut metagenome | biome: human-associated habitat; feature: feces | place: USA | collected 1985/1987 | reverse complement strand
ATAAAGTTTCAAAAATGCCTTCAGAATATGTAGGGTGAGCAAAACAGGTTTCTTTAAGTTTTTCAACCGAAATATCATTCTGCATTGCGATTATAACTTCTTGTAAAAGAGCAGATGCTTCAACAGATATAATATGCGCACCAATAATTTTATCATCACGGCTTAAAAGTTTTATAAAACCTTCTGTTTCCCCGTCACAATGAGCTTTTCCTAAAGCTGATATAAGAATTATAGATTTTTTAAATGTACCAATTTCTAAATCCTGCTCACGTTTCCCAACCCAGGCAATTTCAGGAGTTCCATAAATAACACTGGGGGTTAGGGTTTTGTCAAACGGAATATTATCAACCTCTTCAACAGCTTCTTTTATGGCAAAATGTGCAAGCTGAATTTCGCCTGTCATATCACCAAGACAGGTTACACCATCAATATTTGCACATTTGTTAGGTGTTCTGCCGATTGCTACAAGAACTTTTTCAGGTTCAATAATTTCTCCGTTTGAAAGAGTAGCACTTCTATTATCAATTTTATCTATTGAAGTTTCTGTATAAAATTTAATTTTACGTGACTTGAACATTCTCTCAACTCTTTTTGAAACCTCAATATCAGCAAGCGGAAGAAGGTGCGCTGCAAGCTCGACAACAGTTGTCTCAACTCCAAAATTAGACATAATCCTTGCCCATTCAATCCCAATAGCACCCGAGCCGACAATCAAAATACTTTTGGGTAAGGTTTCAAGATTTAAAATATCATCTGATGATATTATAAATTCGTGGTCAAATTCCAACCCCTTAACACTACGCGCAGATGAGCCGGCAGCACAAATGATTTTTTTACAGTTATAACTCACATCATCAGCTTTGATTGTTGTCAAATCAACAATTTCAGCATTAGCCTTAATCACGGTAACTTTAGCATTTTTAAGAGCTAATTCAATACCTTTTCTTAACTGGAGAACAGTTTTATTTTTGCGCTCAATCACTTTTGAATAGTCTAACACAACATTTTCGGCACTAATCCCGCAAGTATCACAATGGTTAATTTTATAAAACAACTCAGAAGCAGATAATATACTTTTTGTCGGGATACAGCCTTTATTAAGGCAAACCCCGCCAATTTCATCTTTTTCAAAAAGAACGACTCTTTCACCTTTAGCAGCTGCATGCAATGCTGCAGTATATCCTGCCGGTCCTGCCCCTATTATCCCCAAATCAAAGTTTTCCATAATCTAAACCCTCTATCTTGTATAAACCCGCGGCAATCTTACTTTCAGCCTGCATGTAAGTTCATAATTTATCGTATTCAAAATCTCTGCCCACTCATCTATTAAATGGTCTTCATCAAGAAGAGTAATAACATCACCAAGATTTGCACCAACTCCCGTGATATCAAACATCATCTGATCCATAGTAATATTGCCGACTTGAGGAACTTCAACTCCATTCACTACCCCTTTTATCTTGTTTGATAAAAGCCTTGGAACCCCGTCAGCATATCCGATAGGTACTGTAGCAATCGTCCTGTCACCTTTAGCGGTATATGTGTGACAATAGCTTATACCTTCTCCGTTTTTGGCAGTGTGAATATTTACAATCCTGCCTTTTAAAGAAATTAATTGTTTTAATCCCGGCTTTTTAAATTCGATATCAGGAAAATCAGGATACAAACCATATAAAGCAATTCCGACACGTCTCATGTTTGAATTAGGAACATTGTAGCATATTGTTCCCGCGGTATTTAGAATATGTAAAAGCAGCCCGTCAGTATTGATATTATCAATAACACTATTCCATTTTTTAATTTGCTCTTTAGCTTTCTCAAGTTCTTCGGCCGCTGCAAGATGAGTAAAGATTCCCTGCAGGTTTATATAATCAAGTTTTTGTACCTGCTTTATAAATTCAACCGCTCCATCAGCACGAACCCCGATTCTATTCATGCCTGTATCCAGTTTTATATGAACTTTAGGTTTTATACCTGTGCGAAGATAAGCTTGTTCACAAGCTTTTATATGCCCTTGAGAAAATATCGCAATACTTAAATCATTCTTAACAGCACTTTCAACTGCCCAAACAGGAACAGCACCTAGAACAAGTATTTCGCAATTTATTTTTGCCTGCCTTAAATCAACCCCCTCATCAATTGAAGCTACCCCGAGCATATCAATACCGCTTGCTAAAATAGTTGGAGCAAGCATCACAGAGCCGTGTCCGTAAGCATCCGCTTTTACAACACCCAGAAGTTTTACCCCCTTTGGAACATTCTTCTTTATCTCTTTTATATTATTTTCAAGATTAGATATATTAATCTCAACCCAGGCATCTCTATGGATATTTATATTTGTTTGTCTAGTATTTTTCATAGTAGTTTTAGTATAGGACAAAATTTCCTTTTCATCAATAATTTATATATCCTTCAATTATTTGATACAAGATTTCAAGTCTTGTGATAATATTATATTTGTTAGACTAACGATAGAAGGGCTTTTTATGGAAGGATTAATACATAATATTCAGGAAATTCTAGGGATTCCGGCATTTTTAGTAAATCATTGTACGTTTTTACCGGATTACATAAGAGAAGCATTGATTTCAAGTATCAATTTCATTCCATGGTTATATATACTTTATTACGGTATCGAACTATTAGAACGATACTTTATGAAAAATATACACCTTTTTGTCAAACTTGTTAAACGCCTGGGACCATTATTCGGAGTTGCAATTTCTGTAGTTCCGGAATGCGGATATCAGATTATTGCAAGTACCTTCTATTCAAGACGAATGATCAGCCGCGGAACATTGTTAGCATTTTTCATATCTTGTTCTGATGATGCCCTGCCGTTATTATTTATGGATTTGAGTAAAGCACCTGTTATTATACCGATTGTACTTATCAAAATAGTTGTCGGCATAATTGTTGCATACCTTGTAGATTTAGCATTTATCTTCCAAAAAAATATCACAGAAGATATAAATGCTATAAATACAGATTTAAATGAACCTGCATGCTGCCACCATAGAATCTGCACAATTGAAAACCCTCCATACTGGTGGATGCACCCGCTTACTCATACTTTTAATATGTTTATGTTTACTTTCCTATGCCTTGCATTTTTCAATATGGTAATAAAAGGATTCGACGGAGTTGAAAGCCTTTCCTCATTCTTAATGATAGACTCTCAAAATCAGGTTATCTTTGGTGCGATATTTGGTTTAATTCCGAACTGCGTAACCTCAGTATTTTTAGCACTTGCTTATGTAAAAGGATTGATAAGCTTCCCGACTTTGCTTGCAGGTCTTATAACCTCAACAGGTTTAGGTTTATCCGCATTATTGAAACGTCAGCGCAATAATAGTGATAATATACTGATTATCGGAATATTGCTTGCTGTAGGTATTTTAGTCGGTTTATTTGTATTTTATAATATGCAGATAATTTCAATGATTCAATCATCTTTTACAAAGTAGAGGTATTTTATGCAGGAATTTTTACATTCAATATATTCAGGATTTAACTATATAATCACTCTGCCTGAACATTTAATCGAGCCTTTAACATTCCTGCCGAAATTTTTCAAAGAAGCTTTAATCGAAAGTCTAAACCTTGTTCCGTTTTTATTTTTAATATTTCTTCTGATCGAAATTTTAGAACAGTATTTTACAAAGAAAAAACATTTGTTCGTATTTTTTATGAAAAAAATCGGTCCGCTGTTTGGAAGTTTATTTGCATCAATTCCTCAATGCGGATTTTCAGTTATTGCAAGTACTCTTTATACAAGAAGAATACTCAGCCGCGGAACATTATTATCTGTATATTTAGCAACCTCAGATGAAGCAATTCCAGTATTGATTTCAGACCCTTCAAAAATTTATCTTATCCTGCCAATAATTCTAATTAAAGTTTTTGTCGCAATCCTTGTAGGGTATATCGTTGACCTAACTGTATCTTACAAAGCTAACGAACCGTTAGTTCAAACAAACTCACATAGCGAGCATAATCAAGAAGGCTGCTGCCATCACCACCTGTCAGATATGACAAAATCAAAAGAACTATGGCTTCACCCAATAAAACATACATTTAATATTTTCATTTTCATATTAATAGTTTCCGTAATTTTAGGATACATAATTTCTACAGCAGGAACAGAAGAAAATCTTGCTAAATTATTCCTGTTAAATTCACCCCTTCAACCTGTTTTGGCATCTATTATCGGGCTGATTCCAAATTGCGCAATTTCAGTAATGCTGACTATCTTATTTTTAAAACATACAATCAGTTTCGGTTCATTAATTGCAGGGCTATCATCTGCAGGCGGACTTGGAATTTTAGTTTTGCTAACAAAAAACAATGACAAAAAAGATACTGCAATAATTCTTGGCATTCTGGTTACAATAAGTTCAATAACCGGACTTGTCCTGCAGTATAACCTATTCAATATAAATAAAATTTTTACAGTTTTCGGTACTCAAATATAATAAATAAAAAGGAGCTCTATGATTAATCAGTCTGAAATGTTTCAAAACGCATTTTCACTGCACAAAGAAGGTCAACTAACAAAAGCAAGAGATTTATATCTCAAAATTCTGGAAAATGAAAAGGAAAACGCTGAAGTCTGGGATCTATTAGGTGTTTTATACTATCAGGTAAAAGATTATATAGAAGCCGAAGTTTGTATAAAAAAAGCAATTTCTTTAAATCCAAGATTATATTATATCGAAAACCTTGCAAGATTATATCTTGATAAAGGCGAATTTAAAGCCTCTGCGGCACTGTATGAAGATATAGTAAAAGCATCAGGAAGTTACGAAAATTATTTTAACCTGGCAATGTCTTATAAAGGCAAGCAGGATTGGAATAACGCTAAAGAAGCTTACTACAAGTCACTGGAAATTAACCCGGATGGATATGAATCATATTTTAACCTTGCATATCTTGCATTAAATGAAAACAATCCGCAAGAAGCGGTTAATTGCTACAAAAAAGCACTTGAAATAAAACCTGATGACTGGGAATCTGTTTATTTTCTTGCTTTAGCTTATATGCAGACAAAAGATTATGAAAACGGCTTGAAATGTTTTGAATCCCGCCTATGCCGCCAAAGTGCAATTGTTTCGCAAGAAAAAATTTACCCTAATTTAATGAAACAAAAACCACAATGGCAAGGCGAAGATTTAACCGGCAAAACTTTATTCACATACTACGAAGCAGGCTTTGGAGATATCCTGATGTTCTACAGGTATATGCCGATTTTAACTTCAATGTGTAAAAAAGTTATTATTAAACCCCAAAAAGAACTTGCGCCGCTGTTTAGAGAAAATTCATACGGAGCCGAAGTTCTGGAAATCTTTGACTTTGAAAACGAAATTGATTTTGATTACCATATCCCGTTTTTAAGCATACCTTATGTACTTGGTTATAAGGGAAACGAGATGTTTATTCACCACGATGACGGATATCTAAAAGCTAATCCTGCAAAAATCAATTACTATAAAGAAAAATTTTGCCAAAATGATAAATTCAAAATCGGTATAAAATGGCAGGGAAATACATATTACGATAGAGAACGGGTTTTAAATATCGAAGATTTTATAAGACTATTCAAGCTGCCAAACACACAATTTTATTCATTCCAAACTTTTGACGGTTCAGAAGAACTTGAAAAAGTAAAATCCGAATACAATATTATAGACCTTGGTTCAACTTTTTCAAATTTTTCAGACACAGCAGGAGCTGTTGAAAATATGGATTTAATCATATCAAATGACACATCACTGGTTCATCTGGCGGGGGCTATGCAAAAATCAACAATGGTATTATTGCCACACGTATATAATTGGCGCTGGCACATTGATTTAAACCATTGTGACTGGTATGATTCCGTCAAAATATACCGACAAGAAGAAAACGGAATATGGCAGAGAGTCTTTGAATCTGTAGAAAAAGATTTAAAAACTATGCTTTCAATGGAATAACTGCCTAAATTTTCCAATTATCTTCATCCGGGTTTTCAACCCAAATAACAGTCACTTCAGGCTGTTTATAAAACGGATTAAACCAGTGGCTTTCTTCGGTAAAATCTATTATTGCATCGTAATAGGATATTCGTTGTGCAACTTTTTTTGTATAAGATAATAAATCTGTCATAATTTTCCTAACTATCATAATGTTTATATTGTTCAATATTTTTGAGCTAAAATAATCACCAAAAAGTTTCGGGTTTAGATTTTTATATTCCCCTGCCGGACTACGCCGTTAACTAATTGTGTTTTCTTATCAGAAAATTTATTTTAACAATATATTTAAGGAGGAAAATATGAGCGAAAAATTAAGAGGTTCAAGAACTGAACAAAATTTGATAAATTCATTTGCAGGAGAAGCACAGGCAAGAAATCGTTATACATATTTTGCCAAAACTGCTAAAAAAGAGGGTTATGAACAAATTGCAGCAATATTTTTAGAAACCGCCGAAAATGAACTTGAACACGCTAAACTATTTTACCGCCACATTGAAAACAATCCGCTCGGACACGTTGACGGGTTCTATCCGTTTGAATTTGGCACGACAGAAGATAACCTGAGCAGCGCGATTGCAGGAGAAACCGAAGAATATGATATTCTATACAAAGAAGCCGAAGAAACAGCTTTAGATGAAGGTTTTGATGCGATAGCCGATACTTTTAAGCACGTAAGAAAAGCAGAAGAACACCACGCCAAAAGATATAAAACCCTTTTAGAAAATCTTAAAAACGGAACAACCTTTAGTAAAGATTCCGAAATCACATGGCTATGCAGAAAATGCGGATATCCTTATCGCGGGAAAAAAGCTCCGGAGCATTGCCCAAATTGTTTTCACCCGCAGGCATATTTTCAAGTTTTATGCGAAAAATACTAGAAATTGATGATTTTTTAAGATATACTTATTGAATAAAATAATATAATAAGTATTATATGAATAAAAAGTGGAAAATAACAGCAATTTTGGGTATTTTAACAGTCACCTGCGGCTTATATACGTGGGGAATACCTGCCGTTGTAAATATAAAATCACATAAAGCTTTCATTGAAAAGACTATCCTGGAAAATTCCGGATACAGTATTGATATTGGCAACCCTGAATTATCTATGGGCTGGTTTCCATCAGTCTGGATTAAAAGTAATAACATATCTATCCTAAACAGTGACAACTCAAAAGCTTTATCCATCGATAATCCTAAACTTAAATTGAAATTATTTCCGCTTTTGAGAAAAAAAATCGAAATATCAAAACTTTCAGCATCAAAGGAAGAAGCCTATTTTATATTCACTAAAGATTCCCAATTTATGCTCGGGCAGTATCCTTTAACAGCACCTAAAGATAATAAGAAAAGTGAATTCACTCTGTCTAAAATGGCACTGGGACTTGGCGAATATAATATTCACCTTGATGACAAAAAAAATTCTAAAAAATCAATACTGTCAGGAAAATACTTCAACCACAAATATAATAGAAAAAAATATTTGAAATTTGCTACAGACAGCACATTTAATATTGATAATATTGAAACAAACATTGATGCCGATGTTGAAATTTCTCTGCCAATTGACAGATTATCAGAAGATAAATTAAAAATCTCAGGCAGCATAGTTGATTTTGATATATCATCAATCTCAGATTATGTAAAAATACTCTCAAAAGGACAGATAAACTCTCTTAAAGGAACTGTCAGTTTAGTTGCAGCGACAAGACCTGATAAATTTGGTCATAAAAGTATTTCAACAAAACTAACAACCAAAAACTTAGAAATTCTAGGCAAAGATAAAGCATCATCTATAATCTATCCTGATGAACTCATTGCAGATATAAATTTTGATACAGTAGAAAACGGAATCCACTTTGAAAATACCACACTGGAATCAAGTAAAATTCATGCCAGAGTAGACGGAAAAATCTTTAACCTTGGTAAAACTCCTAAATATAATATTGAAACCGAAGTCAAAGATACAAGACTTGAAGATGTAGTTGCAATCCTGCCCGGCAGTGAAACCCTGCTTCCTGATTTTAACCTATACAAGCTCAAAAAATATGTATTTTACGGAGATGGGGAAGGTAAAGTCCAATTTGTCGGACAAGGAAACCGTCCAAACGTAACCGGAGATGTAAAACTTCGCAATGCTTATCTTATCCACCCGATAAAAGGCTCTCCTGCTAATGCAAAAATTGACCTTAATTTTAGGGGTAAAAAAATGCTGTTAGATGTATTTGTTCCAACAAGCAAAAATCAAAATGTCAGTGTTAAAGGCACCGTTTTAATTGACGGAACAAAATACTCTGAATTGCAAATAAAAAGCACAGATGCAGTAATTTTGGCACCTGCTCAAGAAATATTAAACCCGCTTCACGAGATTTTAAAATTCCAGCTTGGGCCTGTCCCTCTAATGACAATTGCCGGTGTAGGAAACATTGATATGCACTCAGCAGGGAAAAAAGTCGATCCGCATATATGGGGAAAAATTACATTTAAAGATGCAACTGCGTCATTCAATGAAATAAAACATCTTGAACTCCAAAAAGGAGCCGGTGAAGTTGTATTTAACGATAAAAAAACAACTTTCAAATCATATCAGGCATTTATCAACAACAAACCCGTAGAAATCTATGGAGACTGTGTTGTTCTCGGAAAGTTAAATGTTTATGTAAAAACAAAAAATCAAGATATAAAACAATTAATAAAAGTTATTAATTCTTCTCCGCTTTTGGTTGATGTTCAGAAGGTTGTAAAGCCATTCACCCAGCCTGAAGGTATTGCTGATGTATTTTTACACATCTATGGCAACGTAAAAAATGCTGAAGAAGTTGTATTTAATGAAGATTTATTCTCAAAAGGTTCAATAACATTGCATAATGCCAAAACGCTTATGCAAGATACCTTCCTGCCATTTACAAATGTAAATGGGATAGTAAACTTTGATCAATATGACTCAGATTACGATATAACCGGTTATATAAGAAATTCAAAAGTACACGTTAAAGGTACAGGTTCAAATTCAATTATAGATTTAAAAGCATATTCTGATAAATTTATGCTTAATGATATTTTTGATACCCTGCACCCTGATATGCTACTACCTTATAAAAAAGAACTCGGAAATATCAATGTTTCATTTAATGCAGGCTATAAAGGGATAGCAGATGCCGGAAATCTTGATTACAATAAACTGTTGGTTGATGGCAAATTTATCCCGAATATGGATTCACAAAACCCTATAAAACTTGATGGCGGAACATTTACAATCAAAAACGGCATCTTAAAAACTTCAAATTTAAAAGGCTTATTTAACAATAATCCTTACACACTATCCCTTAGCGCAAAAGATCTGGATAAAGAAGATCTTAATATAACAGATGCTGTATTTAACTTTAAAAATTTTGATATAAGCGCGGTCAACACTATTAAAAATCAAATAAAACTGCCAAAAGAACTCCGCACACAAATCGATAATATAACCGAACTAAAAGGAATTATTGATATAAACGGTTCTATAAAAAATAATCATATCAATGCTAATACAAGTCTTGAAGATACAAGTTTTGTATATAAACCGTACGGCGCAGTAGTAAGAGTTCTAAGCGGTAATGCTAATATCCGCGGAGATGTTTTATATCTTGATAAAATAAATTCCCGCATAAGCTCCATGCCTGTATTTTTAAACGGTAAAATCTCAAAAATATATTCCCAAAATCCAAATCTTAATATATTTATAAGTTCAAAACTTACTCAAATATTCTTTGACCGCTTCTTTAATTCAAAATCAGTTTATCCGGTAAAAGCAAAAGGAGAAATAAATTTTTTCACAAGATTAAGTGGTTCACTTAACGCACTCAGGGCAAAATCAACCCTTAACCTTGGAGAAAACTCATCAATTTATTATATGGGGGCAACTCTTGCCGGAGCTCCAACAGGAGCATTTAACTCTGAAGGTATGACAACCAACCCTGTATCAGTTATTTCAGATGTCATATTATACCCAAATAAAATTAAAGTAAATTCACTAAACTACAAACAGACAATAACCTCTCAAAATAATAAAAAATCAATACAAAATCAGGTTAATGCATCAGGTGAAATTTCACTGCTTCCAAATAATATCGCACAATTTAAAAACTTCAAAATAAAAACCGATAACCCTACCAATGCCAGAATTTTTAACGTTCTGTTTAAAAAACCGACAATTAAACAAGGGGTATTTACATCTAATCTTGTTATCAACGGGACATCTGCCGCTCCATATATCCTTGGAGATTTAAACGTTAAAAGTATTGATATTCCGCTGCTTGATTCAACAGTAAGAGACATAAACATTGATTTTCAAAAAGATTTCATCAACCTGAGTTCTAAAGCTGTTGTACTGACTAATGATATTTTTATGAATGCAAAAATTATTAACAAAGCGTCCATGCCGGTTGAAGTGGAAGATGTAAAAATACAAATGGACGAACTTAATCTAAATGTAATATCCGCAGCTCTTAACGATTTAGAAGCAGACTACACAAGAAATAACCCGTTAAAACAAGGAACCATTCCTGCACTTTCACCAAACACCCTTATCATTAAAAACGCTCAGATTAATGCAGATAATGTCCTTATAAAAAAAGCAAATGCATCTAAATTTAAGTCCCATATGACTTTAGATGAAAACCAAATATTTAATATTGATGACTATAGTTTTAATATAGCAAACGGTACTGTTAACGGTAAAATAAGCTATGATTTAAAGAATTTTAGCGGAACAGGTTCTATGCAGATTAACAAAGCTGATGCTCAAATTATTGCAGAAAACTTCTTTGACATGCCCGGACAAATGTACGGTACAGTTACCGGAGATTTAAATGTTTCCTGTACCGGGTTGTCCAGTATTGACTGCATAAATACTCTGTCAGGAAGCGGCAAGTTTGAAGTAAGTGACGGGAAAATGCCAAAACTCGGTTCACTGGAATATCTTCTAAAAGCAGGAAACCTTATAACAGGCGGAGTAACAGGAATTTCAATAAACGGAATCATTGACTTAATCACTCCTCTTAAAACCGGTAATTTCAAAAGTATCAGCGGAGATATCCACGTAAAAAATGGTATTGCTGATGATATTAACGTATATTCAAGCGGGGACGATCTTAACCTTTATATGACAGGCAGCTATAATATAGCAAGTCTTGTTGCAGATATGGAAGTCTATGGAAGCCTTTCAAAGAATTTTTCAACACTGCTTGGCAGAATTGCAAACTCTTCGCTTAACACCCTGTTTAATACAATCCCGGGAGTTAATATCAATGAAATTAATCCTAAATCAACCAGTAATATCAACAAAATCCCTAACTTTGATAAAAGCAAAACTCTGCGTGTATTCAAATCCGAGATATACGGTGACATCAACGGTAGCAACTATGTTAAAAGTTTCCGCTGGATAAAAGACTAATACTTACTGTTAAATAAAGTAAAAAAACGAAACTTATTTAAAGCTCCGTTTCTAAAATTTTTATTTTCACATTAAAATTACTTCTTAACAAATTCCTGATGCATTTTTTCAATCATTTTTAAAGTGTCTTCTTCACCATGAGTCGATGCATAGTTTTCAATAGCTGCATTCAATTCCTGCACTAACTGCGGGTTTTTCTCCAAAAATTTCATATCATTTTCAATAGAATCTGATGAAATCTGTGATTTGCCAAGTGTTGCTTCCGGAACATTTGTCAAATCTTTAATCTCTTTTGCTTCAGGTTGAACAGCAGCTGTCGCTTCTTCCGGGGCTGAATCTGCTGCGGCAGGTTTTTGGATACCTTTGAAGTTTAAACTATTAATGTTTTTGTTGTCGATTTCTCTCATAGTATCACCTTACTTTCAGAAAATTACATTTTCTATATTATCTTCATGTTGGTTTTTATATAGAAAACACCTAAATAATATTTTTTGCTACTTTCTTCTTAAAAAAATTACAAAAATTTACATGTAATTTTTCAAAAATTTTTCATGTTATGATGTATTATATACTATAAAAGGATGTAATGCAAATTATGAACTTGGATAAATTAGCGAAAGATTTCTGGTGGGCTCTTACAGCATTCAAAACCATAGACGAATTACCCGATTCTATTATATACACAGATTCAGAAGGCAATATTAAAAAGCATAACAGAAAAGCTAAAGAAACTTTCGGGTTGAATTGCGAAGAATTAAAAACAGTAAACATTAACGAAATTATACAAAACGGTTTAACAAATGTAAAAACCTCAATAGAGGCCTCAAAACCGGTACTGACAAGCGCGCAAATCCCAGGACGTGAATTTTATGTTGAGCTAAACGCTTCCAAAAAGGGCCGTGGTTATTGCATTAGTATCAGAGATTTAACAAAATTAACAAAAGAAATAATAAACGACGAAAAAACTTTAAAATTTAACAACGAAAAAAATGCAATGCTTGCAAAGCTGGAAGGCGATATTAAATCTCCAATTACGTCAATAAGCGGGTTTTCGCAAGGGCTGTTAGACGGACTTGGAGGAGAATTAAGCGAAAAACAGGCTAAATATGTAAAAATCATCCATAATAACGCTGAAGAGCTATATCATTTTTCAGACAAACTTATTGAGTTTTCAAAAGCCGAATCTTCAATCTACGAACCGGATTACCACACATTTGACGTAGTTGAAAGCTTGAAAGCCATTTCTAAAGATTACGAAGATGAGATAAGAAACAAAAAACTTGCATTCGATATAGATCACGAAACACTTGACAAACGTAACATCTATACCGATTTAAACGCAATAAAGGCAGCCTTCAGAAACATATTGGAAACCTCTGTTAATATGACTGAAACCGGTTATATTTCGGTAAAACTTACACATCCTGATGAGAAAATCTGTGTATTGTATAACCTTGATATTACAGCTAAAAAACAAACCTCTTACTTGCAATTAACAATCAGAGATACAGGAGTTGGAATAGCAGAAGAGGAAATGAAATACTTGTGCGAACCTTATGCACAGCTTGACAAAGGTAAAAAGAATTTCCTAAGAGCACTTCAGCTTGGAACAGCAAGTATATTGATAAAACGAGCAAACGGGCTTATAGACATCAGATCCGAAGTAATGAAGGGAACTGTTTATAATATAATCCTGCCTATAGAAAAGGAATAAGATGAGCGGCGTAGTTTTAAAAAACGTAAAAAAAACTTACGATAACAACAAAACAGTAATTAATAATGTTAATCTTGAAATCAAAGATAAAGAATTTGTAGTACTTGTAGGAGCATCAGGCTGCGGCAAGTCAACACTTTTACGAATGATTGCAGGACTGGAAGATATCTCTGAGGGTGAAATTTATATCGGAGATAAAAAAGTTAACAATGTCCCGCCAAAAGACAGAGATATCGCATTCGTATTCCAAAGTTACGCGCTATATCCGCATATGACCGTCAGAGAAAATATCGCATTCGGTTTGAAAATGCGCAAAGTTGACAAAGCAACAATAGATAAAAAAGTGCAAGAAGCCGCTGAGATCCTCAATCTTGGAGAATATTTAGACAGAAAGCCAAAACAATTATCAGGCGGACAAAGACAGCGTGTAGCATTAGGACGTGCGATTGTCAGAAACCCGAAAGTTTTCTTAATGGACGAGCCACTATCAAACCTTGATGCTAAACTCCGCGTACAAATGCGCTCAGAAATAAAAAAACTTCACGAAAAACTTCAAACAACATTCATCTACGTAACTCATGATCAAACAGAAGCACTTACAATGGGGGATAGAATTGTTGTTCTTAATAACGGTGATATTCAGCAGGTTGATTCACCAGAAGAGATTTATAACAACCCTGCAAATACTTTTGTAGCAGGGTTCGTGGGTTCTCCACAGATGAACTTCATAAACGGCAGCGATATAGGACTTGATGAAAATATCTTATACGGAATCCGCCCTGAAAAAATGACAAAACCTGACGGTGATATAAAATTGAACGTTAACGTTGATATATCTGAAATGCTTGGCAGTGAAAAAATCGCATATTTTAATATCGGGGAGAACAAATGTTCTGCAAAACTCGATGCAGATGTGCAAATTGGCAAAACTTTAGAATTAACAATTAAAACATCTGATTTGTATAAATTTGATAAACAAACCGGAAATAGAATTTAAAAAAGCGGGATAAAATCCCGCTTTTCTTTATAAAAGTTCTTTACCATCTTCTGGCAGACCTTTAAAATCATGCCCTTTCGGAAGATAATGAGGTTTTGCGATAATAGGCGGTTTTCCTTTTGGTCCTTCGCCTTTTGGAAGAGGGCTGGGGTGAGGGGGGGCATTTACCCCTGTCATTGCGAGGGAGTGGAACGACCGTGGCAATCGCAGTATTGTACAATAAGTCCTGCCATGAAATTTTTCAAATTAATAAACTAATCATTCGCACTGGTTAAGAAATTAACAAGTCCCTGAAGCCCGAGTTTATAACTATCAGATTTAAACCCTGTAATCTGCCCCACACAAACATCGGCAAACATAGAATTATGTCGAAACTCTTCACGCCTATAAATATTTGAAATATGAACCTCAACAGTCGGAATTTTTACAGAGGTGAGCGCATCACGTATCGCAATGCTTGTATGAGTATAAGCGCCTGCATTTAAAATTATTCCGTCAAAATTTCCAAGCGCATATTGGATTTTTTCAATAATCTCACCTTCAAAATTACTTTGAAATATTTCAATATTAATCCCGAGTTCAAAAGAATACTCGTGCAGTTCCATTTCAAGGTCTTTGTACGATTTTGAGCCGTATTGCTCAGGTTCTCTAACCCCAAGCATATTGAGGTTCGGACCATTAATTATCAGTATGTTTAAATCTTTTTCCATATCAGTATTATATTACAAAAAGTCTAATTTGTAAATTTTTGTTAAAATTTCAAACATGAATATAACCAATTTAGCATGCTTGTCTTATCATGCAAGTACAAACTATCCCAAAATCTCCTCCCAAGATTATTGTTCAAGTCGCAAAGAATTGTGACTTTTTTTTTAACAAATCAAGGATTTGATAATTAAGCTAATTCATATCGTGAATTGACATTTGAGAGGATACTTCAGCAACAATTCTTGCTATATCGGCACCCCCGACAGACGCTTCAAGAATAAGCGGAGCGTAGATTAACATAGTTTCTCTGTATCTCATTGTCTCTATATCAATTATATTAAATTCAATAAAATCATCACCGGCATAGATAAGCTTGCCATACTCTCCACCTGTAGCCCAGCGAATAAATAAGTATTGATTTTCGTATTCTTTTAATTTTTCTACTAACTTCATCTTTAACCTAAAATACCTCTACAAATATATTATTAGTTATTTTTTAGAACAAGTCAATTATTTAACCGGTTAAATTAAACAATAAAAGTTTTAACAGAACCATCCTGATGATACAAACCGCCGCCGCATACAGTTTCTACAACTTTTAATACGACCTCACGCGGCGCATCAATTTGATTCAGCGTAAATTCTTGTCCGGTATGTTTTATCTTAAATACACATTTTTGATTTTGATCAGCCGGAACATACAACGACGCAATTTCATTTTCCAAAAGCCTTACCATCTCTTCATCACGATCTTTTGCATCCTTAATTATATCATTGTAGTTACCGCTTATTGCCATAATTCTATTTGAAAAAATATGTCTTCCATCATCTCTGAAAAGAGCTTGCGGCTGAAAATTACAGCGGGTTGTAAAACTCATCTTGTGCCAGAGAATATTTATCACAGCAACAGATTTCAAAGAATCAGAATCAACATAAATATTCTGGGTTGTAACCCCTCTTGAAGAAAACGATTGTTTAAGGTTATTTGCAACCAGTTCAAGACAATCCGTCATTCTTGTAAAAATATCGTTTGTGTTGACTGTAGAATGCTGATAATCTAAAAACTGCTTATACATATGAGAAGATACAAGCTCTACTCTCTCCTGTATAACTATATCTTTCTTTGTTGCGGTTTCTGAATTATCAAAACTTTCAAAATTATTTAGCAATTTTATTTCCTTTATATAACCTATTTTTAAAATAAACATGTTTTCTTGTAAAGATTATATATCTTTTCGTTACAAAACTGAATACTTAAATGGGATTATAAATATTTTTTATAATTTTATAAAAGAGTTTAATTCTCAAGATTAAAGCCATTAAGGTTACAATAAGCGCCCAATGCAGATTTTGCACTATCAATTTTTTCTCTTAAATAGGTATTTTTAGTAGCCTTAACAACTATTTCCATAGCTTTGTCATACATTTTGCCTGCGCCTTTAAGATATTCGCTCTGATTTTGAGATTGCAGCGAACCGATATCCTGGAAATATTTACCATAAAGCAAATAAATTTTTGATAGTAAATCATTCATATTATATTTTTTAGCAAGAAGCATTCCTGATTCAATATTTATTTTCGCTGTTTCATAATCAGAAAGCTCCATATAGGCTTTTGCAAGAATAATTTTCAAACTTACAATAAAAAACGTACAGTTAATTTTAGGATTTTGAGCAATATCAAGAGCCTGAGTAGCTATTTCTACAGCATTTTTAGGAGATTCGGTTATAATTGTAGCTTCAGATATCAAATACCAGCATAATAACGCACCCATAGCCAATTTTTTATTGGCAAAATAAGTAATTTGTTCATTATAAATCTGTATCGCCTGTTTAGCCTGCTTTGAATCACAGTAAAATCTTCCAAGTAAAGTCTTGAAAATATTTTTTATAAATTCATTTCCGGTATCCTCAGCAGCCGTAGCTGACTCATACAAGACTTGCTGAATACTATCATAATCCTTTTTCAAAAATTTATTTATAACCTCAATAAGTCCGTAAAAATGTATAATATCAGCGTTATTAGAATTTATATAATCTAAATCTGCATACTTAAACCCGTAGATATTTTGAACATCAGTCAAAACCTCTTGCGAAGTTGCAAAATTACCTTTCATGGTATTTGCATAAGCCAGTACAAGCTTTGCCCTGCAAATAAGGTCTTCATCTGTAATTTTATGTTTGTCTATAACTTCGAATAAGAATGCCAAAACCTCAAATGAGCGATCATTCCCCTGCAGCGCAAGTGCAGCAGCAAGGTTAAGATATACCCTGATCCAGGTATCATACAAAAATCCCATCGGAATAGTTTTATTCAATCTCGGTTTAGATAAATTCGAATTAATAACAGGCATTATATCATTATCAATCAAATTAACAACTTCACCGCAATTTCCAACATTTAACAATGACGGCAACTTTGAGGCTTTTATCATAGCTACTTCAAGCTCTTGGGACGGGGTTAATTTTTTCAACACATTATCAATACACTCAACATCACCGAAATAATTACCGATTTTTTTACAGCAAAGAGCCAGATACCCAAGCAATTCTATTTCTTTAGCTTCATTATTTTCAGATTTAGCATTTGAAATTGCGTCCGGCAAAAACTCTATAGCCTCTTCCGGATCATATTCGGTTAAAAGCTTACCCAAACGCTCACTTATATTATATCGGATATTTAGCGTTTCATTTTCGTTAAATTCATTCAATAAAGCAAGACACTGCTTTTGGGCAATTACATACAGGTTTATATCCCCGACATAAGATGCAAGACGTGTTGTTTTTGTCCAAATATCAAAAGCCATACGGTTTTCTTTAAGATTATGAGCTATCATTGCCATTGTAGCATTTGTATTCAGTGTAAAAATACTTATAGCCTTGCCGACTTTTACATTTATATCTTCAAAAGCACTGTCATTTTGAATATTTTTTAAAACATTTTCCCATAAAAGCAAATTATTAAATTCATAAAAAACTTCGTTATAAGGCCTTACGAAATTTGATTTTGCCAGATAAGACATTATGTCATTAAATTCCTGATTTTTATACCCGAAAATTTCTTTTAACAACGCAAGATTAAGTCTGTCACCCAATATAGCAGCACCACAAAGCATTTTATGAGCCTCTTTGTTTGTTTTTTTAAGGGTTGCCAAACGCTCTTTTATCAAGTCAGAAAAATTATTTGGCATTATAAATGCTTTATCAGCAATCTGACAGTCAAAGCAGTAGCTTACAGCCTGCTCTACAAATGCCGGATTGCCTTTGCTTTTTTCAAAAATAATCTCTTTTTCCCGGGGCGAAACGTAAGTTCCTGCATCACCTGTCAATTTTAAATTCTTTTCTAAATCAGAAGATTCTGACGGTGCAAGATAAATATCCTCATACGCTTTTAATTCTTTTTTATCAACACCGAAAAAACTGCTGACAGGCTTATGTTCATTGTATATCGCAATAAATTTTAAATTTCTCCAATTATTATCGCGCCTGATAAAATTAGTCAAAAATTCTATCGAAAACCCATCAATGAAATCCAAATTATCAACAACAAAAACAAATCTTCCGGTATGACAGAATGCATCAAAAATTTTGTTTAAAATATCATAAGTTTTTTTCTTATTTATAATAATATCTTCATAATTTCCGTCTTTTGAGTTGTATAAGAAATTTAAAAAGTCAGAAACTTCAACAGCATTTAAAAATCTAAACTCATTACTGAAAAATTGCATTGCATCTTTTTTCAAATCATCGTTATTAACATAATAATTAGGAAGTTTAAAAAGATTTAAAAGCATATCCTGAATGACACCACCCGGTGTAAGCTGTGTCAATTGTGTACATTTACCGACACACCACTCAAGTTTTTCAGCATCTAGAGATTTCATTACCTTTTTTAACAAAGAGCTTTTGCCGATCCCTTTATCCCCTGATATTGAAAAAATCTTTTTATCACGCGAACGAAGTCCTTCAACCAAAACCTCAAATGCTTTTGATTGATTATATAAATTTGGGACAAACTCAAGATTTACCGATTTAGATTTAGATTGAGATTCTGCTTCTTTTACCTTAGATTTCAATCCGGGACGGAACGGAGAACCGCATTTTCTGCATTTTACAGCAATCGGGAAATTTACACTGTGGCAATGAGGACAAATTTTTAACAGCTCTTTTCCACATTTTTTACAAGCCAAAGCTCCGACAGGATTCACGGTATTACACTGTTTGCATAGTAAACCTGTTCGGGTTTTACAATATGGACACTTTAAAGCTGTGTCAGAAATATTTTTTTTACATACAGGACATTTCATAGTTTAGAATCTATTCTATAACATCTCTGACTTTTTCCATCAATTTGTATAATCTTTTTGAGATTTCAGATTGAGAAAGACCAAGTACTTCAGAGATTTCTTTCTGAGTCATGCCTTTATCATAACGCAAAGTATAAATATGTAAATAGTTTTTGTCAGGATTCTCTGAATCAATTTGCTTGATTGTATCTGCAACAAACGATAAAATTTCTTTTTGAATAACAATTTCTTCAGGGCTTTCCGGGATTTTAATATCGCCATAATTGATTATAACATTTGAATAGTCAACAGTCTCAGTATCTTCAAGCGGAACCTGAATTGTAGACATATACCCTGAACGAGTTCTTCTTAATCTGCCGGAATCCTTCAGAACATTGATAATTGATGTTGTTACAATACGTTTCAGATAAGCTTCCAATGTGGATTCTGTTTCGATAGCACCAAGTATTGTCACAGAGCGTTTGCATGTTTCGTTAAAGAAATCATCATACAAATCCTCATTGTTCGGGTATTTACGATCATTTTTTATTATTTTACTAATTAAATCAATTTTATCTTGTGCTAATTCCACAACGTAACTTCCTCTACTTTAATCTAAAGTATATCATATTTAGAAATAAATTTTAAGTATCGCCGTTGTACTTTCGTCATTACCCACACTATGAGGGGCTTTGAGAGCTTTCATAGTTTGGTTAACAGTTTGTAACACAATTTTATCAATCTCTGCAGAACCACTTGAAATCACGATTTGAGAGCTCTTGAATGTTCCATCTTTAGCAAAAGTAACACTTACTCGGACTTCATTTGAATAAATATAATCCTTTGCAAGTAGTAAATCACTTGTTAATGATAGCTTCAAACTCTTACCGACTGATTGGAAGTATTGTTTAAATGCTTGATTATATGAAATATAATCAGGAACTTCCCAAGTCAATTTTTTAACTTCAATAAATGTAGTTGCAGGCCCTTTCTTAACAGGTTGAGCCGGAGCTGCTGCCTGAGGTTTAGGCTGAGTTGCAGCAGGTTGAGATGTTGAAGCCAAAGCATTAGTGTTATTATCCATGTTTACAACATTATTAGGATCAACGTTTAATGTATTAGCATCACTTACCCCGTTATCAGGATTTGTCGGAACTGCATCATCTGTTATCGGTTGAGGCGCTTCTTCAGTTGGAGCTTTAAACATTTTTGCAACACTGAAGCCAATTACCCCGACTAAAGCCAAAGCTATTAAAGTTCCCACAATGCCAAGTCCTATACCCAAACCGGGTTTACCGGCTCCGCTTGCTCTGCCAAGACGACCCGGATTATTTAGCAATGCCGCTCCGGGAACTTTTGCATCCGGATTATAAAGGCTTTCTAATGGCTCAGACTGTTGAGGAAGCGGGATATCAGTAGTATTTATATCAATAGGGATTTCACCTGTTTGGAAGGTTCTGTCACTTATCACAGTTGAATTTTCAACAACCTTATAAACTTTTTCTTCCGCTTCCGGTTCAATAATAAGTTCATCTTCAACCGGTTGAACAGATTCAGACACTACAGCAACTTGCTCAATTTCTTGAGGTACAACATCTTGAAGATTATCATAATTTGTATCATCCATCCATTCTTGTTCAGGATTTTCAACCGGAAATGGAGCAGCAGTTTCATCAAGACTTTGCTCGTCTGGAATTTCTTGAACATCAGTTTCTGTACCTAAAGCATCAAAATCATCCAAAGACAACTCATCAGAAATCGGAACTTCTGAATTTTGCACCTGTTCAATATCTTCCAAATTATCAAAAGTTTCATTACCAACATTAACCTGCGCAAACTCATCTAAAACCGGAGTACTAATATCATCAGATACACTTGTAACACCTTCATTGATTGGTGATTGCTCAAAATCAGAAACTTCAAGAATCGGCTCTTCTTCTATTTCAGAAGATTCAAATGAAAGCTCATCAGAAGCAGCTTGATCTGAAAAAATCGGTTCAGAAATCTCATTTACCGGTTCTTCTACCTCTGACACCAACGGTTCAGAATCATCAACACCAATATCAAAATTATTTTGAGCCGGCAAATCTATAGTATTTTCAACAGATAAATCTTCTCCGACGGACATTTCTCCAAAATCAAGAGCATTAGTATCATCAATAGATATTTCATTTAAATTTCCTTTGATCCCAAAGTCAACCAAATGTTCATCACCGGAATTACCCAAACTCATATCGGTATCAAAACTGTCCATAGATGAAGTTCCGTCTTCATTTATTGTATAAGAAGACATACCCGGTAAATCCATACCTACATTTTCATCATCAACATTTATATCAGGCAAAGCAACATTTGAAGCCGCACCCATATTAGAAAAACTTGACAAATTAGACGCATCATCCGAAGTATCTTCAAAATCATCTAATTCAACTGAATCCATTGCTCCAAAATTAATGGTTTCATGTTCAAAAACTTCATCTTCAGTTTTAAGTTCCACTGTATTCAAATCAGCCAAATCTTTTGGAACGTCAAATTGACCGGAAATTTCAGCCTCAAGATTGGCTTCTAATTTTGCAACAGATAAATCACCTAACGCTTTTATATGTTCAGGAATTTCCGCAGTATCAGGAGCTATATCAGTTTTTGCATAGTCAATTCTGTCAAGATTTTTCTGCTGTTTTTCTAAATTCTTCCCGACAACATTATCGACCATATCCCCGGACACAGAAGCTAGTTTTATGGCTCCATCAGAGACTGCAGCAGAAGCATCAACTACCGCATCTACAACTTCACCGGCAACCTCTGCACCTTTGGCTGCCGCACCGGCTTCTGCCGCCGCAGCTCCTGCACCTGCCGCAATAGCAGTCCCAGCAGCAAGCCCTGTTGATTTTGCAATTGCACCTTCTACAGCATTACTAAAAGCTTCAGCTAACCCTTTTGTTATATCATCATTTTTCGGTTTTTCGTCAGTTACATCACTGATTTCAGGCTTATTATCATCAATAGCGGCTATTGTTTCATCAAGCAAAGCATCAACAGATAAAACTGTATTAGCCGCCGGCATATCAACAACTTCAACCTCTGGAACTTCCTCTAAAACAGGACTTGAGTCAACATCGACCTCATTTTTTACGTTAAAGTCCAAAAGGTCTTCATCTGAGTTTTGAACAGGTTCCGCATCAATTTGCGGCATGTCATTTTCAAATGAGTCATCATCACCAAGTAAATCATCACCTAAATCGACACTTCCAATATCTAAAAGCGGAGATTCTTCTGCTTCTTCTAAGACTTCCTCCTCAACTCCGGTCTGTTGCGGAATTTCATCTTGATCAGCCTTTTCTTCATTAAAATCAAATAAAACTGAATCTTCCTCTTCAGATTTAGCAACAGTTTCAACCTCAGGAATATCCTCAGCCTCTTCTAATATTACTTGAGGCTCGTCAACGTCAATACTTATTGTATTATTTTCTGTAAATTCAAGCTCGTCAGAAGTATCTAACATTTCTTCTGACTGCTCAAACCCACCATCATCTACGGGTTCAATATCACCTTCAATATCCATTTCGGTTTCTTCATTTTCTTCAACCGATGCAATATCTTCATCAAGTAAAGATTCATCTATTGAAATATCATCATCAAGCATCATACTTGATAAATTAATCTCTTCATTTTGAATATCATCTGATTCCAAAGTCTCAGCCGGAGCCGGCTCAACGTCATCTTCATCATCTGTAATAAGTGTAAATGTTGCCGGTTCTTCCTGGCTGCCAAGAGTTGAAGCAACACTATATGCAAGAGTTTCAAAGTTATCAAACTCAAGCACACTGTCTCTTAGTTCGGAACTCAATAAAAGCAGCTCCAAGAACTCCCTCATTTCATCCTCTGAAAGATTATGATCAGCAAGTGATACTGACAACTCACGACCCCTTAGAAAATCTTCTTCAGTAAGAGTTCTTTTCGCTTTACCCGGGAAGTTTTTAATAAATTTTACCAAAGATTCAGGAGTTGATAACTTCTTCTTGCTAAAGAAATAATAATCACTGTTCTGACTTTGTTTATTTATTTGAGAAGGTTTGAAATATCCAAGGAACTCAACATTTTTAAACTCTTCATCTATTTTCAATACAACATAAACATCAGGGACAATCTCAAAGTTAAAATGACTTTTCGGAACAAATATTTGATTTTCACTAAACACAACACGAACGTCTATATGAATATTAGAAAGCAAAACATCAGCAATATCAATATTTTCAAGGACTTTTGATATTGAATGCATATTATGAACATCAGAAACATTCACCCCTTCTGACTTCAGATACTTCATTAAAAGTTCTGCACCTAAAGCATTTAAATATGCCCTGTTCTTAACTCCCTTGTTCACAAAACTTCTGGACATAAATTCCGCTTCTGTTATATTTTCTTTTTCTATATAAATTAATGTTCCTTGATCAGCTGTCATTTTAAATTATTCCTCCCTCTACATTAATAAAGATGACACGGCAATTGAAAATATTCCAAAATATTTGTAAACTTTTGTAACAAATATTTGCAAATTGAGATTAATGGGTCAAAATTAATTTATCAAGTGTTTTATATTTAGTGTAGTAGTAAAAAGTGTACAAGGAGGTTTTCTCATGATGGTAAGTCCTATTTCAAATGTTCGTTTTTGCGGTGAAGCAGCTGCAGCAAATCCTTTGGAACGCAAAGGTGCTTTTGCTAAACCTGAAACAGCAGCAGCTCCGGAAGGTGATAAAGTAGATATTAAAAAAGAAAAGAAAGGGCATGCTCTTCGCAATACAATTATCGGTACTGTATTAACAGCAGCAGCTTTGGTAGCATTACAAAAAACTAACGTATTAAAAGTTTTAGATGCAGCAGCTTTAAAAGAAGCTAAATGGTATCAAAAAGCAGCTCACTACGTTGGTAAAGCCGGTGAATTTATTGCTAAATACACTTATGATCCAATCGCAAAATTATTCTCTAAAAAAGGTGCTGAAGCAGCAACTGAAGCTGCAACCGAAGCAGCTGAAGCTATTGTAGGATAACCCTCGAGAAAACTTTTACCTATAAAAATATAAAAACAGATATTTGAACAATGTTCAAATATCTGTTTTTGCTTGACGAATCCAAAGTATATATGCTATAATACCCGTGTTAATTTGTGTTTTACCCATACTAAATGAGTCATCGGATATGTCAGAAAGGAAATTTTATGACATACGGTGTTCCATATTTATTTGTTCCGGGAACAAAGGCAAAAGCCGATGAGGTTAATGCGAACTTTATTGACGTGTTGGATAAAGTTGATGCGGTTAATCTTCGCGTTGATAATTTAAACGAATCTTCTAATACAAAGTTAGAAGACTTGGAAAACAATAAACTAAAACTAGACTTATCTAACCTTGATGAAGAGGGGAAAAAAGTACTTGATGCGAAAGCAAATGCAAGCTTACTTGACGGACCCTGGGTAAATAAACATTTATCCCTTGCTTCAAATAGGAGCATATCAGCAAATACCACTCAAAATTACTCTTTAAATGATTATTTGCCTGATAAAACAAACAAATACCTTATTCTGATATCTTTATATGCTCATACAGGTACTGTTAACGGCAATTCAATTTATTTATACATGAAATCCGACTATACCAGCGGGAAAATGCCTATAGCAAGGACCGTAACACGAAGCAACGGAAATGCGTATGACTGCGGTCAATGCATTATTCCAACAGCATCAGGCAGACTACTTTCAATTATGAACTCCGGCGGCAACGGAGTTGCAACTTACACGTTTGAAATTCAAGGTTACAGAAAGGTTAGATAATTATGGGAAAATATATATTTGTAGAAAACGGAATCCTGAACGGAGCAGGAGAACTAAAACAAACCGACGAAAATTTAATCAGCATAGAAGTCAGTGACAATGTATATAACGAATACATCAATGATAGGTTAAAATACACCTTTGAAGATGGTAACATCATTGAAAACCCTGATTATGCCGACTTAAAACAAAAAGAACATCTTAATAACAGGATTTGTAAAATCACCAACCTGCTTACCGAATACGATCTAAAACGTATCCGCGCTGTTTGCGAAGACGAAATTAAAGACGAAAAAACAGGTGAAACTTGGCTTGATTATTATAATTCAAAAATTTATGACCTGCGTATAGAATTAGCAGGAATAAAAGCTCAATTATAAGTTTTCTCTTTTTCATATCATAAGTTTTTTCCGATATCCTCCAGTTCTTTCAATGAATTTTCATCTTTCGCAAGATCTGTTTTTTCACTGGCATAATATGATTTCTGAAAAAGCATATC
>OHPB01000546.1_pt1 | contig 25573 bp, 25 predicted proteins | sample 1577621 | NCBI WGS metagenome assembly OHPB01 (sample SAMEA3879577, study PRJEB24766) | human gut metagenome | biome: human-associated habitat; feature: feces | place: USA | collected 1985/1987 | reverse complement strand
TAACCACAGATGTGACAGGAAATGATACAGCAGGAATGGTTGCCGGTATGGTTGCAAGTGGAGTAACCGCGAAAGGCTTGAAAGGCATTAAAGCAAAAGCAGGTAAGCTGGGGATACCGAAGTTGGCTGATGGAGGAGTAAGCGTAGGTGGAAAGAGTGGTAAAACAACAATAAAATTTGAAGAAGTAAAGACGTTTACAGCGGAAGAAACTAATCAATGGTTTATTGATAATGTCAAGCCCGATTATAAGCCACCATATAAACCTGGAACTTTAGTAAAAGAAATTGAGCTTATTGAAAATACTACTTTTGTTAGAGTATATGACAATATGCCAGATGGATCAGGTATGTACGGAAGTTGGGTAATGAGAGCATATGATATTGAAGGACTAACACCTTTAGAGATACAAAATAAGTTTGCCTTACCAAATACTCCTAAATATGTATGTGATGTGGAATTAGAGGCTGGAACCCATATAAGAGTAGGCGAGGTCAATCCTTTAGATGGATGGGGAAATGGTGGTGGAACACAATATGATTTAATTGGGCAAAGAATTGGTAATTTTAAGAATGAGAGGCTTTTGGAGGGAAAAATAAATGTATCAATACGATAAGAAACATATTGAAATCAACGGAAATATTTATGACTTTGACTTTGATATTCGAACTGTAATTCAATATAAGGAAAGGTTTATAGTATTACTTGGGATTCCATTTAATAAAACGGAGATTAATAACATTTACTGTTTGGATGCTCAGGCAAGATTAATTTGGCAATCAGAGGATTTATCTATTCGATATCCGGCGTTAAAAAATCTTCTCCCTTATGAGCAGATGGGAATAAAAGAGGATACTATTTTTGCGTCAGATTTCTATGGACGTAATTATAAAATTAATGTAGATAGTGGGAAGATAGAGGAATTTGATGTTGTTAAGTAACCTAACTCCCAGCTATGCTGGGTGAATGGAGTAAGCAGTAGCGTGTAGTATAACAATAAAAAGCCCACTATGTTACAATGAGAAAGGTATCGCAAGCCAATCTCAAAACAAAGGAGGCAATCCATAAACCACCTAAAATAAGTATATCGAGCTTTATGGGATATTTGAAGGGAAAAAGGACACTAATGATATATGACAAGACATCCGGAACTACAAAGTAAGTGGGAGAAGTCTTTCCGGGCAAGAAGATATTATGTCTATACAATTGGTAATATTACAGAAGATGCAATAAAAAAATATATCCAAGAACAGTCAGACGAGTCAAGGAAAGAAGAAAACAAAGGTAACACTGGATTACAAAAATATTTTGATGTTGATTGAAAATCTGAAATTGAAACTTAGATTGAATGATGAATACGATATACAGTGAGGATATGCGAGATGCCTATATGATAATACAGTGTATGTCCTAGGGGGGTATCATGCCGTTTATATTCCAACAGAGGAAGATGATTCGGTAAAAGAATATCTCCGCATGAGAAATGATCACAAGATTGCTTTAAAGAAAATCAAACAGCAGATCAACGTATTTTGTATCTGACATGGATTTTGCTATGATGGGACAAAATGGATTCATATGCACTTGAAATGGTTGAAGAAACTGGAAATTAAAAATACACGGTATCGAGGAACTCTTGATGAATGCATGTCATCATACGAAGAGCAGGAAGGCAAAATCGAAAAATACGATAAAGGGATTGAGAAAATTGCAGAACAGTCAAAATATCATGACAAAGTCAAAAAAATGGAAGGGTTTCAGATAAATTACACAGATATAAAGGCGGAACCACTATCTTTGGAATAGCGGATTCTACGGAAGGCGCACAGGATATTTACTATGGAAACATTGGAAATATTGACAGTACAGCGGTAAACAGCCTTAAGGAAGTGGTTTTTCAGGAAAATGAAGATGTATACTATCTGACGGAAAGCGCATTCGCATTTTCATCATCAGCGATGATACCGATAGGGACAGCAGGTAAAGCAGGAGAACTGACATTCAGATCAGGGACTGTTATGCTTGGAAAAGAAGGTGTATCAACTCTGGCAGGATATGGAGCATCTAACCTGGTATATGATAAAACAAACAACCAAACACTTGGAATGATAGCCGGAATACTGGCATCGACGGGATCAGCAAAAGGACTGAATATGGCAGATGCAAAATTGGGCTGGTCAAACAAAGGTGTGAAAGGTAATGTTGTTGAGAGTGTAACAGGGAATATAGAGACCAGAGTGGTAGTAAGGCTGATGTATTAGCTCAGAATAGGGCAAATGGAAATGTTGTAATAAATGAATATAAATCATCATTGACAGCACCGCTAACAAGTAATCAAAAAATTGCATTTCCTGAGATTTTTGAAAGTGGAGCAACTGTTGTTGGAAAAGGAAAAGGTATATTCTCTGGAGGATACCAGATTCCGCCAGGTACAAAAGTAACAATAATTCGACCAGAGTAGGAGGTATTATGTCGATAGTTGATAATAAAACAGTAGATGGCATAGCGTTAACGGATGATAATAATGGAATAATTTTACTGATAGCTGACCATATGGACTGGAGAGATGAATATCAGCATTTAGTAATGTTGCAAGAAAAGATTAATGTATATATCACCTTTCTTGAACAGAAGCAGTATGAAGATATCTACAAAGGAGAAAATATAACATATGGAATTATAGAAATTCATTTCTTATATAATTTAACCGCTAATGCAGAAAAGTTTTTACAGTCAGTTCAAAATCAAGTTGCTGAACTTGGTGTAAAGATACAATATTGTGTTTCGCAGGAGGGAGCAGATGAAGCTAGATAAAAACCAACAAAAGCAATTAATTAATGCAATATATATCTTCAGATAGAAGAGGATATAAAACAAAAACAAATACCATTTATAGTGTAAAGAATAATGCATTTATTCATTGTGATTTTCTTGTTGTAAATTCGCAGAAATTAGTTTATAGAATCTATATTAAAAATTATAATTATGATGACATTTTTTGGAAGGTTATGCAAATGCCAACTAATAGCAAAAAGAGTAATTCATTAAGGGCAAGTGGTGCTTTTAAGGCTCCTTCGATTTTATTAAAAAAGGGGGAAGTAGACCTTACAGATAAATATGATGAGCAAGCGGAATACCTTTTGGGATTAGTAGATGAGTGTAGTCATAATTTTATGGAAAAGTATGATATTGATGAGTATATTATTGATTATGAAGATGGTATGGATGAGGAAGTACTAAAGTGTTTAGCCTACATTAATATGAATAACATTGAGGAGGCTAAAAAAATAGCACAAGAATCAATCAATAATGGTAATAGAGGAAATTATGAGAATGGAGGGAAAGCTTTTTTTGATTGGATATTGATGCTTTAATAAGTATATCTAATTACATCTCTACGTAAGGATATCCGAAAAAACTGAATATTGTTTCGTTAAAGATTTAGAACGCATTGTTTTCATAGCGCTTGTTGCTACATTAAAAGGTAAAAAAATCCTTGTTAAAGGCAACCATGATGATGTGTCTGATTACAGATATAAGCAGCTTTTTTATGATATATGCGATTACAGAGAGATACATGACTCATACGGTGGTAAGAATTATGACCTTGTGCTGTGTCACTATCCTATATTTTCATGGAAAGGCATGAATAAAGGTACGATCCTGTTATACGGTCACACCCACAACAGTGCAGAGGATGTATATTTTCAAAAGTGTCTGACTGGTATGGAAGCGAATAATTGCAGGCATGTAGGTGATAAGCCAATACAGGCATACAATGTAGGCTGCATGAAGCCGTGGATTGACTATGAGCCAAGAAGTTTGAAAGAAATTATCGACATGGTTTAAGATATCAAATAAATAACATAATTGAGGCACGGAGTATTAATTCCGTGCCTCAATTGTTTTATCCGGATTACCTTTCTGTTGTAAAATAAAGGGCGTTATTTCAGTGCAGATATAATTTTGAAATATGGCTTGAAAAGGCTGTAATATTTCAGACCATCTGTCTCACCGTAGCTCTTTGTGATGGCAGATCTTATGCCATTGAGATTCTTTGTTTTATTCTTGTTTTTTTCAAGAAAATCAACAAAATTTCCGGGATCATTAATATCACTGTGTGCGAAAATTATACCTGTAAAACGCTCTACCTTCTTTTTACGCGTGAGCTTTTCAGGCGTAAAAGAGTAGGATTTGTCTTTTATGGTTTTATAAATTGTCTGACCCTGCTTCATACCATAAACATGAACCAGCGTCTCATGAAGCTTGAGCAGATTGTCTTTTCCCATGCAGTTTAGGAAAGAATCTACCTCAAAATGGTCGAAGTCTTCGGATACTGCCGATACTTCAGAAATATCTGATGTATCAATGATGTCCGTTGAGGATTGAGCCTCATCTGCTTCGTTTTTATTTGAGCTGTTACCAGAACCGTTATGAGGTGTCTGTTCGTCAGTGAATGGTAAGTCATCATTAGCCATAAGCTTATCACTTGACGGTAAGTCATCGTTAGTTGAAAGCTCATCACCTAACGGTTCACTGTCTGTATAGCTGCTATGATTGCCATCTATAAGTTCATTCAGATTGTAAGACTTTGCGGTGATAGCATCGGTATCAGTATCGGTATTGATATTGATATTGGTATTGTTATTGACGTTATCTTCCTTGGATGGAATATCTGCTACTACCTGATACTTGATGTTTTTTCTTCTCTGGACAGCCTGTTTGCAGAAATTTACATTGAATCTGCGTACAGCGAATCCCTTATCTTTCCAGAACCTTACAGCAGGGTCATAGCCTGTGTCGTTGCTCATTATGATGTATTCATCAGCACCGGTCTCGGCTGACGCAGCATCACATTCGTTTTCACTGCAGGCACCGCCGCATCCCATCAGATAACCCATATAGGATACCAGCTGAAAATCAAGGGCGTTTGTGCCCTCATAGCATTCCTCAAATCGTATATTTATTTTGTTGTTTTCAATAAGTCTGATGACTGACATGTATGACATGTGAGGTGATTTTTTTGTGTAAAAAACTACGATTTCATCATCCTCATCTGCCATATCAAACAGCATCAGCCAGTTGTCGTTGACATTTTCGCTGTCTACTAAAAAGTGTCTGATAATAATCACCATTAATCCGGATAAAGGTATTGTAGCATGAGTATGAGAAAATGGCAAATAATCCGGATTTTAAGTAAATGTTAACAATACAAAGAGTGCAACATATGATATAATTTTAATATATCTTGAAAATGAAGGGGGAATAGAGTTGGCAGATATTGATGAAGTTAATGATGTGATACAGGAAACAGATGAAGAAACATATGCGTTGGACTTTAAATTTACAGAGGAAAAGGAATATAAAACAGTACAGAAATATGAGCTTGTGACGATTCTGTCGTATCTTATAGGTGTCAGAAATGAGATACTTGATCATATGTGCAGTGATGAGTATGTGGAGCTTTTAAACAGCTTAAGAGAAAATAAAAATGCGAGGATACTCAGATATCTGTGTAAGGCGCGTACAGGTCTGCTGCGCAACTATAAAAAAACAGACAATGAAATAAAATATAATCTGGGTAATATAAACAGGATGGAGTGGTTTGATGCAGAGAATATAAATAAGCTTGAGAGCTGGGAAGTGCATATTATATTGTATAATTCATCGGCTGACAAGTATTGCGTACATATTAACAAGCTGATAAATGAGCACGTGGATGCATGTAAAAAGCTTTTCCCGGACTGGATAAAATGGGAGTATATCAGGGATTTGTTTGTCATAGCGGATTATGAAAAGCCAAAGAAGCTAAAGGCAGAGTTTACTGTCTATAAAGAGCACAGAAAAGAGTATCCATATGGGATGTATATCCACTGGCGCCCGGATGGCAGGGGAAATCTGCTCAATTCTGACGGAAGGATTTTAAAGACAATATACAGACAGCATGGTGATTATTTCAATGACGGTTCAAAATACAGGGATGCAGTGGAAGATACAAAGGAAAATATATATGAGTTTATCCGTGAAAGTATGCGTGTTGTGATAGTTGTGGATTGTGAAAATTCTGATGTATATAAGCTGTATGGAGTATTAAAAAACTTAAATTCCGAGCAAATGTCCAAAATAGAAAAAATTATACTTTATGATGATTATCATACATCCTGTGGATGGGACTGGCTGGAAAAATTCATACATATCCCTGTATTCCACGAGGAGGTGGAGCGTGTGACAGACCGAAAGTCGCTTGTTGATATAAAGATGACTGCGGGAGTGTGTGAGGCATATTATAAGGACAACATAGACTCGTTTATTTTGTGCTCAAGTGATTCGGATTACTGGGGACTTATTTCATCGGTAAAGGATGCTCATTTCCTCGTGATGTACGAATATAGCAAGTGCGGACAGTCGATCAAGGATGCACTTACAAAACGATGTATATTTCATTGTTCAATAGACGATTTCTATACAGGAAATGCAAGTGATTTAAAGAAAAAAGTCATGATAAGTGAATTGAAAAATCTGACAAATGATATTGTCGGAAAAAATGGCTGGGAGATGACAAGACAGATATACGAGAGGACTAAAATTACATCGACAGAGCGAGAAATGAAGGATTTTTACAATAAATATGTTAAGTCATTGAGGTTAAAAATTAATGAGGACGGAGTATTCGAGATTGTGGTCAATGAATATTGATTATCGTAAAACTGTTTTATGTAATTATTGTCAGTCACACATGTATTGTGTGAAGGTTAAGCCTTATTTTAGCGGAAAGAGTGGGAAAGTATGATGAAACCGGTGCTTGAAATTTGCTGTGGCAGCTTTTCGGATGTGAAAACAGCATATGAAAATGGTGCAGACAGGGTTGAACTGAACAGTGCACTATATATGGGAGGGCTGACACCTACACTTGCCAATTTAATATATGCAAAGGAGAACTGCAATATACCGGTAGTGGCAATGGTTCGTCCAAGGGGCGGCGGATTTTGCTATTCGGATGAAGAATACGACACTATGCTTATGGATGCAAAAATTCTTTTAGAGCATGGAGCAGATGGTATTGCGTTTGGATTTCTGACAGAGGAAAAAATGCTTGACAAAAAGCGCACGAAGGAAATGATAGAGCTCATTCATGAGTATGGCAAGGAAGCTGTGTTTCACCGCGCCTTTGACTGCATAGATAATCAGGACAGTGCAGCGGAGAAGCTTATTAGGCTTGGCGCAGATCGTATCCTCACAAGCGGTGGAGCAGTAAATGTATGGGATGGCAGAAAACAGCTTAAGCATCTTCAAAATCAATATGGAAAAGATATTACTATTCTGGCCGGAAGCGGCGTGAATGATACCAATGCGAGAGCACTTATCGAATACACAGGTATTACACAGGTACACAGCTCGTGTGGCTCATGGAAGTGTGATGTGACAGCAGCGGGCAATGCAGTGGATTTTTCGTATGATGAAGCGATGAAGAACTGCTATCAGTGTGCGGATGCAGGTAAGGTTAGGAAGCTTGCGGAAGAGGTAAGTGGAGTGTAATATTAAAGCAAAAGATTATAGAATTTCGGAGGAAGCAATTAATGGCGGAACAGGAAAATAGTAAGGATTTAATCAGTGTACTTTGGAGTGGCGCTGATGTACTTCGTTCTAAAATGGACGCGAATGAATATAAGAATTATCTTTTGGGAATTGTATTCTATAAATACCTATCAGATTCATTTTTGATAAGAGTATATGATTTGATAAATGATGAGAAACCGGAATCGCTCAAGGTGGCACTCGAGGCATATAAAAATGAGTTGAAGGGTGAATATGCTAATGATTTGCTTGATGAATTAAAGCAGGATCGTAAATATGTAATTGAGCCTGAGCTTACATATACATGTTTTGCAGAGGATGCAAGGAATAATTGCTTTAATCGTGAGCAATTACAGAAAGCGTTCAATAATATTGAGCAGAGCGGAGAGTTGTTTGTGGATTTGTTTTCTGACATTGATTTGTATTCAAGCAGGCTTGGAGCGGGAGACCAGAAACAAAGTGATACAATTGCAGAACTGATAAAGGTAATAGACCAGGCGGATTTGCTCAATTCCGATGGTGAAATACTTGGAGATGCATATGAATACCTGATAGGACAGTTTGCGTCAGAGACCGGTAAGAAGGCTGGAGAATTCTATACACCACAGGCAGTATCAAAAATTCTTACTAGAATAGCAATAACAGGACAGGAGAATGTGAAAGGTTTGTCAATCTATGATCCATGTATGGGCTCAGGTTCGCTACTTCTTAACGCAAAGAGATACTATAAAGGTGATACAAACTATATAAAGTATTATGGACAGGAACTGAACATGTCTACATATAATCTGGCGAGGATGAATATGTTCCTGCATGATGTAGCTGCGGAGAATCAGAATCTGCATCATGGAGATACTCTTGATGCAGACTGGCCAACTGGTGAGGAAACTGATTTTCACATGGTACTTATGAATCCGCCGTATTCTGCAAAATGGAGCGCTGCATCAGGATTTTTACAGGACGAAAGGTTTTCAGAATATGGTGTTTTGGCGCCAAAATCAAAGGCTGATTATGCATTTTTACTTCATGGACTTTATCATCTGAAAAGCAATGGAACAATGGCCATCGTTTTGCCACATGGAGTGCTTTTCAGAGGTGCAGCAGAGGGAAAAATAAGAGAAAAGCTCCTTCGTTCAGGAAACATATATGCGGTTATAGGATTGCCGGCTAATTTATTTTATAATACGTCTATTCCTACATGCATTGTTGTACTTAAAAAGCATAGAGATGGCAGAGATGTACTGTTTATTGATGCGTCAAAGAAGTTCATTAAGGGCAAAAAACAAAACGAAATGGCAGACGAACATATTGATGAAGTTATGGATTTGTATAACAGAAGGGAAACTGTAGACAAAGAATCCTATCTGGCAAGCTTTGATGATATTGAAAAGAATGATTTCAACCTAAACATACCGCGATATGTAGACAATTTTGAAAAGGAAGAGGAAGTCGATATAAATGGTCTGCTCGAGGATATGCAAAAAACAGATGACGAGATAGGAAAGGTCGAAGGTGAGTTTGTGAATTTGTTAAAAGACCTGTCATCGTCCGATGAAAATATAATGGCATCGTTAAAGCGTTATATTGATATGATTGAGGGGTGATTTGTATGGAAAATCCAAAGATTAGATTTAAAGGGTTTACTAAGGATTGGGAACAGCGTAGGTTTGGGGAAATAACAGAATTAAAGTCAGCATCACGAGTTCATAAAGATGAATGGACATCAAATGGTGTACCTTTTTATAGATCAAGTGATGTAATGACAGCAATAAATGGAACTGAGAATGAAAAGGCGTTTATTTCAGAAGAATTGTATGAAAAGCTTTCTAAAGTATCAGGAAAATTGGAAGAAGGAGATATCCTTGTTACTGGCGGAGGATCGGTTGGAAATCCTTATATTGTGCCGGATAATAAGCCACTATACACAAAAGATGCAGATCTGTTATGGATAAAAAACAAAGGGAAATTTCATCCATATTTTTTATATGAATTTTTCTTCTCTCCGACCTTTAGAAATTATTTGGGAAGTATTTCTCATGTTGGAACTATAGCACATTACACGATTACACAATTATCGGATACACCGATTGGCTTACCAATTTTTGAGGAACAGAAAGAAGTTGGGGAATATTTTCAAAGTCTTGATCGCCTCATCACTCTTCACCAGCGAAAGTGTGATCAGACAAAAAATCTGAAAAAATATATGCTTCAAAAAATGTTTCCACAAAATGGAGCAAAAGTTCCAGAGATTAGATTTGATGGATATACCTACGATTGGGAACAGCGTAAGTTGGGTGAACTTGTTAAAGAGGGAATTTTGGAAGCACCTTTAGATGGAAACCACGGAGAGAAACATCCAACTTCGGATGAGTATGTAGATTCTGGAATTCCTTTTTTGATGGCATCGGATATTCATAATGGAGAAGTAAATATTTATTCATGCAAATATATTACAAAAGAAAGAGCGGAAAGACTTGACAAGGGATTTGCACGAAATGGCGATGTCCTACTAACACACAAGGCAACTATTGGCGAGACTGCTATTTTAAGCAATTTGATGACGGAATATGCAATGTTAACACCTCAGGTTACTTACTATAGAATTAAGAATGAAGAACGGTTAAACAGAGAGTATTTGTATTCCTTTTTTAATTCTTTAGATTTCCAAACTGAGTTAAAAACTAAAGCGGCACAATCTACAAGACCATATATTGGAATCACAGCTCAACAAAATTTGAAAATAATTTTACCAGCGGAAATTGATGAACAAATAAGAATTGGTCTCTATTTTAGAAACCTCGACCACCTCATCACTCTTCACCAACGTAAGTGCGATGAACTTAAGAAAATGAAAAAATATATGTTACAAAATATGTTTATATAATCATTTGATATTAGAGTTATGAGATCTCTTGAAGGAAGGGAGGGTTAAGAGTGTCACAGGAAATTAAAATGGATACAATAATTTTATATCACGGTTCTCCTAACAAAATAGTAACACCGGTATTTGGCGGTGGAGATGATAAACATGATTATGGTCGTGGATTTTATCTGACAGAAAACGTAGATTTAGCAAAAGAATGGGCGGTTTGCAGACCTAATGAACAGAATGGATGGGTTCATAAGTATGAGTTAACTACAAGGAAACTAAAAATTTTTGATTTTCAGGAGAAAGATGTTTTATCGTGGCTTGCAGAACTTATGAAACATCGCGATGCTGCTGATTCCAAGCGTTATAGGATGCTTGCAGCAAAGTTTATTGATAAATATGGTATTGCTACCGATGCATATGATGTGATAAAGGGATGGCGCGCAAATGCATCATATTTCTACATTGCAAAAGAATTTGTCCGAGATAATATTGATATAGATATTCTTGAAGAATTGCTTTCGTTAGGCGAATTGGGGATTCAGTATTGTATTAAGACAGAAAAAGCATATGCAAATTTACGCGAGATAGAAAGTGATTTACTTCAAGTTGAATACAATGAATTTAACAATAAGTATAATCAAAGAGATATTGAAGCAAGAAAAAAAATGCGTAATTTAGTAGATTCAGATGCAAATAAGGTTACGAATGTTTTTAGTACATTGTTTTAGAGGTGAGAAAATGGGCGCATATTCAGAAGCGTATCTAGGTGACGTGGTGGAAAATCAGGGAAAATTATTTGATTTTGTGGCACAGTCTTATCCTGATAGTGATACAGAAGATTTTATAAATACGTATATGAAAAGTAAAACCAGAAAAAACATTGATGATGCGATGGCTTATGTTAATACTATGGATGCAAAAGAACTGTGGAAATACTTTTCAGACACAGAAAAATATAAGTTAAAGCAGGGGAAAGCAATCGAAGGATTTATGCCTGATTGGATTGGAGAATTTTATGCTTATTATCAGTGGTATTATGATATTCCAAGCGCAGAGGTAATAAATAAAGTACCGGTCGATTTTCTGAGGAAAGCTTATTGTGGACTTCATGATTTAGAGCTTGATTTGGCGGTAAAAAAGGTAGGTAAAGTATAAATGAATATAGTTTGTTTTCATAATCCAAATGAGGAAAATGGATATCTTAGTAACTGGTATTTAAGTGAGTTTGAATATGATGGAATAAGATTTTCATCAATGGAACAGTACATGATGTATCAAAAAGCAAATTGTTTTGGTGATACAAAAATAGCGGAGAAGATTCTTGAAACTACAGATGTTGCACAAATTAAGGCTTTGGGAAGAAAGGTTTCAAATTATAATGAAACAATCTGGAATGGAAAGCGACAGATTGTTGTTTACAAGGGAATTTGTGAAAAATTTCAAAATCCTGAATTGAAATCCAGACTAAAGGCTACAGGTGATGCGGTTTTAGCGGAATGTGCTGTGAGGGACTGCATATGGGGGATTGGATTGTCAATGACAGATCCTAAAAGACTGGAAATGGAAAAGTGGAGAGGACAGAATCTGCTTGGATTTGCACTTATGATGGTGAGAGATAGAATATAAAATATGAAAAAATTTTGATTACTTTTAAGAGCATTCATCCGTGCTTTTAATTAATTTTAGGCGTGGGACAATTTGACTCACGTCTTTTATATTATAAGTGATGAAAAGTGGCATCACTCGTTATTAGCGTAAGTCCATTGTGATATGGTGAATAAAACCAAAAGTTTGGGAACAGCGTAAGTTCGGTGAATTATATTCAAAGGTTTCTGAAAAGAATGATTTAAGTTTTGGAGCGGACAAGATTATATCTGTGGCTAATATGTATTTTAAAGAAGAGGTTAAAGAGTCTTCTGATGAGTACATGAGAACATATAATGTAATGAGGCTAGGGGACATTGCTTTTGAAGGAAACAAAAGCAAGAATTATTCGCATGGCAGATTTGTGGAGAATACCATCGGAGATGGTATAGTATCACATGTTTTTGATGTTTTTAGACCCACTACCAGCTATGACTTACTATTTTGGAAGTATCTAATTAATAACGAAGGCGTTATGGGAAGAATAATGGCACGTTGTACAAATGCATCTACTATGATGACAAATTTGGTTGCAAGTGATTTCTTAAAAGAAAAAATTTTGGTGCCGTCGTTAAAAGAACAGAAGAAGATAGGTGCATATTTTGATAGCCTCGACCATCTCATCACTCTTCACCAGCGCCAGCACAAATTACATCTGAACACGCTTTTATAAACTGTTTTTTATCGTAAGTAACATCGTATCTATACAATGGTTACCATAAATTTGACAATGAATCAAACATAAACCAACCTCAAACAAAGCAAGCCTAATTATGGTTACATCAGCGTAAGCAGTACTAATAAAGGAGGTAGCGTATGCTAGAGGATATGAGCAAGGATGCATTATTTTACAACTATTACGCACAGTGGATAGAAGTGTATAAGAAAGATGCAATTCGTGAAGCCACTATGGCAAAGTACAGGATGACTCAAAAGTGGGTGGAGAAGCTGGCTCCGGAGCTTAAGGTTTGTGAGCTGACAAGGACCGCGTATCAGAAGATACTAAATGATTACGCAAAGGAGCATGAGAGACAGACAACCCTTGACTTCCATCATCAGCTAAAGGGTGCGGTAATGGACGCGGTGGATGAGGGGCTGATAGAGCGTGATCCGACCAGAAAGGCTATCATCAAGGGTAAGACACCACGTGAGAAAAAGATTAAATATCTCAATCAGTTTGAGTTGCATACTTTGATAGCTGATCTGGATATAAAGGAAGAGCCGAACTGGGACTGGTTTATTTTGCTTGTAGCAAAGACAGGGATGCGTTTTTCAGAGGCGCTTGCTATCACACCGAAGGATTTTGATTTTGGAAGGCAAACTCTTTCTATAAGTAAGACGTGGGATTATAAGGGTAAGGGAGGTTTTCTACCGACGAAGAATAAGTCATCTGTGAGAAAGATTCAGATTGACTGGCAGATAGTAGTAAAGTTTTCTGAGCTGATAAAAGGGTTGCCGGAGGACGAGCCTATATTTGTAGGAGAGGAAAAGATTTATAATTCAACCGTCAATGACGCTCTCACCAGACACTGTAAGGCCTGTGGGATATCGGAGATTTCCATTCACGGACTTAGACATACGCATGCGTCGTTGCTTTTGTTTGCCGGTGTTTCTATAGCCAGTGTGGCGCGCAGATTGGGGCATGCGAGTATGACAACAACGCAGAAGACATATCTGCATATCATTCAGGAACTGGAAAATAAGGATGTGGATCTGGTAATGAGGACTTTGTCAGGACTGTAATGTAGCTTTTTAAACAATATGCTTACGCTGATTTTGATATAAGTAATTTTGTGGTATTTTATGCCTATATTTGCTATAATAAATATAGTTAGTGTTTAGGTTTTGAAGAAGGAGAAATTATCATGCCGGAGTTGGAATCGTTAATAGAGCAGAAATTGATTGAGCAGTTGATATATGGGGATTCACAGTGGACGTACAGACCAGATTTAAAGACAGAAGCGGATTTATGGAACAATTTTAAATATATTTTAGAGCAGAACAATAAGGACAGGCTGGATGGTGAGCCACTTTCTGATTCAGAGTTTGAGCAGGTAAAGAATCAGTTGCAGTTTTCAACATTTTATAAGGCTGGAGAGTGGCTGGTAGGCGAAAACGGCAAGGTCATGGTGCATGTACAGCGTGATACTAAGAAGCTTCATCTGGTTGTGATGAATCATGAGCATATTGCAGGTGGCAGCAGTGTGTATGAGGTTATAAATCAGTACAGTGCATTGAAGGATGATGAGGCTGCCGCATCAAGAGACCGTAGATTTGATGTGACCTTGATGATAAACGGTCTTCCAATGATACATATTGAGCTGAAAAACAGACAGCATTCGTATATGGAAGCATTCAATCAGATAAAGAAATACATTGGTGAAGGGCAGTTCAGGGGGATTTTTTCGGCTGTTCAGATGTTTGTTATAAGCAACGGTGTTGACACGAAGTATTTTTCTGCAGCAAGTGATACGGAGCTAAAGAAAGAATTTATCAGCGGATGGGTTGACAGGAACAATCAGCCGGTTTCTGATTATATTGATTTTGCAAAAAATGTCCTTAGGATTCCACAGGCACATGAGATGATTGCAAGATATACGGTTTTAGATAATGAAGCTAAGCGGCTTATTCTGCTTAGACCATATCAGATACATGCTATTGAGGCAATTCGTGAAGCATCACGAACAGGAAAGTCGGGATTTGTATGGCATACTACAGGCTCGGGAAAGACGCTTACATCATATAAGGCAACAAGAAATCTCCTTATGGATATTCCGGCGTTGGATAAGGCTATTTTCCTTATAGACAGGAAAGATCTTGATGAGCAGACAAATACGTCATTTAGTTCATATTCTCAGAATGATTCAATTGATGTGGATAATACTGATAATGTGACTGATTTGAAAAATAAACTTAAATCGTCTGACAGACAGATGATTGTTACTACAATTCAAAAGATGCAGATTCTCATTTCAAAGCGTCTGAAGGAGGGCACACCTGAGTATAACAGGTTAAGAGGATTAAAAATAGCTTTTGTGGTGGATGAGTGTCACAGAGCTGTATCTCCGGCTACCAAGAGAATAATCGAACGCTTTTTTGGAAAGTCACTCTGGTTTGGCTTTACCGGAACACCACGTTTTCCGGAGAATCCTTATCCGTTGATGGGGGATTTGCCACGTACAACAGAGGAATTATACGGAGCATGTCTGCACAAATATACTATCCAGAATGCTATTCATGATAATGCTGTTTTGGGATTTCAAGTGGAGCACGATGGTCCAAAGGATGTGACGGATGAGACTGACAGCAGCCGATATGAAAATGAGACGCATATGCTCAAGGTGCTTGAGGTTATTTTAAATAAGTCATATCATAAGCTGGGCTTTCAAAATGGAAAGGGCAAGACCTTTGAAGGTCTTTTGACTACAAGTTCTATTTCGCTTGCACAAAAATATTATGAGCTGCTCACAAGGGTGAAAAACGGAGAAACGCCATTAAAGATAGATGAACGCATAAAGCAGGTTTTACCGGACTTCCCTAAGTTTGCCATTACATACTCTGTGACTGAAAATGAGGACGGTTCGCAGGTCAATCAGGAGAAGATGAAGCAGTCTCTTGATGACTACAACGCTATGTTTGATACAAAGTTTGATATTTCACAGATTACTTCATACAATAGTAATCTAAATAAACGACTTTCTAGAAAAGATCCTAAGTATAAGAGCAGAAACGAACAGCTTGATCTGGTTATTGTTGTGGACCGTCTGCTCACAGGCTTTGATGCGCCATGCATGTCGACAATTTTTATTGACAGGCAGCCGATGGGACCTCACGATTTAATACAGGCCTTTTCCAGAACTAATCGTATTTTTGACAAAAAATCAAAGCCGTATGGACAGATTGTGACGTTTCAGGCACCGGTACTTTTCAAGAAATGTGTGGATGATGCTGTCAAGCTTTACTCTGCAGGAAGTACAGAGGATACACCGCTTATTGCAGAGTGGGATGATGTGGAGCCTGCTTTTAAGAAGGCGCTCGCGGCACTTAGAATTGCAGCTCAGACACCGGACGACATTCCGTCAATGTCAGATGATGAGAAGCTTCATTTCATGAAGATGTTTCAGAGCTTTGACAGACTTTTTGCGCAGCTTAAATCCTTCAGCAGATATGATGAGAGTATGCTTGATGATTATGGAATTACTGAACAGGAATATATAGACTATGCAGGCCATTACCTGAACATAAAAAGTGAGATTGGACCAGAACCGGGACCGGACCCGGTTAATCCGCCAGTAGAACCGGAAATAGACTCAGATTATGAGCTTATGGCATACAGTAATACAAGGATTGATTATGAATATATCATCAATCTCATTCAGAATATCGTCAATCCTGAGGATGATGGTGATATTACTCCTGAGGAAAAGCAAAAGAAGATTGATGAGGCAAAGCAGTATGTAGAGGATCTGCGTAAGGATAATCCAAAGGTTGCAGATATCATGTCACATCTGATTAATGAGATAGAGCTTGATGAGAGCAGGTTCAAGGGCAAATCAATTCTAAACATTGTTGAAAATATGAAACATGAATGTATAGAACAGGTTGTGAATAATTTCTGCCTGCTATGGCATGCAGACAAGGATGATGTAATGTATGCGGCAACACATTACCGCAATGGGATTATCCCTAATGAGAGCGCCATAAAGGCATCTATTAATTATCCTGAGTACAAAAATACAGTGGAACATGCTTTACCTAAATTCAAGTACTATGCTAAGTTTTTTGCAGAGCTTAGGAGTACGCTGGATGACGAGATTAAGCCTTTAGTGTAAAGAAATGTATTTCACAACACTTATAATACATATACAATTAAATACCGGATTGTGTTATAATATGTCTGTCGGCGGATTCGTCGGCAGACTTTTTTTAAGGAGAGTAAAATGAGAGTATTAACAGATTTAGAGCCAAAGAACGTTTTTTCGTTTTTCGAGGATATATGCAGTATTCCTCATCCATCATACAAGGAAGAGAAAATCAGTAATTATCTGGTGGAGTTTGCAAAGGCAAGAGGCCTTGAGCATTACCAGGATGAGCTTCACAATGTGATAATCATAAAGGAAGCATCAGAAGGATATGAGGATGTGGAGCCAATCATACTGCAGGGGCACATGGATATGGTTTGCGAGAAGGCACCTGACTGTGATAAGGATATGGACGAGGAAGGCCTGGACCTTTTGATAGATGGTGATTTTATCTCGGCAAAGGGCACTACACTCGGTGGAGATGACGGTATTGCGGTGGCATATGCGCTTGCTATTTTGGATGATGACAGCCTGTCACATCCACGCCTTGAGTTTGTATGCACTGTATGCGAGGAGGTCGGCATGGAGGGTGCTACAGGCATCGATGTGTCTATGCTTAAGGGAAAGAAGCTTCTTAATATGGACAGCGAGGAGGAGGGCGTGATGCTCGCAAGCTGCGCCGGTGGATGCAGAGCCGATGTGAAGCTGCCTGTAGAGAGAGAGACAGTGAGCGGAACAAAGCTTACTGTGAGCTTATCAGGTCTCACCGGCGGACACTCAGGCTCAGAGATTGATAAGGGAAGGGGCAATGCCAATACTCTTATGTCCAGACTGCTTCGCGACGCATCGGCACCTGTAGCTATAGCTTCTATAGATGGCGGCAGAAAGGATAATGCCATTCCAAGAGAGTGTACTGCACAGATTATTGTAGCACCTGATAAGGCTGCGGCAGTGAAGGCTTCGATAGAACAGGCAGCTGCTGAGATTGCGGAGGAGTTTAAGGCATCTGATCCTGACATTAAGCTTGCTGTGTCAGAGGAGACTGACTGCAGTGAGTCAGCTATAAGTGCAAAGGATAGCGCAAGGGTTATCGCACTTATCGAGGCACTGCCAAACGGCATCATCAGAATGAGCCGGGAAATCGATAAGCTTGTTGAGACCTCGCTTAATCTGGGAGTTTTAAAATCAGACGATGCTGCTGTCACTTTAAGATACGCAGTCAGAAGCTCTGTCGGTGTGGCTAAAAAGAGCCTTAAGAACCAGCTTGTATGCATAGCAGGCGCTTTTGCGGCAGAGGTTACATTTGAGGGCGATTATCCTGCATGGGAGTACAAGAAGGATTCAAAGCTCCGCGAGGATATGGTACGGATTTTTGAGGAGATGTATGGCAAAAAGCCTACAGTTGAGGCTATTCACGCCGGTGTCGAGTGCGGACTTTTAAGCGGCAAGATTGAAGGACTCGACTGCATATCAATGGGACCGGACATGTATGATATCCATACGACTGAGGAGAGGCTTTCCATATCCTCTGCAAAGAGGTCATATGAGTATATACTCAGAGTGATTGCGTGCAAATAAATATTTATTCAAGGCTTTTGATAAAGGAAAGAGGTGTCATATGATACCTCTTTTTAAATGCCCTGTGAAAATAGCTCAGATTGTGAAATCCGACAGACAGTGAGACATCTAAAATTGAGGTGTTGCCGCGCTCGAACTGTTCCACGGATTTTTCAAGACGCACATTGTTGATATACTGCACGCAGGTCATGTTCATGTGTTTTTTGAAGAAACGCATGAAGTGGTATTCACTGAAATAGCAAAGCCCGGCAAGCTCTGCAACCTGGATGCTTTCGGCATAGTGCACCTCGATGTAATCGAGCACATTTTTGAGCTTATTGGAGGATGTGTTGACACCGAAATCAGCATTTTTTTCACTGTATTGCAGCAATAGAAATATTGCCTGAAGCAGAAATGCCTTTAGAGCCAGCTCATAGCCGAATTCCTGACCGGAGTATAGATTTGTTATGCGCATGAAGCATTTGCAAAGGGATGAATATGCCGGATGCTTCGGTGCAATCAGGTAAGGCATGGAAAACTCATGGTTGATTAGCGGAGTCAGATATCTTGAAGAGCATATATCGGTATTGTTTCCACCTAAAAAATTGATATGGAATACATACGTTTCCGAGTAAAATTCGTCGCAGCCCCTTATTGAAATGGAATGCAGCAGCAGTGGCGGGATAAAGATGATATCGCCTTCCTTTGCTTCATATTCGAGCAAATCAATCTGATAGGTGCATGAGCCCTTTGTAATCAGTGTGAGCTCTGCCTCATCGTGCCAGTGTGTAGTGATGACAGGGTAATCTGCTGCAAGTCTTGTTATATATTTTTGAACGGGGAAAAATACTTCTCCGTGCTTTGCGTTTTCTTTCTGCCCGAGGGCAGGCGGATTATTGTTTTTCATATTGTTGTTTCTCCATAGCTTTTAAAACTATACCCTTTAAAATTATAAGAGCAGTATTGTGTTATAAAATGAAAAAATATTGCAAGAATTTATACTAAACCCTTTCTATAATAGCAGTATAATACATCAAGGCGAAGTGCTCAAGATGTAAATAAGTGCAAAATTTATGATTAGATAAGAGGTACACATTATGGAGAGAAAATGGTGGCATGACAAGGTGGCATATCAGATTTATCCAAAAAGCTTTCTGGATACAAACGGTGACGGAATAGGAGATTTAAGAGGTATCATTTCAAAGCTGGATTATTTAAAATCGCTTGGAATTGACATCATATGGCTGTCTCCGATATATAAATCGCCATTTGTGGATCAGGGCTATGACATATCTGATTACTATGCGATAGCTGAAGAATTCGGTACTATGGAGGAGTTTGATGAGCTCCTTGCCGAGGCAAAGAAGCGTGATATGCACATCATCATGGATCTGGTAATAAATCACTGCTCGGATAAGCACGAATGGTTTCAAAAGGCACTTAAGGATCCGGATGGAGAGTATGCTGATTACTTTTATTTCAGAAAAGGTAAAAACGGCAATCCGCCGAGCAATTACCGCTCTTATTTTGGCGGAAGCTGCTGGGAGAAGGTGCCGGGCACGGACAAGTATTATCTGCACATGTTTGCGAAGGAGCAGCCGGATTTAAACTGGGAGAATGAAAAGCTAAGACAAAAGCTTTACGAGATGATTAACTGGTGGCTTGATAAGGGCTTGTCAGGATTTAGAATAGATGCGATAATCAATATAAAGAAAAATCTCGATTTCCCTGATTTTGAGCCGGATGCAGAGGACGGACTGGCTGCCTGCTACAAGATGGTTGAAAGTGCAGAAGGTGTCGGAGAGCTCTTAGAGGAATTAAAGAACAATACATTTAAGAAGTATGATGCATTTACGGTTGGCGAGGTATTCAATATGAAGCCTGAGGAGCTGCCGGAGTTTATCGGTGAGAATGGGCATTTTTCAACGATATTTGATTTTTGTGCACAGTGCTTAAGTGATGGAGAGCATGGCTGGTATGATGCACCGAAAATAGATTTTGACAAATGGAGAAAGTCCATTCTTGGTTCACAGCTTGAGACAGAAAAGTACGGCTTCAAGGCCAATATTATAGAAAATCATGATGAGCCGAGAGGTGCCTCAAGATTTTTACCAAAGCATGCTCAAAATCCTGCCGGAATCAAGATGCTGGGAACTGTCAGCGTACTGCTTCGAGGTATTCCGTTTATATACCAGGGGCAGGAAATCGGTATGCAAAATGCAAAATGGAACAGTATAGATGAGTATGACGATATCAGCACAAAGGATCAGTACAAGGCAGCGCTTGCAGCAGGCTTATCAAAGGAGCAGGCACTTGCAGCCTGTGGAAGGATGAGCAGGGATAATGCAAGGACACCTATGCAGTGGAGTGATGAGGCAAATGCCGGTTTTACCACAGCAAAGCCATGGCTTAAGGTCAATGAAAACTATAAGGCTATCAATGTTGCGGCGCAGGAAAAGGATCCTTCATCTGTTTTGAACTATTACAGAAGGCTTGTGGCACTCAGAAAGTCAGATGAATTTAAGGAGCTGTTCACCTACGGCAGATGTGTTCCGGCATATGAGGATACAGATGGCATCATGGCTTATTACAGAGAGGATGAAAATAAGCGCGTGCTGGTTGTGGCAAATTTTGGCAGTAAAGAGGCACAAATCAGGCTGGATGGCAGTGTGAAAAAGGTGCTTTTGTCAAACACAAATGATGCTGAAAAGAGCACTGTTTCAGTGGGAGCATCCGAGCTTAAGCTTGAAAGCTGTGAGGTTTTGGTGGTGCTTGTAAAATAGCATAATTTGATACAGCATTAAAGAAACGAGGCTGAATTTTTACAAAAAGAGACAGCTAAAAGAGATAACAAAAAGAGATAACTAAAAGGGATAATGAAGAGACAAGGAGGGCATAATGAGCAAAAACAATAATGAAAAATGGTGGAAAAAGGCGGTAGTTTACCAGATTTATCCAAAGAGCTTTCAGGATTCTAATGGAGACGGCTTTGGTGATTTACAGGGTATCATCAAAAGACTTGATTATCTTGAGACGCTTGGAATCAATGCAATATGGCTTTCGCCGGTATTCAAATCACCGCAGGCGGACAACGGTTATGACATTTCGGATTACAGGGATATTGATCCGACGTTTGGCAGTCTCGATGATATGGAGGAGCTCATAAACGAGGCAAAGAAGCACAATATAAGGATCATGATGGATCTTGTCTTAAATCATTCTTCAAACGAGCACAGGTGGTTCAAGGAGGCTAAAAAGAGCAAGGACAATCCATACCATGACTACTATATTTGGAGAGACGGAGATGAAGGCGTGCCGCCAAGTGATATGAAGGCTTGTTTCGGTGGAAGCGCATGGGAATATGTGCCGGAAATTGGACAGTATTATTTCCATCAGTTTTTACCGGAGCAGCCGGATTTAAACTGGGAGAATCCAAAGGTCAGAAGAGCAATCTACGATATGATTCTCTGGTGGATGGACAAGGGAGTCGGCGGCTTCAGACTTGATGTAATCGACCAGATAGCAAAAGAGCCGGACAAGAGAATCACCATAAACGGACCAAGGCTTCAGGAATATTTTAAGGAACTGAGCAGGGAGACCTTCCAGAAGGGCGACCTGATTACCGTGGGTGAGGCATGGGGCGCAGACACAGAGCGCGCAAAGCTTTACAGCAATCCGGATGGCAGCGAGTTTTCTATGGTGTTCCAGTTTGAGCACATAGGGCTTGACCAGAAGGAGGGCGGCGAGAAGTGGGACCTTGCACCGCTTCCGTTTAAAAAGCTCAAAAAGATAATGGCTCACTGGCAGAATGAGCTCTACAACTGTGGCTGGAACAGTCTGTTCTGGGACAATCATGACCTGCCGCGTATCGTGTCAAGATGGGGCAATGACAGGGAGTACAGAGTGGAATCTGCAAAGATGCTTGCTATATTGCTGCACGGCATGCAGGGTACACCATACATCTATCAGGGCGAGGAGCTGGGCATGACAAATGTACAGTATGATATCGAGGATTATAAGGACTGTGAAATCATAAACATGTACCATGAGCGCCTTGAAAAAGGATACTCAAAGGATGAAATCATGAAGTCCATTTACGCAAAGGGCCGTGACAATGCAAGGACACCTATGCAGTGGGATGACTCGGCAAATGCCGGCTTCACCACAGGAACACCTTGGATAAAAGTAAATGACAATTACGACAAAATAAATGCCAAATCACAGGTGGATGACCCTGATTCAATCTTTAGCTGCTACAAGAAGCTTGTTCAGCTGAGAAAGGATTATCCGGTATTTGTTGATGGTAAATTCACACTTTTACTTGAGGATGATGAGAATATTTTTGCATACAGCAGAAAGAATGAAGAAAAAACCATGATTGTTGTGTGCAATTTCTTTGACAAGGAGATACCAATGCCGCTTGCAAATGAGTGTGAGGGCATGGAGGTGCTGATATCAAATTATAAGGATACCTCTGATATGTCAGTGCTCAGACCTTATGAGTCCAGGATGTATATACGATAGATAAAATTGATACCGCTTGTTTTTATAAAGGTGTTTTATAAAAGCAGGCGGTATTATTGTATTTTTTAAGGATAATGTATATAATAAGTTACCGAAAAAATTCAATGGACGATGAAAGGAACCAATTCCATGTTTGATATAATAATAATAGGCAGTGGTCCGGCAGGGCTGTCTGCAGCAATATATGCAAAGAGAGCCAATCTGAATGTGGCAGTAGCAGAAAAAGAATACGAGGGGACAGGCCAGATAGCCGAGAGCGGAAATGTGAACAACTATCTGGGGCTTCCCAACATAAACGGATACGACCTGGGAGAAAAATTCAGGGAGCATGCAGTGTCCCTTGATGTAGAATTTATCGAAAAAGAAGCAGTGCAGATAGAAGCAGTGCAAAATGGTGAGAAAGAAGAATCAGCGATATACAGAGTGAAATTTGATGATGACACGATAGCAGAGGCAAGAGCGCTCATCTATACCGCAGGAGCATATCCGAGAAAGGCAGGAGTGCCGGGAGAGGATGAGTATACCGGTAAGGGAGTATCTTACTGCGCAATCTGTGACGGAGAATTCTATAAAGGAAAGACAGCCGCAGTGCTGGGCGGCGGAGATACCGCTTTGGATGATGCATTATATCTGTCCGATATATGTGAGAAGGTCTATCTGGTTCACAGAAGAGACAGCTTCCGCGGTGCGCAGAGCACAGTTGAGCTCTTAAAGCAGAAAGAAAATGTAGAGCTTGTCCTAAACGAAACAGTGACAGAAATATATGGAGAAAAAAAGCCAACAGGCATAAAGCTTAAAAGTGGCAGGACACTGGCTGTAGACGGAGTATTCGTGGCATACGGCTCAGTACCGCAGTCAGAGCTTATAAAGAATCTGGTGCAGCTCGATGAGAGAGGATATGTAGTGGCAGGTGAGGATGGCATCACATATGCTGCAACAAAAAATGGTGACCATGATAGAAGCGTCCAGCCGGGATTGTATGTGGCGGGAGATGTCCGTACCAAGACACTGCGTCAGGTGGTAACCGCAGTATCTGACGGAGCAAATGCCGCAACGACAGCCGCAGAGTATTTAAGGGACATTAATGGCTATAAACAAAATATATAACCACGCACAAATAATTTGTATAACTGATAGCATTGACTTTCAACACACACGTTTGTATAATAATCTCATCAATTCCTAGTAACACAATAGACTATGTAAGAATTAACGAGAAGAAGAAAACAATGAGATTTAATACAAGCTTACTTCATGCCGGCGTGACAAAAGAGACAAATGGCTCTACACTGCCACCGGTATATCAGACAAGTGCCTTCGAGCAGGAGAACGCGGCAGATCTGGAAAAAATATTTGAAAACAAGGCTCCGGGCTACTGTTACACAAGAGTTGCCAATCCTACGATTACAGCTTTTGAGAACAGAATAACAAAGCTCGAGGGAGGAATAGCATCGGTGGCATGCGCATCAGGCATGGCGGCACTGATGAATACCTTCTTAAATATACTAAGCAGTGGAGATGAGCTCATCTCAAGCGCCAGCCTCTACGGTGGCACAATAGATTTGTTCCATGATCTTGAGGCCTTCGGCATCACAACCAGATATGTCGAGAACAACAACTGGCAGCAGATAGAGGACAGCATCAATGAGCATACCAGACTGATTTTTGCAGAGACTATCGGTAATCCCTGTCTGGATGTCACAGATATTGAGATGCTTGCAGAGATAGCACACGCACATGATATACCGCTTGTAGTTGACAATACCACATCGACAGCTTACCTGATACAGGTTTTAAAGCATGGAGCTGATATCGTGGTCAATTCATCTTCCAAATATATCAATGGAAGCAGCAATGCAATCAGTGGTATTCTGACAGACTCAGGTAAGTTCAAATGGGACAGGAACAGATATCCGGGTTTTGCAGATTATGTGAAGTATGGACCTATGGCATTTGTCGCAAAGCTGAGAAACAGTCTTTTCAGAAATATGGGTGCCTGTTTAGCTCCGGTGAATGCATACTTAAATATTATAGGACTTGAGACACTCGGTCTTAGAATGGAAAGAGAATGCTCTAATGCACTCGAGCTTGCGTCATGGATAGAAAACAATTATCCTGACATAAAGGTTAATTATCCGGGGCTTTGTAGCAGCAAGTGGCATGAAATAGCAAAAAAACAGTTCACAAACGGCTATGGAGCAATCCTTACAATCAGGGTTGGCAGCAAGGAAAAGGCATTTAAATTTATAGACAGCCTGACGATTCCATACACACTCAGCAATATCGGAGATACAAAGACACTTGTCATTCATCCGGGCTCCACAATCAGTCTTCACAGCACAGATAAGCAGAAGGAGGATGCAGGAGTATTTGAGGATCTTATAAGAGTCAGTGTGGGTATCGAGGATATAGATGACCTCAAGGAGGATTTTGCACAGGCTTTTGCAAATATAGCTGATTAAGCCATCATAATAAGGTATCAATGTGTATGCAAATGAGAGCGTGCATATGCATTTACATATAAAACAAAACATTAACATATTTACACAGCCTGCAAATAAAAAGTCAAGGCTAAAATGAAAGAACTTTGAAAATTTTATA
>OHPB01000541.1_pt1 | contig 25799 bp, 18 predicted proteins | sample 1577621 | NCBI WGS metagenome assembly OHPB01 (sample SAMEA3879577, study PRJEB24766) | human gut metagenome | biome: human-associated habitat; feature: feces | place: USA | collected 1985/1987 | reverse complement strand
CGGCGCTGCTTTCCACCGAGCCGCAGATACCGCCGACAACGGAATCGCCGACCAGCATTCCTGTGTTGTAGCAGTTCGCTAAGGTGCTTCTGTCTGCGCTTTCGCCGCAGACGCCGCCGGTTTTGAGTGTTCCTGTGACGGCTCCGGTGTTGTAGGACATCTGTACGGTGCCGCTGTTCTTGCCGCAGACGCCGCCTGCCGATTCCTTTCCGGTGACGGGAGCGTTGTTGTAGCAGCCGGTGATGGTTCCCGCGTTCAGGCCGCAGATGGAGCCGGTGCAGTTCCCGCCGGATATTTCGCCGCTTTCAATGCCAACGTATGTTATGGTACCGGTGTTATAGCCGAAAAGCCCGATATAGTCCCCGGCCGCAGATATCTTCACGTTGGTCAGAACGTGGCCGTTGCCGCTGAATTTCCCGCTGAACGGCACGGTTTCCGTGCCTATCGGGGAGAACGATCCTCCCGTAAGCTGGATATCTCCGGCAAGGACGTAATTTCCGCCCCACTTCGTATTGTCCCCCGCGAGGTCAAGCAGCTCCTGCTCGGTGCTTATTTCGGTGTAGGAGTCCCAGTCGGGGGAGGCTTCCGTGCCGAAGTTGTAGTATTCAAGCCTTGTTTCTTCCTGCTTCGCTCCGGCGGGGACAGGGTCGGCGCGGAGAATTGTTTTCTTTCTGCCGTCAACATTTTCCCTGACGTATCCCTCCGTCCAGCTTTCCGGCCTGAAAGATTTTATTACCTCATCAGCCGGGACGCTGCTGGCTGAGCCGCTGATGTCAGCCTTACCGCCTATTGCGGTAAGCCCGCTGCCGCTGCTGTATATGCAGTCTGTGAAAGAGGAATGGTCGCCGCCGTTTCCGCAGACGCTTCCAAGCGAGCCGCTGCCGCTGACCTTTCCGGTATTCGCGCAGCCGCTGACGCTGGAAACAATTTCATGACCATTGGATTCGTAGCCGCTTACCGAACCGCAGATACCGCCGATATTTCCGGTTCCGGTGACTTCACCGGAGTTGAAGCAGCCGCTCAACGAGTTAGAATTTCCTGTGCCGCAGATACCGCCGACGTTTTTCGTGCCGCTGACCGCGCCGGAGTTATAGCAGTTCTTGATTTCACCGTCAGAAGAGCTGCCGCACACTCCGCCCGCCTGTTTCGGGCTTTCAACAGTGCCTGAGTTATAGCAGCCGCTTATCTTACCATAACTATAACCGCATACTCCGCCTGTTGTGCGGCCTTCATCATGTGTTCCCGCAGTGCAGCTTACGCTTCCGGTGTTTCGGCAGGAGATCAGCGTACCTTCGCTGTAAGCGCACACGCCGCCGATAAATCCGATATCTCCGATATCACCGCTTACCGAGCAGGAATTCGTGCAGTTTATAAGACTGCCGTTATTTACAACAGCAATTCCGGCAACGCTTTCCTTGCCGTATATTGAGCCGCCGTCCAGCGTGAGATCTCTGATAACGCTGCCGCTGTTGACCTCGCCGAAAAGCGCCACTTGGGACTTTTCAGGCTCGTTTATGTAAACGTTCTTTATGGAATGACCATTTCCGCTGAATTTGCCGTAATAGTTCTCTATTATCTTAACGTCCGTCCGGCTTTCAAGGTCGATATCGTTACCGAGGACGTAGTTTTGGTTCCACTTTGCTTTGTCCGCGCCGATATCTACGAACTGCTGGGCTTCTGTTATAAGCGTGTAGGTGTCCCAGTCCGGATCGGATTCCGTGCCGAAATTGAACACCTCGCGCTCCATTGCGGCGGGCGCCGCCGGAATGTTCTTAAGCCTTACATAGGTCATCTGAGCCTTGCCGCTGCCGTCCAGGGTTATGCTGCCGGATTCCCACAGGTTTTTGTAAAAGTTGTATTTATTGAGAATGCTGCCGCACAGAGCTCCGGTGGGAATACCAGTTACCTCTTTATCACCGCTGGAGGGGCTGAATACGTCGCTGTTGTAAAAGCTGTATGATATGCTGGCGTATATATTTCTTACATCATCCGAATGACTGACAGCATAAACTGATTCTTCTCCGGTTAGCTCCCCGGCATTTATGCAGAACGTTATGTAATTGAGGTTTATCCCCGCGATACCGCCAATCTGTTCTTTGCCCGTGATACTGCCGCTGTTGAAGCAGTTGCTGATCTGTGTGCTCTGGGCTGTGTTTCCGCAGATACCGCCGATGAACGAATTTGCGGTGATATCCCCCATATTCAGGCAGCCGTAAATCGTTCCGGTGCTGTACCCACAGATACCGCCGACATATTTTCCGCCCTCGGTGCTTCCGGTAATGTCCGCCGAGTTCCAGCAGTTTTCGATGGTTCCGGTGCTGTATCCGCATATCGCGCCGATTCTTTCAGCGCTGCCGACGCTGATGTTTCCTCTAACTATGCCGAGATTCCCTATTGTGCCGGAGGAACAGCCGAAAAGTCCCTGATCGTCCAGTCCGGCGGTAAGGGTCAGCCCGGATATTTTGTGATTCTTTCCGTCAAATGTTCCGGCGAAAGGCTTAGTAACAGTGCTGCCGTCTGTCTCACGTTCTCCTATGCCTATCGGAGACCACTCGCTGCCTGACAGGTCAAGGTCAGCCTCAAGCTGGAAATACTTTCCATGATATGTTTCGCCTCCGTTCACCTGCTTCGCCAGGAACGCAAGCTGCTCCGCCGTTTTTATGATGTACGGGTCGGAGCTGTCTCCGTTACCGCCTTCAAAGCTCTCGGCGGCTGTTCCGTCCCACGCTGCGGCAGCCGATCTTCCGAGCCCTGGATTTATGACGAACAGCGCCGCAATCAGCGCTATAATTGCAAGACCCGCGGTCAGCAGCCGCATTCTTTTTGCTGTCATGAGATTACCTCCTGTAAACTGTTCTTCTGTCTCTGTGCGGATATTCACCGCCAAACCAATATTATGCAAAACTGCTATTATTATAGCTTAGAAATCATGATTTGTCAATAGAACTGATCTGCTTTTCCGGGCATATGTCCGGAATTATTCAAGGGCAACACCGCACAATTAACGGATAGCGCCTTTGCCAGGCGACGCTTACTGCTTACACGGCGCTTGCCTGCATCTTTCCATTTTGGTGCATAATAACACATGATCCCCTTTAAAAACCTCATGTGAGCGAAAATGTACAGTGCGCACCATCTTCTTGAAGACGCGTTTGCCCGAAAAACCTCCCCACAGAGGTTCCCTATAATGACGCCGGACGTATACATACGGCCCGCCGCTTGCGGTATCTCCTATAAACGAGGTGCGGCGCGTGCTAGACTACGCAGTGACCGAGATACCGCCAGAGAAAATACTGATGGGAATGCCCAATTACGGCTACGACTGGACGCTGCCGTTTATGCGCGGGACTCCGGCGCAGAGCGTAAGCTTAACGCAGGCTGTGGATCTTGCCCTTAGATACGGTGTGGAGATACAGTTCGACGAGCAGGCGCAGACGCCGTATTTCTACTACACCGACAACGGAACTCAGCACGTAGTGTGGTTCGACGACCCGCGCAGCATAGATGCGAAGCTTCAGCTCATCGACGATTACAGGCTTGCCGGGGCGAGCTGGTGGACGGTCAACCGGTGCTACGTTCCGAACTGGCTGGTTTTGCAGAATATGTACGAAACGGTCAAACTGTGAATGTAAAGCGGCATGGCGCAGATATTTCGTGCCATGCCAAACATTTGTGCAGAAAATTGCGACGGTAAGGAAGACATATCTTGACAAATTCCGTGATTCATTGTAAAATATAACGGAACAATAATATACTTCATCAGGAAAGGACGATACATTTGATAAAGAATAAGATGAAAAGCCTGCTTGCTGCGGCACTGGCAGGAGCCCTGACGGTTTCCGCGATACCGGTCAATGCGTCGGCGGTTGTGAGCAAATTCAAATACAGTGGTTATGAACATAGTCATGCCGGCGATATTCTGAACGAACTAGGGAGTTACAGCGACGCCAATGCATTTGACGTTATATATGAAGGCGCGCATCATGGCGTTTCCGGCGGCGGGCTGGAGGAGTATCTCACGGCGCTTGAAACTGATTCCACCGACCGCGGCGATGTTGAGCTGATTAACGAACATACTGTCTATAACGTCAAGGATAACAGCGATAATGCTGCTTCCGGAAACAGCCAGCAAAATCTGCTGACATTTCCCGTGGACGTTAAAAGCTATGCGATGAATGCGTTTCCGGATCCCCTGCATGAGGTTTCCAGCTGGAGAATGTGGGTCGGCGATTCCGGATTTAATGACATCGCCCCGGTCGCTGAGGCTAGCACCGCTGATTATATCGAAACTTCTGACATGGTGGACGCGATAAACGCATTGGGTTCGAAGTACGAGAATATCGCGCTCCAGTTGATTTTCAAAGGAATCGAATTCGAGGTACAGTACTATTCCGCATTTGACCAGCCTTTAGGGAGCTGTTACACCATCAGCGACGAGAACCGCAGAAACCTTGACGCAACTTATTGTTTCGTGCATTACGTGCCTGATGTTGCCGTTTCCATGCTCAATGTATCTTCCGGCGAAGAGGCGTGGGATTTCATAAACCGCATGGTTCGCAATTTTGATGAATTCAATCAGGATCGGGCAAAACTTCTGCGGTTCGCTGAATTTGAGGTCCTTGACCGCTGCGGAAAATCCGTCGGCAGCTTTTCTTCAGGGCATTGCGACGAATATGAAAATAACAAGGCGTTCAAGTATGTGAAATCAGGCGAGAGCAGCGATACTCTGTGGCTGGTTTCCGATGGAAGCGGCGCATATCCGATGTTCAGCGCTTCCGGTGATAAGCTTGAGGAAACAGTAAATGAGTTCCTCGCGCAGCACACGGACGTCCAGAAGATAACCCTCAGAATGTGCCCTGAGATGTATGTCACCAGTTCAAGCTGCTTCGACGGCGACGTGCTGGCTGATTTGTCGCAGTTCAAGCAGTATAATGTGACGGAGCTTCCGGCAAAAGCGGCTGATCTGTCCAGTGTGCTGGATCTCCAGGAGCACTATGGGTTTGATTTCGAAAACTGGAAGCTTTTCGAGGGCGTTTCCACTGGAGAAAACGGAGGCTACAGGCTCAGCGAACTAGCTAATGACAAGGACGGTTTCGGCATTGATTCCATATCTGGGATCGCCGCCGGAAGCGTACTTGTGGCGTATATCCCGCAGGAGGAGCTTCCCAATGATATTATTCCGCAGGTGGATATAACCGTTGCTGAACCGGAAATCGGCGTAAAGTTCGCGGATACGGCGGATATTCCCTCCGGCGCAGATTACGCGGCGGATAAAGTATCGTGGTACCGCGGCGAAACCCTCGATACCTCCGGCGAGTTCGCTGCCGGCGAGCAGTACACGGTATCCGTAACCCTCAGCCCGGAGAAATACTTTGCGTTCGACGGAACGACCACAGCAAAGGTAAACGGTCATAATGCGGTTATCAGGGACTTCACAGCCAACGAGCTTGTGGTTGAGTATACGTTTGATAAGCTTCCGGAGGATATCTGGGGTTTCGTTGACGGCGAGCTTGCCGGTGAGCACCCGGTTATCAGCGTGCCCGACGGAGAGATTATTCCCGGCGAGGTTATGCAGAAGATAAAGAACAGCGGCAGGGAAGTCGAGCTGAATTACGGCGATTATAGCTGGATAATAACCGGCTTTGACGCGGATTACACGGCGAAGCCTATCGACCTGAGAATAATGAGGGTCGCTGAAAGCAACTGGGCGGAAGCGGTAAAGACTGCTTCCGGACATCTGTACAAAATGCAGATATCCATTCAGCACAGCGGAGATTTCGGATTCACGGCGCTGCTGAAGCTGAACCTCAGCGATGGCAAGCCGGCCAACCCGGGGACGTATTACGCAAATCTGTATCAGCTTTCCGGAGATCAGCTCAAATGGAGCGTATACTCCGACCTTGCCGAGGAAAGCGGTAAGTATATCGCGAAGCTTGAATTTACGCACGCGTCAGACTGGCTTGTCACCATTGACAGCGAGATTAATCCGGGAAGCGGTAATGACGACGGCGGCTCCACCGGAGGCTCCGGCAACAAGGTGAACGGAATTAAGAAGGCGAGAACACTGAAATCCGAGGGCTGGGATAATATCGTAAAGGAGATAAAATCCACAGGGGAAGGCTCGGTTATCGAGATAACCCTCAACGATGAGACCACCATGCCGGAGGACGCGCTCCAGTCGGCAATCGACAGAAAGATGAAGCTGATAATGGACGCAGGCTTCGGCAGAATATGGGAGATAGACGGCGCGAAGGCGGTACCCGGGAAGTACATCGACCTCAGCATTTCCGGAGTTGACGTCGGTATCCCGGAGGCCGCATATGCAGGTATCCTCTGTTCTGACAGCAGGCAGCTCAGAATAAATGCGCGTCTGCTGAATTTTACGGCTCAGCTCACGGCGTTCATCGGCAAGGACAATATCGGTCAGAATGCGGCGCTCTACAGCTACAACGACGAGACCGGGAAGCTCGTGTTCCAGGATATCTCGGCGGTTGACAGGGACGGAAACGTTATATTCAATATCAAGTGCGGCGGACGCTATTTCATCGCGCTCGGAAGCGAGGTGGCGCCTCCTGCGTATCTCTGCGGCGACGTTAACGGCGACGGAGTTGTAAACGCCCACGACGCCGCGGCTATCCTCAAGTACGCGACCTACGGCTACCCGCTCGACAAGCGCTGCGGCGATACCAACGCAGACGGCGCGGTAGACGCTCACGACGCTCTGCCGATACTTAACTATGTAGTCGGCAATGTGAAGTTGCTCCCTGCTGTAGGATTCAGGCAGTAAACCACAATTAAACTGAAACTCTCCCGCGGTTCTCCGAGGGAGAGTTTTTTGTGTCCGGAACAAGCGGGTGCTCAGATGGTGTCCATAAGCGCGCCCAGCATTCGGAATACCTTCGCGGTGCTGCGGCGCTTCATGGAGTGCCTGCTGAGGGAATTCACCGCCATGAACGCCAGACCTCCGGCTATCAGACCGGCGGCGCTGCTCTTGATATATGCTTCCGTCTTTTTTGACATGATGATCAGCTCCTTTTTGAAAGTTTACATCGATATTTTCTGCAATTTCAGAAAAAACATACCCGAAGCCATGCCGGAAATTGATTCCTCTGATACCTGGAACGCCCGGAAATATGTGCTTCAATTGAGAAAAATAACGTTTTTGAGCTGATTCTTTGTGCTTTTTGTAATGTTTGCATAGTTGAACTCATGGTTTCAACTACAGTATTCGTCAATATGCCAAAATGCAATTTCTAGCACAAAAACTTGCAAAAATCGCTTGACAAAAATTCTTGTTTGGTGTATAATCAGACCATAGCAAAGGGGCTATGACAGACAGACTTCAATGGCGAAGCCTGCCGGTCATAGCCCCGCTTTGTTAGCATATCAAGTCAATACGGGCTGCCGCCTCCGGTTATGCGGGACGGGCTGACAGCTTCAAAAACAGAAAGGGGGCGGTTACGCGGAAACAGAGGGCGTTTGCAAAGGTGCAGATTCGCTTCACACTATTGACTTTATTGTCCGAGGCAGGAACGGTATTCGCCCCGGATCAGAACGCAGCGGTCCAGGCTGTAGTTGATGAAACGATGTACAGCGGCAGCGATGTAAACGGCATATGGTACCTTATCGGTGCCGCCTGGGTATTCTTCATGCAGTGCGGCTTCGCGATGGTCGAGACCGGTATGACGCGTTCAAAGAACGCCGGCAACATCATCATGAAGAACCTCATGGACTTCTGTATCGGCACAGTAGTATTTATCCTTCTTGGTTTCGGACTCCTGCTCGGCGAGGATACGCTCTTTGGTCTGGTCGGTATTCCGAACCTCGACATTCTCGGCAGCTTCTCGGACTTCAACAGATGTGCTGAGTTCGTGTTCAATCTCGTTTTCTGCGCGACTGCCGCAACTATCGTTTCCGGCGCGATGGCAGAAAGAACGAAATTCCTCAGCTACTGCATCTACTCCGGCGTTATCAGCGCGATCGTTTACCCGATCGAGGCTCACTGGATCTGGGGCGGCGGCTGGCTGGCTCAGATGGGCTTCGTTGACTTCGCTGGTTCCACATGTATCCACATGGTCGGCGGTCTGTGCGCCCTCATCGGTGCAAAGATGGTCGGTCCGCGTATCGGCAAGTTCGGAAAGGACGGCAAGCCTAACGCGATCCTCGGTCACTCCATGACCCTCGGCGCCCTCGGCGTATTTATCCTCTGGTTCGGCTGGTACGGATTCAACGGCGCTGCCGCTTCCGATACCCACTACCTCGCAAATATCTTCCTTACTACTACAGTAGCTCCTGCGGTTGCAACCTGCACAACCATGGTTTACACTTGGATAAGACACGGTAAGCCTGACGTTTCCATGTGCCTTAACGCTTCCCTTGCAGGTCTGGTTGCCATCACGGCTCCCTGCGCTGACACCGACTGCCTCGGCGCTGCGATCATCGGTCTGGTTTCCGGATTCCTGGTTTGCTTCGGCGTTTGGCTCCTCGACTACAAGCTTCACATCGACGACCCGGTCGGCGCTGTTGCAGTTCACTTCTTCAACGGTATCTGGGGCACCATTGCAGTTGGCCTCTTCTCTAACGGCAACGGTCAGAACGGCGGCGTAGCTGCTGCAAACGGCACCGGCGAGCACGCTGTAGGTCTTTTCTACGGCGGCGGATTCGCACAGCTTGGCGTACAGCTCCTCGGTATGGTTTGCGTACTTGCCTGGACGGCAGTTACCATCACGCTTACATTCTTCATCATCAAGAAGACGATCGGTCTGAGAGTTTCCCGCCACGAAGAGATCGTTGGTCTGGACGCTACAGAGCACGGTCTGCCTTCCTCCTATGCAGACTTCGTTCCTGCAATGCACGTAGAGCTTTCCACCTCCGGCAAGGAGAAGGAAGTAGAGACCGTAAAGGTCGGCTCTGCACCTGTTGAGGCTGCTGTTCCTGTTGCATACAAGAGCGCTAAGCCCTCTGACGGCACAAAGATGAGCAAGGTAGTTATCCTTGCAAAGCAGGAGAAGTTCGAAGTACTTAAGAACGCGATGTCCAGCATCGGCGTAACCGGTATGACTGTAACGAACGTACTCGGCTGCGGCATGCAGAAGGGCTCAACTGAGTTCTACCGCGGCGTTAAGGTTGAAACACACCTGCTGCCGAAGATCAAGGTCGAGATCGTTGTATGCAAGGTTCCTGTTGAGACAGTCGTTGAGACCGCTAAGCAGGCTCTGTACACAGGCCGCATCGGCGACGGCAAGATCTTCGTATATGATGTTGAGGACGTTGTAAAGGTTCGCACGGGCGAGACCGGCTACGACGCACTCCAGGACGTTGAGTAACGTTAAGCTAAACTAGCATTCTTCATAACCTTCCTGAATATAAAACCGCATAAGCAGAACCCCCGGCGAAAACCGGGGGTTTTGCTCAGATATTCTCAGATAGAAAGCCGCAGCGAGGATACCTGCGCGGCGATGTCCAGCGCGGAGCGCCCGACCCATTCCTGCATTGCCTGCGGCGTGAGGAAGTGGAAATCGGTGCTGAATTCCGGCGGGTTAAGGTAGAACTGCTGAATATTCCGTATCTGCCGCTCAACATAGTCGGAGCCGTAGTAGGGGAGGCAGTTCACCGGATAATTAGCGATCTTGCAGAATTCCCGGAACACCCGGCAGTCCGGGTGCTCGCGGAGGTAGAGGTGATCGTTTGCGTACCATTCGGGCTTAACCCGGCGGTAGTATTCGGCGCGGTCGGCGGCGTAGAGTTCGCGGTGGAGTTCCTTGCATGGTTCGTTTACGCGCCTGACCCACAGGACGTCCGCCATGAGGTGGCAGTAATACCCCAGCAGGAAAGAGAGCGTATGCGGGTCGTGGGATTTTCCGGCGATCATCTCGCGGTAGAATCTCTCGTAGTCGCAGTGACCCTTTCCGCGCTGAGTCCAGTGCGTGACTTCCTTGGGAGGGTCGAACCCTCCGGGGACGGGAATTCCACAGTCCGGCGCGACGTTTCCCGCCAGGAAGTCCGGCTCTGAGAGCCACGGTGCGCGCAGCTCAGCGGAAATCAGTTCGGCGACCCGAAGATGAGCGAGCCATGTAGCCATATTTTTACCTCCGGTTGAAATTGATCCTGAAATGTGGTATCATAGTAATTAGGAAAGGAGCACAGCCATGGATGACAAAGAAAAGAAAACCCTTCCGGAACAGCCCTCTGATGAGAAGCCGGAAAGCGCGCCGGGAGTTACCGCGGAGCCTTCCGCGCACACCTGGGTCGACGATATGAAGCAGGAGCTTGAGGATTACATCGAGGATCAGGGAATTTATATCAGGCAATAAATTGATCGTGGATAATGGCGATTACGGTGAATTATGTATTCCGAATTTAAAAAAGTGGGCTGGCGCCCACTTTTTTATTTTACTTCGGTACCCTGGTAATAATATGTCAGGATCTCCTTGTAGTCGTAGCCCAGGTAGGTCGCGAGGGCGTTTGCGCCGTTCTGGCTCATTCCAACGCCGTGGCCGTATCCGTAGGTGGTGAAGATAAACTTATCCGAGTTCGCGTCGTACGCAACGTCGAACGCGCTGGAGCGCAGCTCGAAGCTCATGATCCTCTCGCGGAACACGCGTCCGGTTATCTTTACGGAATCGCCGCTGCTGTCGGTGTAGCTGTGATATCCGCCGACGTTCATCTGACCTACGTAGAAGCCGTCCACATTGGTCTCTACAGAAAGCCACCCGGAGGGGTCTCCGGTGAGGTCGATGCCGGTCTTTTCCAGAACCTTGCTCTTTATCTCAGCGGAGGTGTATTCCACCTTCCTGCCGTAATTCGGGTCGTACTGCTTGTCGAGGTCGCAGAAGCGGCTCTGGAGGTAGGGATAATCGGTTCCCCATACGTTTTTGCTGGAAGCCGTGTAGCCCGCGCTGGACGCGGAGTACACAGCCTGAATGAGCGCCCCGTTGTAGTAGATCGCCTTTCCGAGCACCGACTGCACAAGCACGTTCACCGAATCAGAGACTGTGCTCGCAAGACCTACGCTCGGGTAGGTTCCGTACTCGTTGCAGAATTTAACGTATGTATAAGCCGCCACTGCCTGCGCCTTTATCGCTTCCGGCGCGAAGGTGTGTCCGACCTCGTTCTGCGTCATTCTGCCGACTATTTCAAGCGCCGAGCCGGAAACGGTGCTTCCGTTCGCCTTGACGGTGAGTATCTCGCCCGCCGCCGCGTCGCTGGAACTGCTGTCGGGGTCGATCTCGTCCGGCTGGTCGTCGTTTGCGGAGCTTACCGGCGGAACGTCGTCGGCGTCCACCGGGATACCTCCGATGTCCTTCGCTGTGGTGGTCGTCGAAGCCGCAGCGCTTGTCGGCGCAGTCGTTGCCGTTGTCGCCGTTGTCGCAGCGGTCGCCTGTGTTGTTGCCGCTGTGGTCGACGTTGTAGCGGGAGGCGTTGTCACTGCCGGGATCTCCTCGGTTTCCTCGCGCGGACCGAGGATTTCCTCGCTGTCGTAGGTCTCGGAGGTCGGCTCAAGTGTGGAGTCGTCCTCGCCGAGTATCTCGTCGGTCGCTTCCTGCGGCTGCGGGAGTTCATCGCTGAGGGCGCTGTATGTACTCATCACCATTTTGTCAGAGAGCGACATCGGCGCCATATTCAGCAGATTTATCTGCACCACGCCCGTTCCGGTCTCATCTGGCACAAGGAAGTCAAGCGTGCCCTGACCCTCCGCCTGGTCGATGTCGCCGGCTGGAGCAGCGGTCTCGGAATGCTCCTCGGAGGTGTCCTCGGTGAGCATCTGCGCGTCGCCGACAGTACCCATCACGCCGCATGTGAACATGTAGCAGTTCACGATCACCAGCGCCGCGATGATCTTCGCAAGTGATAGCTTTTTCATAGTTCCTCCGGTATCAGTAGTTGGACGGATCGTCCATCAGGCCGTTGTCCTCGAGGTATTCCTTCATGCCCTTTACAAGGGAGATATCCCAGGTCCTGCCCTTCCACTTGTCGCCGTAAACGTCGGTGTATGCCTTGAAGTACTTTATGCTGTCCTTGCGGGTTATCTTGGAGGTGTCGACGTCGGGGCTTTCGTTCTCGCGTACTTTTCTTGCCACGATAACAAGGCGCATGTTCTCGAATCCGGTGGAGCCGTCGCAGGTGGAGAGCGTCAGAAGCTCGTCGCCGTACTCGACGTCAACGCCGGTGTTGTACTTGCTTCTGTCCATTACTTCCTTTATGTATTCGTAGAATTCGTCGCTGTTCTTGAAGTAAACGTACTTGGTGTAGTCGAATACATCGCCGTGCTCCTCGTCGGTGTTGGTGATGAACACGGAGAATATCTTGTACTTGTTGTCCTGGTATAGCGTGTTGAAGTCAACTACCGGGGTCTCCCTGAGGAAGTCGATATTGTTGTTGTAGTTGTTCAGTGCGGAGAACTTGTACTTGTACAGCATGTTGTGACCGTAAAGTATCGTGTTGTTCGGCATCTGGTTGGGTCCGAACTTGCCTTCGTAGTCGGTGAAGATGGTTCCTGCGAATTCATCCTCGCCGTTAAAGTTGTGGTGGAGGTAGAACAGGTTGTCCTCGCCCTGGACTACGGGGTAGTCGACGTTGGTGCCGTTAATGGTTATCCAGCCGACGAAATCTTTATTTGCCTCGTAGTACGCCGCGTATTCCTCGTTTACAGAGCCTTCCGGCAGGTTTTCGATCTGCTCCTTGGTGGGAGCCTGGAGGTTTACGATCACCTGCTGCTCGCCCTGAACCACCTGCTCGCCGTTGCTGTCCACAACGGAGGTCCCGATGGGAGCCTCGGGCTTCAGCAGGGAGATAAAGTGAACCGCGATGATAACCAGCGCGGCGATCATCAGGCAAAGCGAACCCAGGAAAATAAGCTTGCGGGCTACCTCGGAGGAGCTGTCCCCCTTGCAGGGGAGCAGTCCGGTGCGGAGGCTCTCGCCGAGGCTCTGCTTTTTCTTCTTGCGCTTTTTCTTGTTGTTATTGTTCGGGGAAAGACCCATATCCATTTCTGCCATGAGAATAACGTCCTTTCAGAGATCATGCTTCGTCGGTCTTTTTGGACTCAACGGTATAGCTGTAATCGTAGATCATATCAGCGTCCCACTTTCTGCCGCCCCATGATCCGCCGAATACATTGTAATAGTAGTCAAAATACAGCGGGTCGGGGTTTTCGTACGCCTTGCTTACGTCGACTGTGGGATCCTCGCCCTCGCGGACCTCTCTGCCGAAAATGACCCAGCGCGCGTCGATACCGTAATCGAGAATGCAGGTCGACAGGGTGATGAGGTTGTCGCCGTACTTGAGGTCTACGTCGGTGTAGAAGGTGGTGCGGTCGAGAATCTGTGCTACGTAATCATCGAACGCCGCTTTATTCTTGAACTTCCTGCCCTGGAGGTAGTAGAACACCTCGCCGTCCTTTTCTTCGGTGTTCACCAGCATGCCGGCGAATATCTTGTAGGTGGACTTGCGGTAGAGCGTGTTGAATGTTATTGTGGGGTACTTTCTGTACCAGTCCATGCCGTAGTTGAGCTGCGTACGGTAGTTGAAGTATCTTGTGAGCCTTGCGAAGTACTCGCCGGTGTTGACGTTGTGACCGTAAAGGATAATGTTAGCCGGGGTGTTTTCCGCGGTTATCTTCTCGCGGTAGTCCGCGAATACCGTACCTGTCTTGCTGTAATCGCCGTTGAGGTTGTGGTCGAGGTAGTATTCGTTGTCGTCGCCCTGAACGACCACGTTGTCAACGAAGGGGGAATCCTCGTCGCCCATGGTTATCCAGCCGATAACGTCCTTGTTCTGCTCCAGCAGAGGGAGGAACTCTTCGTTTACCTCGGGGTACTCCTTGACAAGCTCGTCCTTCTTCACCGGGTCGATGGTGACGCTGGCGGAGCCGTGGTAGAGGCTTGATATCTGCTCGTTGAGCTTGTTGTCCTGCGCGGTGCTTCCGTAGAACGAAATTATCATCACCAGCGAAACTATCAGCACAACAGCGGCGCCGAGGAAAATGCACTTGCGGATTATCTCGGCGGGCTTATCGCCTTTCCAGGGGAAAAGGTACTTAGCGATTCTGAGGAAGATGTTTTCCTTTTCAACAAAATTAGCCATGATATTCTATCCTTTCGGGATCGTTTAGTAGCTCAGCAGCTTTGATTTATCCCATGTGCTTCCTGCCCAGGAGCCGCCCATTCTGCTGTAGTAGTAATCGAACAGCTTGGGGTTGAGGTTCTGCTCGGCAACGGTAACGTCAACGGATTCGCTCTCGCCGGGGCGAACCTTTCTCGCGAACAGTACCCAGCGGGTATCCACGCTCTTGCCGAGGGGCCAGCTGCATGTTGACAGCGTGAGGAGCTGGTCGCCGTAGGTGAGGTCCACATCGGTGAAGAACCAGCTTCTGTCCATTACGTCGATGATGAAGTTGTTGAAGTCATCCTTGCTGTAGAACTTAGTCTTGTCGACATAGTCGAACACCTCGCCGTACTGGCTCTGGGTGTTTGCGAGGATACCGGCGAATATCTTGTAGGTCTCGCAGCCGCCGCTCGGCGTTGCGAGCATTACCGTCGGGTGGACCTTATAGAACGCCAGCGGCTCCTTGCTTGCCATGTTGGGAACGTAGTGCGTAACGTGCGCGAAGAACTCGCCGCTTATCATGTTGTGACCGTAGAGTATGATGTTGTCGTCAGTGCCGTCCCACTTATTGAGGTAGGAGGAGAAGATGGTGCCGGAAACGCTGTCCTCGCGGTAGAGGTTGTGCGTAAGGTAGTAGCTGTTGTCGTAGGACTTTACTACTACGTTGTTTACCGCCGTTCCGGTTATCTTTATCCAGCCCTTGACGTCGGAGTTGGTTGCAAGAAGCTCGTCCCAGTTCGGGTTTATCGGAGTATTCACGAGCGGAGTAACGTCGATCTCCTCGGTCTGATCCTGACTTGCGGTGGCGTTTGTGTTGAACGGGTCGTAGTCCGGGTTTACGTTAACGAGACTGTCCTCGGGGACTCCAGCGATATCGGCGATTTTCGAGTTGGTGCTCTTATCCGCGCCCATACCCGCAAGCTGAGAGATCAGCACGCCGATGGTAACGACGAAAACCACGACCGCCACTATCAGTACGATCTTTCGCACCTTCTCGCCGCCGGAGTCCTCCGCCTGCGGGAACGCCCCATAGCAGAACCGCGCCCAGCCGGACTTCGGCCTGCCCTTTATTTTATCCTGCTTCTTGGGGGATTTATGCGGTTCGGTGTAAAAATCCAGCTTATCGACCGCGATATCCCTTGAAGCGTGCTTCTTAGGCTTGTCTGTGTAATTTGCCATTAATATTCACCCCAGATTATTTCTTTATCTCGCAGAGCAGCATTGAAAGCGCCTTTTCCGCCGCAAGCGCACGGATAAGCTCCCGGTCTGCGCTGCCCTGTGCAAAGAGGAAGCGCTCGCTGCGGCAGCCGTTTCTTCCGCTGACCGCTATGCAGACCTCCCCGACCGGGTGTTCCGCGCTGCCGCCGGTGGGTCCAGCCACTCCGGTGGTGGAAACGCCGTAGTCCGCGCCGGAAAGCTCCATGACGCCCTTCGCCATTTCCGCGGCGCATTCCACGCTGTATTCCGTGAACCGCTTGAGCACTTCCGCAGGAACATGCAGGATCTTGTGCTTTATGCGGTTAGAGTAGGAGCAGACTCCCAGCTCTATTACTGCGGAGCTTCCAGAAACGGAAGTCACCGCGCCGGATATCATTCCGCCGGTGCAGCTTTCCGCCGTGGATATTTTCACGCTGCGCGCGGTGCATTCCCGGACGATTTCGCGGGAAAGCTCCGCTATACTATTATAAATGTTTTGAATATCCATATCACATGTCAAGGTCGACGTTTCTCACGCCGTACTTGAACTGCTTCACCTCGGTCTCCCTTACCGCCTTTTCGATGAGCGGCTCGAAATCGAACGACGCCTCCGCCGCGAGGATCTCCTCAAGCGACGGGCGGGTTTTCGGGTGCTTCGGGGAGAATACCGTGCAGCAGTCCTCGTAGGGCAGGGTGGACACCTCAAAGGTGTCGATGTGCCGCGCGACGTCGACTATCTCGCGCTTATCCATACCGATCACCGGGCGGAATACCGGGTACTCCGCAGCGGCGTTGGTGCAGAAAATCGCGGGGAGCGTCTGGCTTGCGACCTGGGCTACGCTTTCGCCGGTGATTATCGCGCCGTAGTCGTTCGCAGCGCATATGCGGTTGGCGATCTTGACCATCAGACGGCGCATGAGAACTGTGAACAGCTCCTCGGGGCAGTTGTCCCGGAGCGCCTCCTGAAGCTCCGTGAACGGAACGCAGTAGAACACGATATTGCCGCACCAGTCGGTGAGCTTCTCGCAGAGCGCCTCGACCTTCATGCGTGCGCGCTCGGAGGTGTATGGCGGGCTTACGTAGTGAATGCAGTCCACGATGAGACCGCGCTTTGCCATCATGTAGCCGGCTACCGGGCTGTCTATGCCGCCGGAGAGCATGAGCAGGCTCTTGCCGGAGCTTCCGACCGGCATTCCTCCTGCGCCGGGGATCCTCAGTGCGCTGAGGTAGGCTCCGTTGTCGCGGATCTCAAGGCGCACGGTGACTTCCGGCTCGTGGACGTCCACGCCGATGTGCGGGAACGCGTCCAGAATGACCGCGCCCAGTTCCTGCTGTATCTCAGGGGTCTTCATCGGGAACGCCTTGTCGCTGCGCTTGGATTCCACCTTGAAGGTCTTTGCGCCCTCGAGGGCTTCGCGCAGGTACTCGGGGGCATGCTCCGCGATAACGCTGAAATCCTTCGGGAATACGGCGCAGCGCTGTATCGCGCTGATGCCGAATATCTTCTGAAGGCGGTTTATCACCTCGTCGATGTCGGCTTCCTCCGGGGGAGTAATGTAGATGGTTGACTGCCTGCGGTAAAACCCGAATGTGCCGAGCTTTTTCAGGCGGCGCTTTATGTTCTTCTGGAGCATGTCCTCGAATGTGGACTTATTCAGACCCTTGAGGGCTATCTCACCGTATTTTACAAGAATTATCTCTTTCATTTGTTCTGTTCCTTTTTCGATATTATCTGCGGAATCTCGCGATACCCGCCCTGATCCCTTCAATAAGCGCGTCGATGTCGGCTTCGGTGGTGTCTGCGCACATGCTGACCCTTATTGCGCTGTCGGCGAGCTTATCGGCTATTCCGAACGCCGCGAGTACTCCGCTGGTCTTTCCGCGGGAGCATGCCGAGCCGCTTGAAACATATATCCCGCGCTCCTCGAGGGAGTGGAGCATTATTTCCGAGCGGACTCCCTCAACGCTGAAATTCACGATGTTGGGGACGCAGTTTTCTCCGGAGTTCACGGTTATCCCACCAAGCGCGGAAAGACCGTCCAGCAGATGAGCCTTCAGCGCTCCGAAGTGCTCCGGCGTGCCGTGGTAGGCTCTGACCGCCGCTTCAAGTCCGGCGATGAGCTCCACCGGCTCGGTGCCGCTGCGGAGGTTCTTCTGCTGACCGCCTCCTGCCAGCAGCGGGGAAATGCGTATACCCTTTCTGATATAGAGCGCGCCGATACCTTTGCTTGCGTGTATCTTGTGGCCGGAAATGCTGATAAGGTCGCCGTCCAGCGGGACTTTCAGGAATCCCTGAACTGCGTCGATATGTACGATGGTTTTCGGATTCTTCCGCTTGACCAGCCTGTACAGCCGCTTTACGTCGTTGGCGAAGCCGGTCTCGTTGTTGACCGCCATGCAGGACACCAGCACGGTATGCTCATCGACTGCGTCGGCGAGCGCCTGCACGAAGTCGGGGTGATCTTTCGGGGCGAGGCGCTCCACATGGAAGCCGCGCTCCTCCAGCTTTGTCATGACGTTCGCGACGGAGGGGTGCTCTATCGCCGTGGTGACTATCCGGTCGCCGGAGCGCTTATAGGTCTCCGCAGCGCCGAGCAGCGCGGTGTTGTTGCTCTCGGTCGCGCCGGAGGTGAATATTATGTCGCCCTCGCCAAGCTTTGCAAGCAGGGTCTTTTTCGCGGAGGCGATGACCTTTTCGGAACGTATGCCCATTCCGTGCAGGGAGCTAGCGTTTCCGAAGCTGTTCTGCATTGCCGATAAAATAGCGTCCGCTGCCTGTTCGCAGGGCTTTGTGGTGGCAGCGCTGTCCAGATATATCATTTGTTTCTCTCCTGTGCATAATAATGCATTTTATATACTAGTATAGTATAGCACATTTTGTTGTGTTTGAACAGTCTTTTTTTAAAATTTTCACCTTTATTTCATTGTGTTCTCGGTCGGGTTACAGAAAAGTTACAAAATGGTTACAAAAGAGGCTGAAAAGTTACTGAATAATTACAATATCCGGATTTCGGTTACAATCCTGTCATATATGTTGATTTTTCCTCCCGGGTATGATACAATATGTTCAGAAACACAAGTGACATAACGATCCAACATCATGATATATGATCCTCCTTCATTACCAAAGTCCCCCGGTATCCCCGGGGGATTTTGGTTTTCCGGAGTTCCATAGTTTGGACATATGATTCAAATATGCTATTGACATGGGGGGCTTTTTAGGGTATAATTAACATTAAGCTGGCAGAATATAGTCTGCCGGTCTGGTTAGGCCTTAAAGTAAATTAAGCAATAAAGCCGCGGTGAAGCGGCATGTCAGGAGGTCAAGCAAATGTCAGACTACATCAGAAGGCTGCCGGTTTATCTGCTGCTGGACTGTTCAGGCTCCATGTCAGGTGAGCCTATCGAGGCAGTGAAGCAGGGAATCAAGGCGCTCCTCACCGAACTCAAGGGAGATCCACAGGCGCTGGAAACAGCGTGCCTGTCAGTTATCACATTCAACAGCACCGCGCGGCAGATATCCCCGCTGACTGAGCTGATGCTCTTCAAGGAGCCGGAGCTCACCGCAGGCGGCGCAACTGCGCTAGGCGGAGCGCTCCACGTTCTGGCGGACTGCATCCGTACAGAGGTGCGCACCTCCACCGCGACCCAGAAGGGCGACTGGAAGCCGCTGGTGTTCCTGCTGACCGACGGCGCTCCCACCGATAACCTCGACGAAGGAATCGAAGCGCTCAAGTCGGTTTCCACCGGAAACATCATCGCATGCGCTGCCGGAGCAAACGCGAATACAAACACGCTCCGCAAGATAACAAACAACGTCCTGATGATGAACAACCTCACCGCCGGCGACCTCGCGGCGTTCTTCGCGTGGGTGTCCGGCTCGATAAAGGCGTCCTCCAAGAGCATAGACGCAAAGCCCGGAGAGGCTATCCAGCTTCCGCCGCCTCCCCAGGGATTTGTTATCGTTCCCTGATAAGGGGGTATTATGTACGACGAAGATATCAGGCAGGAGCCTGACGCTCTGAACCTATCCGGCGTAACCGCTGAACAGCCTGTATCAGAAGAACCGCAGGCCTTAGCTGACGTTTCTGGAGCGGAGGAGCCTGTGCTTTCTGAATCCGCGCCGGAATCCGATGAAACTCTGGAGCCTGAGAGAACCCCCGAAGAAGCGAAGCCGGAGGCTTCGAAGCTCTCCGACCGGGAGGTAATGCGGCACACGGCGTCGATATGGCGCTACCGCACGGTGATAGAGGACGGCACGGAGCTTCATACCGAGTTCCACAGCAAATATCAGCGCGTCGGAAGGTGCGAGGCGATAGGCGCGCGGGTACGCGGAAAGAAGCACAAGCACGAGGGCACCAACTGCGACGACTGGTTCGAGACTGCGGAATCCGCGGGCTGCCTTATCGCGGTGGTTGCGGACGGCGCCGGCTCTAAGCAGCTGTCGCGCATCGGCGCAAGGGTAAGCTGCGAGGGCGCCGTCGAGTACCTCAGGGGCGCGGTTTCCGGGTTGTTTGAAAGCCAGCCAGAGCTTCGCGGGAAGCTCTCCGGGGATATGTCCGGGGCGGAGTTCATGGAAGCCTGCGGGCAGATAGCTCCGCTGATACAGAACGCCGCACGCGCGGGGTTCGACGCAGTTATAAAGAAGCTCGGGAGCATTTACTCCGACAGCGCCTACACCGCGAGTCTCGGCAGGAATCCTACCCTCGCGGATATGGGGAGCACGTTCCTTGCGGCTCTGGTGATCCCGCTGGAGATAAACGGCGGGCATGAGAACTTCGTGCTCTCAGCCCAGATAGGCGACGGCTGTATCTGCGCCATCGACAGGAACGCAGGTCAAGAGAACTGCTTCCGGCTGCTTGGCGAAGCGGACAGCGGCGCGTACTCCGGTGAAACTGACTTCCTGTCGGAAAAAAACGTCTCCGAAGGCGCAATCGCCCGCAGGACCAGAATAAGCCGCGGAAAGTCAGACATCATAATGCTGATGAGCGACGGCGTAGCGGACGATTATTTCCCGGCGCAGCCCCAGATGAAGCGGCTGTGCCTTGATCTCATGCTCAACGGGATAATCCCCATGCCTGGCGGAAAGTCTGAGCCTCTCCCGCCGGAGCCAGTGCGGTTCCCGTCGGTAAGCCCGGATCAGCGCTCTGTTGCCTTGCAGTACGCAAAGCAGCTCCTGAACGATGGCGAGGACGTCGACGGGCTGTGGGACAGGCGCGGGGAGCTGGCTCCCTGGTCGCTGGACTCCTGGGGAGTATTCATCGGGAAGCGCCCGCAGGACAGACTGCTGACCTGGCTCGACAACTACAACGAGCGCGGCAGCTTCGACGACCGCACGCTTGTGGTGCTGGATCTCAGCGCGCAGGACTGAAAAACATGTCCGGAGGAGTTCCGGCATAACGTATAATGAATCGCGGGTATCCGCGGAAAGGAAAGACTGACGGAATATGAACAGCGGTCAGATAGTGACTGCGGTGCTCGAGGAAGGCTCGCCGCTTGGCAGCACGCTTGATTTCGTGGTGGACGCCAACGCGCCCCGTGGCGGAATGAAGCACACCTTCTTCACACCGGACAGAAAATACGCGGTGCAGTTCTTCAACGATCCGCGCGACGGGCACAATCCGAACATTCAGGATCGTATCCGCACCATCGTCAGCATTTATAATCCCACCCTGTCGGAGCAGGCGGGGGGAGCGCTCGGCAATACGGAAAAGACCGCGGAGTACTTCCGCAGCCGGTTCTGCTGGCCTGTCGCGATAGTCAGCCAGCCGGAGTTCGGGATAGTCTGCCCGACCTATCCGCAGAAGTTCTTTTTCGGCGGGAACGCTTCCACGAATGGGCTGAACCTCAAGGGCAAGGACAAAAAGAGCAACTGGTTCACCGGAAGGCTCAGAAAGTACATCGCCCCGGAGGAAAAGGGCGATTTCCGAACCATGCTCGGGGCGGCGATATGCCTTTCAAGGAGCATTCGCAGAATGCACCAGGCGGGGCTTGCGCATTCCGACCTTTCCTGCAACAACGTGCTCATCGACCCCAAGAGCGGTTCCACCGTCGTTATCGACATAGATTCGCTGGTGGTTCCGGGAAAGTATCCGCCGGAGGTGTGCGGGACGTCCGGGTACATAGCGCCGGAGGTACTCGCAACGCTGGAGTACGACTACAACGACCCGCGGCGCTGCCTGCCCTGCGTTTCCACAGACCTGCACGCGCTGCCGGTGCTTATTTACGAATATCTCTTTCTCAGGCACCCTTTAAAGGGACCTAAGATACACAGCGCGGCATCCGCCGAGGAGGACGACTACCTCGCGATGGGACCGGAAGCGCTGTTTATAGAAAATCCAAACGACAGGAGCAACCGCCCTCCGGATCTGAACGTGACGATACAGTCGCTTTCGAAGGGGCTTGAGCAGTTGTTCCTTAGGGCGTTCGTGGACGGGCTTCACGACCCATCACAAAGGCCGACCGCGATGGAGTGGGAGCGTGAGCTCCTGCGCGCGTGGGACAGACTTGTGAAGTGCGGGAATCCCGGCTGCGAGAAAAAGTGGTTCATTCTCAGAGATGAGAGTGCTCCCGTATGCCCCTTCTGCGGAACACGCATCCGGGACAGGGTAATCAGGCTCGGCTTCAAGAGCATGATGAGGGGCAGGAACGGCGTATACCGCGACAACGGCGAGGCTATCGCGTACGATGGCATGCCGCTGTACGACTGGCACGTAAGTTCCGCTGTCCACAATGATGAAAAGGCGGGCACCGATATGCGCGCGTACATTTGCAGGCATAACGGAATGTGGCTGCTCGTCAACAACGGGGTGGAGGGCATGACTTCTCCCTCCGGAAGGCTTGTCCCGAAGGGACAGGCGGTAGAGCTCAGGGACGGAGCGGTGTTCCGCATGACCGACCGTGATGACGGTCTGCTGTGCGAAGTATCGGTGTACTAGTCCTTTGGGTGATTTCTTTTGAAAGAAAGGGAAAATTTATGAAGCAGTTTGGTTTGACAGACAAGCAGGCTGAGGAGTCGCGGCAGAAATACGGCGACAACAGCATGACGGAGCAGGCGTCCGAGAGCTTCTGGGATAAGCTCAAGGGCAACCTCGGCGACCCGATGATAAAAATACTCATCGTTGCCCTGCTCATCAACGTTGTTCTGGCAGTGCTCGGCGGCGTTGGGATCATCAAGGAGGGCGCTCCGGAATGGTACGAGCCTCTTGGAATTTTCGTGGCTATCGCGCTTGCAACGCTGGTTTCCACCTTCTCTGAGTACAGGAACGAGAATGCGTTCCAGAAGCTCCAGGAAGAGGCTTCCCGCATTATGTGCAAGGTCTACCGCAACGGCGAGATCGCCGAGGTGGCAATAAACGACATTGTGGTCGGCGACGCTATCCTGTTACAGTCCGGAGATAAGGTTCCGGCTGACGGTATCATCATCGACGGCGATATCAAGGCAGATCAGTCCGTGCTCAACGGCGAGAGCCGCGAGGCTAAGAAGCTCGCAGTTCCCGAGGGCTGGAAGGATACCGACGAGAGCCTCAATTTCGACAACGAGCACAAGGTGTTCCGCGGAAGCGTGGTATGTTCCGGCAACGCGGTAATGGAAGTCACCGTAGTCGGCGACAAGTCCGTATACGGCAAGATCGCAAGCGAACTCCAGACAGACGACGACCGCGAGACTCCGCTCAAGGTGAAGCTCGGCAAGCTGGCTGACGGCATAAGCAAGTTCGGCTACATCGGCGGTATCGCTATCGCGGTCGCGATGCTCATAAAGACGCTGTTCATGGGCGAGGGCGGCATCGAAGCGTTCCTGTTCGCAGAGGGAGTTTTCCAGTGGGCGGCTCTGCTCGAGGCTGTTATCCAGTCCGTAATGCTTGCGGTCATCATCATTGTAATGGCTGTCCCCGAGGGACTTCCGCTGATGATCGCGATAGTTTCCGCGCAGAACATGGGCAAGATGCTCAAGGACAACGTGCTTGTAAGAAAGGTCGCAGGTATCGAGACCGCAGGCTCCCTGAATATCCTGTTCTCCGATAAGACCGGCACCATCACCAAGGGTAAGCTCGAGGCGGTAACGTTCATCGACGGCGCTCTCAACGAATCCAAGAAGTTCGGCGACATCGGCGGAAAGCTGAAGGATATCCTGTCGCTGTCTATCCATAAGAACACGCTCTCCGTCGTTTCCGGCGAGGGCAAGGACATGAAGGTTATCGGCGGCAACGCCACCGAGCGCGCTATACTCGGTTTTGCGGCAGGCACTGAGTGTTCCGCGAACGTGAAGGCGGTCGGCAATATCCCGTTCAACTCCACAAACAAGTACTCCGCGACCCAGGTAACAGGCGACTACGACCTGACGCTCATCAAGGGCGCGCCTGAGAAGATACTCCAGAGATGCTCCCACTATTGGGACGTAAACGGCGAGAAGAAGCCGTTTGACATGACCCAGCTCAACAAGCAGATAGACGAGCTTGCAAACCGCGCTATCCGCGTGCTGGCTATCGCTACCACAGAGGACGCCCTCGGCGAGGACGCGCTTCCGGACAGCAGCAACTGGACGCTGGTAGGCGTTGTGGGTATCCGCGACGAGGTGCGTCCGGAGTCCGTGACCGCCATCGCGGAGGTAAAGGGCGCAGGCGTGCAGGTGGTAATGATCACTGGCGACCGCAAGGAGACCGCAGTTGCCATCGCGAAGGACGCTGGTCTGCTCGAGAAGGACACCGATGTTGTCCTGACCTCCGACGAGCTTGCAAAGCTCTCCGATGAGGAAATCAAGAAAATGCTCCCGAATATCCGCGTTATCGCAAGAGCGCTTCCCTCCGACAAGAGCCGTCTGGTGCGCCTTGCGCAGGAGCTTGACCTCGTTGCAGGCATGACCGGCGACGGCGTCAACGACTCCCCGGCGCTCAAGAAGGCGGACGTAGGCTTCGCAATGGGCGGCGGCACGGAAGTCGCAAAGGAAGCGTCCGATATCGTTATCCTGGACGACAACTTCAACTCCATCGACCGCGCTATCCTCTACGGCAGAACCATCTTCAACTCCATCAGGAAGTTCATTGTATTCCAGCTCACTATCAACGTTTCTGCGGTTCTCATCAGCTTCATCTGCCCGCTCATCGGAATTGACAACCCGCTGTCCGTTATCCAGATCCTGTGGGTAAATCTCGTAATGGATACGCTGGCGGCTCTGGCATTCGGCGGCGAGCCGGCTCTCTCCAGATTCATGCACGAGAAGCCCAAGCGCAGAACTGAACAGATAATCAGCAGGAACATGATGTCCCAGATAATCACCGGCGCAGGCTGGACGTTCATTCTTTCCCTCGCGCTTCTGGTACTCGGCAGCTTCGACGCTGACCCGAACGTACCCGGCGTAAGCTTCCTCGAAAGCTGGGGCTTCCTCCGTCAGAACACCATCGAGGGCGAAACCCATATGTTCCTTCACACCGCATACTTCGCATTCTTCATCTTCATCGCGGTGTTCAATGCGTTCAACGCAAGAACTGACCGCGCGAACCTGTTCGATAACCTCGGAAAGAACAAGGGATTCCTTACGGTATTCGGCATAATCGCGGTAGTTCAGATACTCATGACCTACCTCGGCGGCGCTATCCTCAGCGGCTACGGTCTGAATGCTGCCGAGTGGCTGATGGTGCTTGTAATGGCGATCTCCATTATTCCGGTGGACCTCATCAGAAAGGGTATCGCAAAGGCGGTCTCCAACAAGTAAGGCTCGGTAAATTCCCGGCGGCTCCGCAGAATGCGGGGTCGCGGGGGACAACATATGATTTTCAAGGAGGAAAACAAAATGGCAGTAAATCTTTCTAAGGGTCAGCGCGTAAGTCTTGACAAGTCCGTAACTCTGGCAAGGATCGGTCTCGGCTGGGACACCAACAAGTACGACGGCGGCAGCGATTTCGACCTTGACGCGAGCGTGTTCCTTCTGGGAGCAAACGGCAAGGTTCTCCGTGACGAGGATTTTGTATTCTATAACAATCTCAACGGCAGAAACGGCGCGGTAGTCCACACCGGCGACAACCGCACCGGCGAGGGCGACGGCGACGACGAGGCGATCATCATCGACTTCACGAAGATCCCTCCGGAGATCGAGAAGATCGCAGTTACCGTAACGATTTTCGACGCACAGCAGCGCAACCAGAACTTCGGTCAGGTATCCAACGCGTACGTAAGAGTAGTTAAGATCGACAATCCCGACGACGTTAACGGCGAGGAAGTTATCCACTTCGACCTCATGGAGGAGTTCTCAATCGAGACCGCGCTTGTTGTATGCGAGATCTACCGTTACAACGGCGACTGGAAGTTCAACGCGGTTGCAGCGGGCTACCAGGGCGGACTCGAGGCGCTCTGCCGCGCTTACGGCGTCAACGTGTAATTAATCAGAAATCAGCACCGGTCAGGAGGGAAGCGGCTTGTCAGCTCTGTCAGATATAATTGCAAATACCCCGGCGGGGGGAACAGCCGCGCTCCGTCGGCGGTCTTTTGTGCTGCGCCGA
>OHPB01000536.1_pt1 | contig 25982 bp, 27 predicted proteins | sample 1577621 | NCBI WGS metagenome assembly OHPB01 (sample SAMEA3879577, study PRJEB24766) | human gut metagenome | biome: human-associated habitat; feature: feces | place: USA | collected 1985/1987 | reverse complement strand
CAAAACTGCTCGGCAAAGACTGGACAGCCGACCACCGGCTCAGCGTGAACGGCAGTGGAAACTATGAGAGCATAAAAAGATATCTTGCAAACCACACGGAAATAAAATCCGTGTGGTTTTGCTATGACAGCGACCAAGCCGGACGCGATGGCGCGGAAGCTTCCAGCAGTAGGATTTTCGAGGATTTCCCGGACAGAGAATTATCGGTGATGTTATGCTCCCCAGTCAAGAGCAAGGACTGGAACGAAGCGCTCCAGCTTTTCCGTGTTTTTGAGAGCCGCGGCGTTACGGCTCGTGAGTTCCTTGCCCCTACGGAGTTCAGGAGCATTCCGCCGCCGGAATGTGACGAGGACGAATTTGAGTGCGGGCTGTAGGCACAAGTGCGACAAGGTGTCGCACGGTGCGGCATTCTTTTTTCGGGAATTTACCGCCGCAGGCGGCACCGTACTTTGTACGGCAGGAATAGCGGGGTTCCCCCGCTACTGTACATCGCACCGCCAAAGGCGTTGCATGGGGTTCCTGCCCATTATTCCGAGGTTCTATAATTCATCTCCTACTAAATGGCAATTTTTTAAATAGTGAGGTCAAAATGTCGCAGAATATAAAACGCTCAGTATGTCTGAGTTCCGGAATGCTTGACGAGCTTCAGAGATTTGCGTCAGGCAGGAATATAACGGTGGCACAGGCAATCAGATATCTTCTTGAACGCGGATTATCTTTGACTATGTTTACCGAAGAACAGGAAACGATACGCAGATTTATCCGTGAAGAAGTCCAAACGGTAATGCCAATAGTAATGAAGCAGTATATGGACAGGCTCATAGCAATGCAGGCGGTTGCGTCAAGAACATCTGCCGCCGCTTTGCAGTGCAATGTCGCTGTGCTTGCTGAAAATTACATCGACAGCGCAACGCCGGAGGAGATACTTGCGAACGCCCTGCGGCAGTCCTGCCGTATAACCAAAACCAGACCTAAGTCAGATGATGAGTATCTGCGTGAAGCTCACGAATGGCTTAACTCCGACCTTGACGCACCAAACGACAAATAGGTGCCGCACGGTGCGGCACCTGCAATAAGTGTTGGTGCCTCACCATGCGGCACCCGGAAAGGCGGTGAACCCAATACCGAAAATAATCTACAAACAACGGCACGTTGGCAGTAACGGGCGGAAATTCTCTCCGTCCCGGAACGCTCATTATGTTAAGTACATCGGCGAGCGAGAGCACGTTCTCAAATTCTCTCACGAATCAAATCTTGTGAAATACATGGGTGAACGTGAGCACGCCGCCAGGCAGTCTGACAACGGACTTTTCGGATATATTAACGGCAAATTTTCGGATAGTTACAGCACCTCCGAAATGCAGAATTATGTCCGGAAAATCTCAACTTCTCACCGCAATGTATTTCACAGCATTTTTTCGTTTACTCCGGAAAGCGCAGAGGAAGCCGGATTGCGGACGCTTATCGACTGGGAGGAATGGGTGAAATTCCATATCAGCGATATCTCCAGGAACATGAAAATGAAGCAGGAAAATATCGAGTATCTTGCGGCGGTTCACCTGAAAGAGGGACAGCCGCACGTTCATATTATATGGTGGGACAAGTCGCAGGAGATTCTTATAAACAAGGTTGAGCCGGTGATTTGCGACCAGATAAGGATAGATGTTATCAAAAGCACATATCACGACCAGTTTGTTGAACTTCACAACAAGGAAAACAGCCTTATAAAAGAGCTTCGCCGACAGGTCGGACACAATGCCGCAGGAGCGCTTTCGGAAACGAAGCATGACGATTTCACGGAAGCTATTTTTCAGAAGCTCACAGCGATTCGTGAAATGCTCCCGCCGAAAGGACAGGCGGTTTACAAGCTCATGCCGAAACCAGTCAAGCAGGAGCTGAATACGCTGACGCATTTTATGATAGACAATATTCCGGAATTCCGCAGTCTGTACGATGAAATACTTGACTGCCGCCGGGTATACAACGAAATGCTCCACAGCGATGACAGCAGTTACGGAAAGCTCCAGATGGCGGCGTACATGGGAAAGGTGGTTGATGAAATCGAAGCCGGAGTTGGAAACACGATACTTTCCGCAATTCTCAGGGCAATTAAGGAAAAAACGAAAAATCCGCCCGAACGAAATTCCGCCAGTACAAACCGCCATTCAGAATGGCAGAGGCAATGCACAGTTCAGCTGATATCCTCTGTCGGGAAACTGCTCGGACAATTCTCCGATTCCAGCCGTGACAGACTGCATGACGCTTCAAATCAGGTTTTCGGGCGCGGCGACCTCAGCAAGGAACAGATTCGCGAACTCCTGCTGAAAAAGCAGGATAAGGAAAATAATGCTGAGATGTGACAGGTGCGACACGGTGTCGCACTTTCATCTTACTCCCCAATTCAGCAAAACTCACAAAAAACGAAAAGCAGGTTTGTAAATAGTTTTAGTAATAAACTAATTGACAACTGCTTTCTTTTATGGTAATATATACTCAGAAAGATTACATACCATAACAGGAGGTTCAAATATGACACGCTTAAATACTAACGCACTCAGGACTATTTCAGCGGCAATGCTCATTTCGATTCTCGCCGCAGTGACCGGCTGTTCAGACAGAAAGCCGGATATAGATTACGACCTTGTCGGAGGAACTTACGAAGCCGGGGAGAATGAATACAAGGTTCAGATTTTCAGCGATAGTTCAGATACCACTGCGGAAGTTCCTGCGGAATCAGAAACAGAATCTGTAACCAGTTCTACTCCCGAAACAACCAAATCCACCACGTCCAAGCCAGCGGTGACTGTTTCCACCAGCAAGGCGGTGACAACTCCGGAGCAGACAGTCCGCACAGATCTCCCGAAAGTAACGGCAGAGCCGCAGTACACCACGGCTTCCACCACGCCCGCAAAGCCGAAGCAGACCGAGCCGGTGGAAATCGAAACGGACGAGAACGGATTTCCGGCTAATCCCAAGAATGGCGACAAATTTACGGACAGCACCGGGCAGGAATATATGTACAACAGTATTTTTGAAAGGTGGGTTCCCGGTCACAGCGGAAATGTGAATATGCAGGAGTTTCCAAGACACGGCGACTATACATACGGCGAGGGCAAACAGATACTTAACTAATAATCATTGCAGGTGCGACACGATGTCGCACCTGTTCTGCTTTCAGGAGGATTTGAAATGACTAAAAAGCAGATAATTACAAGGGTTACCGCCTTTGCCATATTATTCTCTTTCAGCACTACCCATGTGTTTGCCGACATAAATTTAGGAAACCAAGACGGAACCGGATTTTCAAGTGGCACATCAAATAACTATTGGGGAATTCATACAGACAGCGGAACATCGCTTAATGAAACTGAGGGTTTAAGGGTCACAATTTATGACGCTGAAACCAACAATAAGGTTTTCAATACCATTGATATATCGGGTAATTCTAATATTTCGGCTGTATCAGACATGAACTACTTTGCTGATGGAAATGAGCTGATTTCTAAAACTACATGGCTAAACTATGTCGGAAGTGTCTACAATAGTGTATCTCCATCAGACATGACAAGGTTCAATAATATTGTTACCTCCAAGAACTGCTTTGGTTCTGATTACAACATTCACTTTGTTGCGGAACTTTCTTCAGTTGATATTGTTTCAGCCAACAATACATCTCACCTTGAAGCAATAAAAGCAATTCTTGGAGATGAGCAGTTCCTCACGGATTTATGTGCTCTAATGGGTGATGGTCTGACTTATGAGGACATCTCCAAAGGCAAATACAAAATCGCTTTTGAGCCGGTAGCCTATTTCAGATACAACGGTCAGAACTGGGCAATGAGCGCCACAGAGTGCGGATTGCTCAATAAGTACATGAAGAATTACTTCACTGCTGTCTGGAACAGCACGAATAACCTCCGTGCGCTTCTCGGACCGCTTACGCACTCCAACCTTCCGCGCTCTGCTTTCCTTGAAAACAAGGACCTCGGAATTTCGGTGTACTCGCCCTCTACCAGCGATTACTACAACGGAAATTCCAACTACAACAGCGACACCTGCATTATCCGATGCATGGGAATAGGCGTTCTAACCGGAAACAGCGATGATAACGATGACGAGGTAGAGGAAGGAACCGCCGCCGCGGAATACCACACCGACACGGACGTATACACGTCTTTCTATGCGGTGAATATCGGCGATACGCCGTTTGTCGGGAAATCCTCATTCAGCATTTTTGATAGCGGAGGCGATACTCCCAGAATGTACGAACAGCTTAAAGAGGAAAACAAGGAGCTTATCAAAGTGACCGGAAGTCAGTCTGGAGTTTCGTACACCTATGCTTACACCTCCACCGAGCTTGAAACCGTTCACGCCGACGAGGACGACCGCATAAAGATTTTCGTTGACAATCCTGCGAATGTCCCGGACGAGGACGGGAATATGCCGTATGTTTCGCCGTATAAACTGCTCGGTTCATACAAGCACGGCGATGAAATCAACCTCGGCAGTTCGTTCAAGGGGACGGTCGGATACAAAATCAGATCCACGTCCGGTTCAACTCTTAAATCCGGCATGGTTGAGATAACCTGCCCAGCCGGCGGCGAGGAAACTATGGGCTGGATAAAGTGGCATACTCCGAGCCGCGAGCAGTCCGTAATAATAACGCTGGAATCCAGGCGCGACACCCTGCTTCTTCTTGACGAGGACGGCAACCAGTGCGACAAGCTGACCATCAACGCGGATATCGCAAAGGTTAAGGAATCCACGCCGCCGGACCCGCTGGTTTCGGATACCAAACCGTCATGGCAGAAAGTATATTCGCAGTCCTCCGTGCAGGAGCGTATTTCCGGATATGTTTCCGGCGACAGCGTTCAGGAACTTAGCTGGTACACCTGGTCGATAGGCGCAGGCTGGTCGCAGGATTCAGACTACGACAGGCGCAGGGTGAAAATCATAACCGGCGGCATGACGAACCCCTCCAGCCAAACGCCGTACTGGGGCGCAGAAACCGAAAACCAAGACGTGACATTGTACAAATGGGGCGTGGATAACCGGTATTACCCAAGCGAAACCGCCTCAAAAACGATAGGTTCGTTCCATACCGGAGCCGTGTATATCTCGACCTCGGATATCCAGCTTGAAAAAGTGACTTACTCGGTATCCATGTCGGCGGAAGCCGCGATATCCCCGTCAGATTACTGCAAGACCGCCGCATACAGCGAATCCAGCGGAAAATACACAATGAAATCCGGCTATGGAATACAGATAAGCGTTGACGCCCACCTCTCTGGCGATACGCAGTACTGCACCGGAAGCCAGACCGCAAACGTGCTGTTCCCGGAGTTCAACTACAACCGCCACAGCACCACGCTTTACAACCGCCTGCTTGAAAAATCGGGCGGCAGTTTTGTTTTCAAGAAGAATAAATACTCGACCTATAACGACCGGGTGCATTTCACGCCGATTTGGTTTCCAGACAGGAAAAATTACACCGTCTACGTCGAGGTTTTCGACGTGTGGTGTCCGGCTGGTCAGCTTTCGGTTAGGCTCACAGACCAGATATTCATTAAGGGCAACGTTTATGACGACTGGCACATCGCGCCGACAAAGCCTTGATTTTTCTTTTTGAATATGATATACTGTAATTAGAAAGGTGGTGTTGTTATGGGTAAAATCTATACGATCGATGAGATAACTGCTGCGGTAAAGCCGATAGCTGAAAAATACGGAATTGATAAGGTATGGCTGTTCGGTTCCTATGCCCGGGGTGAAGCTACGGAAAAAAGCGATGTTGACTTGCTGATATCGTATCAGAATCTTATTGGAATGTTTGCACTGGGTGGTGTTTATTCCGATATGGAGGACGCCTTTAACAAGCCAGTTGACATTGTTTCAGAACGAGCATTAACGGCAAGTTACGCCTCAGTTAGCTCCAAGCAGCTATTGATGAATGCAAGAAAGGACGGTATTCAGATTTATGGCAAAAAGCAATAAGTCAATCCTTGAGCACATCTTATCGTATTGTAATGAAATACAAACAACAATGTTACGGTTCGGGGATAATCTGGATACATTCATCAATGATATAGATTATCGAAAATCAGTATCTCTCAGCATTCTTCAGATTGGAGAGCTTGCTGGAAAACTTTCTGATGAATACAGACAAAGTACTACTGAAATGCCCTGGCGACAAATTCGTGGGCTAAGGAATATAGTTGCTCATTCATATGGCGAAGTGGATTTTGAAATGATATTCAGCATTGCACATGATGATATTAGTCATCTGAAGTTGTTCTGTGAACAGGAACTTAAACATATGGAACTTCTTAATGCAAGTGGCATGGAAACAGAATCCTATGACGAAAATGAATGGGGACAATGATGTCGTATTTGCCCCATGGTGAGACAGTTAAAAAACAAACAACTAAAGCACAGCGTAATTAAATTATGCTGTGCTTTTTATATCTAAAGGAGAATTTATGAATGACCACTCACGGAAAATACTGCGATTTTGATTTCTATGTAACCAGCTTGGACGCGGAAAACGGCTGCGCCGCCACCGAGCCTATGTCCTCCGGACTTTCGCTTCTGGAAGCGGTTTCGGAGTTCTATAAACGCTGCGGCAGATATCCGTCAAGCACAAATATCATGCTCGGCGTTGAGTACACCACTGACCGCCGCGACCTTGAACCAGCCGGAAAGGGCGCGGCGGACCTGCTCCAGCGCGTAAACGGACATCTCCATCTTTCAAGGGATTACGAGCAGTCCGCAGTGCTTTCGCAGGAGGGACTTATCGCAAATAACGCCGTATCATTCTTGAAACAGCAGAGTGAGCATTTCTACGAAATAAGCGACAAATACACGGCGGAATGTGCAAGGTTCATTTCGGATAATCTGCCAGAAATCACGGACGATCCGGAAAAGTTCTTCGAGCTGATATCCAGAGCCGCCGAAGAATACGGAATCGAACGCTGTAAGGCTGTTCTTGCAAACGAGTACCGTCTGACAGACCAGCAGTTACTCACACCGGAAACGGCAGATTATCTTGCGAATATATCCGCCGACCAGAATGACAGATTCCGGATAAACTCGCCGCCGATAGTCCTGGATATGCTCACCGCCGCCATTCGCAAGGTCGAGGGACTGTCCGAATCGGAAACAAAGCTGTTCCGTTCCGGGCTTGTGAACGGCAGCAGAGAGCAGGTGCAGAGCCAGTCCACGCAGGTCAAAACCGAGATAGAACATCACGCTTCCCTCGAAGAACATGGGCTTGTTTCGGACGACCAATGGAGTATGTAATGGAAGAACTGAAATTCCTGTCAGCCGCCGTTCTGGCGCTGATACTCGCCGTTTCCTGCCAGAATGAATATGATCCCGCCGCCGGTTACAGTCAGATGTACGGCGGCGCTGTTATTTATGAATGGCGGCTGGACGCGGTTTCGCTGTATTCTCTAAAGGGCATACGGCTTTGAAAGGAGGCGCCGATTGAGCAAGAAAATATCATACCGAATACCTGTCTGCATTTTCATTTTTGTGGTCGGGAGCATAACCGCCCTGCTGTTTGCCAGCGTGCTGAACGACGTCCTTACGACCGGAAGGATTTCAACAGATTTGACGGATTTCTCAACAATCATTTCCGGCGTATTCGGCGGAGAAAAGCCGAGAAAGCTGTATCTTCTGCTGGAGGCTCTGGTGGTACTGCTCTGCGTGGTGTATTTTGTCTGCGCTGAACGGACGTATCAGACCGATACATACAAGGTCACGGACAACATCTCTGTCCCGGTCCCAAGCGGTCAGGGACAGCATGGAACGGCATGGTTCATGTCGAATAAGGAGAAGCACTCAATGTACCATTTTGTTGAGATTTCACAGAGCAATGCAGTCATAAAATCGCTCATGGAGCAAGGCAGAAAGCGGTTTGAAGCCGTGGAAAACGGTGTTCCTTTTTCTCCGGAAATCATAGATACGTCCGGACTTTCAATAGACGGAGGAATTGCCGTTTCGTATGAACGCTCCAAGTTCAGGGAATCTGTCGCCTGCATAACGGACGATGTGCATATCCTCATCATCGGCGCAACGCGAAGCGGCAAAACAAGGTGCCTTGTTATCCAGTCAATATGTGCTCTCGCGCTTGCCGCCGAGGGAATGGTAGTCAACGACCCCAAAGGTGAATTGTATCATTATACGCACAGTTTTCTTGAAAGCATGGGCTATATGGTGCAGGTGGTGGACTTCAACAACCCGAAAAAATCCTGCCGTTACAATCCCCTCCAGATGATAATTGACGCGGTGAACGAAAATCGGATAGACGACGCGCAGACCTACACATGGGATTTTGTTACGTTCCTTGTGGAGAAGAACGACCATTCCGAGCCTATTTGGAGCAACGGTGAAATGTCGGTTATCGCGGCGGCAGTCATGTGCGTTGTTTACGACAATAGGGACAGACCGGAATACCAGAACCTCACGAATGTATACAACTTCATTGCGAATATGTGCAAGCCTGTGAACAAGGTGCTTCCCATTGACGCATATATGGATAAACTGCCCGATTCCCACCCGGCGAAAAAGCTCATGGCTATTGCAAAGCTGGCACCGGACAAGATGGGCGGTTCGTTTTATACGGCGGCTCTGACGACCCTGCGGCTGTTCATCACCAACGATATTTACAACATGACTAAGGAATCGGAATTCTCGCTTTCGGACGTGGGAGCAAAGCTGAAGCAGGCGCTGTTTTTCATTCTGCCCGACCAGAAAACCACCTACTATCCCATTGTCACCCTGCTTGTTTCACAGCAGTACGAACAGCTTGTGACCTACGCCAAGAAATGCGGAAACCGGCTCCCTCACCGTGTTAATTATATTCTCGATGAGTTCGGCAACTTTGCCGCGATTTCGGATTTCCAGACGAAAATGACCGTCGCCGGCGGCTATGGAGTACGCTGGAACCTGTTCATTCAGGACTTTAACCAGCTTATAGACAAGTACGGGCAGGAGGTCGCGAAAATCATTCAGGGCAACTGCCACTACTGGATTTATCTTCACTCGCAGGACAATTCCACGAACGAGGAGATATCCAAGAGCATGGGAAAATACACCACGACTACATATTCCCTCGGCGGCTCAACGCAGAAATATTCCGCGCCGTCCAGCTCTACAAATATCCAGCTTTCGGAGCGCAGTCTGCTGAATCCGGACGAGGTTGCGAAAATACAGCGCCCGTATCAGCTGGTGATTTCTACGAATGCTCCGGCAATCATGTATTCGCCGGATATTTCACAGTGGGCTTTCAACGCCATGCTCGGCATGGGCGATAAAGCGCATAACACAAGGCTTATCGAACTTGACGAAAACGCTCGTCCTGAACGCGGCGGCAAGTCCACTGAACAGCTTTTGTGGAAGCCCTGGGAGGAGATTTTAAGGGAAAGCTCCGCACAATCTGCGGCGGCAGTCCCAAGGCGCTCCGAGTCAGTGCTTGACAATAAACCACCATACTTCAGAAGGGAGGCGAAATTCAGATGAAGAAACTCAAAAATACCGCCGCGGCGCTAACTGCGGCAGTAACGTCCGCGGTGATTTCCGTCGCGGCAAACGCCGAGGGCGGACTTGCCGCTTCAAAGGCGGTGACAGGCACCAAAGCTCTGCTGAACGACATTTCCAACATACTGCTGGTAGTTGCTCCGCTGGTCGGCACAGCCTGCATCGTGTACTTTGCGGTGCGCCACGGTGCCGCCGAGGAAATGGACCAGAAAAAGTGGAAACAGCGCATGATAGTCGCGGCTGTATCAGTCGTAGTCGCGGTAGTCGCTTCGGCGCTCATCAACGTGCTTGTCGGCTACTACCAGTAAAGGAGAACCGCATGGAATACACATCGGGACATCCTCCGGACTGAAAACTGTTCCTTCAGCGATACAGATAAACGGAGGTCAGCAACATGAAAATAACCTGCGATCCCAAATCAGTCCGCATAACCGCCGGACAGAACAACCGCCTTGCCACGGCAAGCATAACTCTCGACAATGCCTTTGTAGTTCGTAACATCAGCGTGATGAACGGCTCCAAGGGCATTTTTGTCAATATGCCGAGCCAGAAAGGCGTTGACGCCGAGGGGAACACAAAGTATTTCGATACCGCGTTCCCTCTCAGCAAGGAACTCCGCACCGAGCTTTCCAATGTGGTTATCGGCGCATATCAGCAGAAGCTCGCGGAGCTTCAGAACAGCGCTTCCCAGCGCGACAGCGAACCGTCCGAACAGGACGAAGATTACACAAACGAAATGTTTTGACAACAGGAGGAAACACAATGAAGAACATCAGAAACAAGCTCACTTTCAAGGCTCTCACTCTCCGCGAGGCGGCAAGGGAGAAGGCTCTCGCATTCAGGGCAAAGGCGCTCGACACCACCGGAGAGGGATACGTTGACACAGCGGTAAAAATCATTATCGCCGTTGTTATCGGCGCTCTGCTCATGGCTGGACTGGTCGCGCTTTTCAACGAGGTCATCATGCCCAGAGTAAACACCGAGGTCACAGAGCTTTTCGACGCCGCAGGCTGATGAATCGTTCTGCCCACCGCTGGGGCGCGGTTTCCTGCCGCGCTCCGTTTCGGCGGTCCGGAGGTGAAGCATGACTTTTATAATTATTTCGCTGATTGTGGCTCTGCTCGGGGGAATAGTGACGCTGTTTTTCAGCTCTGAAATGGTGGGAGAGCTTTACACCACGGTGTTTGACTGCGGACAATACCTCACGACTGTTTCGGGAGTTGAGTTTTTCAGCCTGCTCATGCCGGTTTCATACGGCTTCGGGATAAGCCTGATAATCCTCAAATTCCTGAAGAAAGCCTTTGATATCTACGTCCTCTGGACTGACGGCGACCCGGACGCAGACCCGTTTCTGCTTCTCACGAATTTCGTCCGCGCGGTCGGAACGGCGCTGATATTTCAATGGCTGTACGGCCTTTTCGTCGATATCTGCCGCGAGATAACAAACACGATAATTTCCCAGATAAACGGCGGCACTGACATGACCACCGAGTGGGTCACTGCGATAACCAGCATGGGAATAGTTCCGGCGATTGCCGGGCTTATCTTCGTTATCTGCTGGCTGATACTTTACTTTTCGTTCATGGCGAGGGGCATTGAGATGATGGTAATGCAGATAGGCGTTCCGCTTGCCTGCGTGGGGCTTCTGGACAACGACAAGGGAGTTTTCCGGGCATACATAAACCAGTTCGTAAAAGCGTTCGTGACCACCATCGTGCAGATAATGCTCTGCAAGATCGGGCTGTCGCTTATGCTGAACGCTACCATCATTTCCGCTTCAAATATCTTCTGGGGAATCGCCTGCATGATCGCCGCAATTTCCATGCCCAAGATACTGCGTGAATTTCTCGTACCCACCACCGGCGACGGCAGGATAGGCACGACCGTTTCACAGACGGTACACATCGCTTCAATGGCGAAGAACATCATTGCAAAGTAGGTGGGATATGGACACGATAAACACGCTGAGCGTATGTATGCAGGGTATCATATCCGCCGGGCTTCTCATGCGGATAATCTTCTGCGCCGTCCGGCTGACGCATGAGGAGGAAGAATCCGGACGTTACCGCAGGCGCATTAAAAATTCACTGGTAATGCTGGTGATAGCACAGCTTATTTTCCCGCTGAAAGAACTGCTGATATTTTATTTCGGCTCAGGTTACTAAGGAGAACCGCATGGACGACAAAATCATCATACCCTACGGACTTACAATGGAGCAGGAGTATTTCCCCGGATTCGGGAGCCGCGAGCTTCGCCAGTTTCTCATAGGCGGCGCGGCTTCCGCGGTGCTGGGAGCGCTTCTGCTCATCTTTTCCGGACAGCTTCTCGCGCTTATCGTCTGCATAATGATAGGCGCTTCCGGAAGCATTATGGCGGTCCGCAAGGACCCATACACCCGAATTTCCGTTGTAACGCAGATCGGAAACATGATAAAATTCCGGCGCACACAGCAGAATTTTCGGTACGTCTACAAATCGCCGTGGGAACAGAGCTGACGATATTCACACTGCTGTGCGTTTACTTTTTCGGGATATCCCGGCAGGACGTACAGCGGCGTGAGATATCCAACTGCGCCCCGGTGGTGCTTATTCTCGCAAGTCCGTTCATCAGCACAGTTCCGTTTCCGGAGCGCATTCTGGGACTGTTCGGACTGCTTATCCCGCTGGCGGCGGTCAGCATTATAACGAACGGCTTCGGCATGGGAGATGTAAAGCTCTGCGCGGCTTTCGGCTGGACGCTGGGAGCGTTCACGGCTTACTGCGCCCTTGCCGCCGCGCTGACCGCCGCCGTTCTCGCGGGAAAAATCACACATCAGAAACGACTGCCGCTTGCGCCATTTTTGTGCGGCGCAGGTTTGGCAACGATATTACTTATGGAGGCATTTCAATGCTGAAAAACCGTACTCTTATCGGCATAATCCTGATCGCCGCGGCGATAGGGCTGTGCTTTGGCATTTCGCCGCTTTTCAATTCGATTCTTTCAAGCAAGACCAAGATAATCCGGCTCAGGCAGGACATTCCGCAGGGCGTTCAGATAACCGGCGCAATGCTGGAAGCCGTGGAGGTCGGCACGCTGAATCTTCCTGCGGATATGCAGAACGACCCCAAACAGATAATCGGAAAGTACACAGTTTCCGCAATGTTCGCCGGGGACAGCTTCACGGACAAGAAGCTGTCCGACACAATAGACACATCGGACAGCCTGCTCCGTCAGCTGAAGCCGAATGAAACCGCCATGTCAGTCACTGTGAAGTCGCTTGCGAACGGACTTTCCGGAAAGCTCCAGCAGGGCGATATTATCCAGATTGTTTCCGTTGACGAGGACGACAAGGCGCAGATCTACGAGGAACTCCAGTATGTGGAGGTTCTCGCGACCACCTCGGATAAAGGCTCCGACGACACCTACCGCGACGGCGAGGTCAACGCGGACGATGAGGACAGCGGCGACCAGTCCCTTTATGCTACTGTCACTATAATTCTCCAGGACAGGGCGCAGGCGCTGAGGCTTGCGGAATGCGAAAACACCTCGCTCCATGCGGTTTTCGTCACCAGAGGCGACGAGAAATTAAAGGCGGAATGCCTGAAAGCCCAGCTCGAACTTCTCACCGGAGAAATTTCCACGGAGGAAGCTGACGGCACCTCTGAACCCGAAGAAACACCCGAACCCACGGCAGAAAGCGAGGAAAGCAATGGATAACAACATTATCGCAGTATACGGCAGTCCGGGTAGCTACAAAACCACGACTGCGCTTTCGCTGGCACGTTGCATTGCTTCAAGGGGGAGCAATGTCGTGATAGTCGGAACAAGCACCATAAAGCCGCTTCTGCCCATTGCAGTGCCGTTTGAGAGCAAGTTCAGCGGTTCGCTCGGAAAGGCGCTTTCCGCCGTGGATTTCGACCGTGACGTGATTCTCAAAAATATATTCATGGCGACTGACAAAATCGGGATACTGTCCTACAATATCCGCGAGAACAGCAATTCCTACGCGGTCGTATCTCCGGACAGAATGGACGACCTGTTCATTCAGCTCCGCCAGCAGATGGGCGCGCAGATAATCGTGGACTGCACCTCTGACATCGTAAACAGCAAGCTCACTGCCAAGGCGTTAATCAACGCCACGCACGTTGTGGAGCTTCTCACCTGCGACACCAACGGGCTTGTATTCGACGGCTCGCAGGAGCCTATCCTCCAATCTGAGCAGTACAATTACCGTGACTTTATCCGGCTCATGTCGCTGAATTCCACGATAAAGCAGGACGAAGCCGCAATGAAAAACGCGCTCGGGCGAATCTCCGGCACGATACCCTACTGCCCGAAAGCCGCCGAGTACCTCAATCAGGGCACCCTGCTGACAAAAGCAGTGGACGACCGCACTTACAATACTACAATAAAATCCCTCGCGGAGCTTGTCACAAAGGAGGTCTGAGCATGAACAATCCGTTCAGAAATCTCGTAAAAAAGCCCGCCAAGCATGAAAAGGGCGGGATAGTCGTTGCGGATTCCGGAAACGTCAAGGAAGTCGCGAAAATAATGATAGGATTTGAAGCGCTTCTCCGGGAAACGCAGTCCTATATGTCCAAAGCCTGCGGCAACAAGCTGTTTGATTCCGACCTGAAGGACGCAATGCGCCAGCTCATCAAGCAGTACATGAAGGATCACAATTACTACGTCCCGCACATGAATCTTGCCGAAGCCGCAGACCGCCTTTACGTTGAAATGGCGGAATATTCGTTTCTGACGCCGCTTCTCGCCCGAAAGGACATCGAGGAGATAAACATAAATTCCTGGGACGATATTCAGATAATCCCGTCCAAAGGTCAGCAGTACAAGTATTCGGAGCATTTTTCTTCCGCACAGCACGCGGTTGACGTGGTGCGGCGTATGCTCCATAATAACAAGCTGGTTTTCGACGCTTCAAGACCGCTGGTCACCGGCTACCTTGACAAGAATATCCGAATTTCAGCTGTACATTCGCTAATAGTGGGCGACGAGGTGGGAGTTTCGGTATCCATACGAATCGTGAATCCCTGCAAGATAACAAAACAGCAGTTCATCGAAAGCGAAATGTGCACCGAGGAAATTTACGAGTTCCTCGCGATATCGTTTGTTCACGGAATTTCTCAGGTATATGCCGGCGCGACAGGCTCGGGAAAAACCACAATTATGGCGGATATCATGAGCAACATTCCGGATCACCGCAGACTTATCACCATCGAAAAATCCGTTCGCGAATTTGACCTTGTTAAGCGTGACGAAAACGGCGAAAAAATCAACAATGTCGTACATCTTGTGACCTACGAAAGCGACGATCCCACCCGATGTGTAACCATGCAGGATCTGCTCACAAAGTGCCTTACCATGCACCCTGACGCGATATGCGTTGCCGAGATGAAGAACGAAGAAGCATGGGAAGCTCAGGAAGCCGCGCGAACAGGACACACCGTCCTCACGACGACCCACGCCTCCAGCGTACAGGGTATCTATCCCAGACTTGCAACACTGTGTATGCAGAAGCATTCAACGCCGTATCCTACCCTGATTTCATTCGTCACCGAAGCGTTCCCGCTGGCGGTATTCCTCAAAAAGCTGGACGACGGCAAGCGCCACATTATGGAGATCGCCGAGTGCCTTGGCTGTGATGAAAAGGGCAAGGTATTCACAAAAACGCTCTGGAAGTACAGAGTGGATTCCGAGCGCATTGTTGACGGAAAAACCGTAATAGACGGGCGTTTCGTCCGCGTGAACCCCATTTCAAAGGAACTCCGGGAGCGTATGCACGAAAACGGCGTTCCCAACGATGTGCTTGACAGATTTTCGGAGGTGAGATAATGGACAGGCTGATTTATCTTTTCGGCGCTCTGCTTATGTCCGGCGGGATCGTTGTGCTTCTCGGAATTACTCCGGAAGTCATGACGCAGGACATCATGTCGCTGCTTTCCCGGCAGAGGAGCCTGAAATACCTTGTCGCAAAGGCGCAGGGAAAAGTCCGCAGGAGCCGGCTCCAGCAGGCTGTGATGAACATCCGCAGCGCCCTGACCGCGACCCACTCCGAGAACAAATTCTCACTGCTGATTTCCGTTTCGCTTATCGGAATATGCGCCGGATTTCTGCTTGCGGCACTGCTCCAGAATCTGCTACTTATACCCATATTTTCGGGTATATGCGTGGTGCTTCCGTATGCGTATGTGAATATGCTTCTGGCAAACTACAACCGCAGGATTTCCGAGGAGCTGGAAACTGCTCTGTCGATAATCACCACGAATTACGTCAGCAATGATGATATAATCTACGCCGTGGAGCAGTCCATAGACTACATAAATCCCCCGGTACAGCAGGCTTTCCGGAAATTCCTCACCCAGACTAAGCTCATAAATTCCAACGTGAAGCTCGCAATTGAACAGCTGAAGGGCGAAATAAACAACGAGGTGTTCCACGAATGGTGCGACAGCCTTATCGAGTGTCAGGACAACGTTACGCTGAAAAAGACGCTCCAGCCGATAACCGCGCGGCTTTCGGATATCCGGATAGTCAACGCTGAACTCCGCAATATGCTGATGAGTCCCCGGCGCGAACACATAATGATGGTGTTCATTCTGCTGGCAAACTACCCTATATTATATTTCATCAACGCCGACTGGTTCAGCGTACTTTTCGATACGATATGCGGGCAGGTCGTGAACTGCATTGTGGCGGTAGTCGTTATCGTGACGGTGATTCTGGCGTACAAATATACCCAGCCCATTCAGTATAAGAGGTGACGCATGAGTATCTATAATATAGCTCTGTATGCGGCTCTGGCGGCGGTCTGCGGACTGTTTGCCGCCGGGCTTTACAACTTTGCGCTTGTTCTGCTGAAAGTTCCGTCAAGCCGCACTACCAAGGCTATAAAGGCGGTCGCCGCAAGGAACCGCCCCACCGCCGCCGGATTCAAGAACACCTACAACGACATTTCGCTGTTCGTTTCACGGTTCATACGGCTGAACGAATTCAAGAAAAAGGAGCTTGCGGACAGCCTTAAAATCGCGAATATCTCAATGTCCCCGGAGCTGTTCACAGCGAGGGCGCTGGTACGTTCAGCCGGAATAATGCTGCTGTCCGTGCCGTTCTTCTTTTTCCTGCCGATAATCGGACTGCTGGTCATCGTGCTGGCGGTGCTGATGTATTTTCAGGAGAAGCAGAAAGTGGATTCCTGCATAAAGGAAAAGCGGAAGCAGATAGAATTCGACCTGCCGCGCTTCGTCTACGCGATATCTCAGGAAATCCAGATGTCCCATGACGTAATCTCGATTCTGGAGCGCCACAAGGACAATTTCTCTCCGTATCTCAACGAGGAAATCGAGATAACCATAGCGGATATGCGGACCGGCAACTACGAAGCCGCAATAACCAGATTCGAGGGACGTATCGGCAGTACAAATCTGTCGGAGGTCTGCCGTGGATTCATTCAGATGATACGCGGCGATGACACCTCGGTTTACTGGGAAACCCTCGCGATACGCTTCTCGGAATTACAGAAACAGTACCTCCGTAATATAGCGCTGAAAATCCCGCCAAAGGTACACAGGCTGTCATTCTTCCTGATGATGAGCATGATGTTGCTATATGTTGTGGTGCTTGGCTGGGAGCTTCTCAGCAATATGGGCGTTCTGTTCGGTTAAGGAGGGCGAATGAAAAAACTTCTTAGACAGCTTAAATCCACGCGCGGCGAGGGGTATGTTGACATTACCGTTGCCGTTCTGATAATCATGATTTTACTGGCGGGAGTAATTAAAATCGCTCCGGTTTTTATCACAAAAATGACGCTCAATTCCTACGCAAACGAACTCTGCCGCGAAGCTGAAATTGCCGGGCGCATAGGCACGGAAACGACCGCACGGCTTGACCGCCTGAATGAATCCCACCCAGACCTTGCCCCCACGGTAACGTGGTCTGCAAGCGGAAATATCCAGATAGGCAGGACGTTCAGCGTGACCGTTTCCACGGATTACGATTTCAGCTTTTTCGTATTCAATACTGCCCCGATAACCATTTCAGCCACAGCGGAGGGAACAAGCGAGGTGTTCTGGAAATGAAGCGTCTGAAAAAACGAATGCTTGCGAACAGAGGATTTTCCTACGTCATAACCAGCGTTCTGATGATATGCGTGCTTCTCATCGGCGTGGCGGTTTTCGAGGTTATTCGGCTGTATATTCAGGCTGGCGCGGTGCGCGATAAGTTCGAGGATTCTATAATCTCAATGTGCGTTGAGAATTACTCGGAGATGTACCAGCCTATCCGCGAAAGCCACGCCGCAAGCTACCGATACAACGGATTCCGCTGGGTGAACAGCAGTAAGGCGAACGAGCGATATATCCGCACTTATCTCAGCAGGGCAATGAACGCCGGGGAGATAATGCAGTGCGAAATCGTGTCGGTGAGCTTCAATGTAGAGCCGGCGGCGCTTGCTCCGACGGATACCGATTCGGCACAGAAATATGCTGTTTCCGGAACTCTGGTGGTGCGTATTCCGTACCGCTTTGCGTGGGAGGAACTGCCGCCTATCGAAATGTCGCTGGACGTTCGGTCGCAGTGGCAGGCGAAGTTCTGATGAAAGGAAAAAAACAATGCAGATAGCAATAGCGTTAGTAACTCTGGCACTCTGCGGCGGATTTCTCTGGTGGTTCAGGCGAAGCGAGAACCGCCGCTGTTTCAAGCGGAGCGAGGAAGAATCCGCCGAGCGAATAAAGGCGGCTCAGAAAACAGCGCAGGAATTCGTGAACGCAAAAGACCTCGGAAATAACTGCCTTTATACCACGGACGGTTTCATTTTTGCCTACATAAAAATCGAGGGTCTGAACCTTGAACTGTACAGCCGGCAGGAGCAGAAGCTCATCTGCCGGGAGCTTTCGGCGGCGCTTTCTGGAATAAAGCGCCCATACAAAAGCGACGCTGTGAGCCGTCCGGCAGATATCTCCCGACCGCTTTCAGAATATCAGCGGCTGTACAATTCTGCGGCAGGAGGCAGAAAAAAACTGCTGAGTTCCGATATGAACGAACTAGCCGCAATGGTCACGACTGGAGAAACGCTTGAACGACAGCATTACATTGCAATCTGGGACACGGTTCAGCGTTCGGACGAGCGCACCATTACAGCGGCGGCGCAGGAAATCGTCAAGAAATACACCGACAACGGAATACACGCTGAACTGCTCGACAAAAAAGGCATTGTTCACCTGCTCAATCTGGTGAACAATCCGGCGTATGTCCACATTGAAAATACCAATATTGAGGACGTTATCTCCGTTCTCTCGGATTCATAAGGAGCGCATATGACAAACAAAAATCAGGCTATTGAAGTTCCGGTGAACAGCGCCTTGCAGGCGAACATCACCCCGATAGGGATTGATTTTGAGATGAACCGCCTGCGTCTGGGCGAGAATTACTGCTGTATTTTTGCGATCACCGATTATCCGTCCGAGTGCGATTACGGCTGGTATTCCAGGCTGACCAACATTCCCGGAACGACCGTTTCAATCAACTACGAACCTATCGACAACAGCGCGGCAGTGGCTGAAATTTCAAAGAAAATACGAATGTACCGGGGACAGGCGGCAGGCACTAAGGACCCCCGTGAGCGCCAGCGCTGTCAGAAAGCCGCGGACGACCAGGAAAAAATAATGTACAAAATGGACCAGAACGGCGAGGTCATGGGCAGATTCAGCACGACAATAATGGTTCTTTCCCGTGACAAGGAGGATTTCAATTCCCGCTGTGACCGTGTCAAGAATACCGCAAGCGTTCTCGGCTGTAAGATACGCATTCTTGCCAATCTCCAGAAAGAGGGATATCAGCAGATCTCGCCGACCTATCCGCAGATAAAGCGTGTGCAGGAGATATCTTCAAGGATATTCCCGATAAGCACGTTTGTGGGCGGGTTTCCGTTTTCGTCCGACAGCTTTAACGACAACAGCGGTTTCTACCTCGGCAAGAACAGCAATGACGGGCTTATAATGCTCGATATCTGGAAGCGTGACCAGTCGAGGGTAAACAGCAGTATTACCATTGTGGGCGGCTCCGGTTCGGGAAAGTCCACGGCAATAAAGCACATAATCGCTTCTGAATACGCCCGTGGGACTAAGATAATCGTCATAGACCCGGAGGGTGAATACAAGGATATGTGCCTGAATCCGCTGTTTGAGGGCGACTGGATAGACGTTGCCGGAGGGCGCGGAGGACTTATAAATCCGTTGCAGATACGTCCCGTGCCGCCGGACGTGGACGAACTCCCCAACAGCCCGGACGAACCTTCGCAGAACGAGAGCATAGGCGACCTTGCAATACATCTGAAAACGCTGGAAACGTTCTTTCAGCTTTACATTCCGTCAATGGACGACCGCCTGCGGGCATTGCTGAACAAGTCGCTTGTGGAGCTTTACATGAGTTTCGGGATCGGCTGGGACACAGATGTTTCCGGGCGTACTGCGGAGCAGTTCCCGACTATAAGCGACCTTTACGGAATAATTCGGCGAAAGGTTCAGCAGAAAGACAATTCCTCTGTCTATTACGAAGAACTTCTGACCTACCTTGAAAGCGCGACGAACGGCGCAGACCATCTCCTATGGAACGGCTACACCACAATTCGACCGAGAAGCGGATTTATTGTGCTGGACACGAAATCGCTGATACAGATGTCGGGAACTGTGCTTGCGGCGCAGTATTTCAATGTGCTTTCATGGTGCTGGGAGCAGATAACCCACGACCGGAACGAGCGCATAATGCTCGTGGCTGACGAATGCTGGACCATGATTGACCCACGGTGTCCGCAGTCGCTGGAGTTCCTTAAAAATGCCGAAAAGAGAGCTAGGAAATACGAGGGCAGTATTGTTGTGGGAACGCAGTCTACAAACGATTTTCTTGCGCCGGAAGTCAAGTTTTACGGGCAGTCCGTACTTGACCTGCCGACATACAAACTGCTCTTTTCGATGGACGGTCAGTCGCTGAAGGAAACAACAGCTTAACGACGCGCAGAGCGAGCTGATAGCCTCCGGACAGCGCGGCACGGCGCTCATGAAAGCCGGAAGCCGAGCGGTCAAGGTGAGGTTCGTACTCAGCGATGAACGGCTGGAGATGTTTGGCAAGGGCGGAGGACGGTAAAAAGCAATTCAGCCGTGGCATACTCGGCTGTCGGAGGTGTATATGGCAGTAAATCCGAAAATAATAATGATGGCGGCTCAGACCGCCAAAAATCCGAAAGTCCGCAGGGCGATACTGAATATCGTGCTGATTTCGCTGGGGCTTATAATGATGATATTCGTGGTTTTCACCGGGCTTATCAGCGGACTTCTTGCGATAATTGAGAACAACGACCTAAAAAATCACTGGAGCTATTACCGCACCTCGATATCCGAGCTTTTTAACGGCATCGTGGGCGAGATAAACACAGATGTCAAGAGCGAGGTCTACGATTTCATGCCGGATTTTTCGGTCAATCTCTCAAAGGCAGCCATAGCCAATAACTTTGACGGAAGTTCGCTCATTCTCTATGATGAGGACGAAATCAGCCGTGCGGAAACTATCATGAAAACCTATGCCGGACAGCTCCGAAACCTTACAACACAGGACGCTTTCGACAATTTCATTGCCGAATATCAAACCGACCTTTCCTTTTCGGATATCAGCAATATCCGCTTTGCTGACGACAGCGAAATCGACCACATTTCCGACTATCCGGACGAGGTGCGGCTGTTCCTCTATCACCGGGCAATGGAGCAAATGTCGGTTTACAGCTACGATTTTGAAAAGGTGCAGGTCGATGGCAAGCCGGGTGAACGTCAGACGCTTGTTGTGACAGAACCGGACGGCTCTACGCAGACGGTCGAGTACACCTGCGTGGGCGGCGAAATTTATCTTCCGGAATTTCTGGCAATGTATAATATCCGCCAGACGCAGGAGTTTCTTCTGAAAGTCAGCGAGCCAAACCCGGCGCAGGATATTGACGAGCAGATGGCTTCCGCCGTTGGCGGGATTCCCGAAACCGCAGAGCAGGCGCAGGAGTACATAAACGGCTCATGGAGCAGTGTCATTGACGGCAAAGGCGCAATAAAGCTGAACGTGTTCGAGGTTTCAAACCTGCGCTCCATCATGGAAAACGCCAACATGGATGGTGCAGTCAAGGTTGAGGTGGAGCGCACTTCGGACAAGCTGTCCATCGTTCTGGAAACGGTCGGCGATGATGTCTGGAAAGAGATTTTCGGAATTGACGAATCTCTCTGGGATTATGTTGAGCAGGCTCAGACTGCAATAGAAATGGCTCTTTCCGAAGCTGAAATTCCGCAGGACGAGTGGACAGTTTCGCTTGATAACATGGTTCAGCTGGCGCTGTTCGTGTACTTTGAGGGATTCTTTGAACTTCCGGTCTGTAGTTCCGAGCTTGCACCGGGCGGCAATGGGATCCTGTCGCAGTGCGGCGATGTTTCGGAACTTCACCAGTACACCTACGGCTCAAAAGATCTGGGCGTTCCGGAACGCGGAATTACCCTTGAACTGACAGGAAAAACCGCAGTCCATGCTGATTTGCTGGACTGCGGCGGCTGTATTCAGGATATTTATGTGTACGACGTCTGGAACATGGACGTGCATGATATCGCCAACGATACCAACTCAAAAGTGTTCAACCGGAGCGCCGTCACACTGGCGTACATCATCGACACTGGGCAGTTTGAAACGGACTATGGCTTTCCGTTTCCCTCGATTGACGGGGTGCGGAACTCCGGAACGGTCACGCTGTTTCTGGAATTCACCTGCCTTAGCGAAGTTGAGTTTGAGGACGCTGACATCGGCAGTTCACTCGATTCCGGGGATATAATCGTGGGGTACTCCCATGACGGACATTACAGCGACAAGTATGATTCCGGGCTTTGGTGGCACAGTCTGAACCGTGACGAGTGCGTTCCGCACGTCGGCATTAAGACCTATTTCATGTCCGGCGAAGTTTCTCAGCCCGAACCTCCGCAGGGCGCGCATTATTACTGTGGTCCAAGCGCAAAGAATATCGGTGTGGCGGCTAATCCGCGGCTTTGGTTCAAGGGCTTCCGCACGGGTATGAGCGAGGAGTTGTTCGGGACGATTCGTGCGGTTGGTAGGGAGCGATAAATGGGAATTTATTGCTGTAGATCAAAATATTTTTTCATTAGCATGAGCATAGTAAATCATTTTGGGGTTATAGCTCATAACAAGGTCCCAATCACTTTTTAATTTAATATTACTATCATAAGCATCAAGATATTCGATAGGTTCTAAATCTCCCACAAAACAAATCCCATTATCTAAAATCAATGATATGCTATCTTTACTATGACTTGGAGTAGATATGATTTCTCCCTCAACACCTATGTTTTTAAGAAATTCTCGACTATCTTTGCAGTTGATAATTACTGAATTATCGGTGTTGATAGGGTCATACTCTAATCGCTTATCTCTTCTGAAAATCTCATCTGCAAAATGAATATATGACTTCTGTATATTGATTAGAAGAAGTTTTACTCCTTGTTTCATTAGCTCACTTATTAAACCAATATGGTCAGGATGATAGTGTGTTGCCAAAATATAAGAAATATCACTAATTTTAATGCTGTGTTCTTTAATTGCTTTATAAAATGCTGGCAATGTTCCCGCAAAATCAGTATCAATAAGCAAACCGCCGCTTGTTCCTTGAATAAAGAAAGTGTTGGTATTGCCGTATCTTAACTTACTTATCACAAAACCGCCTCCACAACTTCCGACTTGTCGATGAGATAATTATACCACGAACAGCCAGTAAAGTCAATCAATCCACGCTGAAAAGCGAATAACCACCAGAAAGGAACTTAACCATGCTTAACCCATTACTCATATCTAGAAAAGAAAACGCCGGAATCCTCCGCAGAATATGCTCCGAACTGGGAGCAGTTCCACGGGAAATAATCGGCGAGGACTGGTCGCTGTCGCTTTTTCTGAAATGCGATCTGAAAAATTACCTCTATCAGTCGCATTACATTTTTGATATCTCGGCATTCAAAGAAAAGAACGACGATTTTGTGAACCTCTGCGCCGGAATATACTACCAGAAATCGGATGCAAATATCATCATTTACGCAGATAACTGCTATCCCGGCGATGAAATTCTTGACAAACTGGTGCACAACGGCATAACGAACATAGTTGCGAACTATCCCGACGTGGACGAGAAAACCAACATATCCATGATGTCGCAGGACCTGAAAGAGTGCATTGCAGAGGGATTGTCCCAGCAGAAGTGGCGGAGATTCGACAAGTCGTTTGACGCATTCGCAGAAGCCCGCGAAGCCGCCAGAATTGCCGAAAAGGAAAAAGAAAAGCCCCGCTACTCCAATACCAAACTGCAAATCGCAGTCGTTGGAGCGCAGGGCAGAATAGGTGCAACTACCTTTGCATTGAGGCTTGCGGCGTACTTCAACAGCCGTGACGGTGAGAGCCTTGTTATCTGTGCCAACAAGCGGAACTTCGCTCAGTTGGAAATGATTGAGGAACACTACGGAGGTTCCCACCATGACGGCATTTATACAGTTAACGGCATTGATATCCTTGACGGCAGGCTTGAGGAACCAGAGCGCAATATAAAAATCGTAGATTACGGTTACGTCCCGACTGACGCGCTCGACCTGCATGGATTTGACAAGGTGTTCCTTGTCGGAGGTACGTCCTGGAATGAGCTGCCTATGATTTACGCTGCGCAGCAGCCGCTGAACGGCATAAACTACACTGTTGCTGTCAATTTCTCTGACAAGGAATCTGTAGAAAGGAATCGTGAAGCTCTTATGCTTAATCTTAATCCAGTGCTGCTACTGCCGTTTGAGGCGGATTCGTTTGCGGTTAGGAAATACGAGAAGTTATTTGACGATGAGTTCATTAAGGAGTTTACTGATTTGCCAACACCAAATATACAATATCATGACAAAATGCAGTCCACTTTTCGTGTTAATTAGAAACAACCCCAATTCTTGTATAAGTTCCATAAATAATGTATAATAAAACCAAACAAATGGAGGAAAAAGAAAAGGGCAGAAAAATGACACAGGAAGAAACAAGCCGGGAACCAATCCGAGGGTTGCTAAGCAAGGCAAACGTTACAGGTATGGAGGATATCCAAACGATGTTCAAAGAAACGATAGCGGAGTTTGAATAAACGCTTGGTTATGGGAAATACGGCCATACCGCCAGAACCGAATCGGGAACAACCAACAGCCGAAACGGTCACAGCCAGAAAACGCTGAAAACAAGTGCGGGAAAGATTGACATCAACATTCCGAGGGACCGCAACGGCGCGTTTGAACCGAGGATACTTCCAAAGGACCCGACCAGCGTCTCGGCAGAAATCGAAAGCAAAATTATCTCAATGTACGCCAAGAGAATGACGACCTCGGACATTCAGTATCACATTAAGGACATTTACGGCATGGACATCTCGGACACAACGGCCAGCCGTATAACAGACAAAGTGCTTCCCGAAGCCTGGGAATGGCAGCAGAGACATCTTGAGAGTGTATATGCAATCGTGTTTATGGACGCAATCCATTACCACGTTCGCAGCGAGGGTCAGATAGTAAAAAGGGTCGTTTACATTGCGATTGGTATCAATCTGGAAGGCTAAAAATCAGTACTCGGAATGTGGGGCGGCGAGAATGAAAGCGCAAAATTCTGGGCAACGGTGCTGAACAGGATGCATAATCGCGGTGTTAACGATATATTGATTGCCTGTACGGATAACCTCACATGGTTCAGCGAAGCGATAGCGGCTGTATTCCCGAAAACGGATATTCAGAATTGTATAATCCACCAGCTCAGGAACTCTGGTAAATATGTTTCGTACAAGGACATAAAAGCTCTGATGGCAGATTTGAAGCGGGTTTATCATGCTGTTAGCAGTCTGCGCTGGCTGCTCTGGACGATTTCGCTGCTGTCTGGGACAAAAAATACCCCAAGATTTCAAAATCCGTGAGAGAACTGGGTAAATCTCAGCACATATTTCAAGTTTCCGGAGGAACTTCGGCGGCTCATTTATACGACTAATGCCATTGAGGGTTTCAATCGGCAGCTGCAAAAAGTGACTAAATCCAAGTCGGTTTTCCCCACGGATGATAGCTTGTTCAAGATGCTTTATCTGGCTATGCTGGACATGACCCAAAAGTGGATGGGCGCAGGCAGGATTGGGTCAGATTTACCCGCTGCTCGCGCTGTACTATGGCAACCGGATACCCGATAGACCGCCGCGCCGGAACTGCTGTTTCCGTTGCGGGTTTCGCCCTACACTCCAACAGCAGTTCCTATTGACAACTTAATTGATTTGTGTTACTATAAATAAGATCTAAATGCACTAAAATGCACCCGGAGCGAGGCTGAATACCGAACCGTGTAAATGCCAATAATACCCACAGAAAGTGAGGTA
>OHPB01000518.1_pt1 | contig 26646 bp, 27 predicted proteins | sample 1577621 | NCBI WGS metagenome assembly OHPB01 (sample SAMEA3879577, study PRJEB24766) | human gut metagenome | biome: human-associated habitat; feature: feces | place: USA | collected 1985/1987 | reverse complement strand
ACAAAAAACCTTGGAACCATTGCAGTTCCAAGGTTTTTTTATGCCATTTTTCAGATAGGATATTGCAATTCTGATAACAAAATTGAATCTTATTATCAAATAAACAAAAAGGAAGTTTTATTATGAAACTCAAAAAAATTATTATTATGGCATTGTGCCTGTCGTTTGTCATGACGTGCGGCGTTTTTCTTGCCGCGTGCAACAAAGGCGGCGGAGAAGGCGGCGGCAGCATTTCTGTTGGCGGTGGTAAATTAGCTTGTCAATTAGCTGTTCAAAACTTCTCTTCAGAAGAAACCTCTACGGAGGGCGAAACTGATAATCAGAAGCTTATAAGTTTACCGTTTATAAATTTATCAGTGTCATATTTCCCGACTCTTGGAACAATTCAAATCCTTGGTGGTTCTGAAACTCAGCATGATATGATAAGAGAATATATTGTAGCAAATGATAAAAAGACTCCTCAAGCTTTTCTTGAAGTTCAAATTATATCATTGTCTGAAACTGGGAGCAAAACATTTGATAACACTTGGCAGTTTATGAGTAAGAACTTCTCATTTAACGCTGGTGGCGGCAACGGGTTTGCAACTGATCCGAATTTCCCTATATTCTTTGCAGGTCATGGCTATGAAATAAGTGGTGGCGGAGAAGACGGTCCGGTTACTGTAACTCCTGTAAATCAAAAATGGAGTACATCTCCTCAGTTGATTTATGCTGTAAACTACTTGGTTGAAAACAAAAAGGGCAGAGTGTTAGCTAATCCTAGAGTTCTTTTAACCAGTGGTCAATCTTCAAAAATTGACTTATCTTCAGATTACGTATCAAAAGTAACTACTGAATATTTGGATAATGGTGGTATTACTCCTCAGGTTCAAAGAGATTATGAAATCAAAGACGATAACGGTATTGTAGTTGAAATTACTCCGTTTATCAGTCCTGATGGCTATGTAACTCTTGATATTAAACCTGAGTATAAAACAATTAAAGAACAGTTATTTACAACTGGTACTACCGGAGAGCAGGAATTGGCTGCCACATTGTTACAAAGACGAGACCTTGATTTGAAAGGTATCCGTATCAAAGATGGCGAAACGCTTGTTATCGGTGGTATGATTCAGGAAACAGAAACAAAGACTGTTAAAAAGATTCCGTTTGTCGGTGATTTACCGGTTATTGGTATGTTCTTCAGAAGTACTAACACTGAAAAAGGTAAAGAAGAAATGGTTATTACTTTGACTCCTCAGATTGTTATTGATACTGAAGATGCTGTAGCTGATGATAATATGTTATAAGCTATAAATTATACAGATTGAGAAACTCGTTATACACTATAATTAAAAGATAAAGTACAAAAGATAAATGAATGCACTAATATTAAGATTAAAAAACAGCATAGATCAAAAGGTTCTTGATAGTATCGACAAGAACCTGATGGGGCAATACCATTTTGTTCCGATTAGTGTAAAGGATAATTTTCTTTTCGTTGCTGTCTCAAAAAATTCAAATAAAGATGATATAAATGCTTTATTAAAAAAATCTTTTCCGCAATCTATAAAATTTATGCTTGTAGGAGATGATGATTTAAAAGAGTTGTTAGCATCTTTTATCTCAAATGACAGTATTGCGCCTGTTCCAACAGGTGCTGCAGCTCCAGAAAAATCAGCTTCTGATACTCCAAAACCTCAAGGCGCTGCTGATGCGAATAAAGGTGCAGGAGTACCTGCCGGCAAGTTGGGTGAAATGCTTGTCAAAAAAGGCATTGTTTCTGAAGTTGATTTGATGAAGGCTTTGGCAGCGGCTAAACGTAAGAATACTCCAATCGGTTCAACTTTATTTGAAATGGGTTTGGTTTCTCTGGATCAGTTAAAATCTGTTTTGCATGATCAAACTGGTTATGACATGGTTTCTTCCGATCAGTTAGTTGAACAGAAAAAGTTTGTTAATATATTGCCTGAGGATTTCATCCGAGCAAATTCTGTAATACCGATTTCTTCTGACGGTAAAACCCTTATCTTAGGGGTTGTTAAACCTATTAAAATGGATGTAATGAAGGAAATCATCTATTTAACAGGTCAAAATCCTAAACAATTATTGATGACTCATTATGAGTTCCAGAACTCATTAAATACTTTCTTCTCTGCCCAGAAAAAGCAGACTGATGAAATTATTGAACAAATTAAAACTGAAACTCTTGATACAGAAGAAGAAGCTACTCTTTGGGAGCAGGTTGATGCTGAATTGCAGGATTCAACCGGTTCTGTTGCAAAATTTGTTAACCAAATTATTACAAACGGTATTGATAACAAGGTTTCCGATATTCACATTGAGCCAAGGCTTTCAGGGTATATCGTAAGATACAGAAAAGACGGTATGCTGCAAAAAGTTCTTGATGTTCCAGCTAAAGTTGAAACTTCTGTTATTGCTCGATTTAAGGTAATGGCGAGAATGAATATTGCGGAAAACAGAAGACCTCAGGATGGTACTTTCTCTATTTCATACAGAGATTGTTCATACGACTTCCGTATTAACACCTTGCCGGTTTCAGGTAAGGAAAAGGTCTGTATCCGTATCTTGGCGCCGGCAGTATCTCTTGCATCAAATGATAAAGAGATTAAGTTGGTTGGTGCGGTTCCGGGTGATATCCAAAAAGTTAAACAAATGGTGTCTTGCCCGAATGGTATTATCTTAACATCAGGTCCTACAGGTTCCGGTAAAACTACGACTCTGTATTCTGTATTAAAAAGTTTGAATGATGAGTCTGTGAACATTACAACAATCGAAGACCCGATAGAAATTAAGCTTGAAGGTATCAACCAATCGCAAATTAATGCCAAAGCAGGTATTACATTTGCATCATGTATGAGAGCTATTCTTCGTCAGGACCCTGATATTATCCTTGTCGGTGAAATTCGTGACTATGAAACTCTTGAAATTGCGATTTCAGCCGCACTTACAGGTCACTTAGTATTAAGTACCGTTCACACAAACTCAGCAGCTGCAACTGTTACCCGTTTGATTGAAATGGGTGCAAAAGACTACTTGGTATCTTCAACCTTATCAGGTGTAATTGCACAACGTCTTGTAAGAAGACTTTGTGATGACTGTAAGGAAGAATATTATCCAACAAAAGAAGAAGCAGCTATGATTACAACAGATCCTGAAGAAATTGAAAAGTTGACAAAAACTCCAATATACAGGGCAAAAGGTTGTAACAAATGCGGATTCCAAGGATATAAAGGACGTCTTGGGGTTTATGAAATCATGCAGATTACAAAAGAAATTAAAAAACTTATTGCTCAAGGTGCTCATGATTTGGAAATCGAAGAAAGTGCAGTCAGCAATGGTATGACTACATTACATCAGTGCTGCCACAATCATATTTTGAACGGTTTGACAACTGTAGAAGAATTTGTCAGAGTATTAGGTATGGCAGGCGAATAGGTGAGTTATGACAGTTTATATTTATACAGCGTTAAAAGACGGAACAAATGAATTAGTCAAAGGTAAAGTTGAAGCGGATGATCTGCGAGAAGCCAGAGCGGCTGTTCGTGCTCTGGGGTTTACACCGACTAATATTTCTGAAGAGCAGAGTACTGCTAAAAAACCTGATAAAAAGCCTACAGGTCGTATGCCTAAGATGGGCTTATCCGAGCAAATTGACTTTACTTCAACCCTGCAAATTTTGGCAGCTGCCGGTATTCCGATTATTGAATCTTTGCTGTTTATTGAAAACGATGCTGCAAAATTAAAAATTCGTCAGGTTGCCACTGAGTTAAGACGACAAATCATGAACGGCGGTACTTTTGCGGGCATTGTTGCTAAGTATCCGGAGCAATTTGGTCAGGTTTATATCGGTCTGGTTAGAGCCGGTGAAGATTCCGGTGAACTTGAAAAAACTCTTGATCGTTTGTTGGAATTGTTAAACAAACAAGCTGCAATCAGAGGTAAGGTTATCGGGACATTGATGTATCCGGTATTCGTTATCTTACTTGCGGTATTTATCGTTATTGTCATGTTGGTATTCGTATTCCCTGTATTTAAAGAGATGTTTGACTCTATGGGTATGCAATTGCCTTTGATTACACGAGTTTTAATGCAGGCAGGTTTATTCTTAAAGAAAAACTGGTATGCAATTCCTATCGCTTTTGCTGCAATTGCTGCATTTATAAACTTTTTATTCAGATGGAAACCTAGTAAATGGAAAATTGACGAAATTGTCCTAAAAATACCGGTATTAACAGACTTAATCCAATATTCAAACTTTGCAAACTTTATTGCGGTTATGCAGGTTGCATATGATGCAGGTGTGCCGATTTTGGAATGTTTGTATTTGTCTAATATGACGTTGACTAACCATACTCTGGAAACTCGTGTTGAAGAAGCAACGTTAAGGGTTCAACAGGGGCAGCACTTATCTGCAGCTTTAAGATCAACAAGAACAATGCCTAAGATGATTCTGTTTATGATTGCAACAGGTGAGCAATCAGGTCGTTTGGGAGATATGTTGGGTCAGGCAACAAACTATATTGATAAACAGCTTGATACAATTATTGATATTATGACTAAAATGATCGAACCGATAATGTTGGTTGTAATCGGTGCTATCGTACTTGTACTTGCTGCAGCACTTTATTTACCATTGTTCGCATCATACATGGGTATGTAATCCTCTGTCGGTCGGGGCATCTTGCTGCCAATGACTTTAGAAATTTGAATAGTTCTTTGTAGATTGTATAGGGTTGCCGGTAGAAGAAGGATGTCGATATGAAAATAATTGTAATAACCGGAGCAACATCGGGTTTAGGGAAGGAACTGGTAAAGGTTTTTTCAAAGGCCGGTTATAAGGTTTTCGCAGGATACAGAAATGAACATCTAATAGTTCAAATGGATAATGTTGAGTATTTTTATATCGATATGACAAAGCGTGCGACTATTAGTGCTGCGGCAAATTTCATAAAATCCAAAGTAAATAAAATTGATTTGTTGATAAATGCGGCGGGTTCTGTTGTTGCAGGCCCTGTAGAATATCTTGATATTGACAAATTAAAAGAACAGTTTGAAGTAAATACTTTTTCGCATTTAGAATTTAGTCAGAATTTATTATCATTATTAGATGGCGGGCGGATTATTAATATCAGTTCGATGTCAAGTTTTGGACATTTCCCGTTTATAAGCCCTTATTGTGCATCAAAAAGAGCTTTAGATATATTTTTTAATGCGTTGCTTTTAGAAACTCATAAAAATATCAAAGTTATTTCAGTAAAGCCGGGTGTGATATCAACACCAATTTGGAAAAAATCTGTTGAAAGTAATATAAATGCATTATCAAATTGTATTGAATATGAAAAAGAGTTAGAATTTTTGAAAAATAATGCACTTTCAAATACCTCAAAGGGGTTGCCAGTTAATAAAGCTGCGGAACTTATTAAGCATATATCTGAACTAAAAAATCCGAAAGTTTCTTATACGCTAGGTAAAGATGCAAAATTTGCACAAATTTTGTCGCTGTTGCCGCAAGATTTGATAAATAAACTTGTTAGATTTGGGATGAAACTTAGAATAAAGTAATTTTGTACATTAAATGATTGATATTATTTGATAACAGTTTTTAAAACCTGTATAATTATGTTGTTACAATATTGAAAGGTAGGTTTATATGGAATGGTTAGTTGGCTTATTTAAGTGGGAGCGCCCTATTGCGAGATTAGAATATTTCTTAAGCTCAATAGGCTGGGGACTGGTTTCTTCAGTTCTTTTGGGGATTAGTTTCCTACTGTATAGTGTTGCAGATTTTCTTTTTTATACGTTAGCATTTTTAGTTATTATTGCATCTTTGTATGTCGGTTTTTTACTTGTTGCAAAACGTATTTGGGATTTAACCGAGGATTTAAAAACCGGTATGTGGGGTTCTTTTATTTTTATTGTGTTGTGTGCGATTCCGTTTCTGGGAGCTGTTGCAGGACTTGTTGGAGCTTTAATGCTTTTGTTCTGTCCAAGTGGTCAATTCTCAAAACAATAATATTTAATTTTATATATAATTTATCCGGCGGTTGCAAGGCTGCCGGATTTTTTGTTAATATATTTTAATATAGATAGCAACAAATTTTTTTAGTTGTTTTATACTGATTATAGAAATTTAGGAGTATATAATGTTAATAGCACCGGTAAGTATGCAAGGACAGTGTAGTTCATTGCGCACAGAGTCCAGTATAAGTAATAGAAAGTCTGAGGGAGTAGCTTTTAGAGGGTTTACAAAACAACTTGGGAAGAGGATTTTTGTTGACGGGCAAAAAGATATTGATAAATTATTGGCAGAACACCCAAATACTTATCCTGTATGTGGCCAACTGCCTGAATTTATTACTTTAAAGCTGCCAAAAGATATAAGAAGAACTGCGATAAGAGAGATTTTTGAGGCTTTTGACGATATAACAGAGAAACTCAGAACGTTTACTCCTGACTCAAGATCTTCAATGAATGAGATTATGAAATCTCGTCCGGATTCTGCGGTTGAAGTTTTGAATAATGTTTTTAAAAAGTATAAAATTATCCGCCCTTTTGTTGATGATGATTTGGATTTGATATACCTGGATAAAGGCGGTAAAGGTGCTGTTTATAAAATTGAAGGATTGAGGGGGTTTACCTCTAAAAAAACTGACAGAATGTTTGGGGAGCCTGATGAATTTGTTATAAAAGTTTATCACCAGTTAAAAGGAAAAGGCTGGCATCCGTTCAAAAGTCATGGGGCTTACGCGGAATCAAACAGTGCAAATTATTGGACCAAGCAGGAAGGCAGGTACACCCAGCGCGGTAAATTCTTTTTTGCCGGGTTAAAAAGCGGATATATGGTCAACAAGTTTCTTGATGCTGATACCAGGCTGCCAAAAAGAGTTGTTGATGAGTATTCTCGCGGTATAAAATGTACAGATGAAGATAAGTTCTTATCGAATAGAAAAGTTATTGACGGGTATAACCGCATAAAAGGTTATAACTATGACTGGGGCGGCTGTCGTGTTGTTAACAGGGTTAAAAATGAAAATAAGATTGCGCTGACTGTTTTAAACAGAATTAAAGATACACCGGAAAATGAAAGAATAATTAAATGGCAGCAGTTGTTTAATGTGCGTCAAAATAAAGACGATATCAGAGCGGGTTTGGCTTTATCAATAAAATATTTTGAGCCTGTTGAGCAGAAAAAATTGATTAATCAATGTATTGAATTAAATAGACCAAAGGTTAATCAGGCACTTGCTTATGTTCTGAAGTATCTTTCTTATGAAGATGGATTGCCGTATTATCAAAAATTATTAAAAACCAATGATGCGAAGACTCAGGTAATTTTGTTAAATGAAATTCCCTTAATGTCAAAGACAATAAAACCTGATATGAAAAAAAAAATGAAAGATGACTTGTTAGGTTCATTAAGTGATATTGTCCCGGAAAGAGTTGCTCGTTATTATAATATAGCAGAACGTTATGTTCTGCCTGAGACTATTGAGCATTTAGCAAGTTTTGTCCATCTTCTGCCAAGAGCGGATATTCCTATGCATTATGAAAAATTAGTAAAAATGGATAATGAAGCTTTGCATGAACGCTTGCTTTATACCCTTATGAGGGTTCCGGCTTCATTTAAAGATGATGCTGTAAAGTTATTGAAGCAGTATGTTAAAGAGCCTAACCTGCGCGAAATTTATGCAGACCTTTTGAATGCGTAAATTTAAAATTCCGTATGATGGCATAATTTCGTATTTTGCGCTATAATTCAAATATGGAAGATAAAGAAATTGATAAAATATATGAACTTATAGATTCAGGTGAATATGCGCCCGCTAAAGAACTAATCGCTGAAATTTTAGAAAAAGATGCATCAGATATGGATGCTTTAAGATTACAGGCATTATGTGAAGTTAATCTGGAAAATTATGACAAGGCAAGAGCTATTCTTGAAGATGTTATAAAGTATCGTCAAGATGATGCGCTTTGCTGGTATTATCTTGGGTGCTGTTATGATAACTTGTCGGATTTGATAGCGGCAAAGCATGCGTATTTAAAGGTTTTAGAATTACGACCTGAGTATGTTGATGCGTATAAAAGTTTAGCTATTGTTTATATTAAGTCTGAAAATTTCGAGCTGGCTGTTGAAACTGCCAAAAAAGCTCTGGAATTTACGGGTGACGATTATGCGGTTTATTATATTCTGGGAACTGCATGTATGGCAGGGCAAATGTTTGACAAAAGTGTTGAATATATTGAAAAAGCAATTGAGCTAAAACCTGATAATCTTCAACTTTATAACAATTTAGGCACATCATATCTTACAATAGGCAACCTTGATAAGGCTTATGAAACATATAATAAAGCGCTGAAAATTGATGATAAAGATTCTTTGACATATTTTAATATTGCATCGATTTTACAGATTCAGGAAAAGCATAAAGAGGCTTGTGAATATTTTGAAAAAGCTCACAAATGTGAGCCGGAAGAAGATAGCTATATTGTTGCCTGGGCGATTTCTGAAGTTAAAGCGGGCATGTTTAAAGAGGCTATTGAGCATTACAAATATTTAGCATCAACTTATCCCCAGAAACCGAATTATAAGTATAATTTAGCATGCTGTTATCAGGTTGTAGGTGAATTTGAAATTGCTATTTCTTTATTAAAGCAGCTGGTATTATTAAACCCGAAAGCTCCAAATATATTGAAAAAACTTGCAAGTGTCTATATGACAATCGGACAGTATTCAAATGCCAAAGAGATCTATGAACGTATTATAAAACAAGGTTCTGTGGCATATGAAACGTATTATGAGTTATCAATATTGTGTGTTAAAACAGGTGACACTGACCGTGCAGAGCAAATTTTGAAAAAAGTATGCGGGTTAAATCCTGACTTTGCACCGGCTCATAAAGATTTAGGGGTAATCTATTTGAATAAACGTTTATTTGATTATGCCAAAGATGAGTTTGAGAAAGCATATTCATGTGATCCTGAAGATTATTCAATTGTTGTAGAATACGCCAATTACTTGCATTCAACATCAAACTTTGAGCAGGCTGATAAAATGTATCAAAAAGCAATTGAGCTAAATCCAGAAAACCCTAATGCGTTGGCTTTTTCAGCGTTGAATAAAACCCATCTGAAACAAATTGATGAGGCAAAAGAGCAAATATCAAAAGTTCTTGAAAAGTGTTCTGATTCTGCGTTTTTGTTGTTCATCGCAGGAAGAATTTATCATCTTGCCGGGGAATTTGAAACTGCAAAAATGTATCTGGTAAAGGCTTATGAACTTGAAAAAATGCCGGATGTTCAGAACCTTTTGGGCTTGTGTTATTTTGAACTTGGAAATTATGAACAGGCAAGAGCTATATTTGCAAATATGCTGGAAAAAGTCCCAATGAATGTGAATGTGTTATTGAATCTGACCAAATGTTATGAAAAACTCGGTAACAATGATGAAGCTTTGAAATATGCCGAAAAGGTTGTTGAAACTTTCCCGGAATGCGAAGAGGCACAGGAAATAATCAGAAAACTTTCATAATAATTAGGTCTCACGGGGATTGTTTTGTATTCTGAAAAGTTTTTCAGGATATAAGTTTGCCTGTTTTTTTTTAGTGGTTGATTTTATTTATTCACTGTAATGTTAATTTTCTTCATATATCACCGGTTTTGAGTGTAACCGGCTTGGGGTGGCTTGTTGCGAGTTTTGCAAGAGTTTTTTAATTTTAATTAACAATTTTATTGTAAATTTTTTAAAAAATAAAAAATCGCGGAAAAGGTTATTAGACTATCCTTTTAAAATTTTGTTCAAAATAATTGTAAAAACTTTGGCATGCCGGATAAAAAACATTGGTCAAATATAAAAATTTATCCTATGATGGATATACAAATCGGGAATGATATTAAAGATAGTTTGTTTCCCCTTGCTATAAAAGTTATAATTATCCATCTTTTGAACGATTAAGCTTTGTTCAAAAATAAGTTATCATTATAGTAAGAGGAAGAAGTGTATTTTGGAGGTTACAGTAAAGTGTTAGATCATGGATATATTCAAATCTATACAGGAGATGGTAAAGGTAAAACAACAGCAGCTTTAGGTCTGGCAATGAGAGCTTTAGGTCATGACTGGAAGGTTTTGGTTATCCAGTTCACAAAAGGTGATGGTGCTACCACTTACGGAGAGATTGCTTCTTCATCTAAATTCTCTGATAATTTAGAAGTTGTACAGTTTGGGATGGATAGAGTATGTTATTCTCATAACGTATGTCTTGATGATTACAAAGAAGCTAAAAAAGGCTGGGAATTTGCCAAACAGGCTATTAATTCCGGCGAATATCAGTTAATAATTTTAGACGAGATTAATATTTGTACCTCAATGAATATGATTAAAGTCAGCGATATCAAAGATACATTGCTGCATAAGCCTGAAAATCTTGAAATTGTATTAACAGGACGTTATGCGCACCCTGAGTTGATTGCATTGGCTCATCTTGTAACAGAAATGAAGCCTGTAAAACATTATTTCGATATGGGTGTAATGGCAAGACAGGGTATTGAGTACTAGGTTTTTGGTAAAATTTAGGTTAATGTGAATCCTTTTTTGTTTCAGAAATGAAATGAGCGGGCAGCTTGCTGTCCGTTTTTTTTATTGTAACAATATATTGCGTTTAGAACTATTTGTTATAAAAAATATGTACTTTGATTATGTATATAACGCACGTCACTGCGAGCGATAGCGAAGCAGTCCAGAAAATTTTATACAATCTCAGAATGATACTGGATTGCTTCGAAAATCATAGATTTTCTCGCAATGACTATAATGTTGGTGGAAACCTGTATATAACTCCCGATTAGTTTTAGTTTCTTCATTATTACTCTTGTGGTATAATCTTTTTATGAGTACTCTATCAAAATATTTAAGGCAGTCAGCTACGTATAAGGTGTTTTCACACTTTATGGTTGTTTTTGCAGACTTTTTGGATACTTTGGGTAAGATTGCACAGATTGGTGTCCATGTCTTTAAATGTATTTTGAAAGGTGAAATTGATTTTAGGGAACTTGTTGTTCAAAGTGACAGGTTTGGTGTAAGTTCATTGCCTATAACATTGTCTATTGTTGGTATGACATCTATTATTGTGGCATCTCAAGTTGCGCATGAAATGGTTAAGCAGGGGGGCGGAAATTTTGTCGGGCTGTTGATGACTATTCTGATTGTGCGGGAAGTCGGGGCGATTATGTCGGGGTTTGCAATAACCTCAATGATTGGTTCTTCACTGGCTTCAGAGCTTGCAACAATGAGGGTTACCGAGCAGGTTGATGCGATTGACGTGTTGGGTGTTGATTCTTTAAGGTATCTTTTTGTACCAAGAGTTTTGGCAGGATTTATTATGATGCCGTTTGTTGTAATCCTGGCTTCTGTTGTCGGGGTTTTACTAGGCGCTGTGACATCTGATATGTTTGCAGGTTTAACTTATCGTGCTTATTTTGATTCGGCATGGCTTGGGTTATATATGAAAGATTTAGGGGTGTGCCTGTTGAAGGCGGCTGTTTTTGGTGCCACTATTTCTTTAATCAGTTGTACTTGCGGCTTCTTTGCTTCAGGTGGAGCTAAAGGGGTTGGGCTTGCGACTACAAAGGCTGTTGTTTGGTCATTTATTGCTATTGTTGTTTTAGACATGGTATTTGCGGTTTTATTTTTCTTTTAGTTTGTGAGAAGGTATTGTTATGAGTATTGAAGTTAGAAATTTGGTTAAATCATTTGAAGATAAAACGGTTATAAATGACATCTCATTCAAGGTTAATGATGGTGAAATTCTTGCAATTGTCGGGTTTTCCGGCTCAGGGAAAAGTACAGTTTTAAAACTTATCTGTGGTTTGATTCCTTATGATCAGGGAGAGGTCATAACTTCTGAAGGGGATATTGCAATGGTTTTCCAATATTCGGCGTTATTTGATTCGCTTAATGTTGCGGATAATATTTCTTTTGCACTTAGAGAAAGAAAAGATTTGAGAAAACAATTTAGCGAGGAAGATATTAAGAAAACTGTTTCACAAAAACTTGAACTTGTTGGGCTAAAAGGAATTGAAAACAAGTTTCCGTCTGAACTGTCCGGAGGTATGCAGAAAAGGGTTAGTTTTGCGCGTGCGATTGTGACTAATCCTAATACAATTCTTTATGATGAACCGACAGCAGGCTTAGATCCAATGTCATCAACTTTGATTGAGGATTATATTGTCAGTTTGAAGCGTGAAATCAATGCAGCATCTATTGTTGTAACTCATCAGATGTCAACTATTACAAGAACTGCGGATCGTGTTATAATGCTTTATGATGGTAAAATTGTTTTTGAAGGTACTCCAACTCAGCTTTTAAAGCAGGATAATCCTTATACGAAACAGTTTGTAACTGCTTCATTGGATGGTCCTATGAAAATGAAAGCATAAAAGTTTGAAATATAAATAAATTAAAGGAAAGAAATATGGAAGAGTTATTTAATGAGTATGCAATGTCTTTAGACACTTATATTATGGTTAAGTTAAAAGAAAAAACTGCCAAATTAGCAGAATCTTTGACTAAGAAAAACAGAGCGCCGATTTCGCTTTCTATGGGGGCGCCTACTGCCAATCCGCCGGCTGTTTTGATTAATAAGCTGAAAGAATTTTTAACCGAAGATAATATTCACACATATTCTGTGACTCGCGGAGAACCATATTTTCGCCAGGCAGTTGCCCAGCGTATGAAAAATCGTTTTGGGGTTGAATTGGATCCGGATAAAGAAGTTTTTTCTCTTTTGGGATCAAAAGACGGACTTGCTAATTTAATCAGGTTTTTAATAAATCCAAGACATGAAGAAAATGAAAAGGATATTATATTGATACCGGATCCTGGCTATGCATCTTATGGAGAGATGGTAAAATGTTCCGGCGGCAGGTCTTACCCTATACCTCTGGTTGCCGAAAATAACTACCAGCCTGATATGGAAGAAGTTTTAGCACAAATGGTTGAAGAAGGTTATGATACTTCAAAAATCAAAGCTGTTATTATAAATTATCCGAATAATCCGCTCGGGGTTTCAGCTTCAAGAGAATATATTCAATCAATTGTTGATTTATGTAAGAAACATAAACTTTTATTGATTGCAGATGCTGCATATTGTGATGTTTATTTCAGTGAAGATGAAAAGCCATTCAGTGTATTGGAATTAGACGGAGCAAAAGATGTTACCGTTGAGATGTTCAGCTTGTCAAAACCTTATGCAATAACCGGTTGGCGTTTGGGCTGGGTTTGCGGAAACTCCGAAGTGATTTCACGTTTTGCAAAAGCAAAATCAACTATTGATAACGGAATTTTCAAAGCACTTCAGAAGGCTTGTGCGTATATTATAAACTCTGTAGAAGGGGATGATTATATTGCTCAAGGAAATATTGCTTACCGTCGAAAACAGGCAATTATGGTGAAAGGGTTAAGAGAATTAGGCTGGGAAATTGATGAAGCTAAACTTCCTCATACAACATTTTATTTATGGCTTCCGATACCGAGAAAATATGATTCATCATTCAAGTTTTGCGAAGATATGCTTGAAAAGTCAGGTATTGTTATAGTTCCCGGTGATGCGTTCGGTAAATACGGACAAGGATTTTTTAGGATATCTTATGTCTGCAGTGATGAAAAATTGCAGGAAGTTATTGACAGAATGAAGGCTGACGGATTTAAATATTAGTAAATTATTATGAAACTATGCGTATTTCAAGGAACATTCAATCCTATACATAATGCCCATTTAAGGGTTGCTGAATATATTGCGAAAGTTTATACTTTTGATAATTTTCTGTTTATTCCGGCATGTGATCCTCCGCATAAAAGTTGTAATCCGGATTATGCAAAGGACCGGCTTGAGATGGTAAAACTGGCGCTTGAAGATAGGCAAAGATTTGAAGTTTCTGATATTGAATATGAACGCTGCGGCAAGTCATATACGTATTTGACCATAAAAGAACTGTATAAAAGGTATGAGGTTGATGGTAAAATTCATTTTGTTATCGGGACAGATGCGTTTAAGCATATCGAATCATGGTATAAAACCAATGAATTAAAAAAATTTGTTAAATTTGTGGTTTTTGTTCGCGAGGATAGTTTTGATATTTCTGAATATGATTATTTAAAGGCAAAAGATTATGACTTTGAGTTTCAGCCTTTGCCGTATCAGGATATTTCATCAACCGAATTGAGGCAAAAAATTAAGCGCGGGGAAGATATTAGCGGTTATGTCCCTGTAAAAGTAGAGGAGTATATTAAAAATAATGGATTATATAAAGATTAGCGCGGAAAAACTTCTTGACTGGTTAAAAGATAATTTGAGCGAAAAACGTTATGAACATTCTCTTGGAACAGCAGAATGTGCACGCAGTCTGGCACAAAAATATAATTTAGATGCAGATAGAGCTTATGTTGCAGGGTTGCTGCATGATTGTGCCAAGTGTTTTTCCAACGAGGTTTTATTATCTGAAATTGAGAAGAATAATTTAGATGTTGAAGATATTGAGAAAATGAATTATAAAACACTTCATGCTCCGGTAAGTGCATTTGTTGCTCAAAAAGAGTTCGGGGTTAATGATTCTGAAATTTTGTCTTCTATCAGATGGCACACGTTAGGTAAACTGGTGATGAGTGATTTTGAAAAGATAATTTTCCTTGCCGATAAGATTGAAAATCGTACGCGAAAAGATTGTTACGCTGAACCAATCAGAGCTTTTTTGAATGAAGATAACGGACTTAGTAAGGCGCTATTGCAGTGTTATAAGCAAACTATCAAAAGTCTTGTTGACAGGGATTTGCGAATTTGTCCTCTTACTATTGAGATTTATAACAAATTGGAAGATGAAATAAATATTAAGTAAATGAAATATCTGACATATTTCTTAATTTTATGATACAATCTATCTAAAAGCAGAGAGGGTAAAGATGAAGTTACTTGAGATTAAGAATAATTTGGTAAAATTATCCTATACTGAAACTGAAGTACCTGTGTTGGGCAGGTTTATAGTACTTGCATCAGATTCATTGTCGTATGTTGCGCAGTTTGTTAATTTAAAATCCGATACAGTAAATCGGTTTGCAATTGCAAAATTGCTGTTTACATTCACACCTGACGGTGTTGTGGATAATTATGACGGATCAATTCCCGGAATAAATTCGGAGTTGTCTTTTTTGCCTTCTGAAGAGTTATTGAATCTTTTGCCTGTTGAAACTCCTTTGAAAATAGGTAAATTAGCTCAGCAAGATGATATTTTAACAATAGATAATTCTGTTTTTGAAAGAAGTTTGACTGTTTTTGTTGAAAAAGATTCAAATAAAAAAGTTTTTATCTCAAATTGTATAAGACAACTTTTTCAAATGAAAGAAAAAAGTGTTATTGTTGACAATGCCAATATTTTTGAAGATTATCCGAAGATTGTATTTACAAAAGATTTTAAGCTTCCGCTTAATTCAAGAATGATTGATTATATTTTTGAATATGAGCTGGAGGAAGTTGATGCTCCGACAAAAGCTGTTATTCAGGATATTTTTTACGCTGTTCAGCAGTACATCAAGTCTTTGGATTTTGAATTTCTTCCGATTGATAATTTTGTAGATGTTGTTGCAAATCAGTATAAAGAAATTCAGATGCCTGAGCTTGCTTTGTTGAAAAATAAATTGTTAAAATACAGAGATGCAAATGTTTTTGCAAATACTAAAGAAGAAGTTTTTGCGCTTAAAGAAAAACTAAATGAGAAAAATTGTTCAATTATTGATTTGAAAGATATTCATGAATCTTTGCAAAAAGAAGTTATGTTTTTTATTCATTCAATTTTGGAATCGTTTGATAAGTATATTTACTTTTTTGCGCCGCTTACTGATGAAAATTCAGATAAAAAACTTTTAAAACAATTCTTGAATAATAATCACGTATTTACGACGCTTTTAGCAAGTTCATCATACAAGTACACAGATGAGTTAAAACAGCATGCTCAAAATATGGTGCTGTTTACTCCGCAAAGCCAAAACAATGATTTTACGGCATATAATACCTTCTTGAATAAATTAAATATGGATGAATGTATTGTATTTGGTAAGTTAACTCAAGGCATTCCGTTTATTGTTGATATGTCAGATTTGAGTCTTGATTTAACATTAGATGATGTTCTAGGGGATAGATATCAATTTATACCGGCATCTGAGGAGCTGCAAATCGTAAAAATTGATGATTACGGAAACAAAATCCCTGTAAGCTTTGAGTCTGATAATACTGAGCAAGAGCCGGTATATGAATATGAGGAAGAAGAAATAGAAGAAGGTAATAATGTTATTTCATCTACTATTCCTGAAATTCAACAACCGCCGATTGAAGTTGTTGAGGATTCTCAGCCTATAGAAAGTATTTCTGAAGAAGTTCCGGTGATTGAAGATAACGGAATTATTGATGAACCTGCCGTTGAGCTAGAGCAAGAGTCTGCGCCAAGGGTTACTGAGCCGGCGATAGTAGAACCTGTTGCTAATATTTTAGAAGAAGAACCTTTGACAATGGAGGAAGAGGGTTTAACCGAAGATGATTTAGAACTTGGGGATTTGCACTCTTCTGAATCACTTCCGGAAATGAGGGATTTATCTGAGGATTTCCCTGCTGAAACTTTTGCACAAGAAGCTCCTTTGTCTGAAGATGATTTGGATTTTATAGATGATAATCAAATGGTGCAGCCTGAAGAATTATTCGGGGATGATGTGATTTCAGAATCTTCATCAGGCATGTCTTTTGATGAGTCTTATGTAGAAGAGCAAACTCCTGTCGTTCCTGTTTATCCTGCAGAATCTGAGTCGGTTTCAAATGAGACTGCCGGGGATTTTTCGCAAGGGGATAGCGTTACACACCCGCGATATGGCAGAGGGGTAATCGAGAAAATTATTAAATACGGTAACAAAACTCTTTGTTCTATTTCGTTTGAAAATGTTGGAAGGAGACTTTTAGACCCGTCGATTTCTGAGTTGACAAAAGTATAAAATAAAAAAAGAACTCTTTAATAAGGGTTCTTTTTTATAGATTTTTTATTTTCTTAAATCTTTCGCTCCTTTTAAATATATAAATTCAGGTTTGAAATTTTCTTCGCAGTTTACAACAATTAAAATCCGAAGGCACATTTTTAAAGAATTTGGTACATCAAGTTCGTGAAAACACATCATTGCAACGTCATTCCAATTAAGTTTCAATCGGGGAAATTTTGCAGGAAATGCTGCATTTAAGTCATTTGTTGTGGTAAATATTACGTGTGAAATATTTGATATTTCGGTAATATTATTTTTTTTAAGCATTTCACCTAAAAGCTCCAAAGTTGCTTGTTCTATAGCTTCTGGAGTATTACTTTCAACTGTAATTGCGCCTCTGATACCTTTAGTAATCATTTTATTTCCTATTTACCCCTTTACACTTTTTTTACTCCGTTGTACCAGTCTTTTGCAAGCATTTCGCCTTTTCCTTCAGGTTTGATTTTAACAAGTCTTAGGAGACCTTGCCCGCAGCCAATATCAACACCGTCTTTTGAATGGGCTGAAATTTGACCCTGTGCTGCGTTCCCGTCAATCGGTTTTGCTTCAATGATTTTGATGATTTTATTATTATGCATAAAATAAGCACTTGGGCAGCGGCAGATACCTCTAATCAGGTTATTTATTTCAATATTTGATTTAGACCAGTCAATAAGACATTCTTCTTTTGTAAGTTTATTTGCCATACAAAGCCCGTCTTCGCATTGTTTTTGCGGTGTAATTGTTTTGTTTTCTAGTCCTATTAAAGTTTGTTCAATCATTTGCGGAGATTTTTCGGCGATTTCGTTCCACAACTCTTCGCAGTTCATTGTTTCAGAAATCGGGATAACGAGTTTTTGGCATATATCACCGCAATCCAATCCAAGCTCTGTAATCATTGTACAAATTCCTGTTTCTTTATCTCCATTAATTATTGCGCGCTGAATAGGATTTGCCCCTCTGTATTTAGGTAATAATGAAGCGTGAAGATTGATTGTTTCATATTTTGGAATATCTAAAACTTCTTGAGATAGGATTTGTCCGAAGGCAAATGTTACAAAAAAGTCAGGGGTTAATCTTTTTAATTCTTCTTGAATTTCCGGCTCTTTTCGGATTGATTTTGGTTGAAAAACAGGAATATCATGCTCAAGTGCAAACTTTTTTATTGGTGACATTTGGAGTTTATGGCCTCTGCCGGCAGGTTTATCCGGCTGGGTAACAACTGCCAAAACATCAATTTTGTCTGAATTGTGTAAATATTCCAAGGATTTTAAACCGATATCTGGGGTTCCGAAAAAAACTATCTTAATCATTTTTTGCTAACTCTTCCTCTAATTCTTTTTCATCAATAAGCAGCTCCGGATCCAGTGCTGGCAGGTTGTGTTTTTCTAAGACTGCTTCTGTTTCAAATCTGTTTAAACAGTGGTCAATAAATAAAACCCCATCAAGGTGGTCGTATTCGTGTTGAATAGCACGTGCTAAAAGTGTTCCGTCTTTAGCTTCCATAACGAAAGGTTTTCCATGTTCATTTAGAGCTTTTATCATAACGTTTTTATAGCGGATAACATCAGTGTATGCTTCTGGGAAACTCAAACAGCCTTCGTTGCTTTTTACAGCTCCGCTTTTTTTTATTATTTTAGGGTTGATAAAAACTATCGGATTTAGCGGTTCGTTGCCTGTTGCAACATCTATAACAAAAACTCTGACATTTTCGCCAATTTGCGGGGCAGCCAAGCCTACGCCGTTTTGAGCATACATTGTATCAAGTAAATCTCTTACAAGTTCTGAAATCTTTTTTGAAACCTTATGAACCTCTTTTGAAGGAGTTCTTAAAGACGGTTCTCCGTAGTGAACAACTTTTCTAATTGCCATAATTAACCTTCCTAACTATATATTTTGTAAACATTTTACTATAAATAATGCGGCTTTGCAATTCATAAAATTACTACACCGGGACTTGAGAAACTAAATAAATAATGTTATAATAATTGATGTTTAATATCTCAGAGGGGTTGTGTTAATGAAAAAATTTTTAATAATATCAGCGGCATTTTTGGTTTTGCTTGGGGTGAATAACTGCTCTTATGCTTCAGATAACGGTAAAATCCAAACGATTTCAGAAATAGGTACTCTTTCAAATGCTGATAAATACGATGAAGCGCTTAAAAAATGTGATTCTGCTATCCAAAAATATCCTGATGAACCTGAATTATATTATTGGCGCGGAGCTATAAAAAGTCACCTTGGGGATAATTTGGCGGCGCTAGTTGATTATGACAAGGCAATTCAATTGAAACCGAATGAAGGTATTGCTTATGTCATGCGCGGAATCTCAAAATCTGATCTTGGAGATAATTCAGGTGCGATGAAGGATTTTAATAAAGCTCTTGAAATTAATCCAAAAGATAGTTCTGCGTATTCAATGCGGGCTTGTGTGAAAATCGATATGGGTGATTTGCAAGGTGCAAATGAAGACCTTGAAATTGCAAACAAGCTTTATGATGAATCTATTCCTAAAGAACAGCCGCAAAAGTAGGATTATCTGATATCTATAAACTTATGTACCTGAGGAATAAGTCGTACATTTTTGTATTTTGAAGTGAATTTTTCCAGTATTTCGCTGCAAAAATCAGAACTTACTGACATTTTGTCTTGAATCATTTCAGGCTGCAGCACCAGTTCTATCCTAAATTCTTGTCCGAAATCTGTGCAGATATCTATTTCATTTTCGGTTATTTTGTCGTTAAAGACTATCTTTGCAAAGGTATCAATGCCTTTGCAATGGCTGAAAAATTCTTTGTGGAGTTTTATAGTATCTAATCCGGTTGAAGATTGCAGCTTAATATCTGCGGCAATAATATCAACAAAATCTGAGATTTTTTCAAATTCAGCAGGCAATGTTGCGTTTGTTTCAAGATAAATTTTAGTTTTATTTTGAACAAGCGGTAAAAACTCTTTTAAAAAATCTGCAGACAATAGCGGTTCTCCGCCGGTTAAAGAAATAGAATGGAATGTTTCAAGGTCATATTTTTCATTGATTTCGGTGTAAAGTTCTTGTGATGTGTACGTTTCTCCTGATAGAAATTCAGTATCACAGTAATTGCAGTTTAAATTACAGCCGCAAAATCTTATAAATAATTGTTTGTAGCCGACAACCGGTCCTTCTCCCTGAATAGACGGGAATATTTCATTTATTTTAGTTTCCATTTGCAAAGTTCTTTCTCACATCGTCTTTTGATAAATTTTTAAGCTTTTGATACAGCTTAATTTCATCTTCTGACAAATCTTGAGAAAATTCAATACTTACTGTAATTATTAAATCTCCGACTTTGCCGTTTTTTTTAATCCCTTGTCCTGCAATACGGAATTTTTGCCCTGAGCAAGTGTTTTTCGGTAGTTTTAGTTTTATAGTTCCGTCAAATGCAGGAATTTTTATTTCTTCACCTAAGGCAGCTTCAAACGGGGTTATCGGGATGTTGTAAAATACGTTTAGCTTGTCAAAATGGATTTTTGTTCTGGTCTCAATTTTGACATTTATGTATAAGTCGCCGCTTGCGCCGCCGTTTTTGCCGGCGGCGCCTTCTCCTTTAAGTCTTAATTTTGCGCCGTCTTTTATTCCTTTTGGTATTGTTACTGTTATTCTTTTACGTTTTGAAACTTCTCCGGAACCGTTGCATTTTGTGCATTTACCGCCATTTATAAACCTGTGCCCGTAACAATTAGGGCAGGTTTGCGTTGTTAAAACATTTATTATTCTTTTGCTGCCTGTTATAACCTCATCGGGTGTTATTGTAATATCTGTTGTGATATTTTGTCCTTTTTGAGGCTTTTTATTATCTTTAGTTCTTTTATTTTTTTTGAATTTTGCAGCCCACAGTTTAAATATTTTAAATAATGAAAATTTTGTACGTTTTTTTTCTTTAGAGTCAGTAGTTTTTTGTGTTGATTCCTGCTTTTGAGTTTCAGCTTGAGCTGAGGTGTATGTGTTTTGTTTTTGGGTGTTTGAAGCATACTCTTCCTGAGCCTTTTGAGAAGATGTTTTTGTTTCATTTTTTATAAAAATACATTTAAGAATATTGTATTTTTCTCGTTCTATCGGGTTTGAAAGTGTTTCATAAGCTTCGGTTATTTTTTTAAATTTTTCAATAGCACCAAAATCTTTATTAATATCCGGATGGTATTTTCTTGCAAGTTTTCTGTATGCAGCTTTGATTTCGGCAGTTGTTGAGCTGACACTTACCTCTAAAATTTCATAATAATTTTTTTCATTATTAAACGCCATATATTTTATCTAATGATAAATTATGAAATTTCAACATACCCTTTCAACGGATTTTTTACACTTGATTGTTGGACATAAGGTCTGTTTTATTATATAATTGGTTTGTATATTGCATTTAAAAAGGAGTTAACGGGTTATGAATGTTGCAAGTGATTTGACACAGCTTGTAGGCTGTACACCTATAGTAAAACTTAATAAACTGAATACAGGCGGGGCAGATGTTTTAGTAAAACTTGAATATTTTAATCCGGCAAACTCAATAAAAGATCGTGCTGCATTACAAATGATAGTTGATGCGGAAAATGACAGTAAAATTCATAAAGATACAATTATTATTGAGCCTACAAGCGGTAATACCGGAATTGGTCTGGCTATGGTTTGTGCTGTTCGCGGTTATCGTTTAATCTTAACAATGCCTGAATCTATGAGTGTTGAGCGTAGAATGCTGTTAAAAGCTTATGGCGCGGAGCTGGTTCTTACTCCTGCAGAATTAGGTATGCAAGGTGCTGTTGATAAGGCTTTAGAACTAAAAGAACAGTATCCGAAATCTTTTATTCCGTCCCAATTTGATAATCTTTCAAATCCAAAAGCCCATAAAAAAACTACAGCCGAAGAAATCTGGGAAGATAAAGATGGCACTGTTGCTATTGTTGTTGCAGGTGTAGGGACAGGTGGAACTATTTCAGGACTAGCCCGGACTTTGAAAGCTAAAAACCCTAATATTAAAGCTGTTGCAGTTGAACCTTTTGGTTCTCAGGTTTTAGCGGGTCAGCCAGCTGCTTCTCATAAGATTCAGGGCATTGGAGCCAATTTTGTACCGGATAATTTTGACCGTTCATTGATTGATGAAATAATTCCGGTAAAAGATGAAGATGCTATTCAAATGACACTGGAACTGCCAAAAAAAGAGGGGATTCTATCAGGTATATCTGGCGGAGCTAATGTTTGGGCTGCAATAGAACTTTCAAAACGTCCTGAATATAAAGGAAGAAGAATTGTAACTGTTATTCCTGACTGCGGGGATCACTATTTAAGTTGTGGAATCTTTGATGCATAACTTATAAGAGTGTTTTGTTCCTAAACAGCCATCTTGAGTTAATCTTAAATATATGGTATAATTATATAGAGGATACTAGAGGAAGATATAAATGTTTCATAAAAAGTTTGCATTCACTTTGGCAGAAGTTTTGATAGCAATGACAATTGTTGGGGTTGTTGCGGCAATGACCATTCCAACTTTGCACTATCAAAGGGTAAAACAAGAGTATAGCGCAAAACTAAAGAATTTCTATAGTCGAATTGAAAACTCTATTCTTGATATGGAACAGGATAAAGGGTCTTTTAGAGACATGACAAAACCTGTATCCGGTAAAGGTTTTGAATGGTATATGAATAACCTTGATCCATATATGGGTCATGAGTATGTTAATAAAACTACAAGTTCTGTATATTATAAAGATGGTTCTAAATTAGGAACTTTTTATACCGGCGGCTGCTTGGATGTTGATTATGATGTAAACGGCGATAAAGGTCCAAATCGTTCCGGGTATGACAGATTTAGATTCTTATTCTGTTTTGAAGATGCAAATAGAAATATCTGGTTTGGTAATAAAGATATTTTCTGGGGAACTTACGGCTCAGGGGTTCAAGGTGCCGGAGCTTCTCGTGGAACCATGATTGAAAAATGTAGAACGACGCCATGTTGGTGCACAAGACTCTTACAAAATGACCAATGGGAATTTAAACCTGATTATCCGTTCAAGTTCTAAGAGTTAATGTGAACTGTTGATCTGTTTGCTTGCCATATTTCTCTCATTACGAGGTTTTGTTTGAATTTCTTCATTTAGGGGGATAGTGGGTGTAAATTTCAATTGAGCTAACCTTTGGCAATATCTTTGCGGTACTTTATCCCATCAAAGTCAATTTCTGCCAAATCTTCATACAAATATTCTTTTGCACGATTTAGGGTAGACGAAGTTTTAGTTAATACAAAGCTATCGCCCTTCAATGTTAAATATTTTTCATCAGAAGTTTTTTTAATATTTATAAAATCGATTTCCGATAAATTCTCAATGTTATCAAAACCCTTAATAACTTTATTATTTTGTCTTGAAGCTACAAGTGCTGAGACAGAAGAATAATCATTTGTTTTAATTTCTTCATATTCATCAGCAAAAAGCCCATGGATACAAGCCATAAACACTTGAATTAAATCATCTTCAACAAGATTAAGGACTGCGGCAGCATCATAATCCTGCAAAAACGGCTTAAACTCATTGACGTAAAACTTATCATCACCTGTCAAAACACACTCAACACCAAGTATTCCCATATATGGAGAACCTTTTTTGTCAAGAGAAACAAGCGTATTTCTAACAACATTATCCAGCCTTTGGAAAACAGTCTGTGAAATCTTATAATCCGGACAATAGCACCCAACCCCGTTTGTTAAAATCCCGCCGTCTCCATCTTGTGCAAATTTATAATTACCGACTGCAGTCATTGGAATTGCGCTATAACCGTCTGTTATATAATAAACAGTAAAATTATGCCCAAATGTATATTCTTCAACCAATACACTTTCTTCGTTTTTAGAAAACAAATTATCTAAAAATTCTCTTGCAAGTGTTATTGTAGGACAGGCAAGGCGGTCATCAATATTATTATATTCTCTGCATTTTATAGTAACAGGAAATGCTGCTGTTTTAATCCAGTCTTCGGCAGTTTGCAGTTTATCAAAAATGCCGAATTTAGAAGTCTGCGCATGGATTTTATACAAAAACTTCTTACCGGTAACGTTATTCAGGGCTATACTACAAGCAGTCTTGAGCGGTGCAAAAATATTTTGCCCGTTTGTTTGAAAAAATGCCGAAATGTCGGAGTTTAAAGCTTTTTCAGAAACAGGAATAGTTAAATATACATCATTTTCCAATACAAATTTCAAAAGACCTGTTAAATCTTCTTCTCTGATATCTATATTTTCATAATATTCAGAGTTGATTCCATTTCCCGGAGCAATAAAAATTTTTCCCGAATAATTAGATTTTGAAAGCTTTTTAGCAAGGGCAGAAGCTTTTGCCCCCTTGCCGACTATTAAAATATTTTTCTTACCGTTTAATTCCATAAATAGATTATACTACATAAAATAGAGGATTTTTATTAAGTTATTTTAAGAATTTCAATAAATATATGCTATAATTATGACAAATATAAAATTATGATTAAAAAAATACCATAGTAGAAAGGTATATGTAGAATATGGCAGGTTTAGTTAATTTTTTATCAAATGCGCTGCAGGCGTCACAAAACATTAATACGACATCACCGGTTGTAAGACAAACAACGAGTAGTAACCCATACAGTAATAATCCGTTTGTTAACTATAACGGGAACCGCTACAACCAGTTTTATGCGCAAAACAAACCTGTAAAAGGCGGTTATTTCGCAGGATATTATAACGGGAAACAAAATATTGTAGGCAGAAGGCTCTTTATTGAAGTTTAGGAGCTTGACCGAGGCTGGTTATCTCTGCGCCTTTTGAGTGTTTATTAATGACTACTAGTATTTCATTTTCCAACTGTTACGCTGGATATGAGCAAGGCAGGCTGTTGCGTAGGAATTATTTTTACAATAGGTTTCAAGTGTAGCATCCGGGGTTTCAGCCCCGCCGGTATTACAGTTAATACCTGTCACAATTTTGCCTTTTTTGGTTATCCTGAATGCGAAATAGTCTCTGCCTAAGATATTTGGTTTGTCTTTTCCATTCACATCAACCCAGAATATACCGTAACAAGTGTCTCCTTCTTGTGTTCCGTCATCAAGATGTCCATAAATGCTAGTCTGGTATGTTATTGTAACCCCGTTTTTTAAAGCTCTGGTCGTTGTTGTTGGCGGGGTTGTATCTTCTGCCATTGTACTTAATCTTTTATATTTGGTAGGCCAACAATCAGCTACTGTTGTACAGTTATCGGCAATAGCAAAATTTGTATCTTTTAACAAAGAGGTCGAACTTGCAAAATCTGTATTATCTAAAGTCATAGTTTTATTATCAACAAGCTGTTTATCTATCAGTTGTTGTACAGATGTAACTGTATTTTGCAGTTGGGATGTTAATATTTTTTTGTTAACTTCGTTCATTGTACTTGGGATTGTTAATGCAGCTATTGCACCAATTATCGCCAGTGCAACAAGTAACTCGGTTAATGTAAACGCTTTATTGCGTATCATATATAAATCTCCTTTATTTTAAGTAATTCGGGTCGAATCCGGAATGTTCAAGCAGATAATAGCATTCTTTTATAGAACCCCCCAGACAATTGGCTTTTACCTGGGCAGGTGTTCTATCGCTGTAGTCAGCACTTCCTACATCTCCAACGTGTGTACCATTGCCGCTTGTGCTTGTATAGTTAATTATTCGCAGTTCAAATACGTCAACTCCAATGATATTAGGTTCCTTGTTACCATTGATATCAATTACTACAGTTACATAAGGGTCTGCGTAATCTGTTCCATCAATATTTTCTTTCCCTGTCTTAGGGGTTATTGCAATTCCGACACCGTTTTTTAATATAGCAGATGCTGATACGTTTCCTGTATATAAATTTTGAGTATTACCATTTACTGTTTTATATTGATTTGGTGCTTTGAAAAGCATTTGTCCGTTTTTATTAGTTTTGGCGCAATCCAAAGTTTTTAAGAATTTTTCAGCATCGGAAAACAGATATGTATCTTTGAGGTTGACAGCTCTTGTTCGCACCATTTCATTTGCAACAGCATCTGTTATTACGGATACAGTACCTTGTACTAATGCAATGTTAGCTCTGTTTGTTGCATCTTTTATCATTCCGGGTAATACCAAAGCCGCCAAAACCCCGATAATACTTAATGTTATAAGTGCTTCAGATAGTGTAAAACCGGCTTTTTTTATCTTAATCATAACCAATCCTCATAAATAGTATATATCTATTTTAACATTATTTTGCAAAAAGTTCAATTGTCTTGACTGGATATTTTGAGCAAGTTAAAATTTAAGTGTATATAAGGTGAAGGGAGTAGAAAATGACAAATATACAAGTTTCACAAGAAATTAAAGAAAAATGCTGTGTAGCACGCGGTGTAAAAGGAGTACCTGCTCCGATACCTCAAGAAGGTGAATGGACTAAGTGTAAAGAAATTAAAGACATTTCAGGTCTTACTCACGGCTGCGGCTGCTGCGCACCTCAACAAGGTACTTGTAAATTAACTTTAAACGTTAAAAACGGTATTATTCAAGAAGCTTTGGTAGAAACAATCGGTTGTTCAGGTATGACTCACT